>Ga0209458_1000023_pt1 | contig 113010 bp, 116 predicted proteins | sample WorMetLIZAISLAND_FD_187411 | JGI IMG/M metagenome (GOLD analysis project Ga0209458, IMG submission 187411) | Marine gutless worms symbiont microbial communities from Max Planck institute for Marine Microbiology, Germany - Inanidrilus manae... ...
TCCCACTTCTGACCGGTTCGAACAACCACTGCCGTTTCGATCCGTCCCCCGCCGCTCTCCGGCATATTCAGGGTGCCGGAGAGCGGCTCCCGTATCGCACGGGAACCAGGGTCAAGCTTAAGACAAGCGCCGTAAGTAGAACAGGTCATGAACGACACAATCATGCAAAGCATTCCGCCATCCGAGTACGTTGCGGAACTTCCTGAGGAACTCTCGCGACCCTTCATCCGGGCGGCCTGTCGCCATTTTGACCTGAATCAATGACGGTGCCACCTGCTCCCCTCGATGATTATGCACTGTCGGAGGGATGTCAGATGATCTGCGCGCACATCTACGATTTCATTAGGGGTACGAGAATTGCGGTGCCGCGTCCGACGCGCAGAGAGCAAGGTTGTTCTTGGGGGTGGGACATTGTCCGTCCCAATGAGCAGGCCGAACAGCTAGTTTTCCGGCACGTGGAGGCGCTTGCGGAACTCAGCGCAACCCGAGGCCAAAAAGCGGCGGTTCACTGATCGCCGGAGAGGTCCGCCAGTTTTTCCGGCTGGCGTATGTTGACCCCATGCTTGCCCAGCGTGTCGATGACTCCCTCTTCTCGCAGCTGCGTGAAGCATCGGCTTACGGTCTCCGTCCGGAGCCCGGCATAGTCCGCGAGGTCCCCCCGTGTCATCGGCAAGTCGATGACAATCCCGTCGTCGCCGCGGCGGCCAATCCGCTCCATAAGACCGACGAGAACAGATGACACCCTTTCCGTGGCTGTCTTTTGGCCCAACAGGAGCAACTGGGTTTGCGCCTGCACCAGCTCGTTCGAGGCCAGTTCCAGCAAGCGGTGTTCAAGATTAGGAAAGCGGTCGAGCATCTTGACCAGGTTCCCCCGTTTGAACCGGCAAAGCGAGACTTCCGTCACGGCCTCGGCCGTGTAGACGTAGGTATTCCCGACCGAAAGACCGAGGAAGTCGCCGGGAAACAGAAACCCCGTGACCTGGCGTCGGCCATCGGGTAGCAGCTTGGTGAGGCGGATCGTTCCAGCAACGACGTTGAAGAGGTAAGTATTTTCATCACCTTCGTAGAAAACGGCTGCTTCCGCCGCCAGTTGAACTTCGGTGGTGACCTTACTGAGTTCGCGGAGTTCTTCGTTCGTAAGCGCGCTGCATATCGCCTTGTCCCGAACCTTGCAATTCTGACAAGGATAGTTGTGCGATGCGGCAGTTGTTTGCATGCCTGTTCCCTTCGCGCGCTGACATCCTCGAAGATGATGCAGATCAATACGCTACCACCCCTTGAAACCCTAGACTAGCATTGCTGCAGGCTCTTTTTGTGGCAGGGCTAGTGGGATAGCTTATTCCGCTTTTTGGACAAGGGGCGCGCTGATGCCCTCAGAAGACGACTCTGACCCTTCGGTTGCGTCGGTGCTTCGCGATCTTGATGCGCTTCGCTCGCGCTTGGACCACGCCCCGACCTGGCTCAGGGACGGGGAAACCACCGTCTCCGCCGCTGGATTGGCGGAGGAGGTGCGGCGCCTGTGTGAGCAGGCGGCGAGCGACCGCAATCCAAGTACGGCCGCCAGCTCCCTCGCCAAGGCGAGGAAGTGCCTGCAGCATCTCCATCGGCTCCTCGGCGTCCATTAATCGGCCGACAAGGATTAATTTCCTAGAATAGATATAAATGCTGTGAGCCCCTTACGACCATAAGGAGCAGCCTTCGGGATAACCGATACGATACGCCCAAGCTCTGAATTCTGGTTGCCGCTAACCGGGGAGGTTCAGGGGGGCAGCACGACGTGGTCCCTCTCGGACTGAGAGCCGACATGGCGTAGGTGCGACGGCGGCCCGAAGCGCTGCAGGTCGAAGCCGGTTTGGCCGGTTTCCGCCGGGTCTCTGTGGCCAGAGGCATCGTCAAGCACTGAGCTTGGTCAAAGCGTGAAGATGCACATCGTGAGCGGAATGGGCCGTCAGGATGGAGGTTGCCCGACTCTCGTGTTCCTTGTCACGGGTTCGTACCCACAGCAAGAGCCCGCCGCGGTCGAGTTGCGCCGTCAGGTAGCGGGCGTGATGATCGCCAACGAGCTGCGCCAGGAGGGAGCCGATGAGGCCCCCGGCGCCACCCACCATGGCCGCGGCTACGATCGCGCCGGCTAGCGTGCCGCCGCTTGACACGATGGCGCCGGCCGTGGCCACGGCACCGACATACGCCAATCCCCCGATCAGTGCACCCTCGGCATCGCCGATCGCCTCCGTCGAAACGAATGCAGCACGGGGCACTGCGGCATCATCCTCAAGCTCGGCGACTCGCTGGTACCTGTGGCCGAGTTTCTCCTCGACGGCGCTATCGGCCGCCAAAAGGCTGAGCTCGGAGCGGTCGAACCCTGATCTGAGCAGATCATCGACCGTAGCCTCAAGCGTTGCGGCATCGTCAAAAACGCCGACGGCCTCCATTGCGGCATCGTTCTCTTGCGGCTCGGGCACCATCGCACGGCCCTCCCTATCACTCTGCTATGAACCTGGATACGAAGGCATGGCGGCGCATTGAGCCAAGTCAAGGTTTCCGGCGGAGCCATGGTGTTTACTTGCGGCTGGTGTACTTCTGCACCGGAACTTCGGCACGTCGTTATCTCCGCGCCGATAGGCTATCGATGACTCGGAGTGTTCAGCAAGCTGCAGCGGAAGGCCGATGGGAGCATTTCCCGCATGGCGCCGATGTCGGGATCCGTGGGATCGGAGCCACGCCGGATGTCGCCTTTGAGCAGGCGGCCTATGCCCTCACCGCTGTCGTCAGCGACCCCGCGAAGGTCGCCCCGGAGGTCGGCATAGAGCTGCGCTGTCAGGCGCCGGACCTCGAGCTGCTGCTCGCCGAATGGTTGAACGACCTGGTCTACGAGATGGCGACGCGGGGCATGCTGTTCGGCCGCTTTTCCGTGCGCATTAGCGGGGCGCGGTTGGACGGCCAGGCCTGGGGCGAGCCGGTCAGCACTGCGCGTCACCAGCCGGCGGCCGAGGTCAAGGGCGCCACCTATACGGCCCTCCAGGTAACACAGCGTGGGAATGGCGACTGGGTCGCCCAGTGTGTTGTCGATGTTTGAGGGAAGGCCGAGGAAACAGCCGAGATGGACCTGACCCGGTTGGAAAAAATCGGCGATTTCGAGTGGTGCATAGCGCCGACGGAGGCGATGCGGGTCCCGGCCGTCATCTATGCCGACGAGGCACTGATCCGCGAGATGGACGACAAGGTCTACGAGCAGGTCACCAACGTGGCCCGGCTGCCCGGCATTGTCAAAGCTTCCTATGCGATGCCGGATGCCCATTGGGGCTACGGCTTCCCGATCGGCGGTGTCGCCGCCTTCGACCCCGAGAAAGGTGGCGTCGTCTCGGCGGGCGGCGTCGGCTTCGATATCTCCTGCGGCGTGCGCTGCATGCTGACTGGCCTGACCAAGGACGCCGTCCTGGCCCGTCAGGAGGCTCTTGCCGATGCGCTTTTCGCCGAGATCCCCGCCGGTGTCGGCAGCACCGGACGCATCGTGCTGTCCGATCCGGAGATGGACGCCATGCTCGCGGATGGCGCCGCCTGGGCGGTTGCGCAAGGCTACGGCAGTTCCGCCGACCTGGAGCGCATTGAGGAAAGCGGGCGCATGCAGGGCGCCCGGCCCGAAGACGTCTCCGACCGCGCCCGCAAGCGCCAGCGCAAGGAAATGGGAACGCTCGGCTCGGGCAACCACTACCTTGAGGTCCAGGAGGTAGCGGAGATCCATGACCCGGCGGCGGCGCGCGGCTTCGGCCTGCGAGAAGGCGACGCCGTGGTCAGCATTCACTGCGGCTCCCGCGGGCTCGGTCATCAGATCGGCACGGAGTACCTGCGCGACATGGCCGTGGCCGCGAGCCAAAGCGGCATCGCTTTGCCAGATCGGGAGCTCGCTTGCGCTCCGATCGCCTCGCCGATCGGCCAGCGCTACCTGGGCGCCATGCGGGCCGCAATAAACTGCGCGCTCGCCAATCGGGAGATCATCGGCCATCTGGCCCGGGGTATCTTCGACCGGCTTTTTCCGGGTACAAAGCTCGAGCTGCTGTTCGACGTCTCGCACAACACCTGCAAGGTCGAGCGGCACAGCATCGACGGCGAGACACGCGAGCTCTACGTCCACCGCAAAGGGGCAACGCGAGCCTTTGGTCCCGGCCACGCCGACCTGCCGGAGCCTCTGCGGCCGGTCGGCCAGCCGGTGCTGATCGGCGGCAGTATGGGCACGGCCTCCTACGTGCTGGCAGGCACCACTGAGAGCGAAGGCCGGGCCTTCAGCTCGGCCTGCCACGGCGCCGGGCGCGGCATGAGCCGTCACGCGGCGCTCAAACAGTGGCGCGGCCGGCAGGTCGTCGATGATCTGGCGGCACGGGGCATTCTAATCCGCAGCCCCTCGATGCGTGGCGTCGCGGAGGAAGCCCCTGGAGCCTACAAGAACGTTACGGCTGTGGTCGATGCGGCGGACAAGGCGGGGCTGGCGCGCAAGGTGGCGAAGCTGTTACCGCTTGTTTGCATAAAAGGGTGAGCGCTGTCAGCCACCTCGGCAAGGCGTTGATTCGGGTTTCGATATGAAGCGCTAAAGAAAAGCGAGGTCCTAGCGATGGATGTTCCACTGCAGATCAGCTTCCGCAACATGGATGCCTCTGACGCGGTCAGGGCGAAGGTGCAGGAGCGCGCGGAGAAATTGGAGAAGTACTTCGGCCACATCACGAGTTGCCGAGTCATTGTGGAGGCGCCGGAGCGCCGCCATCACAAGGGAAAGCTGTACCACGTGCGAATTGAGCTAGGCGTGCCCGGACGCCCGGAGCTAATCGTCAACCGTCACCCGAAGGAGAAGCATGCCCACGAAGATGTCTATGTGGCCATCCGCGATGCCTTCGATGCGGGCCGGCGTCAGTTGGAGGACCATGCGCGCAAGATCCGCGGTAAGGTGAAAGCGCATGAAACGCCGCCGCATGGCACCGTCGTGCGTCTTTTTTCCTACGAAGGTTATGGCTTCATTGGAACATCGGATGGCCAGGAGGTCTACTTCCACAAGAACGCCGTCGTGAACGACGGGTTCGACGCTCTGGAGGTTGGCGACGCAGTGCGTCTGGTCCTGGCCCATGGCGAAAGCGCACAGGGCCCGCAGGCCTCGACTGTGCAGCCGATCGGCAAGCACCACCTCGTCGATTGAGCAGCGCCGCTAAGGCGTAAGCTGATGACGTCGGTGAGTGCGCTCTATGCTTTCCACCGTACGGACGACCTCATCGTCGGACAACGGCGGGTGGCAGCGTACCCGGTTCCAGCAGAGCAGCAATTCGAGCAACACCTCAGGGTCGACGCCATGCCAAAGCAGGTGCCCCGTGAGCGAAGCTATGGTCGTGTTGCGCGTGCCCTCGTCCACACCGTTGCGGACGAGGGCACGCCAATGGCCGATCGGGTGCCCGAGATGAGGCGTCTGCCCACGCGCAAGCACCAGGAGCCAGGGCGGCATGGCGCTCGGCGGAAGCGTAGCGGGATCACAGCCTGCCATCCACGCATAGTGCCGCCCCGACGGATGCAGGGACGGTGGCGCCACAACCAGGCCGCCGTCGCCGCGCAGGTCGATGCCCGGGGCCAGGCCGGCCCGATTGCGCACCTCGTCCCCCGGGTGGGCAAAGTAGAAATGGCGCCCGCCACCACCGGTAACGGCCGTGATGGTCTGCGGCAGCGGGCCAAAGCGGCGCTCAAGCTCGACCAAGCTCTGCTCGCCGCCGTGTTTCGGGTCGACATCGAGGACGACCAACCCCGAGACCGCGCCTGTGACGATCGCGATATTGGCGTCCGGCCAGCGGGCGAACCATTTCTGCAGCTCGTCCTCGGTCGGCAGGCGGTGTTGAAAGTCCTCCCAGCGGACGAGGGGGCGCTTCTCGCCGGCCTGCGCCGGAATGACCGACCAGCCGCGGGCTAAATAGGTAAAAGCGGCTTGCCGTGCCGATAGCTCCGGACTAGCCATGCGAGAGCGGCCTCCTGGCTAATTGCACGAGTCATTGCTCGCAGGAAAGGCTATCCTACTGAACGCTGGTCGCTATCGGCCTGACGCAGATCAACCAACCGGGTTCTGCACCGATCTCGGTTGACGATGTTTGATCGGCTCATAGAGGAGCCGGATAAGAGGGGAGAGTCTTGTGGCACAAAACCATAGTCATTCGACGTTGGGAGTTATCTCTTTCGGTCTCGCGCTTGGCGTGACCTCGGCAATCTTCGTCCTGCTGCTGGGCATCATGGCAGCCCTCTTCGGGTGGGGTTTGCAGTTGGCGGCGGTTCTTTCGTCACTCTACATCGGCTTTGGCCCCACCTTCGTCGGCACCATCGCAGGCACGGTCTGGGCTTTTGTCGACGGCTTTGTCGCGGGGGTGATGATTGCATGGTTCTACAATAGATTTTTGCTTGGACGGAAACGGACTATGGTCTGAGAGGCCGCCGTACTCACGAACAGATTGGCCATGCTAGCCGGCCCATCTCGGCGATTCGCCATCGGTGGCAAAACATGGTGCGCCTGAAGCAGTTTCAGGACGTGCTGGCAGCGCTACTGATGGCGCGCCAGCTCCGCCGGCACGATCGCTGGACGCGGGACCAGCTACGGCAGCACCAACAGCTCATGCTCGGCCGGATTGTCCGGCATGCCGCTTCGCAGTCGCGCTTCTATCGCGAGCTCTATGGACGCCAGCCTCCGATAGATCCGGTCCAACTGCAGGAGCTTCCCATCACAAACAAGCGAATGGTGATGGATCGTTTTGATGACGTCGTGACGGACCGCCGGTTGAGCCTCTCCGCTCTGCAACAACACCTGAACAGTCTTCAAGAGGACGAATGCTATCTTGGTGAATACCGTGTCCTGGCCACAACCGGGACCAGCGGCTTGCGGGGTTTGTTTGTCTACGACCGCGTGGCCTGGCGTATTGTACTGGCCAATACCATCCGTTGGAACGAGTTCGCCGACATCCGACCGCGCTGGCCGAAGCGGGTGCGGGTCTGCACCATTGGCGCGGATAATCCGATGCACGTCACACGGCGGATTCCCGAAAGCGGCAATGTCGGAGTCTTCAAGCTTCGGCATCTCACTGCCACGCAACCGCTCGCCGATCTTGTGGGGACGCTCAATGCTTTCGCACCGGAAGTGCTTCACACCTACCCTTCGATCGCTGCACTGCTCGCCGAAGAACAGTTGGCCGGACGCCTCGAAATACATCCTCGTGTGATCACCACCCATAGCGAGACGCTGACTGAGGAAATGATCAAGCGCATCGAAACAGTTTGGGGCACGGCGCCTTTCAACCACTACGGCCTGACCGAGGAGCCGCACGTCGGTTGCGACTGCGCGGCGCACGAAGGCTTGCATATTTTTGAGGATCTTTGTTTGGTCGAGGTACTGGATAGCCACGACCGGCCGGTCGAGCCAGGAGGCCTGGGCGCGAAATACCTGCTGACCAATCTCTACAACAGGGTCCAGCCGCTGATACGTTACGAGGTGACGGACCTGATCTCCACGACCGATTCCCCTTGCTCCTGTGGGCGACCGTTTGCCCGCATCACCAGGATCGCCGGCCGCAGCGAGCAGGCTCTGATTCTATCTACGTCGTGTGGCGGCGAGGTTGTCATTCCGCCTTTGGCGCTGCCAATGCGCCTGGAGGCTCTGCCCGATATCGTGGAGCTGGAGCTTCGACACGCCCCAGGGGCCGTTGCTCTGCTGATCGTCCCGCGCGCTGGTGCCGATCGCGAGGTCTTGCGAGCGAAGGTGCAAGCGGAGATCGCTTCGCTAGCCCAGTCTTTCGGTGCAGAAGCGCCATGTGTCAGCGTCGAATACTGCGATCAGATCGAGCGGCACGACGCGCATATGGGCAAGCTGCAGCTCGTGCGCCGGCTGGAGGAGCGTTAGGCTGCGCTCTGAAGTGGCAGCGCACAGGCACCGACTCCGCGCCGATGAGGACCTCGCCTCATCGTCTGGTCCAGCGGTCAGAACCTCAGCACGGCCTGTAGTGATACGATGTCTATGGAGCTTTCGTAACTGCCAGAGAGGCTTCCCCTGGCGGCGTTCCCGCTATCCGTCGCCAGAAGCTCAACCGGCCCGTCGTCGAGGAGGATATGACTGTAGGACAGGCCGACCTCCAGATAGGGAAAGGGCTGATAGGTCGCGCCGGCCGCAATCCAGGTCCGATTGTTTGGGGGGATGCGAGGCGTGCGCCTTCGATCGGGAATCGGGCTTTGATCGTAGGCGACACCAAAGCGTAGGGCCGCCGTCGAGACCGGCCGGTAGGTTACGCCGGCGGCGAAGAGCCAGCTATCGCGCCAGTCCTCCTCCGTGACGCTGTCGGCCTGCGCCGGATTGTCGAACTCGATGCGGAGCTCGTCGAAGCGGCTCCAGCCGGTCCAGGCGATCTCGCCCATCAGCGCCCACTGCGGGCCGATCTCCTGGTGCAGGCCGAAGGACAGCGTTTCGGGAGTGGTGACCTCGGCCGTGGCCCCCGTCTCGATAAAGGCGCCGCTCGAGGCGCTGAGCAGAGCGCCGACACCGGTATTGTCCAGGGTGAAGGTCGCATCGCCGTCGATGTCGTGACGGACATGCGAGCGATAGGCGATGCCAAGACGAGTCCCCTCCAGTGGCTCGACAAGCAATCCCGCCGTGAAACCGATGCCTATACTGTCGCCTTCCAGCTTGCTGGTGCCGTCCTGTGTTGTGGGTACGGCAAAGCCGATACCGTTGGCCGATCCTATGGAGCCGAAATCGACTGCGTTGCTCAGCTCTGCCTCGAGATACTGGAGCTGAAGGCCGGCGCCGACTGCGAAGCGATCATGGAAGCGATAGGCAACGACCGGGTTGAGGTTGACGCTCTCCAGCCGTGAGTCCAGTGCGTGGTAGCGTCCGATCCAGCCGGCCTCGTAGTCGGTCTCCAGTCCGAAGGGCACGTTTGTAGCCAGGGCGAGCTTGAGGTCTGGGTCGGGCTCCCACATGGCGTAAAAGGCCGGAACGATGAAGTCCCGCGCGATGTCGCTGCCGCCGTTGCTGCCCTCAATCGGCACAGATCTCGGCGTCGCGGCCGCGCCGTCGCGTAACTCCGCCCGGGGGGCAATATAGCTCGCGACGCCGACCAACTGATTGCCAGATTGCCATGCTGGGACAGCCGGATTGAAGAACATGTAGCTCAGATCTTCAGCGCCCGCGGTGGCGCCCGCGAAGGCATTGCCCAGCGCGGTGGCGCTGTGCTCCTTCACGGCGAAGCCGGCGGCTCCGGCCGGTCCCCCGTACGTGCAGGCCAGCAGTTTCGCCAACGCCAGATGGCAGGGAAAACGGCGCATAGTCCTCGAGCGATCTTGCCGCCAACATCAGCCAAAGCGCGATGGGGCAGGTTACTTCAGCCACAATTCCTCTTCTGTTTCCAGCGCAAGATGGTCTCGGCCTTGCCGTCGAGATCGCCCGGCTGCCTCGGCTGCCGAGGTCGCATCGCATATCCGGCGGTGGGCTGGATCTTCCTTGCGGTGGTGGCTGCGATCGGCAAGGCCGGCGAAACAGTCGCACTAAGGTTCCGGAAGGGCCGCGGTCAATGCGCGAAGAATAGTCGGGGTCAGGCGTTGGAAATCAGGCGTAGCGCCGCAAAAAGGAGGAACGCTCCGCTTGCCAGTACGCCGGCCACTGGCACGGCGCGTGGCACCGACCAGATGCCCGCCGGCTGTGGGCCCCGCCGCTTGATCAGAATGAGCGCCAGGTTCACCAGCAGGAAGATGAATAACGTCACGACCGAGGTAATCTCGGCCAGTACTTCGATCGGAAGCCAGAGCGCCAGGCCCAGAATCGCGGCCGTGACAAGCAGGGTCGCGACGACGGGCGTGCGTGTCCTTGGATGAACTCTGGCCAAGGCGCTGGGCAGCGCGTCCTGCATCGCCAGGCCATAGAGCACCCGCGAGGCCATGATGATTTGCACCAGGGCACCATTGAGGGTCGCCACGATGCCGACCGTGGTGATCACCTCGGGCCAGCGGCCGCCGCTGCGCTCGTAGATCAGCGCCAGAGGCGCTTCGCTCGCGGCCAGCTCGGCGGGTGGGACCGCGAGCACGGCAACCGTGGAAAGCGCCAGATAGAGCACCGCTGTCAGCACCAAGGTGAGCACAATGGCGAGCGGCAGCGTCCGGGTTACCTCGGTCACTTCCTCGGCCACGTTCACCATGTCCTCGAACCCGATGAAGGCGTAGAAGGCGAGCAGGGCGCCGGCGAAGATCCCGCCGAGCACAGCCGTATCGCGCGGCAGGGCAATGTCTTTGGCCTCGATCGGAAGATCCGGCACCGCGCCGGCGCCACTCCAGATCACCAGCAGCAGCCCGCCGACCTCGACCAGGGTGAAGAGGCTGGCGGTCAGCGCCGATTCTAGGATGCCCCAGATCGCGACGGCACTGAGCAGGAGCACAAGGGCGGTGACGACGGCTGCCTTTGGATAGGGGAGGAACACCATCAGGTAGCCGGCGGAGCCGATCGAGATGGCGGCGGCGGATACCGTGCCGGCTGTCACCACCAGCAGACCGACGACGAGGGCCAGCGAGGGCGAGCGGAAGCCCTCGCGAACATAGAGCGCCTCGCCGGCGCTTTTCGGAAAGCGGGCTGATAGCTCCGTGAAGGCCAGCGCCGTGACACCGGCCAGCAGCGCCGCGATCAGGAAGGACAGAGGCGCATAGAAGCCGGCGTGCCCGGCGACTTTTCCCACCAGCACGTAGATCCCGGCACCCACGGTGGTGCCCAGACCGTAGAGCGTGATGACCGGCAGCGTCAGGCTGCGCTTCAGCGTGGCGCGAGGACTCATCGCAGAACCAGTGGCGTTAGAAGGGCTGTCACTATGGCGGTCACCACCAGACAGGAAAACAAGCTGCTGACGATCGGGTCGTCGCGCGCGGCGCCGTCGAACACGCCGGCACGCTCGGCGATGCTCGCCACGACCAGCTCTACGGCGCTGCGACCGCCCATGGCAATGCCGACCGCGCTGGCTTCGCGCGGACCGAGCCCGACCCAGTAGGCCGGTAGCCCGGCGCCGACCAGCTTACCGGCAAAGGAGGCGAACAGCAGCACTGAAAGGAACAGGGGATCGGTCGGTATGGCGGATAGGCCGATCCGCAGGCCGACGGTGGCGAAAAACAGCGGTGCGAGGGCCGTCAGAGTGATGCGGCCGAGGATGACCTTCGTCCGCAGATAGGCGTTGGTCCCCCCGTCTTCTTCTCGAAAAAGAGGCCCGCGACGAAAGGCCCGAGCGCGAAGTGCATGCCAAGGCCGTCTGCCAGAAGGCCGAAGGCAAGCGCTGCCAGCAGCAGGGCGCCGATCATGGCACCGGGCAGGTGTATGGCTGCCGCCAGGGGCCAGAGCCTGGGTTCGACGGACAACCCGAAGGCGGTCGTCACGGCGAAGAAGAGAGCAACCTTGGCGGCGAGCAGGCCGAGAGACATCGCACCGGGAGCCGCGCCAGTGGCGATGATTCTGGTGGCAATGACCAGCAACACCAACCGGAAGACGTCGTCGAAGACGGCGGCGGAGATGACGATCTCACCGATCGGCTCGTGCAGCAGGCGAAGGTCCATCAAGACCCTGGCGGTGACTGGGATCGCCGTGATGGAAAGCCCGATACCGACCACCAGGGCCTGTAAGCTGCGCAAGGGGGTCTCCGGCAGGAATGCCCAGGCCAGGGCGAGTCCCAGCCGAGCGGCAGGAGCATGCCGCCGAGGGCCACAGCGAAGGCCTCTCGCGAGTGGTCGGCAAGCTCTTGCGGCTGCATTTCGACGCCGGCGGTGAGCAGCAGAAGGAGGATGCCTACCTCGCCGGCAATCAGGATCACGGGGCTTTCCGCCATCCCCTCGAGGAGCGGCAGGCTGTCGGCGGCAATCATCGCGATAGCGGCCAGTGCGACGCCGGCCAGAATCTCACCGACCAACGAGTTGTGCCAAAGCTAGCCACCACCGCGCGCGACGATCAGCCCGACTAAGAGACCGGCGATCTCTTCCCAGGTCCCACCCTCAGATCAGACCATCCCGGATCGGCCGGCGGTGCCGCCTGCCGCGAACCGGATAGTTCCGGACAAACTGTCGAGTAGGGGTGACGCGACAAGAGAACGATGACGGCAGCGGCCGCTCGGGTCGATGCATCTCGTCGGCGCCCTGGCTGCTCATCTAGCGGCTTTTGATCTCGATCCGTCTGCCGGTACTTTGGACTCCCTTCTTCCGTGGAATGCGTATGTCGAGAATGCCGTTGCGGAAGGTGGCCGTGGTTTTGTCCGTATCCAGGTAAGGTGGCAGCCGGAATCCGCGCTCAAAGCGACCGTAGCTTCTTTCCGTCAGGAAAAAGTGCCGTTCCGCAACCTCCTTTTCGGCGCGTTTTTCGCCTTTGACTGTCAGGAGATCTTCGGCGACCAGAATCTCAATGTCTGCCTCCTCGACGCCGGGCAACTCCATCGCAAAGTGGAAGCCTTTCTCGGTCTCGCTCACGTCGCTGTTGGGATGGGTTTCGCCCGGCAAACCACCGGACACGGCGTGATGTTGCTTGCCGATTTTCTCGTACATTTCGTCGAACAGCTGATCGATCCGTCCACGCAGCGCCTGCAGAGGGTGAGGTCCGAGAACGTGCTCGGCGGTGTCCCGCACCCAGTTCCAAGGACCAAGATGGTGCTCGCTCATGACCAAATCCCTTTCCTTCCGGGGCGGCTCTCCAACCCGGACCGCCGACCAACATCGTGCACTTTCAGGCCTGTCTAGTGTGATTGGCTTGTCCGCTCATTGACCCAGCTCAAGAACGAGGTGCCGTGCCTTCTAAGCCGGTGGCCAGCGTTGGTAGAGTCCTAGGCTTTCCGCAACAGGCGGGCGTCGTCTTCCGGTAGCGACGTGTTGATCGTGAAGCCAGCCGCGATCTCGAAGCCGGCCGGCATGGTAAGGCGCGGCCGTATGCGCACCAACCAGTGTAGCGCTGATGGTGGCCCACTTCGGGCGTGGCTGAGCAGCATCAAGTTGTAGGCGGGATCCTCCGCCTTGATGCGAAGCCGCCCCAGACAATCCTTCAGGGTAACGGCGAAATCTACCGCCTCCGCCTCAGTGATGTCGGTGAAGCAAGGCTGGTGGCGGCGCGGCGCCAGCCACAGCTCGCAAGGCACCTCCGCGGCGAAGGGGACGAAGGCCACGAAATCACGGCTCTCGCGTACCATGCGGGAAGCCGCGTTGCGTTCGGCCGCTATGACATCGCACAGCAGGCAACGGTTCGTGTCTGCGAAGTGATCCTGGGCTAGGCGGAGGCGGCGTTCCATCTCCGGCATAGGCTGCTCCAGCGCAACCAGTTGCGAGTGGGGATGCGCCAGCGACGCGCCGCCGTGCGGGCCATGGTTGCGGAACGTCACGATGTGCGGATAAGCGGGCTCAAGCGCGCGGTAACGTGCTAGGTAAGCGTTGATGACGCGCTCGACGTGATCCACGGGTTCCAGCGCAAGATCCGTGTCGTGCCTCGGTGTCTCTATGATCACCTCGTGGCGGCCCCCGAGGCCGCTTGACAGGAAGGGCCAGGCCAAGGGTTCTGCGCTTGCACTGTCGTCTCCGACAATCGGGTATTTGTTGAGAACCACCCGCGTCTGCCAGGGCGCAGTCTCGCCGTCGGCGAATTCCGCGACAAGCGGCGCAAGATCCGCCTCGTTCCCGGGGCAGAAGGGGCAATCGGCGCTGAACGGTGGCCTTTTGCCGCGAGCTTCGGGCGGGCGAGCCTCGCGCGGGCGCCGGCGGCGTTCCGGGGCGAGCAGCGTGAGCCGCCCATCTACGACATTGCGGCGGATCTCGGCCATGGCTGTCGCTCGCCGCGCCGCTAAGTGCGGGAGATGTGCCGCGCTAGGCTAAACCTCGGCTCGAAAGCGTCGAACAACTCCAGATATTGCTCCACGAGCCGCGTGATGAGGAACTTCTTTATGACCGTCTCCCGCGCGGCCGCGCCGAGCCGCCGCCGTAACCCTTCGTCGTTGAGTAGCTGAACGATCCGCTGGGACGCCTCTTCAATGCTCGAGACGAGGAAGCCGTTGACGCCATCCTCGATCTGGTGGCGAATCCCGCCGACGTTGCCGCCAACGACCGCCGCGCCCTTCCACATCGCTTCCGTCACGGTAAGCCCGAAACCCTCACGGATCGACTTCTGCAACACCACGGCAGCGCGGCGCTGCAGGGCATTGACCAGCGCCGAGTCCTGGCAGGAGAGGACGATGATCCGTTCCTCCTGCGAGTCGAGCACCGCCTCGAATACCTCCTGGCCTTCCGGGTCGTCCGTGGCCACGTTGCCGAGCAGCACGAGCGTACAATCCACATCGCGGCGCGCCAGCTTGACGGCCTCGATCACGCCCTTCGGATCCTTCCAGCGGTCGAAGCGGGAGATCTGCACGACCAGCGGCAGGTCCGTCGGGATATTGTAGTGGGAGAGGCGGTCGTCGATCTCGCTATCGCTCAGCTCCTCGTTGGTGGTCGAAAAGGGATCGATCGCCGGCATGAAGAAGAGCTGCGGGATCTTCAGGTTCTGAGCGTATTCCGGAACGCTGAAGATAGCCGCGTCGTAGCGCTCGATGAACTTGCTGAGGTAGTCCCACACCAGGGGGTTGGGCTGGCTGAGATCGACGTGACAGCGCCAGACCCAGGGCGCTCCCCGGCGATAGTGATTGATCATGGCGAGCGGCTGAGGGTCGTGTACCACGACCATATCGTGGTCGAGATGGGTACGCGTGGCGTTTTCCCAGATGACGTCCTCATAGATCTCGATCTTGAGCTCCGACAGGTTGATGTCGTCACCCTGAAGGGCGTTGTGGAATTTCTTGGTAATGCTGAAGAAGTCGGGACGGCCCTGGATCACGCGCCAGCCGGACTGCACGCCTAAGGCGTTCTTGAGCAAGGTCATGGAGGAGAGCAGCTCGGCGACCCCACCGCCGTAATAGGTCGAGCTGACGTTGACAACGTGCATGCCTCGCACGTGCTCCGCCCGCTTCAGAAGCCGGTCGAAGGCCTCTGCGCCGATCAGCTGCTCGAACCTGCCAAGTTCACATGTCGGCGACATTCACCATGGCCCATCTGATCCAGGTCCCGGCGATAGGACGAACGCTAGCCTTCAGCATGACCGGCCAGCGCGCCTAGCTAGGCCCCTGAGCCAAAGTCGTACGCTAGCACTGCCGTCGCCTCGTTGATCCAGGTCAAGGTGCCCCGTTCCATCACCCAAGCGATCTCGATAAGCTTGACGTATCTCAATGTCTAAGGGCCAAGCGATGGCCGAAAATCAGCTTGATCCGATGACCGGGCCGGCTTCCGACCTCGGCAAGCCGTGCCGTCGTCATCGCCGACGAACAGAAAGAGCTGGCAGGTGTGCCATGTTGGAAATAAGTCCGGAAAAGGTCTGCTTCATCATCATCAAAGCGCGGGAGTACGACGCGAAGGTGGAGATTGAGGAGCCCGACCCTGGTTCCAATCCGTCGGACGAGGACATGCGCGAAGTCCTGCAGGACTACGCCGACGACGCGACGGCTGAGGAGTTGAAAGAGGCGATTGACGACCTGAACGAAGACGAGCAAATCAATCTCGTCGCGCTTACCTGGCTTGGGCGCGGCGACTACAGCAAGGATGAATGGGCTCAAGTCCTCAAAGAAGCGCGGGATGCCCGGAGCGACCATACAGCCGAGTACCTGATGGGCATTCCGGTGCTTGGCGACTACCTGGAAGAGGCCTTGTCGCGGCTCGGTTATTCCTGCGAGGAGTTCGAGATCGGCCGCCTTTAGTCACTCTTCATAACACGCCACCGGTCTGAGTCCGCAATGGTCGGGCGATTGACCGAGATGGCTAGCGGATCGCCAGCTAGTCTCGAAACGGGTAGATGATGTGGAACTCGCGCCCGAGCAGATTGCCCTCTTCGGAAAGCTTGGACTTGCGCTTGCCCTCGGCATCCTAATCGGGTTCGAGCGCGGCTGGCACGAGCGTAAGGAGGCGGAAGGGAGTCGCGTCGCCGGCATCCGTACCTTTGGGCTTATCGGCCTCCTCGGCGGTCTGTGGTCAGCGCTTGCCGAAGCCCTGGGCGAGATTCTGCTCGGCTTCGCGTTAGTCGCCTTTGCCGGCGTGATGGCGATCGCGCGAGCCCGCGCCGCCCGAGAGACCAAGGATTTTGGCGCCACCACGGCCATCGCCGCACTCGTAACATTCGCCCTCGGTGCGCTGTCTGTGCGTGGCGAGATGGCCGCCGCCGCCGCCGGGGCCGTGGTGACCGCGCTTCTTCTGGGCGTCAAGCCGATCTTGCATGGCTGGCTCACGCGCGTCTCTTATGAAGAGCTGCTCGCCGTGCTGAAGCTGCTGGTGATGTCATTGGTTCTTCTGCCGGTGCTGCCGAACAGAGGCTACGGTCCCTGGAGCGCGCTCAATCCCTACGAACTCTGGTTCATGGTGGTTTTGATCGCGGGCATTTCGTTCGTCGGCTACGCGGCGGTTAGATTGGCCGGGGAACGGCAGGGGATCCTTCTCGCGAGCCTTGCGGGCGGGCTTGTCGCCTCCACGGCCGTGGCAATCAACTTCGCTGGGCTGGCCCAGAAAAATCCAGAGCGACGGCATCTCCTTGCTGCAGGGATCGGTTTTGCCGCCACCACGATGTATCCCCGAACCCTGCTGATTGCCACAGCGGTTGCGCCGATCCTGATGAAGCATCTCGTGCTGCCGCTTGGCGCGGCGACGCTGGCCGGCTATTTGACGGCGATCTTTCTCTGGAACAGGACGCGGGCCGAGCAACAAGAAACCGAGCTCGCGTTGCGCAATCCCTTCGAGTTCACAATGGCCCTGAAGTTCGGCCTTTTCCTGGCTGCGATCATGCTTCTCGCGCGGGCCTTCCAACATTGGCTGGGTGATGTCGGAATCCTTACCCTGGCCGTGCTCTCTGGCGTTGCCGATGTCGATGCGATTAACCTCTCGCTGTCACGCATGGCCGGGGATAGCCTGGCGGTGGACGTTGCGGCCGGCGGCATCGTCCTGGCGGTCGTCAGCAATACTCTTCTGAAGGCCGGGCTCGCGACCTGGATTGGCGGGCTAGGTATGGCCTGGCCGCTTGCGGTAAGTCTGGGATCGGGTTTGGTGGCCGGCGTGGCCGGCTTTAGCCTGGCCAGGTTCTGGGTCTGAACACTACTTCATTGGGGGCGATAGGGCGACCTGCGGGCGCCCGCCGAGCCTCCGGCAATGCCCACCGCCCGTCAGTACCAAAGGCCGGAGCGCCGCCACCGCGGTCGGTGGGGCGTTTCCGGAACCATCGAATGGTGCCGGTGGGCGCCTGTCGGTCCCTCGGCAAAGGGTGGCCGTGTCTCGCTGCGCAGTTCCAGGAGGCGCCGGACGCGTTCCTCGGTCGCCGGATGGCTGCGCAGCACGGAGGGCTCGGGTATCCGGCGGCCAGGCAGGACGATCTCCTCCCAGAAGCGTCCCTGATAGCGCTCCAGCTTCTGTAGGGCAGCGGCGAGGCCGCCGGGGTCGCCGGTCATGCCGGCAGCGTCCAGGTCGGCGTCGAACTCCCGGGTCCGTGACAGGGCGAGCTGCAGCAAGGTCCCGATCGTCGGGGCGAAGATCAGCAGGATGACGAGGAGCCAGGGTATGTGCTCCTGACCGGCAAGCAGCAGCGGTGCGTTGATCGCGAGCAGGATTACCCCGACGAACGACATCGAGCGGGTGAGGCGGCTGATCATATCGGCCAGCCCCATGATCCACATGTCGTTATTGCGCACGTGGCTGAGTTCATGGGCGAGCACACCGGCCAACTCACGCAGGTTGAAGCGGCTCAGCAGGCCGGTGGTCAAGGCAATGACCGCGTCCCCGCGTCGGCCGACGGAGAAGGCGTTCAGGGTGGGGCTCGATATGTAGTAAAGCTCCGGTGCTTGGGCGAGCCCGGCCCGCTGCGACAGGATCTCCACGATCCGATAGACCTCGGCGAGCTCGCTCCGCGGCAGTTTACGTGCCCCGTAAAGCCGCAGTACGAGCTGCGGCGAGACGCTGGCACCCAGCGCGAGCCCGGCGCCGCCCAGCAGAATCGTCAGAACCACGCCCGTCAGACCGGCGACGATCCAGCCGCAGGTGCCCAGAAGCAGCACCATGCCGGCGAGCAGAAGCACCGAATGCCAGGCATTGTGCAGCTTGTGCCGGCGCTGACGCTCGCTATCGAAAATCATCCGTCGGGCCTGGCCCATGGGGCCGATAAGCTCCTCATGATCGCAAAATAGCCGACCCCTGCTTGCAGCCCAAGCCGGCTGCCAACGTCGCTTCTATCTAGGTAGGGAGTACGGACCGCCTTTCCATCAGCCGTAAGCCTGCTATCCGCCTCGCCCAAGGCCGCATCTTTCCGTGCTCATGCTGACGCAGATCAATGCGGCTCGACCCCGCCGCATCTAGATGTCGGATGTTGAGTGGAGAGCATTTCCATCCCCAAACCTGTGCGGAGGATTCGGCAATGGCGGGCAAGAATGTTGCTGTCAAAAAAGGCAAAGGAAAAAAGGCCGAGGCGCCGGAGGCGGTGCCTTCAGTTCTGGAGCCCCTTGGTGAGTTGCGGCGCCGGATGGACCGTATGTTCGATGATTTCATGGGCAGCTGGCACATGCCGACGTGGCGCCATGATCCCTGGAGCTTGGCGACATTCGAGATGCCGCCGCTGCTCGGCAAGCTGCGTGGTGACATGATCGACGTCAGCTTCGACGTGAGCGAGGACGACGGCGCGCTTCAGATTTCGGCGGAGCTGCCCGGCCTCGACGAGAAAGACGTGGAGGTGACGGTCACCGATGGCGTCATGACGATCAAAGGCGAGAAGAAGGAAGAGCATGAAGAGAAGGAGAAGGACCACTACCTCTCCGAACGCCGCTATGGCGCCTTCATGCGGTCGTTCCGGGTCCCCGAATCGGTTGACGAGGGCAAGATCAAGGCCAGCTTCGATAAGGGCGTGCTAAAAGTCGCCCTGCCGAAGCGGCCGGAAGCCAAAAAGAAGCAGAAGAAGATCGCCATCTCAAAGGCGTGAGCTCGCTTGTCTGTCGGGCTGCCGCCGCTCAACGCGGCAGCCCCGATCGTACCGTTTGACTGGCCTGCGCCGAGGAGCGCGGCGCGATCAGATTCTAGTGCGTTCTTCGAACTCGTCGAGCACGTGATTGCCGCCGTCAGCGTAGGCGCTGGAGACCAACGCCGTCAGGCTTACCGGATCGGCGCCTGAGGCAATCAAGAAGGCGAAGAGCGCCTCTGTTTCAGCGCTGACGTACCGTTCGTCCTCAAACCGCGACATTTCCCATCCCCCATCAATCTCGTCAGCAGCGCTGGCGGCCCCCGTCCCATGCGCGGCGAAAGCCTGTCTGACTCTGCCACAAAACAGGCGGAAAGGTCTTAACGAAAGGTTAACGGGGTGAGCAAGTCGGCGTCGTGTGATGCCACCTACCGGCTAGTGGGTCGGCCTACGATGTCGAAGAGGTGCCTGCGTGGCTCTTGATGTGCGGTTCGGCCTCGCCCTCGGTCTCCCGTAGAATCTCGCGGCCCAGAACCCCCATCTCGGCCTGAAGACGTTTCAGGTCTGCCTCTTGACGACAGACCACTTCGTTAAGCTCTTCAATCGTCTTCTGGTTTTGCGCGACCTGGCTTTCCAGTTCGACGAGGCGCGCTTCCAAGCTTTTCAGTTCCATGACTTTTCCTTGTGCTCTGACCTCAGAGGTACAGTTTTGGCCGGCTGGTCAGAGATCTGCCGAGCCCTCAGGCCGCTTGTTTGGCCTGTAAATAGTCGACCACGGCATTGATGCTGCCAAGTTTGCTGTAGTCGGCTTCGGGGATGTCGACTCCGAGGCGCTCGTGCAGCGCAATGACCAGATTTAGGAAGTCCATCGAGTCGATATCCAGCTCTTCGCGCAGATCGGCATTCGGATCGATGTCGTCCGCGTCGACTTCAGGCGCAATGTTGCTGAGTTCCTCCAGGACCGTCTCTTTGAGGCTTTCAATGGTCATAGGGCCTCGGGCTCCTGAAGCAGCCGATCGATCTCGGCCAGGAACAGCGCGCCCCGGTGCCCGTCGCTGACCCTGTGATCGGCAGAGAGACTGGTCGTGACGAGCGTTCGCGCCACGACCTGGCCGTCCACCACCCAGGGTCCCTCGCGCGGCGCACCGAAACCGACGATCGCCGCCTGTGGCGGATAGATTACGCCGAACAGGGCTTCGACACCGCGCTCGCCGAGGCTGGTCACAGTGATCGTCGGCTCCGAAAGCTCCGAGCTGCGCAGGCCGCCGCTGCGCGCCCGCTTCACCAGATCGCGCAGAGCGGCCATCAGATCGTCGAGGGACCGTGTGTCGGTATCGTGGATCGCTGGGGCGATCAGGCCGCCGCCACGCAGCGCAATCGCCATGCCGCAATGGATCTGGGCGCTCGGCCGGGCGGCGCCGTCCTCGAAGCTGCCATTCAGCTCGGGGAACTTGCGCAGAGCCAGCGCGGTTGCCTTGAGCAGGGGCGCGGCGATCAGCAAGCGGCTCGACGGCGGCCGACCGGCATTCGCCGCGGTAAGCCAATCTTGCGCGGCCGTCAAATCGATCGTGGTGTTGACGTAGTAGTGCGGGATCTCGCGCTTGGAGCGGGCCATGGCCGCGGCGATCGCCTTGCGCATCTCGGCCGGGTCCAACCCCTTGCGCTTCACTGCTTTGGCCTCGGACGCCACTGCCGTGGCCTGCTCCACATCGGCACGCACGATGGCGCCCCCGGGGCCACTGCCGGTCAGGCCGGTCAGGTCGATCCCCAGTTCGGCGGCCAGCCGGCGGGCCGCCGGGGAGGCCCGCAGTCCGGTGGGCGGTGCTGCCGGCGCAACCGAAGGGGGCGGTGGTGGAGCCGGAGACTCCGGGACTGGCGCCGCCCGTGCTGCCGCAGGGGCGCTCACCGCCTCCGTCCGTGCTTCCACCCCTGCTTCCACTGGCGCCGGCTCCGGCGCAGCGCGCGGTGCCTCGCGCACAGTCGGCTCGGCGCCGTTGATCATCGCCAGGGGCGTGCCGACCGGCACCGTCGTGCCTTCGTCCACCAGCAGCTCGGTCACCGTACCCTGATCGAAGATCTCGATTTCGATCGCGCCCTTCTGGGTCTCAACCACGGCGATGATGTCGCCGCGCGCCACCGCATCGCCGGGATGCTTCAGCCATTCGACCAGCGTGCCCGCCTCCATGTCGGCGCCCAGAGAGGGCATGCAGAATTCCGTCATGTTCGGCCCAGCGTGGCCTTGGCCGCGGCGACGATGGCCGGCGGCTGCGGCAGCGCCGCCTGCTCCAGGTGGTGCGGGTAGGGGATCGGCACCTCGGCGCTGCAGACGCGACCGACCGCTGCATCGAGCTCCCAGAAACAACCCTCGGTGATCAGCGCGCTGATTTCGGCCGAAAGACCGCCGGTGCGCCAACCCTCGTCAACCACGACGGCGCGGCGCGTCTTGGCGACCGAGCCGAGGATCGTCTCCCTATCGAGCGGCCGCAGGCTGCGCAGATCGATGACCTCCGCGGCGATGCCGTCGCTCGCCAAGGTCTCGGCCGCCTGCATGGTCTTATCGAGCGAGCCGCCATAAGTGATCAGACTGACGTCGGCGCCCGCGCGCCGCACCGCGGCTCGCGCAATCTCCACCGGTCCGGCATCGGGCGCCAGATCGCCGGCCATGTTGTACAGCATCACGTGCTCGAAGATCAGTACGGGATCGGGATCGTCCAACGCCGTCAAAAGCATGCCGCGGGCGTCCTCGAGAGTAGCCGGGGCGAGGACTTTCAGACCAGGGACATGGGCATACCAGCCTTCCAAGCTGTGCGAGTGCTGAGCGGCGAGCTGGCGGCCAGCACCGGTCGCCATACGGATTACCAACGGCACGCCGAACTGGCCGCCTGACATGTGGCGCAGGGTGGCGGCGTTGTTGACGATCTGATCGAGCGCCAGCAGGCTGAAGTTCACCGTCATAACCTCGACGATCGGACGCATGCCGTTGAGGGCCGCCCCGATCCCGGCGCCGACGAAGGCGGACTCAGAAAGCGGCGTGTCGCGAATCCGGTCAGGACCAAACTCGTCGAGCAGTCCCTTGCTGACGGCATAGCAGCCACCGTAGCGGCCGACATCCTCGCCCATGAGGAAGACCCGCTCGTCCCAACGCATGGCCTGGCGGATTGCCTCGCGCACCGCCTCGCGATAAGTGGTCTCCACCCTGGTCTGTGTCGCCGCTTCGCCGTTCATGGCGTGCCCCCCGGGCCCGTTCCAGCAGCCGCCTCAGCATAGACCCCACGCGTCAGGCACGAGATTGGCTCCCACAGCCCGGCCTCGGCGAAGGCGACGGCTTCGGACACTTCCGCCGCGACCTCCGACTCGATCTGCGCAAGATCGTCGTCGTGCAGAAGCTCGTTCTCGGTCATCCAGTCGATGAAGCGGCGCAGCGGGCCCTTCTCCTTCCACTGCTCGACCTCCGTCTTGTCGCGGTAGAGCTGCGCGTCGAACATGGAATGGGCGCGGAAGCGGTAAGTTCTGCATTCCAGGAATTGCGGGCCTTCGCCGGCGCGAATCGCCGCAACTGCGCGCTGCGCCGCCGCTTCCACGGCGACCACGTCCATCCCGTCGATCGCCTCGGCCGCCAGCCGGTAGCTGCGCGCCTTGGCGGCGATATCCGTCTCCGACTCGCTGATCTCCAGCGATGTGCCCATGGCGTAGAGGTTGTTCTCGCAGATGAACAGCACTGGCAGCTTCCAAAGCGCTGCCAGGTTCAAGCTTTCGTGGAACTCGCCCTCAGCCACCGCGCCTTCACCGAAGAAGCAGGCGCTGACGACCGGGCGTTTGTTCATCCGATCGGCCAGTGCCAGGCCGACGGCCATCGGCAGGCCGCCGCCGACGATGGCGTTGCCACCGTAGAAGCGAGTGGCCGCGTCGAAGATGTGCATGGAGCCGCCACGGCCCCCGGAGCAGCCCTCCTGCTTGCCGTACATCTCTGCCATGACCGTCGTCATCGGTACGCCGCGCACCAGCGCGTGGCCATGCTCGCGGTAGGTAGCGACGATGGCGTCCTCCGGCCGCAGGGCATTCATCACGCCGACGGCGACCGCCTCCTCGCCAATGTAGAGATGAAGGAAGCCGCGGATCTTCTCAGCCTGATAGAGCTCCGCACACTTCTCCTCGAAGCGGCGGATGCGCAGCATCTGCCGCAGCAGCGCCAGGAGGTGTTCGCGTGTGAGATGGGGTTTTGCCGTAGTCATCGCGCGCCGCTTTCCAGGGTGGAGGTATCGCCCTCGGGCAGGCCCAGCTCGCGCGCCTTCAGGAGGCGGCGCATAATCTTGCCGCTGCGGGTCTTCGGCAGATCGTCGCGAAAGGCGATCTCCTTCGGCGCCACCGCGGGCCCAAGGCGCTTGCGCGCATGGCCCAGGAGTTCCTTGCGGAGCGCCTCTTCCGGATCGTAGCCAGGCTTCAAGGCGACAAAGGCCTTGATCACGTCACCGGCAACGGGGTCGGGTATCCCGATCACGCCGGCCTCGGCAACGGCGGGATGTTCCATCAAGGCGCTTTCGACTTCGAAGGGGCCGATCAGGTGGCCGGCCGATTTGATGACGTCGTCGGCCCGGCCGACGAACCAGAAGTAGCCATCGGCATCGCGCATGGCCAGGTCGCCGCTCAGATACCAGCCGTCGGCGAAGCACTTGGCATAACGCTCCTCTTCGCCCAGATAGCCACGGAACATCGAGGGCCAGCCGGGGCGAAGGGCCAGTTCGCCGGTCTCCATCGGCTCCTCGATCACCCGGACCGTACCATCCTCTTTGCGTTCGACGATCGCGGCCTCGATGCCGGGCATTGGCCGCCCCATGGAGCCGGGCCTGATGTCCATGGTGGCGTAGTTGGCGATCATGATACCGCCGGTCTCGGTCTGCCACCAGTTGTCGTGGAACGGCATGCCGAAGGTCTCCTGCCCCCAGACCACGGCCTCGGGATTGAGCGGCTCGCCGACGCTCGCCATGAAGCGGAGGTGCGAGAGGTCGTGGCCGCGCGCCAAATTGGCGCCCGCCTTCATCAGCATGCGGATCGCGGTTGGCGCCGTGTACCAGACGGTCACCCTTTCCCGCGCCAAGGTCTCGTACCAGCGCACGGCGTCGAACTCCGCCTCGTCGACGACCATGCTGACGCCATGGGTCAGCGGCGCGATGATGCCGTAGGACGTCCCGGTGACCCAGCCCGGATCGGCGGTACACCAGTAGATGTCCTCCGGATGCAGGTCGAGCGCAAAGGCGCCGGTCGCATAGTGCGCGACCACGGCCTCGTGAACGTGGATCGCGCCCTTCGGCAGACCTGTCGTTCCGCTGGTGAAATGCAGCAGCGCCATGTCATCCGGCGCAGTAGTGACGACATCGAACTCGGGATCGGCCGCAGCCATGGCCGCCGTCAGGTCGCGCGTGCCCGGCGGCAGATCGCCGTCACCGGCATCGACCAGCAAGACCTGCTTGAGTGATGGCAAAGCGGCACGCCAAGCCGCCACCTTCTTGCGATAGAGCGCGGGCGTAGTGACCAGGACCTTGGCGGCACCGATCTCCATGCGGGCCCGCACCGGCTCAGGCCCGAAGGCGGAGAACAGTGGCGAGAAGACGCTGCCGTTCTTGAGCGTGCCCAGCATGGCGGCGTAGAGCGCCGGCACGCGCCCGCAGAGGCTGAACACTCGGTCGCCCTTGCCGACCCCGAGATCACGCAGGACATTGGCGAAGCAGCTGCTCTCCGCGGCGAGGTCGCGGTAGCTGAGATCTCGTCGCGTGCCGTCCTTGCCGATCCAGCGGATCGCCAAGTGGCCGCCGCGGCCATGCGCTAGATGGCGGTCGATGGCCTCGTAGGCGATGTTCAGCCCACCACCCGGCAGCCCGTCGAGCTCGGCACGCGCCGCCTCCCAACTGAAGCGCGCACGAGCCTTATCATAGTTCCGCAGATTGGCGACCGGCTTACTTGCCGTTTCGGTCTTGTGAATGGGGTCCCATGGCATGGCCAAATCCTTCCCCCTTCGTACGCAGCAGGCACAAACAAGCGGGGGCGCAACGCTGCAGCCAACGAAACTCGGTGAGCCTAGCGGCCGCACCAAACCGTCACCTTGACCTGGGTCAATGAGCGTTTGGGCGCGGCGGCTAGGGTCGAGCAGGATCATCCTTCGCGCCGGCCGCCGGTTTTTGCCATGACAGCAGATACCACCTTCACCGGAGATCCCGGTCGCAGCCTGCTGCTGACCGATCTCTATGAGCTGAACATGATGCAGGCCTATCTTGAGGCTGGCATGACGGAACCGGCGGTCTTCGAGTTCTTCGTCCGCAAGCTGCCGGCGGACCGGGGGTTCCTGATGGCGGCCGGTCTCGAGCAGGCTGTGGCGTTTCTCGAGACCGCGCGGTTTCGGCCCGAAGAGCTGGACTGGCTCAAACAAAGCGGGCGCTTCTCTCGCGATTTCATCGACTACCTGGCGACCTTCCGCTTCTCCGGCGACCTCCACGCCATGGCTGAGGGGACGATCTTCTTCCCGGACGAGCCGATCCTGCGCGTGACGGCACCTTTGCCGGAAGCGCAGCTGTTCGAAAGCCGGCTGATCAACCTGCTGCACTTCCAGAGCCTGATCGCCAGCAAGGCGGCGCGTATGGTGCTGGCCGCGCCGGGCAAGACCTTGGTCGATTTCGGGCTGCGGCGCGCCCATGGCGCGGAGGCCGGTCTGCTGGCCGCCCGGGCCGCCTATCTGGCGGGATTTGACGCTTCGGCTACTACTTTGGCAGCGCCGCTGTTCGGGCTGCCGATTTCCGGCACCATGGCCCATTCCTTCATTCAGGCGCACGACGATGAAGAGAGCGCCTTCGAAGACTTTGCCCGCTCGCGCCCTGAGGCGGTCATTCTCCTGCTCGATACCTACGATACCGAAGCGGCAGCCGAGAAGGTGGTGGCGCTTGCCCCGCGGCTGCAGAGGCTCGGCATCCCGATCCGCGGCGTGCGGCTCGACAGCGGCGACCTGGCCGAGCATGCCCGGCGTGTGCGGTCTATTCTCGACCGTGGTGGCCTTCAGGATGTGCAGATCTTTGCCAGCGGTGGCATCGACGAGAGGATCCTGCAGTCCTATGTCGCGGCGGAGGCGCCGATCGACGGCTACGGTATCGGCACCAGCCTGACCACCTCGCAGGACGCCCCGGCCCTCGACTGCGCCTACAAGCTTCAGGAATACGCCGGACGCGCCAAGCGTAAGCGCTCGGAAGGCAAGGCCACGTGGCCCGGGCGGAAGCAGGCCTATCGCCGTGCCGACGCGAAGGGGATCATGGCCGGCGACCTGCTCACACTGGAGGATGATGCGGATAGTGATGATGCCGGTCGCGATGACGGGGAGTGGGGAGAAGCTTTGATCACCCCTGTCATGCGCGATGGTCGCCGTCTCCCCGATTTGCCAAGCCTGGAGCAGTCGCGCGACCACGCAGCCAGCGAGCTGGCGCGTCTGCCGGCGGCCTTGCGCACCCTGAAGCCAGGATCTGTCTACCCGGTCACCGTCTCGCAGCGCCTGCGGTCATTGGCCGCCGCGGTCGACCGCGAGGTGGCCGGCGAGGCGTCCGTCCAGCCCGCTTGACTAGCCATCCTCCAGCATTGCCTTGAGGCGCAGGGCATCGCGCACGGCGTAGCCCTTCTCGTCGTTGTCGAAATAGCAGTAGACCGACCGCCCCTCGCTGCGCCAGCGCCGAATCCGCCGCGCCCAACCGGCGAGCGCGCGGCCGTCGTAGCTGCCCTGATAGGCCGCGCCCGGCCCGTGCAGGCGCAGGTAGACCATATCGGCCGTTACCCGCGTGGGGCTGTGCCGGCCCGCCAGGTCATAGAGACAGAAGGCTACGTTGTGGCGCTCCAGCGCCTGGTAAACCGGTTCCGCGAACCAGCTTTCATCGCGAAACTCGAAGGCATAGCGAAAGCCACTGGGCAGCGCCGCAAGAAAGGCCTGCAGGCGTTCCTCGTTCAGCCGCCAACGCGGCGGCAGTTGAAAGAGGATCGGCCCCAGTTTGGGGGCCAAGGCCGCCACCGCGTCGAGGAAGCGCTTCAGGCTCGTCTCCGGGTCTTTCAGCCGCTTCATATGCGTGATGTAGCGGTTCGCCTTAACGGCGAAAACGAAGCCCGTGGGCACGCTGTCCCGCCAAGCCGCGAACTGCTCCGGCGGGGGCAGCCGGTAGAAGGTGTTATTTAGCTCGACCGTTGCGAAGTGCTGCGCATAGTAATCCAGGTAACGCGCCTTGGGCAGATCCTCGGGATAGAACGGCCCGCTCCAGTGGGCGTAGTGCCAGCCGGAAGTGCCGATCGCTATGCCCGCTGTGCCCATGATCTAGGTCCTCGCCGCCCCACGGCGCGCACTTCGCAAAGAGCCGAGTGCCGTCAGCCAGTCGAACGATCTCGAACAGACGGAGCCGGCTGCTCTCTGGCATGCCAGGCATCCACCAAGGGAAGGGCGGCTCTTCGACAAATTTGCAAACCACTTCGCAAACGAGAGTACCGCCATTCATTGGAACGTGCTTGCACGTAGGCTAACTCGGAACAGAGAAATCCCATACAGTTCAATGCGCTACCTTACTTCCTGCAACTTGCTGGTATGGTTGTGTCCGCACTGCTAAACCGCTATAGGGGTAACTCCATATCGTGGGTTTGAATCCGATCCTCTCCGCCATCTCAATGGATTAACGTTTCCTTCTCTTCGTCGCAGCCGTCGCACCTGTGCCGGCTCTTGTGCCGAGAGGGTGTGACGTATTTCAAGTAGCCCTCCGTCGTCTCGGCAGAAGGCCGGCAGGGTTGCGCTCCAGCGGGGCCAATTCAAGGCCTAGCACGGGTCATGCGCCGCGCCTGACAGCACCATAGCAGTACAGCTACATCCACACTTCCGAAGGAACAGCCACGCTACGCCAACGTGATGACTGGCACGTCACGTGTGCCAGTCATAAGCATGCCTGAAAATTGACCCATCGATGCTTAGTGCCGGCACGGAATAAACCGGCTGAAAAAAGGTCTTTCTAGAAAGAGCGGCGAGTCGCGACGCCGATCGTTTTTTTTTGGCGAGCGTTTTGCCGATGGGAGGGTTACGGATTTGCGAGCTTCGCTAGTCCGTTTCGAAAAGCCGAAGTTGCTTCTGGCTTGCGAGTCTACCGACAGGTGCGAAGCGTCAATTGAGCCTCGCACTCTTCACGAGGCTATCCGTCAGCCGCAGGTTTCAGGGCCGAAGCTATCGGCCTTACAGGACGGAGGTCGCTCTTCGCTGAATGGCCTTGGTCGCTCGATCGTTGCGCAACGAGTTGTTCAGAGCGCACGACAGCGTTGTCACCGCAAGGCTCCCAACCCCGGCGCGAAACGGGGCAGCACATCGTTAACTGAGAGACAAACCCATGTATGCGGCTTGATCGCCGCAAAGGGGGCAAAAGACGGTGAGAATCGGAGCAAAGTCCGAGCGCAGAGGAAAGGGGACCCATCACGCTGTAGCCGCTGACACCAAGACACCGAGCGCGACCTTCGGGCCCCGCAAAGAGCTCGGTAAGCCTGCAGAATGGCATCGGCGGAAGGCGAAGGGACTCCTTTCGGAATTGCGATCGGCGAGGTCGAACGACGTTAGTGGCGATCAGTCGGGTGATAACCCTGCCGAACCGAAACCCTGTGGATCGCCGACCCTCCGTGTCGCCAGCGTGGGATCCGATCTTCCCGCCGCGGAACCGAACACCGGCGCGCTCTACGCCGCCGGCGGTATAGATGCCGGGGAACCGACGGCTACCGCGCCATGCATGGAGGGTTTGGCTGTGGCGAAGAAATCGCTGACGGTGACCGGCCAAATTCTGTTCCTTCGTCGCTTCGCGCGAGCTCTCGTGGGCGACCCGGTAGAAGCGGACGACCTGGTGCAGGAGTGCCTGACCCGTGCCTTGGCCCGTAAGCAAAAGCTCGCCAAGGTCAACAACCTGCGCGCCTATCTTTTCAAAGTTCTCTACAGCGCTCACGTGGATCGCCTGGCGGACCGGCGAAAGAGAGCCGGCTGCGTTCCCTTGGAGGGTGCCGAGTCTCATTTGACATGCCCGCCCAGGCAGCAACGTCGCTTGGAGCTGAGGGAAATGGCGGCGGCGCTCGCGAAGCTGCCGCGCGATCAGCGGGATGTGATCATCCTCGTCGGCCTCGAAGGCTTGAGTTACCGGGATACCGCCGCGTTGCTCGGGATACCTGTTGGTACCGTGATGTCGCGGTTGTTCCGGGCGCGCGAAGTGCTTCGCCGCCAGGGCACCGGCGAGCTCGAGCCAGCATCTCGGAGGATCAAATGACAGCCGAGCTATATGCGCACCCAATGCTGGTAACAGAGCAAGACATGCATGCGTACGTGGACGGGGGGCTCGACCAGGCGAAGCGGTCCGCGGTGGAAGACCTCTTGCTGTCGGATGCCGATGTGCAGATGCGCGTCGAACAATACAGGCACCAGAACATCAAGCTACACGCCGCGTTCGACGTGGTCTTGGACGAACCGGTTCCGCGTGGGCTGAAGGCGCTCGGGGCGTTGATCGACGGTGAGCTGCAGCGCCAGCGGATGATGCGCGTGAGAGACGGCGCCGCGGCACTGCTGATCGGTTTGTCTGTCTTCTGCTTTGCCACTTCCACATATCAGGCACTCCTGGCGGAGAGCGACGTTGACACTGCCGTTGCGGAGGTCTCGGACAGTCCGAAGGCCAATCTCGGCGAGGGAGGTGGCACCCGCGCTACCGCCGCGACGCCGGGTGCGGCAGGAGCGTGCTCCGCCGATGATATGGCCGGTTTGAACCAATGGAGACGAACGATTGCCTCCAATTTCTAAACGACACCACGAACGCCGCTGTTACCGATCGGCCGAGCAGAAGCACCTGCAAGGGCCGCCAGCGGGCAGCGGACGGTGCGAATGCTCCGCAGGGCAGACGCATAGCAACAGTTCACATCGCGTTCCTTAGCTCGGGGAGATCAAATGATGATTGGTTGTTTACCATCACGTGCTTCGTCCTTGGTTCTTATAGCGCTTCTCGCGGGACTTGCGACAGTCACGCGAGCCGGAGATGCACGGGCTCAACTTACCGACCAGACACAGACACCAAACTCGGCAGAGGAGGGAATCGCTCTATCTTTGGAGGATCAGATCGGCGTCGGGCAGGGCGACGAAAACACGCCCAACAGCTCGACCTTTATCATCAGACGCGATCCGGCGCGTGCCGTGCGTCGCGGCCGACAGCTGTTCCAGCGGAAGTTCACCCGCGCTCAAGGCAATGGGCCGCGGATTGGCGACGGCGTCGGTAATATCGAGGAGATCGCTGGGCTCGGCGCGGGCTTCGCGGACTCCTGCGCGGCCTGCCACGGGCGTCCGCGCGGCTCGGCCGGTTTCGGTGGCGACGTATTTACGCGGCCCGACAGCCGCGACGCCCCCCACCTGTTCGGGCTCGGCCTGCAGGAGCAGCTAGCCGACGAGATCACACGCGATCTGCGTGCCCTCCGCGACGGGGCGGTGGCCCAGGCCTCGGAGACGGGGGAGGCGGTAACAGTCCCGTTGGAGAGTAAGGGCATCAACTTTGGCGAGGTCACGGCGAACCCGGACGGCTCCGTCGACACCTCTGGTGTTGACGGCATCGATGCCGACCTCCGGGTCAGGCCGTTCTTCGCCGACGGGAGAACGATCTCGATCCGCGAGTTCATCGTTGGTGCCTTCGCCGACGAGATGGGCATGGAGGCCTTCGACCCCTGCCTTCAACAAGCCGTTGACGGCGGTGTCTGCACGACGGCCGGTGGCCTGGTTCTCGATGGGTCGCTCGACACGATCGAGGCTCCACGTATCTCCAGTGTCGATGAAGACGGCGATGGCGACGGCGTGGTCAACGAAATCGATGCCGCACTGCTGGACTTCATGGAGTTCTATCTCCTCAACTACTTCAGGCCAGGCATTGGCGAACAGACGGAAGGGACCGAGCGTGGCTTCGCAATTTTTGAAGAGATCGGCTGTGGAACATGCCACATCCGAAACTTGACCATCGACAGCGACCGGCGCGTAGCGGATATCGATACCCGGTTCGACCCGGAGAGAGGTAACTTCAACCGCCTCTTTGCCGAAGCAAGCACGCTCTTCGGACCGCCAGTCGAAGACGGTCAGGAGCTTCCTCAACTGCTACCGGCCGGCGAGCCGTTCGTGGTGGAGAACATCTTCACCGATTTCAAGCGCCACGACCTCGGCCCAAACTTCGCAGAGCTCAACTTCGATGGAACCCTCCTAAGAGAGATCGTCACCGAGCCTTTGTGGGGTGTTGGTTCGACGTCCCCCTACGGTCATGACGGACGCAGCATCAACCTGACCGAGGTGATCCTTCGCCACGGCGGCGAAGCTCAGGACTCCCGCGATGCCTTCGTTGCCCTACAGTATCGGGATCAGCGGCGCGTGCTCGAAGCGCTGAACAGCTTGATTCTGTTTCCGCCTGACGACACGGCATCCAACCTAGATCCGGGCGATCCCGCTCAGCCTGACTTCCCGCAGATCGGTCACGGAAGCATCCGTTTGCCCGAGCTGTTCACGACGCTTGGCCCCGAATAGGGCGGCAAATCGCGACCCAAACCCACGGACTGATTCACCTTCGGTAACTAACCAGGGCAAACCAGTCCGTGGGACACCCAGTGGCCATCAGCTAGCGACTGTAGCCGGAGCCGAGAAACTCGCCAATCCATCAGAAGCGCCCAGGTGAAAACTGCAAGAAGCGCGTAGTGGAGACATGAAGGCACCTTTCCACCGAGCGAGAACTGTCGGAGCACGTCGGCCGGCGTCGCGAGTCAAGGTTGTCCCCGACGACTCCGGCATGACGAATCCGTCGCGGCGTATGGCACTGTTCAGAATAGCCGGCCAGAGCGTGTCGCTTCCGGCGGCGTACCTGCTGTTGAACGGCGGCCTAGCGGGCCAGTCGGCCACGCCGGCGTAGGCCGCGAACGGTCAAAACGCATCGCATGGCATAGAGACGCCGACCGCACGGCTGTCCTCGCCCGCAAGAACAGGTCCTTCGTCGCCGATTATCCACGATTTCGCCGACCCGGTTATCGAGCTGGTGCGACTACTGCGCGAGGCCTCCGAGATCGAACACGCGCTGATGATCCAGTATCTCTATGCTGCCTTCTCCTTGAAGCCGGAGTACAGCGATATAGTCGGCTATGGCGATCCGAATACGACCGATCTTCTCGGGATTGCGATTCAAGAGATGCAGCATCTGGCCAAGGTCAATCACTTCCTCGTGGCACTGGGTGCGGGGCCGAACCTGCTACGTCAGGACTTTCCCTACGAGCCGGATATCTACCCTTTCGCTTTCAATTTGGAGCCTATGAGCCGCGCATCCCTGGCGAAATACGTCTTTGCGGAGGCGCCGGTGTCGGCACTGGATCCTTTGGCGGCACGGACAGAGCATGATCTGGCATTCATCGAGCAAATAGGGAAGGAGCTTCCAAGCGATACGAAGCCGAACCACATCGGCAGCTTCTATGCCACGATCATCGACACGGTGAGAGAGGTGTTCGCCGTTAGCACGCTTGTGCTGGCGGACCTGTCATCCTGGGTCGAGACTCTCGAAAAGATTAAGGAGGAGGGCGAGGACGGCCACTTCCAGTTCTTCAAGAAGCTGTTTACCGGCACGCATGAGAGCTTTGCCGGTCACCAAAATATCTGGGAGCTGCCGCGGAGCGATCCGGCCTACCCGGCCCTTTGGTTGCCGGAGAATCCAAGCGCCTACACGGGACACGAAAGCCAAATTCAAGACCATGGGGCCCTAAGCCTCGCCTGGCTCGGCAATCTGCACTATTGGATCATCCTGCTGCTCCTCAACTTCGCCTACCGCGCAGAGCGGCCGAAGCTGATCGAGCTGTCGCAAGCACACATGCTGGGCCCATTCTGGTCTCTTGCCCGCCATCTGCCGACGTTGGGCAGCGCTATGCCATTCGATGCCTTGAGCATGGGGTACAACCCGGGGCGCAACATCCACACGAATCTGCGTTTCATCAAACGCATCCTGGCCGAGGCACAACAGCTGGAGCAGGAGCTGGGGGACCTGCTGCCGGAAGACTTCCCGCAATCGGTCTGCAACGACACAAGCGAGCAGCTTAATGACGTCTTTCGTTTGTCCTGAGGAACCGATGGCCGGCAGCGAGCATTTCGGGCTACCGCGGCTTGCCCAACGTACTTTCAGTGCCCACTTTCTTTGAGGAAAGGTCGTGGTCGGTTTGTGCGAAACAGGAGCGGGGCGCTGGAGTCCAGTTGGGCGGTCGAGACCGTGCGCTGGTTGTTATTGACGACTCTAGTCATCCTTCTCTCGGCGCCGGCCGCAGCGGCCGGCAAGGAGTTTTGCGGCCTCGCGCGGGTCCAGGATGACGGTACGCTCAGGATCGCCGGACAGCAGGTGCGCCTGTTCGGTATCTATATTCCTCCAACCAACCGTATTTGCCGCACTTTCATCCGGCCCGTTCGCTGCCGCGCTCGCGCGGTTTCGGCGTTGGAGTTCCGCATTCGCGGCTTTGTCCGCTGCCAAAGGAAGCAACGCTTTCGCGATGGCAGTATCTCGGCAGTCTGCTTCACGTCCGGTCGCGGCTCTATCCTCTCGCCCGAAATCGATCTCGCGGCCTATCTGCTGTCCAACGGCTGGACGGTCGCGCTGCCCGGCGGGCCCTTCAGCTACGTGACCCTGGAGCGTATAGCGCGCAGCAACGGTCGGGGTATTTGGGGATTTCAGGCGGATCAGATTCGCTAAGCTACGCAGATCCGCTGTGTCGGCCTCATTCGATCGAGGGCGGAGTGGCAAGGGGGCCGGCACCCCGCTTCCAGGCCATGATGGAGAAGGGCCTCCCGTCGCCACTGCCCAGACCGACAACCGCGTCTCGGACGAAGATGCCCCCGCTGCTGCCGTGGGCTTCCGCCTGGACGGAAAAAACGAGGGCCGAGTCTTCGCTCGATAGATAGTCGTCTGCCCCGTCAAGCGACGATATCGTCAGGCTTTCAAGCTCGAACTCGCTTTTGGCCTCGGCCCGCTCCGCCAGAAAGCGCTCGATTTCGGCGGCATCCGCTCCGGGAACCGCAAGCAGAGCCAAAGGGGGTGCGCTCAACGGGTCGATGGTCGGCAGGCCGGAGTAAACCGTCACCGCCGGCGCGACACGTTCGTACAACTCCACTGTCATGCCGATAACCGTCCGGAGCTCGGTGACCTTATCGAAGGGTGCGTCCTTGGCGCCCCGTTCGAGATCTGCCGCCTCGTAGTCCGCGTCCTCGGCTCCGTTGGGGCGGCGAAGATCGTCGCTGTCTCGAAAGTCGGCGACGGCGTCTGCCAGGGCTGCAGCGCTCTCATCCGTCGCGCCCGCTGCCAGAAACAAGCCGCGAAGGAGCGCCTCGGGAGCGGCGTTGAGATCGACCTTTCCGGTTTCGTCCCGAATCGATATTCGCACGACGCCGTCGGCGAAACTCCAGCGATACACCCTGCCGTCAGCGCGCCAGCGGTCCTCGAAGGCCAACTCGCTGACTGCGTAGACCGCGCGATGGACTGCCGCGTCGGCGAGCGCGCGCGCCTGGGCTACGTCGAGCCCGTTGCGCGCGAGCTGTGCCTGCGTTCGGATGTCACGCAAAAAGGTCGTGGCTATGAGGGAAATCATGACCACCGCCCAAAGCACCGTCAGCAAGGCAATACCTTGTTTGCGGGACCGGGCAACGCGTTGATCGAGGCTTGGCATTACTGCAACTTAAAGCGCAGGGGCTCCACGGCGCGCAGGCGGCCGCGCAGTTCGTCAGTCACTTCCCGCGCTTCCGTTGCATCACGAACGACGCGCGGAGTCAGCAACACCAGCAGCTCCGTGCGCTGATCGTTCTTTGTTTTGGTGCTGAACAGATTGCCGAGGATCGGGATCTCGGAGAGGACCGGTACACCGGCGCTGCTGTTGTTGTAGTAGTCGCGAATGAGACCGCCCAGTGTGACCGTCTCCCCACTACTGATCGCGACGGTGCTGGAAATCCGCCTCTGTTGGATAGTCGGAGAATCGATTCCCGACGTGGTGGTCTCCACCACACTGCTCACTTCCTGCGAAATATCCATCAAGACCAAACCGCCGCGACTGACGCGGGGTGTCACCTCCAAGAGCACCCCGGTGTCGCGGAACTCGATCGAATTGACAATGGGCGCATTGGAATCGCTCACGCTTACGGCGGACTGTGTCGCTACCGGCACCTCGTCGCCGACCTGGAGCTCGGCGCTTTGGTTGTCCAACACCATCAATTGCGGCGACGAGATTACGTTGACATTGGTGACCTCCGAGAGGGCATTCAGCACGGTCCGAACATCGGTCACTGGCCGGAAGAGATATGAGAAACCTGGGAAGGTCTGGGAAGCTGCCCCGGTCGCGACTTCGCTCAAGGAAAATTCGCTACGCCCGCTATCGAAGAACCATTGGACCCCGTAGCGCAGGTTATCATTCAGCGTGACCTCTGCGATGGTCGCCTCGATCAGCACCTGAAGGGGTGTGACATCCAACTGCTCCAGCGCTTGCTCGATTAATTTATAGTCGCGTGGCGTGGCAAGAATCACGAGCGAGTTGCTGGCATCCAGTGCTATCACGCGGACCTCGTCTTCCGAGGCTAGGGGGAATTGGCCGTCGGCAACTCCACCCTTGAGGCTAGGGTCCGGTTCCAAGGGCTCCGCCTCTTCCTGGAAGTTGCTGCTGTCCTCTTCGTACACGTCATCCTCCAGCGACACCGCATCAAGTTCGGGTGATAGTTCTGGCAGCGGCTCGCTCGTCGTTCGATTGCCCAAAAGCTCGTTCAGCACCTCGGCCAGTTCGGCAGCGCGGAAGTTCTCGACGTTGTAAACATAGAGCCGCTGGCCCCCGCTCTGCGTGCTCTGGTCCAGTTTTTCGATCCACTGGGCCGCTTGGCGGAGATAGTTGGAGCGCGAGGCAATGACCAGGACCGCGTTGATCCGCTTTACCGGGGCAAAACGGATCAGGCCCTCGATCGGTGTATCGAGGCCTTCGCCAAAAATGAACTGCAACTCCTCGACCAGAGTCTCTGGGTCGACGCTCTCGAGTGGAAACAGTCCGAAGGACATGCCAGCAATCCAGTCCACGTCAAACAGGGCGATGGCATCCGTCAGGGCTCCGCGTTCCTCCTCCGTGCCAGCAATGACGAGCAGGTTTCTAGAGCTGTCCGCCTGCAGAATGCTGCCTTCAGGGGCAAACGGCTCCAGAGCCTTCGCCATCTCTTTCGCCGCAACGTGTTGCAAGGGTACGACCTGAACACCGTAGCCACCGATGCCGGCTGTCCGCTGGTCGTCGAGCCAGACGGGAGACGGAATCCGTGCCGCGTTCTCCCACTTCATCACGCGGTAGAGATCGCCTTCCTGAACGATGACCGCGCCGTTCGATCTCAAAACGCTTTCGAGGAGTGGCAGGAGAGATTCGCGCGCGACTGGCCTGGGCGTCTCGACAGTAATGGTACCTGAGACGGTCGGGTCGATGACATAGTTCAGCCCCATGATCTCGCCGAGCACTCTCTGAACGACCTGTCGGATATCGGCGTTGACAAAGTTCAGCGTTACGTCGCCCGCCTGCACATCTGCGACGACTTCCCCAGCAGCAGTCCTCGTGTTGACGTAGCTGTCGGTGCCCTGAAGCAAAACGACTTCGGGACCGGCTGGTTCGGAACCCGTTGATTCCTGATCGGGTGCCGCCGCTTCTGGCGCGCGATCATCAAGTCTGGCGACTTCAGTTCGCTCGTCATCCGATGCGGCCAGTGGGGCGAGGTTTGTCAGTTTGGGAACGCTCGACTCGTCGAGCCCCACATCGTTAGCACAGCCGTATGTATTTACTATTAAAAGGAGAACGACGAGAGGCTGCCTAGCTCGGAAAACCCAGCACCCAGACCGCGCATCGTACATGCTTTCTCTCGTGCTCTAGTCGAAAGACGCCCCCTCATAGAGTTTTGTCTACATTGAGCCAAGTCGCAACGATTCTCGTGTGTTCAACGCGGAACAACTTTATGACAAAAAAGGATATTTTGGTTCTACTCTGCCCAAAAATGAAGCTCGGACTGTCGCAATTCCAGCACCAAATCAAGGCTGCACAGTGAAGCGCGAGACATCATCCAACGATACGATGCCAAACCGGCCAGGGTTGAATCAACAGGTCTGTATGTGAGAGGCTTCTTCTGACATATGACATTGTTTTTCACCTTAAAAGAGTATTTCGTTGCTTGGCCTGTAGCTTTTGGTGAACACACGGCGCAGGTGGGGGAGTATCGCGAGGAAATCGCTGGTTTCCGTCATCGTCTGGGTAGCTGTAGGCCGACGTCATACCGCCTCTAGCGTCGAGCGGTTCGCAGGTTGGAGCCTATGTTTGATAGTTTGATAGCAAACAACTGGGTGCCGCTGCTTGCCGCGCCATTGGTCGGGAGCTTTGCCGGACTGTTGGTGGTCCGGCTACCGGCCGGCGAGCCGGTGACCCTGGGGCGATCCGTCTGTCGACACTGTGGCGAGGTGCTTGCTGCGCGCGACCTCGTGCCGATCGTGAGCTGGCTCTGCAGCGGCGGCCGTTGTCGCTACTGTGGCGCTCTACTGAACTTCCTCTATCCTGGAATCGAAGTCGGCGCCCTGGTCATCGCGCTCTGGGCTACATCAGCGTTTTCCGGCTGGTTACTCTGGGCAAGCTGCGCCTTGGGTTGGTGCCTACTAACGCTCGCTGTTTTCGATCTTCGTTATCTGCTTCTGCCTGACAGTGTGACACTCGCGCTTGTCGTGGCCGGTCTCGCGGTCGTCTGGGCGATTGACCCGGAGTCCGTGCCGGATCATGCAGTCGGTGTGTTTGTCGGCTTCGGTGCTTTTGCCGCCTTGCGCTGGATCTATCGCAGCCTTCGCAAACGCGAGGGCCTGGGTTTGGGGGACGCGAAGCTGCTTGCGGGCGCCGGCGCCTGGGTTTCCTGGTGGGGCCTGCCAAGCGTCGTCTTGCTTGGTGCCCTTTCTGCCCTGACCGTAACGCTGATCCTTTCTATCGTCGGCAAACGTATGTCGGCGAACGATGAGATTCCCTTCGGCAGCCATCTTTGCTTCGCGATCTGGCTGGTCTGGCTCTACGGACCCTTGGAGCTTGCCTAACCGCCACGCGTATGGTTTCCAAGACAGATTTTAGTCTCACGAAGGGCACACTAATGGCGCAGAACCGGGCACTACACTCGGTTCATGCCGTGCGCTGACATCGCCGTTTCGGATGCGCCGGAGCTCGGTGACACCGCATCGCGGTTGGAACCGAAGCTGCCGGATGCTGAGCATGTCGTCGAGCACGTGACCGAGCGCCTTGTCGCTTGCGGAGACTTGACCGAGTCGAGCTTGGATCGCGCCCTTCGCATCCATGAGCAGACCGGCGAGCGAACCGATCAGATTCTGATCAAACTTGGCCTTGTATCCGAGCGGAGCATGGCGGCGGCCTATGCCTCCGGACTTGGCATGGCCCTCGTCGAGCCCAGCGAGTTTCCGTCGGCGCCGCTTTTTCCGGACTGCATCGGCACGAAGTTTCTGAAGGAAGCGCGGCTTGTCCCGCTGGCCGACACAGCCGCGGGCCTCGAGTTGGCCATGGCCGACCCGCTCGACCACTATGCCATCCAAGCCATTCAACTCAGCACCGGCCGGTCTGTGACGCCACGCGTTGCAGTTCCAGCCGACATCGATGCCGCTCTGCAGCGTCTTTATGGTGAAGACTCCGCTTCGATCGAACAGCTCCTTGAAGGCGAAGCCGCCGGCGGCGATGAAGAAACGCTGCAAGATATCGAACGGCTGCGCGAATTCGCCAGCGAGGCGCCGGTTATTCGCCTGGTCAATCATCTGATCGCCAAGGCGGTGGAGACGGGGGCCTCCGATGTCCATATCGAGCCCTTCGAGGCTCAGCTCAGAGTGCGCTATCGGATTGACGGGGTTCTGCGCGAGACACCGTCGCCAGCGGCCCATCTCACGCCCGCGGTTGTCTCGCGTATCAAAATCCTGGCGAAACTCAACATCGCCGAGACGCGGCTTCCGCAGGATGGGCGAATCAGGCTCGTGGTGCGTGGCAAGGAGATCGACCTGCGCGTCTCGACCGTACCGACCATGCACGGCGAAAGCGTAGTGCTCCGCGTTCTCGACCGCGAGTCGGTCGTCCTCGACTTTGCCAGCCTCGGCGTGGGGGGAGAAGCGCTGGATCGCTATCTCGGCGTGCTGGAGCGACCCCATGGGATCCTGCTTGTGACCGGGCCAACAGGTAGCGGCAAGACGACGACCCTTTACACCTCCCTGCTGCACCTCAGTACCGAGGCATCCAAGGTCCTGACCGTCGAGGACCCGATCGAATACCAGCTCCACGGCATCAACCAGCTGCAGGTCCAGCCGCAGATCGGCCTGACCTTCGCCAGTGCGCTGCGCGCCTTCCTGCGCCAGGATCCCGATATCATCATGATCGGCGAGATCCGCGATCTGGAGACCGCGGAGATTGCGGCCCAGGCGGCGCTCACCGGGCATCTGGTTCTCTCCACCCTTCACACCAATGACGCGGCAAGCACGGTTACGCGGCTACTCGATATGGGACTGGAGGACTTCCTTCTTGCCTCCACGCTGAACGGCGTGAGCGCTCAACGGCTTGTCCGGATACCTTGCTCCCACTGCCGCAAGCCGTACGAGGTGGTGTCGCGAGTGGCGGAGGAGCTGCGCCTCCACACCATCACGGAGCAGCGGCCTGTCGTCCTCTACCGGGCCAAAGGCTGCAGCAGCTGTGCCGACACCGGCTACCACGGCCGAACCAGCATACAAGAGATGCTGGTCATGACCGACGCCATCCGGGAGCTCGTTCTTCGGCGAGCGACCGCACAGGAGATTGAGGCTGAGGCCGTGCGGGGTGGCATGCAGACGATGCAATTGGATGGTCTGCAAAAGGCTATCGCCGGCATGACGACCATCGAGGAAGTCATGCGGGTGACGCGGGAGGCCTAGAGGTGGCGATCTTCCACTACACGGCGGTCACCGCGGAGGGCGAGCCCTTTGAAGGGCAAATGGAGGCGCAGAGCCCGCTCGCGGTGAGCCACAAGCTGCAGGCGCTAGGGTATCTGCCGATCCGCGCCCATGAGGTGGCCACAGCGCGATCCCGAGAAAGGCTTGGCGCCTGGCTCGCACGCGACCTCACGCCGGAGCGGTCGGTCCCCAGGAAGACGATTTGCCTCCTGACCCGCGAGCTTGCGACCTTGCTCGGCGCCGGGCTTCCTCTCGAACGCGCCTTCGAAATCTTGATCGACCTTACGGCGAAACGAGACGTGCAGCAGCTTCTGACGCGGATCCTCAACGACCTGAGGGGAGGCATTTCGCTGTCGGATGCCTTGGAGGCGCGCGGAAAGGTGTTTCCCAGTCTCTACATCAGTCTGGTACGCGCCGGGGAGATGGGCGGCACGCTGGACAGCACCTTGGCTCACCTCGCCGATCACCTGGAGAAATCGCAGGCATTGGTGGAGGAGATCCGCTCTGCGCTGATCTATCCACTTCTGCTGCTGACGATGACCGGCCTCTCGATCGCGCTCTTGATGACGGCAGTGGTGCCGGAATTTGCGCCGCTTTTTCGCGATGCGGGTGACGCTCTGCCGCTGGCTACGCGTATCGTGATCGGCGCTTCCGATGGCTTTGCGCAGTATTGGTGGCTGATGGCGTTCGTCGTGTGCGGGCTGCTGGGGCTCCTGCACTGGCAACTCTCGAACTCGGCGTTTCGTCGCCGCTGGCATCGACTGCTGCTCTGGCTTCCGCTGTTTGGCGATCTCGAGCGAAAGATCCAGGTCGCCCGCTTCAGCCGCAGCCTCGGAACGCTGTTGGAGAATGGCATTACCGTAATCACCGCGCTCGCCGTCGTCAGGCAGACCATGACCAACATGGTGCTGGCACAGTGCGTCGAAGAAGTGATGGGGCGTCTCAAAGAAGGTGGGCGCCTGGCTAGCCTGCTGGCGTCGTCCCAGGCCTTTCCAAGCTTGGCCGTTCAGCTGGTGAGTGTGGGAGAGGAGACCGGGCGGCTTGAAAGTATGCTTCTAAAGGTTGCGGATATCTATGACGGCGAGGTTCAGATCACCATCAAGCGCCTTCTGAGCTTGCTGGTACCTGCGTTGACGATCGTCCTTGGAGTCGTCATTGCCGCGATCATTGCCTCCATACTCATCGCCCTCTTGAGCATCAATGAGCTTGCGATCTGAACACGCAACGGCGCTTGCCCCGCACCCCACGGTCTGCGTGATCATGAAACGTGCAGCGCGCCGGCCGCGGTCCTATGGCGATGATCGTGCCCTTCGCCGTATGAGCAGAGGCTTTACGTTGCTCGAGCTCCTTGTGGTCGTGGCGATCCTCGGCCTCCTGGCGGCGGTCGCGGTGCCTCAGGTGCTCAGCTATCTCGGCCGGGCGAAAACCGATACCGCTGCCATACAGATCCAGCAACTCTCTACTACCCTTGACTTATTTCGCCTCGATACGGGGCGCTACCCGACCGAGGAGGAAGGCCTTCAGGCGCTGTTCGAGCCCCCCGCGGATGCGGATAACTGGAACGGCCCCTACCTGCAAAAGCAGGACATGATGCTCGACCCTTGGAGTGCGCCCTTTGTCTATCGCTATCCCAGGGAGCACGGCCCCTATGATCTCCTCACCCTGGGCGCCGATGGCCAGGAAGGCGGCGAGGGGGAGGATCAGGATGTGGTGAGCTGGTAGACGCCATGTCGGCGCGCGGTTTCACGCTGTTCGAGTTGCTCGTGGTGCTTGCCATCATGGCTCTGTTCTTCGGCATTGCCCTGCCTCGCTTCTCGAAGGCGTTACCGAGCGTACAACTTAAGGATGCTGCTCTCGAGATTGCCGCGGGACTACGCGGCGCGCGCAGCCGGGCGATCGCGCGTAACCAGCAAAGCCTTTTCGTTCTCGATCTGGCATCGCGCCGCTTCGCGATCTCGGGCGCGCAGGCCGTTCAGGATCTTCCGGAAGGAGTCGAACTTTCGCTGATCGCGCCGCGCGCCGAGCAGCTCGGCGACCAACGCGGCGCAATCCGCTTCTTTCCCGACGGCAGCTCGACCGGAGGGCGGGTTGGCATCAAAAAAGGAGTGAAGGCCTACTATGTCGGTGTCGACTGGCTTACCGGCAGGACCACCATCCAGGCCCAGTCGCTCGAGCCTTAGTGGATTTACCCTGATCGAAGTTCTGGTCGCCTTCGCGATTCTGGCTGTCACCTCGGTCGCGCTGCTGCGCCTGTTTTCGGGCGGGTTCGACAGCGCCCGTGTGTCGGAAGCCCATGTCTTGGCCACCTTGGCCGCGGAGTCGACCTTGGCCGCTGTCGGAACCGAGCTCCCGCTTGTCGTGGGTGAAACGTCGGGGCGCCTTAACACCGGCATGACTTGGCATCTGGACATTCACGCCGCCGAGGGCGTGCAACCCGCCAATGACAAACGGTCACAACAGCTCTACGAAGTCGTCGTCACCGTCTCCTGGAGTCAGGACAATGGGGAAAGGTCGGTCTCGCTTGTCAGCCTGCGGCTGGCGCCACGGAGCTAGGACTCCCCTGCGGGCGGCTCCGCCCCGCATGGAACACACGCGCTGCGATGGCTTCACCCTCTTGGAGCTTCTCGTGGCCTTGACGGTCCTGAGCCTCGTTGTTGCGTTTCTGTTCGGCAGCTTTCGGCTCGGCACGCAAGCCTGGAAGCGAGCGGAGCAGAAGGCCGACAGAATCGCCGACGTCCAGCTGGTGCAGAACTTCATCCGCAATCAGCTTGAGCGGGCGGAGCCAGGTGTTGGGCAGATCGATGTCACGGGATACCGGCCGGGGATGAGCGGCGGCGGTCAAGCCCTACGCTTTGTCGCCCCGGCACCTGCAGCGGCGCTTTCGGATGGCCTCTATGAACACTCCCTGCAGTTCGTGCGCGAAGGGCGGCAGCTCGTCGCCGGTTGGCGCGCCTTGAACGCGGCTGCGGAAAACACAAGTCCGTCCATAACGCGTCGCGTGTTGCTTGATTCTGTTCGGTTTTTGAGATTCTCCTATCTCGGTCCGCCAGACCGTAACGGCAAAGCGCGTTGGCGAGATAGCTGGCTGGAGGAGAGACGTCTGCCCCAACTAATTCGCCTCGAAATCGGGCTGGTTGGGGCCCAAAAAGGTTACTGGCCGGCACTCCTGGTTGCGCCGAAAATTAGCGGTGCCGATTGAATGGCGCCAGAGAGCACTGACAGCAGTGCGACTGGGCTGCGCGGGACCGAGCGGTCGTGCGGGCCAAGGGCGACTTGGCGACGGCGGCGTGCAGCAGCCGCTGGGACGGGATAGCTGGCGTCCAAGGCAAACACTCAGCAATCTGCGGAGATCAGTTTGCGTCGAGCGCTCGATATCCTTTATGCTTTTTTTGCTTGGTGGCTTGGCGAGCTCGCTGGCCTGATTCCGGTGCGCCTGCGCGATCTCGTCTTTCCGGAGCGGCCGCTTCTGGTTGTCGACCTGGGCGAGACAGCCCTCTCCATACAGATGATCCAACGTGGCGTTGCCCGTAGTCTCGGCTCTGTCGAACATGGTGGAGACCAAGCAGCCGCCGCTCCTATTGCCATAGCGAGGATCACGAAGAAGGTCCGACTGGGCAGAACAACGGTGGCGCTCCGCCTGCCGGCGGACCAGATACTGCGTCGCACTCTGCAGCTACCTCTAGCGGCCGAAAGCGATCTGCGCGGCGCGCTCTACTTCCAGATCGACCGGCAAACGCCCTTTGCCCCAGACAGCGTCTACTACGACCATGTCGTCCAGGAGCGCGAGCCAGCGCTGCAGCGTCTGACCGTAGAGCTGGCTGTCGCGCGGCGTGAGGTCGTGAGAGCCGCGGCCGACAACCTCAAGGCCTGGGGGCTGACCCCGGAGATCGTGGATGTGACCAGCGATCGGCCCGAGGCGCCCTTGCGGTTCAACCTCCTTCCCAACACGCCTCGGCCGACCGGCCGGCGATTGACCACGCGCCTGAACGCGGCGCTTGGCGTGTTGGTGCTCCTGCTCGGCATCGCGGCCGTCTACACGCCTTTGGCACGTCAGGCGGCAACGCTCAGCGCTCTCCAGGATCGGCTCGCCGAGGTAAGGACCGAGGCCGAAGAGGCCGAAGGCCTGCGCGCGGAGATCCAACGGATTCACCAGAGGAGAGACTTTCCGGTTCGCGAAAAACTGGCCTTGGTGCCACGCGTCGTCGTGTTGGAAGAACTGACCCGGCTGCTCCCCGACGATACTTGGCTCTCCCAGCTGTCGATTGCCGGAAACGAAGTTCAGATCCGCGGCTTTTCGCCGGCGGCCTCGAACCTCGTTGGCTTGCTCGACCGGGCGCCCCTGTTCCAGGCTCCCAAGTTCCGCTCGCCTGTCACCCGGGATCGCAGGGAGGGGCTCGAGCAGTTCAACCTCTCATTCGAGGCCACGGTCGGGTCGAGCGACCTATGACATCCGTGTCACCCGTCCTCAGACGCCTGCTGGCGCTTACCATTTTGCTGGCTGTCGCCTTTGCCGTCTGGGCCCTGATCGCCAATCCTCTGATGGCGCTGCAGGTGCAGAACGCGCGGGCCATCGAAGGTACGAAACAGCTTATCGCTGGGTTCAGCAGGGCTGCGGCCGACCGACCGCGGTTGCAGGAAAGCCTGAAGGCCATAGAAGGCCGGCAGACCGGACAGGGCAAACTGCTTGCCAGCAAGAATGCCGACCTCGCTGCCGCCGAACTGCAACAGCGGCTCAAGCAGGTGATCGGAGCCAGCGGCGGCACGGCGGAGAGCATAAGCATCCTGCAACCGGAGGATCGCGCCTCCTTCCGCAAGATAACGCTCCGCGTCGCCGTTGCATCGAACACCGTGGCGCTGCAGAAGATCCTTCATGCGCTGGAGAATTCTGCACCCTACCTCTACATCCAAAATCTGGACGTCCGCCTGCGAAATCAAAGCCAATCGGCCGCCCGTCGTGCCGGCGGCCATGAGCTGCAATCGCGCCTGGACGTCCATGGCTACATGGCAAAGGCAGCGCCATGACGCCCGGTGCGAACGGTGCGTCACGGCTTTCGTGGCTGCTTCTACTGCTTTGCCTTGGTCTGGGCTACCTGCTCTACCAAGAGCTTGCCGCGGAGCACTCGTTGGATGCAGAGGCCCTGAAGGCAGTAGAGCAGGACTCCGTGGCCAGCCCTTCTGGCGAGATCGTACCGCACGAAACGCCCTCCTTTGCTCTGCCGGCACTCGCAGCGCTCAAGGAGACGGTGGAGCGGCCGCTCTTCACCGTGTCACGTCGGCCGCCAGCGGCCCCGACCGAAGCGCCTCAGCCGGTGAAAGCGGCGGCGCCCGTAAAGCGGCTTGCGCTGTCGTTGCGGGGCATCCTCATCTCAGCTGGAGAGGAGCGCGCCGCCCTGCTGCAACTGCCCACCCACAAGGCGCTGCAGTGGGTCAGGGAAGGCGAGCAGATTGAGGGATGGCAGGTCGACAAGATTGAGCCGGATCGCATTATCCTGCGAGCCGGCGACGCAACCGAGAGCTTCGAGCTCAAGGAGACCTGGAAGTTGCCGCCACCGGCCCAGCCGGCCAAGCCCAAAAAGCGCGATAGCACCACCAAGGAAGAAAACGCTCCAAGCAGCACCAAGCCGAACGACGCAAAGGACGAATGACGCAAAAGATGGCTTCGCAGGGCAGGCACGGCGACCGATGTCTCACTGGGGACGAGCGGATCGAGTGTCAGGGGCGGGAAGGCAGCAGCTACGGCCTTTTGCCGCCTCACGGGGAATCCGGCGTCAAGACGGCCAGGATCACGCTTTCGAACATCTGGCCCGCGTGGCTATTGAAGGTCCCGCCGCCGAACTCGGCTATGCGGACGAAGAAGTCTCGGTCGAAGTCGCCCCGACTGCGCGAGCTGGGCGTGGAGACGAAGAGCGCCGACACCGCCCGCTTCTTGCTGCCGCGTGCGAAACGCTCCACGCGCTTGAAGGCCCGGTTGCGATCGCGCGAATGGGTCTGCGCGTCGCCGATCACCACCATCACCTGCTTGGCGAGCGGCCGCCAGTTCATCGCCAGCGCGCGCTGGATGCCGAGGTCGACGTCCTCCTCGATCGTGCGGCTGCCCCTGGGTGGCGGCCTGAGCTTGTCAACGAAGGCCAGAATGCGCCGGAGGCCCGTGGCGGTGTCGGTGATCGCAAGCGCACGGATCGGCTGATAGCCGGTGTCCCTGTCCGTATAGGCGACGAAGCCAATTCGCACGGAGGGTACCAAGCGCTCAAGCACCCGCACGATACTGCTTAGCGACTGCGCCAGATCGGCGAGCGCGGGGGTCATGCTCCGCGTGGTGTCCATCACGAAGACGATGTCCAACTCCTTCACGACGGGCGTGTCGGCCACCGGATCCGGATCCTCTTCCACGCGCGGAGCGCCGCCGCCAGTGGCACGGGCCACCTTGAGCGCGTTCTCGATCTCCGCGATGCGCTGCGCCAGGCTGTCGGCGCGCGCCGAGGCCGCCTCGGCCTCCGCCATGATCTGCGAGGCCGTTGCCGCGTCGCGGCTGGCGCCCGCCTCGAGATCGGCCGCGCGTGACAGCTCTGCCGCAGCCGCCACACGGATATCCGCGATTTCTCCCTGGGCGTCCTGGGTCTTGCGGTAGTAGGGCATCAGCAAGGTCATCAGCACGACGAAGGCCCCGGTGGCCATGGCCAACACGTCCAGGGCAGAGAGACTGAAAACCTGTACCTCGCGATTCGGTTTGCGCATGATGGCTCTTGTCAGCCTCCGACGCGGGCGATTGTCAGCTCGAGGCGGCCGAGCCGCAGGGTCTGGCCGTCGCCGCAGGGTGTCGGCTCGAAGGCCGCCAGATCGTCCCCGTCGAGCAGCGTGCCGTTGAGCGAGTTCAGATCCTCGAGCAGCAAACGCCCCTCGCGCAGACTGACCCGAAGATGCCGTCGCGAGACGCTGGGGTCCTCCATGACCCGGTCGACGAGTTGCGGGTGGCGGCCAAGCGTCAGGCCGAAGTCGGCGCGGGCGATGTCCCGGTCGCTCAGCCGGATGCTGACGTCGCGGCCCTGGCCATCGGCTCCCTTCAACAACCAGCCCCCTTCCAGCACGTCTTCCCTGTTCATGGCCGTCTCCCTTCGGGCCGGGCTATTGCAGTATGGTCAGCAGCACGCTTTCGAGCATTGCCCCGCGATGGGCCGAGGCCTCGCCGCCACCGGCCGTCGCGAGTTCGCGAAAGAAGCGCTCTGTTGCCGATCTGCCGCCGGTCACGATGGCCGAAACCCCACGATCGTAGGTTGGGTCGCCGCTGGATGCGCTGGTGCGAAAAGCGGCGGCCAGATCGTGCGTCCGCGTCCAGTTGGCGCGGTGCGCCGGTGCATCGCCGATGACGATGATCCGGCCCTTCGCGTCGCTGCGCCAGTCCATGTCCACCGCTGCCTGCAAGGCTTGGTCCACCGGCTCGGGCTTGTCGCCCCCGCCACGCGCTTCCAGGCTGTCGACGAAACGCAAGATGGCCTGAAGGTTCTGGTCCGACATGGCCCGGAGACCGAAGGCACTGACGATCGGCGGTGCATCCCGGTCGCGATAGGCGACGAAGCCCATGCGCAGCTCCGGCGACAGGCGGTTCAGAATCCTGGCAATGCCGGCGAGGTTCGCCCGGACATCGGCCAGCTCCTCGCGCATGCTGGCCGTGGCGTCCATCACGATCACGAGGTCGAGATCCTCGATCGCGAGGGTTCCGCCATGCGTCAGCACGGTTGGTTTCTGCGTGCGCGGTGGCGCCTCCACCGGAGCCTCCGCCTCGGCGGCCGCCAGCGCGGCCAGGCGCTCCTCCAAAGTCGCCTGCAGGCGCGCGACCCGCGATTCCGCGGCGCCCAAAGCTTCACGCGCACCCGCTAGGTCGTCCTGCGCTTCGGATGCCGCTTTTTCCGCCGCGGCATGGCGGTCTTTCACCTCGGCAAGCTGCGCCTCGGCACCGGCCTGCGCGGCTTCGATCGACGGCTGCTTGAGGTAGAACGGCAGGAGCAGCACGAACATCAGAACGAAGACCCCCAGCGCCGAAGCGAAAAGATCCAGGGCCGATATGCTGAGCGCCTGTGCGGCGGTTCGTCTGCGGACCAGCATGGCCGTTAGCTCACATAGAGGCGGTTGATGAGATTGTCCAGACAGTGCTGGCCCGCCTCGTTCAGCACCCTTTCCTCGTAGGCCTGGATCTTGTGTTGGCCGAGAACCAGCACGATCGACATCACCAGCGCCAGCAAGGTCGTATTAAACGCCACGCCCAGCCGCTTGGTCAGCTCAACCAGTAGGGTAGGGTCCTGCAGGTCCACTGTGCTGGCGAAGTTGAGCGCGAGTGAAATGCCGACCACGGTGCCGATGAAGCCTAGCGCAGGAATGGCCCAGACCACATAGCGGATCATGTTGTAGCGAATGTCTACCTCGTGCAGGTAGAGCTCCAGGCTGGAGTTGAGCAGCGTCGCCGACTGGTCGATCGACTGGGTCGTCTGGAACTGCGTGATCACGCGATTGATCAGCCGCGGTAGATAGCGTCCGCGGCGCGCAGGATCGCTGGCCATGGCTTCGCGTGTGCGCGCGTAGACCTGGCGCAGTTCCGGCGACTGTAGGATCGTCCGTTCGTCCTGCGGGAGGTATCCGGCCCGCATCTCCGCTTCCTCTGCACGGGCTTCGCGGAACCGAATGAACAGCTCCGCGCAGCCGAAGGCGAACACCATCCACATGACGTTCTGCACGGTCAGTGGGTAGGTCGAGCGCTCACGGTCGAGCAGCAGCGCCTGCCACTCGGCTGGCAGGGCAACACCCATGATCGCGATGGCGATCACGGCGGACAGCAGGCTGACCGTCACGGCTGTCGCATAGGGAACCCAGGGCCGCGGCACATCCCGAACGGCTGCCGTCTCATCCGTTAGCTTGTCCATTTGGGCCGTCACGTCAGAACCTGCGCCGCACGATTTCGCCGGTCACGGGATCGCGCTCCACGGCACCGCGCGGCCGACCCGGGCTCACGTCGCCCGGCCGCATCGCCGTAGCGCCCGATCCGTCTTCCCCCTGCAGCGGCTGCTCGGCGGCCAGTACGGCCCCCAGAAGATCGGCAACGTGGCAAACATAGTCGCCCAGGCGTAGCTGATCCGACATCTCCACAAAGGTTTGGCGTACCGAAGCCCAGGACTCCGCTTCCGAGCTCCTATGATAGGTGCCCTGAGCACTAGCGCGATCGGTCAGGTAGAAGCGCCCGTCTGTAGTCACCACCACTTCTGCGTGAAAGGCGCTGACGCTGGGATCCGGTATGACCACGTCGGCATGGGCGCTTCGGCCGATCAGCAGCAGTCTCATTCCGTGCCAGCCTCGTCCGTTTCGTCCCCGCCCGTTTCGTCCTCGCCCGGGCTCTCGCGCGCGTCCATAAGGGGGCCTGCCTCATTGGCGTCCAGACTGTTGTCGCCGATGTCGACCCGGGTCGCCGGATCCAGCACCAGGCCATAGCCGCCGTTGCGAGCGATGCTGTTTCGGTCCAATCGTCCTGCCTGAGCGCTGAGGCACAGAATGCCATGCTCGCCATTATTGGTGACAACGCTGTCGTGCATGTCCACCTGAGCCGCGCCGTCCGCGAAGAGGCCCGACAGGCCGTTGTCGATCACGCGGCTCTCCGCCATGCGAAGCCGGCTCCCGCCATGCAGAAAGATGCCCGCGCCACTGGAAGCGGCGAGCGTCACATCGCGCGCCTCGACCTGCGCACCGGACGCGGCTTCCAGCGCCGAAGCCGCGCTGCCTTGAATTAGGTCGCCTTCCAGCCTTGCCTGCGCGCCCTGCGTGAAGAGCATGCCGGTGCCCTTGGCGTCGGTTATGCGATTGCCGCGCGTCGTCAGTGCGGCGCCGCTCTTCACTGTCACGGCATTGCCGCCCGCCTGCTCGATCGTTGTGCCGTGAAGCTCCAGCACGCTGCCGCGTTCGATGCGGATTGCGTCTTCGCCAATGGAAACAAGCGTGCTCTCCGCCACTCGGGCGTTTGCACCGCCGCCTATGACAATGCCCGGCCCCGACAGGTTCTCCATGAGACTACCGAGGATGTTCAGCTCGCCGCCCGACTGTTCGATGCAGGCACGGCCTCCTTCTCCGCCGGTTCCCCGAAAAACTAGGCCAGCGACCGTCAGCCTCGCATTGATGACGCTAAGACATCCTGCCGGCCCCGCAAGGATCACAGGCGGCGCAGCGTCGCTTTCCGATGGCTGGATGCGGTACCTGCCGTCCTGCACAACAACGCCGACGTGTTCACCAGGTGCGAGCAGAAAGGTGACTTCGTCGCCCGCGCGTGCGACCGCCTCGACCAGGCTCATCGCATCGCCCTTGCCACTGCTATCGATGAGCCAGGTGGTCTTGAAATGCTTCTCGTAAAGCGGCTTGCCTTGCCAAACGCCGATGGTCACAACCCCCGCCACCAGCGCCAGAAGAAAGAGCCAAAGCATGAGGCGTCCGACGTTCCGGCGTCGCCCCGGCCCCCCGCCACCGACAGCGGCGCTGTCTTGCGGTGGCGTAGCGATCCTCCGGCGGCGCACGCGAAGCGTAGGCGGCACCTCGTCTGGGGCGCTGGCCCTTGCGGACGCCGTCTCCGGCGGTGCCGAAGCACCACCAGCCAGAAGATCGCGCAGCATCGCGGCGCCCCTCGGGCGGTGGGCCGGTTCAGGCTGTAGGCAGGCCAGGATCAGCGCGGAGAGATCTTCGGGAAGATGCGCATCGCGCAGCTGCGCCCCGCCGGCGCGAACATCGATGCCGTCGCCGGCCTGCGGAGGCACGCGCCCGGTTGCGGCCCAAAAGGCCACAGCGCCGAAAGCGAAGATGTCCGAGCGCTGATCCGGCAGGCTATCGGCAGCGAACTGCTCGGGCGCCGCAAACCCGGGTGTGAGCCAGGCCGTGTCGCCTGTGCCGGGTGGCTGGCGGGCGTTGAATGCCGCTGCGGAAAAGTCGATGAGCCGGACGTCGTCGTCATGGTCGACTATGACATGGTCGGGCTTGAGATCGCCGTGCACGATGCCCTGGGCGTGCAGTGCGGCAAGCGTTGCGGCCAAGCCGTCGAGAATGCGGCGAAAGCGCGCGGATCTTGCAAGCTGCGGGTCGTCGCGAACCAGATCGAGCAGGGGGCGCCCGGCAAGCCGCTCCATCACGAGCGCGGGCTGCCCGGCAACATCGTCGCTCGCCAACAAAAGAGGCGCCCTCTTGCCGTTCAGGTGCCGAAGCAAAATGGCCTCATGCTCGGTCGCTGCCGAGGAAGCGGGTTGCTTGACGACCACCGTCTCGCCATTGGCGACTGCCTGCGCCAGATAGACCCTGGCCGACGGACTTTGGCTCAGGCGCTGAGCCAGGCGATAGGCTCCGCTGCCAGTATGCTGCGGCTCCGGCGCAGGCCGCTTAAGCGGGCTCGTGACGGGGCTCCTATCCATGCCGGCGCCTAATCTTCCTGTCGGCTGTTGCCGTCGATGCCGCCGCTTTCCGGGCCACTTTTCCCGCTCGGATCTTCGCCGACGACTGTATCCGGCCGCGTGAAAGTCACCTCGGCCATGGGATCCTTGGGTTCCGGCGCGGGCCGCTCCACTTCTACCTTTTCTTTGATTCGGACGGTCTTGTTCACGACGGCGGTTTCTTCCAGCAGCCACTCGCCGTTCTGCAAGCGGCAGCCTTTGCCCTTCGCCTCGATTTTCGTGTCCGCGTCTGCCTCGACCGACCACTCGTACCAGCGGCAGGCCAGGCCGCGATCGAGGATCTGAGTCTCGATGATCTGCATAGTCCCGGTCTTGCCGGTTTCCGGGTTGGTCCAGTCGAGTTTCGTACTGGTGCGCTCGGTCTCCAGCTTGGTCTTGATGACGGAGCGGGCGAATTCGATCTCCTCGCGTTCGCCTGCCGCCGCCCACGTCACTGGAAACGCTAGGGAAATCAAGCACGCAGCGAGCATGACTCGCTGGAAGGAACCGAAACGATGTGTCTGCATGTGCTGTTGTCGGCCGCCTCCTCGCTGCGCCGTCGAAGCGCCGCGCGTCTGCGCGATCGCGCGCGGCAAATGACCCTAAACCATCACAGACTATGCGCTACAATGACAAATTTGTAGGAACCTCTCAGACTGGAGCGGAGAGGGTCGCGGCCGCCCGAATGGAGATAGGGACTTGCGACAGCCAGAAAGTGAAGGAAGCGCAAGGCTTGCCCTCTGCACTGCTGCTTTAGCTGGCTGCCTCGTACTGGCAGCCTGTGCGACACCGGATAGTGATACCTACGCCTCGCGCGATGTCGGCCAGGTGATCGAAACCAGCCAAGGGCGAGTGCTGTCCTCGCGGCCCGTCGAGATTTCCGGTGACGAAGGCAGCGCTGCGGGGCCCTTGGCCGGCGGGGCAATCGGTGGCGCAACCGGCTTGACCATCGGTTCCGGGAGCGGAAGCCTGCTGGCCGCGGTCATCGGCGTCGTCATCGGCGCGGGGATCGGATATTTTGCGGAGAACGAACTCAGCGGCGGCGACGGCATCGAGTACATCGTAGAGCTGGAGGACGGTCGCGTCGTGACCCTGGTGCAAAACACGGGGGATGACGAAACGCCGATCTCCGACGGCGAGCCTGTGCTGATCCAGTTCGGCAACGAGTACACGCGGATCACCCGGCTGGAGACCGATATCCCGGCCAGCAGCGGCGGTGGCGCCAGCGGCTGGGCCAATCCGGATACCCCGCCGGGGGCCTCCGACGAAGGGGCGCAGGGCGCATCAGAGCCGTCTGCGACACCCGAGTCCGTCTTGCCGAGTAACGAGCAGGACCAGGGCCAACAGGAGTAGCTTCAGCACCGGCGCGGCTCCGTGCGGTGCCAAGTACGGTCGCACTCACGCGTATCAAGATTGAACCGACCAAGTCGGCGGGGGCCGGCTTGCAGCGTGGCCGTGCCGCTGGTCTCCAGCCCCTCGGCGCGCTAGCCTCGCCCGCCACAAGGCCGTTCGGTGAGGGGAGGGGGCGTTACGGAAATGGGGAATCGGCTATTCGCCCGATCGGAGTTCGAAGCGCGCGTCGCGCGGACCAAGCAAAAGATGGAAGCCGCGGGCATCGACGTCCTGCTGGTCGCCAGCCCAGCCAATCAATTTTGGGTGAGCGGCTACGACGGCTGGTCGTTCTACACGCCGCAGATGGTGGTCCTGGCCCTCGACGAGGAAGAGCCGATCTGGTTCGGCCGCGCCATGGATGCGGTCGGCGCGCGCATGACCGTCTTCATGGAAGAGGCGAACATCGTGCCCTATCCGGACGGCTACGTTGCCTCGGGCGAGCGCCATCCGATGCAGCGCCTGGTGCAGCTCATCGAGGAGCGCGGCTGGGCCGGGCGGCGCATCGGCGTCGAGATGGACGACTATTACTATACGGCCCGCTGGCACGAGGTGTTGACGAGCGGCTTGCCGAACGCCGACTTCGTCGATGCCTTCCTGCTGGTCAACTGGGCACGCATGGTAAAGTCGCCAACCGAGATCGACTACCTCATGCAGGCCGGCAAGATCGCCGAGGCGGCCATGCGCGCTGCCATCGACAAAGCCGCCGTCGGCGTGCGCCAGTGCGACGTCATGGCCGAGCTCTACCGGGTGACCACCAGCGGCACACCGGACTTTGGCGGCACCTTCACCTGCAAGCCTCCGAATGCCATGGTCGGCGAGGTCTGCGCCGCGCCGCATCTATCCTGGAGCGAAGACCCGCTGGCCGCGGGCGACATCTACTACATCGAGATGGGCGGCTGCCGGCACCGCTATCACGCGCCGCTTTCGCGCTGCGTCTATCTCGGAGAACCCTGCGAGCGAATGGACTTCGTGGCAAAGGTGATCGCCGAAGGCCTGGAGGCGGTGCTTGAGGCAGTGGCTCCCGGCGTGGCCTGCGAGGAGCTGGAGGCCGCTTGGCGCAAGGTGATCGCCCGCCACGGCATCGAGAAGGGCTCGCGCATCGGTTATCCGGTCGGTATCGGCTTTCCGCCGACCTGGGGCGAGCTGACCTGCTCGCTCCGTGCCGGCGACCGCACGCTTCTCGAACCCGGTATGACCTTCCACTGCATTCCGGCGATCTGGATGGACGACTACGGCCTGACCATCAGCGGGTCTTTCGTCGTCACCGACAAAGGCGCGCAGACTTTCTCGGACTTTCCGCGCGAGCTGTTCGTGAAGTAAGGCCGGTGGTTCATCCTCACCCGCCCGGCGTCTGGCGCATGTTCTCCGGCAGATAGGTGGCCAGGTCGGGGAAGAAGATCAGGATGAAGACCATCACCACCATGATGAGGAACATCGGCAAGGCGGCGCGAGCGATGTAGTTCATCTGGTGATGGGTCATGCCTTGCAGCACGAAGAGGTTGAACCCGATCGGCGGCGTGATCTGGGCCATCTCGACGACTACGACGATGAAGATGCCGAACCAGATGACGTCGATGCCGGCCTGGCGGATCATTGGCTCGACCACCGCCATGGTCAGCACCACAGAGGAGATGCCGTCCAGGAAGCAGCCGATGATGATGTAGAAGACCATCAGCGCCAGGATCAGCACGCTGGGCGAGAGTTCCAAGGACGCGATCCATCCGGCGAGCGCCCGGGGCAGACCGGTGAAGCCCATGGAGAGGGAAAGGAAGGCGGCGCCCGCCAGGATCAGCGCAATCATGCAGGAGGTCCGCGTCGCGCCCATCAGGCTGTCGAGGAAGGTCTGGAAGCTGAGCGAGCCCTGGCTGGCAGCCAGGATCAGCGCGCCGATCACGCCGAAGGCGGCGGCCTCGGTCGCCGTGGCGTAGCCGAGGTACATGGAGCCGATCACGAAGGCCACCAGTATCAGCACCGGAATGAGGAAGCGCGCTTCTTGGATCTTTTCGAACAGGCTGCGTTTCGGCTCGGGCGGCGGCACCTCGTCACGTTTGATGAAGGACCAGGCGGCGACATAGCCCATGAACAGCAGCGCGAGCACGATGCCCGGCAGGATGCCGGCGATGAAGAGCTTGGAGATCGACTCGTTGATCGTCACGCCGTAGACGATCAGGGTCAGCGACGGCGGGATCATCAGGCCGAGTGTGGCGGCACCGGCCAGGGTGCCGATGATCATGCGCTCGGGATACTCGCGCCGGCGCAGCTCGGGGATCGACATTTTGCCGACGGTCGTGAGCGTCGCCGCCGAGGAGCCGGAGACCGCGGCGAAGATGGTGCAGCCGACGATGTTGGTGTGCAGCAGGCGGCCCGGCAGCGGCGCCATCCAGGGCGCCAGGCCGCGGAACATGTCCTCCGACAGCCGTGTTCGATAGAGGATCTCGCCCATCCAGATGAACAAGGGCAGGGCAGTCAGCGACCAACTCGACGACGAGGTCCAGATGGTCGTGATCATGGAATCGCCGGCCGGTCGGCTGGTGAAGAGCTCCATGCCGACGAAGGCCACGCCCATCAGGGCGAGACCGACCCAGACCCCGGTGCCGAGCAGCAGGAAGAGGACGAAAAGGAAGATGCCGGTAAGCGCGAGCTGTTCCATATCGCCGCCCTACTCGGTGTGACTGTCCGACACCGCTTCGATGCGGATGCCGTCGCTGCCGGTCACGATCAGGCGCAGCAGGTTGTCGATCAGGGCGACGGCCAAGAGAGTCGCACCGACCGCCATGGCGATCTGCGGGATCCAGATCGGCGTGGCGTCGAGACCCTGGCTAATGTCGTTCAGCTTGCGCGACCAATAGACCGCCTTGATGGCGTAGTAGGCAAAGTAGCTGGCCAGCACCGAGCCGATGGCAAAGCACCAGATCTCGCCCCAACGGCGGAAGCGACCCATCTTGGAGAGCAGCAGGTTAACCCTGATGTGGGCCCCGCGGTTGAGCGCATAGGCCATGGCGAAGAAGGAAGCCGAGGCCATGCAATAGCCGGCATAGTCGGTCGAGCCTGGGAAGACGTTGCCCGTCCAGCGCGCCGCCATCTGCGCCACAATGATCGTGAGGATCAGGATTAGGAATACGGCGGCGATCATGCCGCAGCCCAAGTAGAGCGCATCGAGTGCGCGGCGAAGAAGACGCAAGGCTCCATTCACGGCCGCCTCCGCTTCACTGTGGGAATCCGTCGGATGAACTTGGGCCGGCGCAGCGAGGAGGAGGGGAGGGCGCCTCGCCCTCCGCCCGCCTCACACCAGCGCTACTTCAGTTTGTCGACGATGGCCGCGCCTTCCTCGCCCGCGGCCTTCTTCCATTCCTCCAACATGGTCTCGCCGATCTTCTGCAGGTCGGCCTTCAGTTGGTCGCCTGCCTCGATGACGGTCATGCCGTTGTCGCGCAGGCCCTTCAGGGTCCAGTCGGTGTACTGCACGGCGCGCCAATAGCCGGCATACTTGGCCAGCCCGGCACAGGCCCGGAAGGTGGCCTTGGTCGCGTCATCCAGGCCGCTCCAGGAGTCCTTGTTGACGAAGACCGAGTTGCGCGGCAGCCAGGCATCGACCTCGTAGAAGTGGGTCAGGTGCTCCCAGACCTTGCGGTCGAAGCCGGTGGCGCCGGAGGAGATGAAGGCCTCGGCCACGCCGGTTGCCAGGGCCTGCGACAGCTCGGCCGCCTCGACCTGCACCGGCAGCATGCTCGCCAGCTCAGCCATGCGCGCGGTCGCCGAGTTGTAGGAGCGGAACTTGATGCCCTGCATGTCGGCGACGCTGTTGACCTCCTTCTTGAAGTAGAGACCCTGCGGCGGCCAAGGCACGGCATAGAGCAGCACCAGGTTCTGCTCGTCGAGGATCTTCTCGATGGTCGGTCGTGCGGCGTCCCACAGCTTCTCCGACTCCTCAAAGAACGTAGCCAGGAAGGGGATGGAATCGATTCCGAAGATCGCGTTCTCGTTCTGGTGTGCCGACAGCAGGCGCTCGCCGATTGGCGCCTGGCCGGTTTGCACCGCGCGCTTGATCTCGTTGCCCTTGAAGAGAGAGCCCGAAGCATGCACGACGATCTCGATCTCGCCGCCAGTGCCGTCGGTGACGCACTGGGCGAAGGCCTTGCCGGTCTGCGAGTGATAGTTGGAATCGGCATAGGCCATCGGCATGTCCCACTTCTCCGCCGCGGCGGCGGAAAGGGTAAGGGCTGCCGAAAGCAGCGGTCCGCCGACGGCGGCGAGGGTTACCTGGCTGAGCTGTCTTGTCATTCTTTGCCTCCCTGACTACGGGTTATAGGTCCAAAGTTTGGCCTGCTCAGCCCCAAAGGGAAAGAGCCGGCTTACGAAAATCGCTCCGGGCGATACGGACTCAGGTCGAAATTGGGCCGACGGCCGGCCACCAGGTCGGCGACCATGCGACCGGTCTTGGGACCGCCGGTCAGGCCGACGTGGTGATGGCCGAAGGCCAGATGGACATCAGGACGGCTGGCCAGCGGCCCGATCAGCGGGATGGAATCGCTGGGCGCCGGGCGGTGCCCCATCCACTCCACCACGCCGGACCAGGTCAATGCCGGGAAAGCCTGCTTGACCTGCTTCAAGAGCAGGGTAAAGGGCGCCCGGCTCGGCTCTGCGTCCAGGCCGCCGAACTCGACGATGCCGGCGCAGCGCAGGCGGCCGTCCATCGGCGTGGCGACGAACTTGCCGGTGGTGACCATGACCGGCGCGCGCGGCATCAGGCTGGGCTCCAGCAGCTCGACGTGATAGCCACGCTCGCTCTCCAGCGGCACCGCCAGGCCGAGGCGCTTGGTCAAGCTGCCCGACCAGGCACCGCCAGCGACAACCGCCTGGTCACAGTCGATCCGGCCGGCGCTTGTCTCAAGCCCGGCGAGCGTCTCGCCGTCGAACACGAAATCCTGCACCTCGGCCTGCCGGACCTCGCCGCCCAGGCCTTCCAGATGTGTGGCCAGATCCTTCACGTAGCGGCCGGGGTCCTTGATATGGCCGTGGCCCGCCAGGCGCACGCCGCAACGGAAGTCGGGGCCCAGGCTCGGCTCGGTGTCGCTGAGGGCGCTGCCCTCGAGCAGGTCCCAGGTAAAGCCGTTCTCGCCGCGCAGGCGCCAGATGAGAGCGTCGGCCTCGAAAGCGGCCCGGTCCCGGTAGGCAAAGACGTAGTCTGATGGCACGAGCCAGCGCTCGGCCGGCGTGCCGTGGGCCAGCGCCTGATGCTGCTCCAGGCTGTCGCCGATAATCGGCGTCAGGGCGGCGGCGATGCGCTCGGTCTCCTCCATGCGGCAATGGGAGAGGTAGCGCAGCAGCCAGGGCATCAACCGGGGCAGACAGGACCAGCGCAGGAACAACGGGCTTTCACGGTCGAACAGCATGCCCGGTGCCTTGGCGATCAGGCCTGGTACGGTGACCGGCACGACCGAGCAGGAGGCAAGCACTCCGGCATTGCCGTGCGATGCAGCCTCGCCGGGCGCCAGGCGATCGACCAGCACCACCTTGTGACCGTCGCGGGCGAGCCAGATCGCGGCCGAGACGCCGACGATGCCGGCGCCGATGACGGCAATGGTTTCCGCGCTGCCGTTCGCCTTGTTGCCCATTTACGTCCCGCCTCTCGTTTCGAGCGCGATTCGTCCCAGCACCGCCTCGTCGACCTCGATTCCGAGCCCCGGCGTCGTCGGCACGACGACAGCACCGTCCTCGATCGGGAAGGGAGTCGCAAGAATGTCTTCGGCCAGATAGTAGCGTGCCTGGTAGAACTCGCAGCCGAGCGAGATGTTCGGCGTGGCAGCGATCAGGTGGGTGCCGGCCAGGTGGGCCAGCCCGGTCTCGAACATATCGCCGCCGTAGCAGGCGATGCCCGCGGCCGCGGCAATCTCGGCCACCGTCTGGGCGCGGCGCAGCCCGCCGCTTTTCATGATCTTGATGGAGAAGAGGTCGGCGATGCGGCTCTGCGTGGCGCGCAGGGCATCCGCTGGCGTGAAGACGCTCTCGTCGGCCAGGATCGGCGTATCCAGGTTGCGCGCGATTTCGGCCATGCCGTCCCACTGCGCCGCCGGCAAGGGTTGCTCGATGAAGTCGGGCGCGAAGGCTTCGATATCGCGCAGGCGCCGCAGGGCCTCGTGGGCGACGAGCCCCTGGTTGTAGTCGACTCTCAGCGCGACCTGCGGGAAGCGCTCGCGCAATGTTTCGAGACGATGGACATCGAAGGCATGGTCGGCGAAGCCGGCCTTCAGCTTGAAGAGGCCGATGCCGTCCGCCACGAGCCGTTCCGCCAGGGCCAGGTCGGCGCCGAAGTCGGGATCGGCCAGCGAAACGCTGAGCGGGATAGAGTCGCGGCAACGCCCTCCCAGCAGCTCGGCGACGGGCAGGCCACTCGCCTTTCCCAGGATGTCCAGCAGGGCGGTTTCCAGTGCCGCCTTGGCCTCCGGGTGGCCAACCACGGCGGTATCGGCGCGGGCCATGGTCTCGCTGATGCGCCGCGGGTCGCTGCCCACGATCAAAGGCCGTAGATAGCGGTCGAGCGCGGCGGCGTTGGCCTCGGCCGTGCCGGTGAAGAGCGCCCAAGGCGCCGCCTCGCCCCAGCCGACCAAACCGTCGCCTGTTTCCAGACGTAGCACCACGTTGTCGATGCTGTCGGCAACATCGCCGATGCCGTGGCTGCGCCGCGCGGTGACTGGCAGCCGGATCGTCGACACCGTCATGCGCGCGACCGGCGCGACCTGCACGGCGGCGGCTGCCGCAGTCTCCATTGGTTTCTGCGCCCTATCGGCCACGGTGGCGGTCACGCGACCCACTCGCTGACCGGGGCCTTGGCCTCTTGCAAGGGCTGGCACACCACATCGATCAAAGTCGGACCATCGTGCTCGACCGCGCGGCGCAGGACCGCGCTAAGTTCTTCCGGATTCTCCACACGCCAGGATACCAGCCCGAAAGCAGACGCCACCGCGGCATGGTCGGTGCGGCTGAAGTCGACCGAGAAGTAGCGCTCGCCGAAGCCCGACTTCTGGCCCGCCTTGATCCAGCCGTAGACGCTGTTGGAAACCACGATGAAGGTGACCGGCAGGCCGAGCCGGGCCACCGTCTCCAGCTCGCCGCAAGCGAAGCCGAAGCTGCCATCGCCCATGACCGAGACGACCTTCGCGCCGGGGCGCCCGTAGTGGGCGCCGATCGCCGCCGAGAGGGAGTAGCCGAGGGCCCCGTGCGCCCGGTTCGAAATGAAGGTGCGGCCCGGCCGGCGGATCTCGTAGTAGGCGGAGATGTAAGGGCAGGGCGTCCCCGGATCGGCCACCACGATGGCATCGTCGGGTAGCGCGTCGCGCAGCGCGGCCACCAACCGTTCCGGGCGGATCGGCCGCTCGCCGCTCGCCGCCAGGGGCGCGAAGTCGGCCTGCTTGGCCTGCTTCGCAGCAGCGACCCTGGCGGCGCCGCCGAAGCCGCGGGCCTCGCCATGGTTCTCTTCGACCAGACGGTTCAGCGCCGCCAAGGCGAGGCGGGCGTCTGCGGTGATCGCCGCCTCGGTCGGATAGACCGCGCCGATCACCAGGGGATCGCTGTCGATGTGCACGATACGGGTGCCCGCCGTCGGCGCGCGCCAGCGCTCGGTGGTCACCGAGCCGGCACGGCAGCCGATGAAGACCACCAGATCGGCCGCTTCGATGAGGGCGCGTGTTGCCGGCGTACCGCCGTTCGAGCCGACCACGCCGGCGCAGTTCGGATGGCTTTCCGGCAGGCTGCCCTGGCCGGAGATCGTCGTCGCCACGGTCAGATCGAGGCGCCGGGCGAAGCTGTTGAGTTCTGCCTCACCGTTGGCGATCACCACGCCGCCGCAGACGATGACCGGGTTGGATGCCGAAAGAATGGCGGCGAGGGTCGCCTCTACCGCCACCGCCTCCGGCGCTGCCGGGCGCGCGGGGTAAGCACCGAGAGCCGGATCGCCCCAGATCTCGTCGGCCGGCACCGCCGCCTTCTGCACGTCGAAGGGCAGGCCCAGGTGAGCCGAGCCGGGCCGGCCGGTCGTCATGGCGCGGAAGGCCTGGCGTACCATGCCGGGCAGCATCTTGGCCCGGGGAATGACCCCGTTCCACTTGGTGAGCGGACGAAACAGGCTTTCCTGGTCCAGTTCAGTCAGCGGATAGCGCCCGCGCGAGGTGACCGAGACGTCGGTGGTGATCGCCAACACCGGTACGGACGACTCGTTGGCCTCGACCAGGCCGGGCAGGATGTAGGTCGCGCCGCCGCCGGACGGGCCTTCGCAGACACCGACCCGCCCGGTCACCCGGGCATAGCCGTCGGCCATGTAAGCGGCCGAGCGCTCGTCCCGCGTGAGGATATGCTCGATGCCGTGGTCGAGGCGGTAAAGCGCGTCGTAGAAGGGCAGGGTGGTATCGCCGCAGAGGCCGAAGACGTGCCGCACGCCGTGTGCCTCAAGCATACGAACCATGGCCTCCGCACCGCTTGGCGCGTTATGCCCCGACGCCTCGTCCCTCATGCCTGCGGCCCCTTTTTCCCCGCGCTTTAGGCCTCAGCCCGTTCCGCGATGTACTGTGTGCAAAGCTGTATACAGAAAGCTAGGCCGAGTGCTAGGCTGGAGTCAATCGTTACCACCGAGGGCCATCCACTGGAGTCATGACCGCCTCTCCGAGCGCCGAGGTCAGCAACGTCGACCGCCTCTATGCCGAGGTGAAGACCATGGCGGCCGGCTTCGAGATCCGCCCCGGCGAACGCATCAACGAGAGTGTTCTGGCCCGGTCTCTGGGCGCCAGCCGCACGCCGCTGCGCGAGGCGCTTAATCGCCTGACCGCCGAGGGCTACCTGACCTTTCAGCAGGGCAAGGGTTTCTTCTGCCGCTCGCTGACGCCGCAGGAGATCTTCGATCTCTACGAAGCGCGGCTCGCGCTCGAGCTGGCCACGGTGCGGCTGGCCTGCGAGCGGGCGAAGGACGAGGAGATCGCCGCACTCCGCCAATTCCTGATGGAAACCGGACCGGACGAAGGCGGCCGCAGCATCGCGGCGCTGGTCGAGCTGGACGAGATCTTTCATCAGCGCATCGCCGCCCTGTCGGGCAATAGGGAGCTGGCAGGCATGCTGGAGAACATCGGCGGCCGCATCCGTTTCGTGCGCTGGCTCGACATGGAGCGGCGGCGCAGGGAGACACAGGGCGAGCACCTGGAGATCGTCCAGGCGCTGGCCCACCGCGACCCCGATGCGGCCGTAACCGTCATGCGAAAACACGTGGAGCGGCGGCGCGAAGCGATCACGGCGGCGGTGCGCGAGGGCTATTCGCGGCTCTACGTGCCGACCGACGAGCCTGGCGAGGGAGCATGAAGGCAGCGGGGGGCAAGACGGTCTATGGTGCCAGCGTCGGCATCCTGATGCTGGAGACGCGCTTTCCACGCATCCCGGGCGACATGGGCAACGCGCTGACCTGGCCCTTTCCCGTGCTCTACCGCGTGGTGCCGCGGGCCTCGCCCGAACGGGTGGTGCGGCAGCGCGCCGAGGGGCTGCTGCCGGCCTTCATCGAAGCCGGGCGAGCGCTGGTCCGCGAGGGCGCCGACGGTATCACCACCAACTGCGGCTTCCTGTCGCTTTTTCAGGACGAGATGAGCGCGGCGCTCGGCGTGCCGGTGGCGACCTCCGCCCTGATGCAGGTGCCCATGGTGCAGCGCCTGCTGCCGCCGGGCCAGCGGGTCGGGATTCTGACGATCTCGGCCGAAAGCCTGTCGGCCGAGCATCTGGAGAAGGCCGGCGTCGATCCGGAGGCGCCTCTAGTCGGCACAGACGATGGCCGGGAGTTCAGCCGTGTCATCCTGGGCGACGAGCCGGAGTTGGACGTCGAACTCGCCTGTACCGACAACCTGGCGGCGGCCCGGAGCCTCATCGAGCGCCATCCCGACGTTGGCGCCATCGTCTTGGAATGCACCAACATGGTGCCTTACGCTGCGGAAATTCGCCGGGCGACCGGTCGGCCGGTCTTTTCGATCTACAGCTTCATCACCTGGTTCCAGGCCGGTCTGCTGCCGAGCCGCTTCGAGACGCCGCTGGATGACAGCCGGTCCTAGTCGATCCGCATCAGCTTGAGGATGCCGAGCGGCGGCTTGGACCAGCCGCGCCGCGGCGGAATGTCGGCATCGCCTCTTATGCCCGGATGCAGGCCGACCGTGCCTTCCGCGCCCTCGGTCATGCGCTTGCCGTGGACCTCGCAAGGCACGTGGGCGCAGGACTCCGTGTTGGCTTCCGACCCGGCGTCGTAGGCCAGCAGATCGAGCCGCACTTCCTGGCCGACGATGATCGGCAGCTTGACCTTGTTGTACGGCGACGAAGCCGTCGTTGGTCAGAGTTAACATCGCTGCCAGGCTGAGGCGCGTCTCGGGCGGCGCCTCGAACTCCAGGGTGACGATCGGCGAGTTGCGGCGGTGCACCGAGGGGCCGAGCAAGATCCTGTCGATCGCCGGGTCCTGGTCCTGGAGCGCGAGAAAGCCGTCGGTGACGCCGTCCTCGGCTAGGCGCCAGAGGGCTTCCTCGGCCGGCCGGCCGACCTCGAACATGCGGTAATCGGGGCTGTGCAGGACGATCACCGGGGGTGAAAAGTTCTGGCCGGTGTTGGTGTTGACGATGGTGAGCTGGTAGTGGCCGGAGGCGACGTCCTCGGCCGCCAACGCCTGAGTGCCGAACGCCGCCATCAAGGCAAGCACCACCCCAAGGCTCCGACCCGCTGAGGAGCCCTCTAGTAGGCGGCCAGATAGCGCAGTTCCCATCGCACGGCATCCCCCTTTGGTTTGCCGCAGCATAGCAGGGATCGGCCGGGAAAGCTGCGGCCCTGATTACCACACTGGCTCGGCGCCAAGGTGGGGCGACTGAGACTGTCCAGGACTGTTCGACGCTGGGCAAAGCTCTAGATTTTTCACAAAGGTCGGCGCCTAAGGCCCTATAGTGGCAGCCGAAGTGGCCCCTGGCGGCATGCCGCTGGGCTTCATTGTCTAGGGATTGAGGAGAGGATTATTATGAGAAAATCGATTCTTGCGAGCCTGACGCTTGTCCTTGCGGTCGGCCTCGCCGCGGTTTTGGGTTTTGCTGGGGCGGCGGCGGCACAGCTCGACATTCTCAACAAGGCGAAAGAAGCAGTCGGTGGCTTGACCGGCGGTTCGAGCGAGGGAACCGGCTCGTCCCTGAGCTCGTCGGAGATTGCCTCGGGCCTGCGCGAGGCGCTGCGCGTCGGCACCGAGAAGGTGGTCGGCCAGGTTGGCACGGAGGACGGCTTCAACGCCGACCCGGAGATCCACATCCCGCTGCCCGGCGCCCTGCAGGACGTCCAGTCGGTGCTGCGCAAGGTCGGCATGGCCGAGCTGGCGGACGACCTGGAGCTGAAGCTGAACCGGGCCGCCGAGGTGGCGGCGCCCGAGGCCAAGGAGCTCTTCTTCCAGGCGATCAGCGAGATGACCCTGGACGACGTGCAGCAGATCTACGACGGGCCGGGCGACGCCGCAACGCGCTACTTCCAGGGCAAGATGAGCCCGCCGCTGGCCGAGCGCATGGCGCCCATCGTCAACGACAGCCTGGCCGAGGTTGGCGCTATCAAGTCCTACGACACCATGATGGCGCAGTACAAGGAAGTGCCCTTCGTGCCGGACGTGAAGTCAAACCTGACCGAATACGTGGTCGAAAAGGGCATGGACGGCATCTTCCACTACGTGGCCAAGGAAGAAGCGGCGATCCGCAACAATCCGGCGGCCCGCACGACGGAACTGCTCGAGAAGGTCTTCGGTTCCTAGGACAGCGAATACGGAGGTACGCGGCGGCGGCATTGCACTGCCGCCGCGCCGGTCCTGTAAGATCGCCCCGCTGTTTAGCCAGGGAGAGCCTTGCATGGCCTACGAGACGATCCGCTTCGAGCGCGATGCGCGCGACGCCTTTGCCACGATCACGCTGAACCGCCCCGACAAGCTGAACGCCATGAACGCTGCGCTGCTCGGGGAGCTCGATGCAGCGGTGGCCGCCGCAGCCAAGGACACGGGCATCAACGCGCTCATCCTGACCGGCGCGGGGCGTGCCTTCACGGCCGGCTACGACCTCAACGCCGATGACTACGAGATGGACGTGGAGGGCTGGCGCGACGACATCGCCGGCAACTGCGCTAAGCTGATGGCCATCTGGCAGGCGCCGATCCCGATCGTCGCCGCGGTCAACGGTTACGCGCTGGCCGGCGGGCTCGAGCTGATGATGTGCTGCGATCTCGCCATCGCCGCCGAGGAGGCGCGGCTCGGCGAACCCGAGGTGCGCCATGCTTCGGCGCCGCCCTCGCTGATGATGCCTTGGCTGGTGCCGATGCGGCACACGCGCTGGCTCATGTACACCGGCGATCTGATCGACGGACGTGAGGCCGCGCGCATTCACCTGGTCAACAAGGCGGTGCCGGGCGACCAGCTGATGGATGAGGCGGTCCGGCTGGCGCGTAAGCTTGCCCGCATGCCCTTGCCGGCCATCAAGTTCGCCAAGGCCGCGCTCAACCACCAGCAGATGGCCGCCAGCCTGCAGAGTTCTTGGCAATACAACTTGGAGGCGGCGGCCAGCCTGCACGCCAGCGAAGAGGGGCGGCGCTGGATGCGCCTACTCAAGGAGATGCCGCTGAACGACTTCCTGCGCGAGCGTGAGGCGCCCTTCGAGGATCTGGATTAGTGCTCCGCGCAGCCCGCCTCTGTTACATCAAGATTTCGTGTGATCTGGCTTGACGGCAGCTCCACTTCGGCCGCCCTACTGGACAAGCGGTCGATTCGACTTCAGGCTGAAAGAGGGTTCGCGGCGGCAAGTATTTGTACGTCGCCATATGAACCCGACTCGCGGCCTCGCGAAGAAGGCCGGCGGGCAGGGCGGAATGCCCTCGCACCGCACAGCAACAGTCATGAAGCAGGGAAACTCTCATGTTGAATCGCAATCGTACCGCCGGGGCAACCATGCTCTTGGCCGGAGCCTGCGCGCTTGCCATCGGGCTGGCGACGCCGGCTGCCGCAAAGACCTTCCGCTTCGCTTTCCAGGGCGACGCGCAGTCGCTCGACCCGCACGGGCTCAACGAGACCTTCACCCTGGGCTTCCTCTCCAACATCTACGAGGGCCTGACGGCCTACGACGCCGATCTCAATCTGGTCCCGGCGCTGGCGACCTCATGGGAGGTGGTCGAGCCCAACCTCTGGCGCTTCGAGCTGCGCCAGGGCGTGAAGTTCCACGACGGCGGCGACTTCAACGCCGACGACGTGATCTTCTCCTGGCAGCGCACACTGACCGAGGGCTCGGATCAGAAGGTTCGCGGCGGCTTGGTCGAGGACATCAAGAAGATCGACGACTTCACCATCGAGGTCGCGACCAAGGTGCCGACACCGACCCTGCCGCGCGAGCTGGTCTGGATCTACATCATGGACAAGGAATGGTCCGAGGCGAACGACGCCACCGAGGCGGCCAATCCCAAGGACGCCGGCCGCGAGACCGCGCATGCCACCCAGAACGCCAACGGCACCGGCCCCTTCACGGTCGGCGAGCGGCAGCCGGACGTAAAGACCGTCTTCAAGCGCTTCGAAGGCTATTGGGGCGAGCCCAAGACCAACGCCTCCGAGGTCGTCTTCACGCCTATCTCGCAGGCCGCGACGCGGGTCGCCGCCCTGCTCTCCGCCGATCTCGATTTGGCCTACCCGGTGCCGGTGCAGGATTGGAACCGCCTGGACAGTGCACCGGGCGTGCAGGCGTTGACCGGCCCGGAGGCGCGCACCATCTTCCTCGGCATGGACCAGTGGCGGGACGAGCTGCTGTACTCCAGCGTGAAGGGCAAGAACCCCTTCATGGACAAGCGGGTGCGTCAGGCCTTTGCCCACGCGATCAACCTCGATGCGATCAAGGACAAGGTCATGCGCGGCGCCTCGACGCCGACCGGCCTGATGCTGGCGCCGCAGATCAACGGCTTCAACACCGAGCTCAACACGCCCTACGCTCACGATCCGGGCAAGGCCAAGGAGCTGTTGGACGAGGCCGGCTATGGCGACGGCTTCGAGGTGACTCTCGACTGCCCCAACAACCGCTACGTCAACGACGAGCGGATTTGCCAGGCGGTGGCCGGCATGCTGGCCCAAGTCGGCGTGAAGGTGGAGGTCTTCGCCCAGCCGAAATCCAAGTACTTCGCCAAGGTGGCGACCCAGAACGACAACGACACCAGCTTCTATCTTCTCGGCTGGACGCCCGGCAGCATCGACGTGCACAACGTGCTCGATAACCTGATCGTCTGTATGAATAACGAGGCCAAGAAGGGCCAGTTCAACTACGGTCGCTACTGCAATCCGGAAATCGACAAGCTCGCCGCCGGCGTCGGCGGCGAGACTGACCCGGAGAAGCGCCAGGCCCTGGTCGATCAGGCCTTCAAGATGCTGCAGGACGACGTCGGCTACCTGCCGCTGCACCAGCAGCCGCTGTCCTGGGGCGTGCGCGAAGGCGTGACCGTGGCCCAGCGCCCGGACAACGTACTCGACTTCCGCAACGTCGTGCTGCCGTAAGACTCGATCGCATGGCTCCGCGCCGACCCTGTATCGGGGAGGCGCGGAGTCCGCGGTCCGAGGTTCAGTATTGAGTTGGAACCAGTGCTGCGGCTAGAGGGTCGCCATGCGCGCCGGCGAGTTCGCCACAATCCACCCCAAACGCCACAAAACGTCGTGCGCCGTCACCGAAGCGGTATGCGGCGCTGGGCGTCGGGAAGCCTGCTTGGCGGTCACGAGTCTACGCCGCTTCCGGATGAGGGATTGCCAGAACAAGCTGGACCGATTTCGTGAGGCGCGTGGTGCTGAAGGGTGCGCTCTGATGCAGGTCAATGGGCAGAAACCCCATTGCTGCTACATGATTTCGACACCCGAAACGCGACTCGACAGCAACGTCAGACCCGGATGTCCACTGCGATTCGTTGCTTATTCACTATCCTTGCGATCTTGCTCTCTGCCGGGGCCACAGAACGGGCGAGCGCGCACGAGGAACCCTCCGGTGAGGTCTATCTTTTCTGGCGGCTTGGTTGTCCCTTCTGTGAAAAGGCACAGTCCTATCTTGGGCAGTTGCAGCAGGAGGTTCCGGATCTAACCGTCCGATCCTTGGAGGTTTCCGGTTCGGAAGCCAATCAGGCTGCCTTTATTGCGGTCAGCCGAGCGCTCGAGATCGAGCAGCCAGTAGTGCCCATTGTCGTTGTCGGTGATCGCGCTTTTGTCGGCTATCTGGATAACAGCACCACAGGCGCCGCAATTCGAGAAGCGGTGCTCGTCTGTCGAAAGCGCGGTTGCCCTGATGCAGCTGGCAATCTGCTGACAGCTATTTCATCAGAGCTTGGCGACAAAGCAGAAGACACGAGCGCGGCTGGTACGTCTGTACAGCCGCCTGACGTGCCAAGGTCCATCGTGCTCCCTTTCATCGGTGAAATCTCGACTGCCACTCTCTCGTTGCCCCTCCTGACCATCGTTCTTGGTGCTGTCGACGGCTTCAACCCTTGCGCCATGTGGGTTCTGGTGTTCCTGATCGGTCTGCTTGTCGGCATGGACGATCACCGGCGCATGTGGGTCCTGGGTGGTGTGTTCCTGCTGGCGTCCGCCGCCGTCTATTTTGTTTTCATTGCCGCCTGGCTCAATGTTCTCTTGCTTTTGGGGGCATTGCTTTGGATCCGCATCGCGGTCGGCGCGTTCGCTATAGCGTCCGGTGCTTTCTATTTGCGGGAGTTCATCCTGAGCAACGAGGCGGTTTGCCGCGTCACCTCGCCGGAGCGGCGTCAGTCGATTATGGCGGCCCTCAAGAACGTGGTGCGTCAGCAGCGCTTCGCCCTGGCCCTCGCCGGAATCGCCGTCTTGGCGGTGGCCGTCAATCTCATAGAGCTGCTCTGTTCGGCCGGCATCCCTGCCGTCTACGCGCAGGTCCTGTCTCTGAGCGATCTGCCAACATGGCAGTACTACCTCTATCTGCTGCTCTACGTCGGCGTCTTCCTCCTGGATGATCTGATCGTTTTCGTGACCTCGCTGATCGCGCTCCAGGCAACTGGTCTGACCGCACAGTACTCCCGGTACTCCCACCTGGTTGGCGGCGCGGTTCTTTGTGGGATTGGCGGGTTGTTGTTGCTGCGCCCGGAGTGGCTCACGTTTGGCTAGGATTGAGAGGCGGCCCCGGGGTGGGGTCACATTTTCCCGCTCACATGCATCGTCCCTGGAGCGCCGCAGCCATACCACACAACGTCAGGGATAGATGCGTGACAGTCGGCTTCCGCGCCTTCGCGTTCAGCGCCGTCGCACATCTCTGGTTGCCTAAGGGCTGTGAGGGCCTTGCGGCCGAACAGCCGTCGGGCAGCGTCACGATCGAAAGCACCTGGGTCGCGCTCGGCATCGGCACGCAGTCCGGCGATGGCGTGTTGACGCTGAACGACTGGCGCCAGTTCAGGTTTACTGTCAAGGGTTTCCAAGTTGGCGACTTGCAAGTTTCCAAGATTCGCGCCACGGGCAAGGTCTATCGGCTTACCCGTCTCGATTGGATCCCCGGTACCTACACCGCTGGCGAGACCGGAGTCACACTCGGCGGTGGCCTGTCCACGGCAGTCCTGCGGAACAAGCACGGCGTGACCATCGCCCTGTAGGGCACGCAGGAAGGATCGCGCTTCACTTTGGCCACCGAAACGATTGAGATTGTCTGGGAACAGCCCAGGGACAGACGACGCTCTAGGGTGCCAGCGGCTCCGCCGCGTCGGGGGGCAAGCCGCCGAGATAGCGATACTGCGCGTCCGCCCGGTTCAGCAGCGAGGCGCGATGGCCCTCGGTGAAGGCGTCGCTACCATCGCCGTAGCGGATGATGTGATAGTAGGTCCAGACGTCGTCACGCTCGCGCGTCAGGAAGATCAAAGCCTCGTAGTCGCCGGCGCCCAGCAGGGGTACCAGAAGGAAGCGTGTTTCCGTGATATTGACTTGTTCCAGGACCAGCCGGTCGGGCGTGATCTCGTGGAACCGAACCCGCAGCACGGTGCCGCTAATCGCCGCATTCTCCTTCTGCCAAAGATAGTAGTCGCGGCCCACGGCAAGCTCGGCGGGATCGAAATCGCCGCGTCGAAGATCCGGCTCCGGCCCCTCCAGCGCGTAGGTATTCTCGAACAGCGGCCGCCAGCGCTGGCGGCTGTGTGACCAGTAGACGACATCGCTGGTTTTCGAGACCGCGCCCAAGCGGCGCAACAAGAAGTCTAACGAAGGAACGCTGCCCAGTCGGCCCGCCAACGCGATGAGCGCCGTGAAGTCCCGTTCGGCCCAACGTGCGCAGGGCGGCAGCTTCCAGGGTGCTGCAAGATCCTGCGAGCGCCAGACCTGGAACGCCAAGGGCGCGTCCAATGGAGCGTAGTCGGGGAGGGCGGCCGCATCACAGGGCAGCTGTGGCTGCGCTCCTGCCGGCATCGTGAGGAAGGCGAGAAGCAGCAGACCCGCGAGGAGACCGAGCAGCAGCCTGCTTCGACTCACGTCACCACGCCGATGTAGGGCAGGTGTCGGTACTTTTCAGCGTAGTCGATGCCGTAGCCGGCGATGAAGAGATCTTCGATGGTGAAGCCCACGAAGTCGGCGGCCACCTCGACCTCGCGCCGGCTCGGCTTGTCGACCAGGGCGCAGGTCCAGAGCCGGGCGACGTCGCGCTGCTCCATCAGGGCCTTGGCGTAGGCGATCGAGCGGCCGGTGTCGACGATGTCGTCAACCAGCAGCACTTGCTGGCCGGCGATGTCGGTCGGGATGTCGCCGATCAGATGCACCTCGCCGGCGCTTTCCTTGCGCAGGCCGTAGCTGCTCAGCCGCATGAACTCGATACGCGGGCTGGCACCGGCCCGGTCCAGGCCGCGCACCAGGTCGGCGATGAAAATGAAACTGCCCTTGAGCAGGCCGACCACGACAAAGGGGCCGGTCAGGCTCGACACGATCTCGCGGGCCATGTCGTCCACGCGTTGGGCGATCTGCGCCTCGTCGAACAGCTTCTCGATCTCGCTCATGTCTCGCGATCTCTGGCGTCGGGAAAGCAGGCGAGGGCAGGAACTCGGGACGCGGCCCCCCTCGGGCGACAAGCTAAGCAAAGGGGCGCCGCTTCGTCACGTCCCGTGTGTGACCGAGAGTTCCCGCTCGACCCGCTCGGCCGGGAAGCGCAGGGTCACGGTGGTGCCGTAGCCGACCTCGCTGGTGATCTTCAGGCTGCCGCCATGCAGCTCCATCAGCGCCTTGCAGAGCGGCAGACCGAGCCCGGTTCCCTCGTGATCGCGGTGCAGTTCGCTCTCGGCCAGGCCGAAAGGTTTCAGGATGGTCTCGATCTCGGTCTGCGGGATGCCGACGCCGGTATCCTCGACGGCGATCGCGACCCGGCCGCTCTCGTCGCGACCGGCGCGAACCGTCAGCCGGCCCTCCGGCGGGGTGAACTTGATGGCGTTGGACAGCAGGTTGAGCAAGATCTGCCGCAGCACCCGGCGGTCGGCTCGTAGGGTCGGGACGTCGTCGTCGATGCGGTCGACGAAGCGCACATTGTTGGCGATCAGGTCCGGCCGCAGGAACTCCAGGGCATCGCCGACCGCCTCGTGGATGTCGATGATCTCCTCGATCAGGCGGGTCTTGCCGGCCTCGATCTGCGACAGGTCGAGCATGTCGTTGACAATCGATAGCAGGTGCGTGCTGCTCTTGATGATGTCGTTGGCATACATCCGGTACTTGTCGTTGTTGAGCGGGCCGAACATCTCGCGGGCAATGATCTCGCCGAAGCCGATGATGGCGTTCAGCGGCGTGCGCAGCTCGTGGCTCATGTTGGCGAGGAACTCGGTCTTGCTGCGGCTCGAGGATTCGGCCCGGGCGCGCGCCTCGTCATAGTCGCTGGCCAGCCGCTCGAGGGCCCGGCTGCGCTGCTCCAGCGCGGTCTTGGCTTCCTTCAGCTGAGCCACGTTGCTTTTCAGCGCCGCCTCGCGGGAACGCAACGCATCCTGCGATTCGCGCAGCCGGTGCTGCATCTCGTTGACCGCCTCGACTACCGTGTTCAGCTCGTCGCGCCGGCCTTCTTTCCGCTCCAGCCGCAGCGCGGAGATCTGACCGACCGGCACCAGCGTCATCAGGTGATTGGCGATGCGCGTCAGGTGGCGGGTCACCAAGTACTGCACGAAAAAGAACAGGAAGCCGCAGACGATAAGGGTCTTGGCGGCGTTGCTGGCGAGAATGATCCAGACCCGGTCGAACAGGCTCTGGTAAACGCCGTCGAGCGTGGCGATCAGGGTGAGCGTGCCGACGTCGCGGGCTGTTCCCCTGTCGTTGTACAGCAGACTGACCCGGTGTGCGGTGATGCGCTCACTCTTGCGGTCGCCGACCGATATGACGGCACCGTCGCGGTCGCGAACTTCCAGATAGATGATGTCGGGGAGGCTTAGGATGCCTTGCAGCTGGCGCTGCACCATCGTCTCGTCGTTGCGCCAGAGGCTGGTCACCAGGCCGCTGGCGTAGCCCTGCTTGATCTCGGCAATGCGCTGCTCGAGGTGGCTGACGTCGCGGTCGAACTCGGTGTAGAGCTGCAGGGCCGTCAGAACCACCGTCACCACCGAGCTGAACAGGGTTAGCCCGATAATGATCCGGAAAGCTAAGGGGCTGCCGAACCAACTCTTACGCATGGCACCTGACCATCTCGCGAGCCTCGCGTCTCCCGCAGCGGTCCTACCGTGATGCCGAGTGGGTCAGGTAAGAACCGAGGATGAACTTCACCTCCGGTGGGTTGGTCGACCCATCGGTCCCCAGTGCCATAAATCCCCGCGGAGAAAGCCTACACTCTGGCGGCGCGGATCGACAAGGGCGCCTGCCGCTGCAAAAGGCGGCATCCCACCCACGCCCGTCCGTGGCGGTTTTCCGAGGTTTGACGCTGCCCAAGGGGTTCGGAGTGGGGCGGCGCGACGAGCAAACCGTGGCTCAGGAGAGGAAAAAAGCGGGCCAGACCAGAGCGTTCAGACCGTAGTCCTTGATGCTGGTAGCGCAGGCACCGGCATTGAACTCGCAGGCACCGAAGTACTGGTAGGCGAAGAGCTGCCAGATGAAGGTTGCCAGAGCGAGGGCGACGTAGGTGATGAGCGCGGTCTTCATGATCGCATCCAATCCTCGGCGATCAGTATGGCCTTGGCGCTTTAAGAAATTCTCAACGATTCCAATAGTGTGAAGTAATTGTTCCAAGTTTTTGTTTCGATAACGCCTCGATTGTACGGGGCGCTCGAGGCGCACTTGGGCCGCGGTTGCGAGGGCGTAGCCCCTTGGCGGACCGACCCGGTCCTAACGCAGCATGGTCGTGCCGTCGCCGCCAGGCAGCACCTCGCTGGCGCTTACGTCGGCGAAGGGCAGGCGCGCGGCGACCGTGGCCCATTCCGCGCCTCGCTGACGGGTCCAGGTCAGGAACTGCTGTTTGGCGCACTGGATGATGGCCTCCCGCGGCGTGCCGACAGCGCAGTGGACCCTCTGATAGACCTCCAGATCGATGGCCTGGCCTTCGTCACTGAAATGCAGGCGTACGTTGAAGTCGGGCACGGCTGGTCTCCCTAGCGGGTCGCTATGCGGGGGCGGTCGCCGATCAGCCTAGGGCGGCATATCTTTCCGGATCGTAAAAGGCGCGTCAGGCAGGGCAGGAGCGCGCTTGGGGCCTGGTTCCGGGATCCCGCATCACGCGACGGCTTGCCTCTCGGCTGGGCCGTGCTTTTGGCTTCTGGCCGAACCGGGCGATGCAGTCCGCAGTAGAATTTCCAGGTAGAATCAGGCTTGCGAAACTAGCCTATATGGTATTAAATCTCGTCAGCACCACAACATATTGTGGATAAGTCTGGGGATAAGTAGTGGACAAATCTCAGCGTCAGGCCGTACAAGACTTCGTAAGTCCTTATCTCAAGGAGCCTCTTCGGTCACTGGAAGAGGTCCAACAGGCCCGTCAGGCGAGACTGGATAAGTTGGCCCGCCGCGGTCATTTTGTTGAACGGGCTGAGCTATCCTCGGACAGAGTGCGCCTGCGCCGTATCGGATAGCCCCCAAGCGCTACGGTTTTACGTCGCGCGAAACTACAGCCACTCAGGTTGTTCGAACCCGGCAGGGCCGCTGTCGGCTGCTCGCCGGCGGTCGCTGGGCGGGGGCCTTCGACAATCTTCGACCCCAAAGGCCGCGACTTCGGCGGGGTCCGGGCGTTCACTAAGATTCATAACGGAAAATTGGTTGAATCATGCCGACAAAGCGGGTATCCGCCCGCTATCGAACAAGACGTGACGGTGAGGGCCGCGGGGCAGCGATGCACGCGGCCCGCAGCACCTGTAACAGCCAAGATCTGAGATCCAATGCAACGACTGGACGATCTGGAAGCGCAGTCGGTCTACATACTGCGCGAGGCCTATCATGGCATCGAACCGCTGGCCATGCTGTGGTCGTTGGGCAAGGACTCCAACGTCATGATGTGGCTGGCCCGCAAGGCTTTCTGCGGCTCGGTCCCCTTTCCCGTGGTGCATGTCGACACGGGCAAGAAATTCAAGGAAATGTACGATTTCCGTGACCGTTACAGCAAGGAGTGGGGCCTTGCGCTGAAGCTCTTCGACTGTCCGCCGATCGATAGCATCGATGCCTCCTTGCCGCCGGCCGCGCGCTCGGCGGCGCGCAAGACCGAAGGGCTGCGGCGGGCGATCGAAAGCGAGGGCTACCGCGGTATTATCGCCGGCATCCGCCGCGATGAGCAGGCGACCCGGGCCAAGGAGCGGGTTTTCAGCCCGCGCGACGAGACCGGCCAGTGGAACTTCCGCGACCAGCCGCCGGAGTTCTGGGACCAGTTCAAGACCGATTTCCCACCCGGCGCGCACGTACGCATCCATCCGCTGCTGCATTGGACCGAAATCGACATCTGGCGCTATATCGAGCGCGAGCGGATTCCCGTGGTGCCGCTCTACTTCGCGCGCGATGGTAAGCGCTACCGCTCGCTCGGCGACCAGGACATCACCTTCCCGGTCGAGTCCGCCGCCGGGACGATCGAGGAAATCATCGAGGAGCTGGAGACCACCACCACGTCCGAGCGCGCCGGACGCGCCATGGATCACGAGCGCGAGGACGCCTTCGAGCGGCTGCGCGCCAGCGGCTACATGTAAGGAGGCGGCGCCATGAAAATCGAACCGGCGCGGAGCCTTGCGCGCGATCTCATGAAGATCGTCGTGGTCGGCCATGTCGACCACGGCAAGTCGACCCTGGTCGGCCGCCTGCTGTACGACACCGATTCCCTGCCGCCCGGCAAGGTCGAGGAGCTCGAAGCGATCTCGGCGCGCCGCGGCATGGCGATCGAATGGTCCTTCCTGCTCGACGCCTTCCAGGCCGAGCGCGATCAGGCGGTGACCATCGATACCACCCAGATCTGGTTCAATACGGCCAAGCGCGACTACGTCATTATCGACGCACCGGGCCACCGCGAGTTCCTCAAGAACATGGTGAGCGGCGCGGCCGCCGCCGACGCGGCGGTGCTGGTGATCGACGCGGCCGAGGGCGTGCGCGAGCAGTCGCGCAGTCACGGCTATCTGCTACACCTGCTGGGCATCCGCCAGGTCACGGTGGTGGTCAACAAGATGGACCTTGTGGACCATGCGGCGGCGCGTTTCAGCGAGGTCTCGCACGAAGTCCATCAGTACCTCGAGGAAATCGGCGTGTCGCCCGCCTTCATCGTGCCGATCTCGGCGCGCGATGGCGACAACATCGCGACGCCGTCGGAGAAGATGCCCTGGTACGATGGGCCGACTGTGCTGCAGGCCCTGGACAGCTTCCAGGCGGTCACTCGGCCGCTCGAGTTGCCGCTGCGTTTGCCGATCCAGGACGTCTACAAGTTCGACGAGCGCCGGATTCTAGCTGGCCGCATCGAATCGGGCATCCTGCGCGTCGGCGACACGCTACTCTTCTCGCCCTCGAACAAGACTGGGCGCGTGCGCTCCATCGAGCTGTGGAACGCCAGCGTGCCGCCGGTCGAGGCCCATGCCGGCGAATCAGTAGCCATCACCTTGGAAGACCAGATCTTTGTCGAGCGCGGCGAGATGGTGAGCCACGCGGACACCCCGCCGATGCTGACCACGGTCTTCCGGGCCCATCTCTTCTAGCTGGCCCACACGCCGCTCGAGGTCGGCAAGGAATACAAGCTTAAGCTGACGACGCGCGACGCCAAGGTGCGGGTGCAGTCGATCGAGCATGTCATCGATACCAATACGCTCGGTCGTCATCCCAGCGAGACCGTGGAACGCAACGCCGTGGCCGAGGTCGTGCTGCGCAGTCGCGAAGTCCTGGCGCTCGACGAATACAGCCACATCCAGCGCACCGGTCGCTGCGTCCTGGTCGACGGCTACGACACCGTGGCCGGCGGCATCATCTCCATGGAGGGCTACCCCGACCAGCGGCAGGCCACCACGGTCAAGTCGACCAACATCACCGAGGTCGCCCACCGGGTGACCGCCGACAGCCGGCACGAGCGCAACGGCCACTGCGGCGGCGTCCTCTGGTTTACCGGTCTCTCCGGTTCCGGCAAGTCGACGCTGGCCATGGAGGTGGAACAGCAGCTGTTCAACAAGGGCTATCACGTCTACGTGCTGGACGGCGACAACGTGCGGACCGGCTTGAACGCCAATCTGGGCTTCTCGCCGGACGATCGCGCCGAGAACATCCGCCGCGTCGGCGAGGCCGCGGCGCTTTTCGCCGATGCCGGCTTCATCTGCATAACCGCCTTCATCTCGCCCTATCGCTCCGACCGCGAGCGGGCTCGGATGGCGGCGAACGAGGCCTTCCACGAGATCTACATCAAGGCCGATCTGGCAACCTGCGAGCAGCGCGATCCCAAGGGTCTCTATCGCAGGGCGCGGGCTGGCGAGATCGAGGACTTCACCGGCATCTCGGCCCCCTATGAGGCGCCGGGCGCGGCCGAGCTGATCGTCGACACCTCCGAGCTTTCGGTCGAGGCCGCGGTGCAGAAGGTGATCGACTACATCGGCCGGAACTTCGCCCTCGACAAGGGGCAGCGGCGCTAGGTTCCGCGCACGTCGTAGTGGCGGTTCGGGCGGGGGCGATCGTCAGCTCCTGCCCGAAGGATGGGATGCGGACCGCCCGCCGTGGCGACGTTTACCTTGAATACGCCCGCATATAGCGCTCCCACTTAGGCCAGAGTCGCGAGCGGTAACCGTATGTGTGCGAGCTAAATCTCCGAGTCGGCACGCCTACTTAGCCATTTCTTAGGTGATTCGCGCTATAGCCTGGGTTATCGCAGGCCGCGTTAGCGGAGTCGGCTGTAACATTCCGTAACATTTATGGGCCAAAGGCCGGTTTAACTTCGTTAACGCTTGCTTCGAAAGATCGCTCTGAGTAGGGTTCGTTTACCACTAAGAACCGCCGAAAACGGCAATCCGGAGACCCAATTACCCGAAACAGGTGATCGCCCTGCGGTCGCATTTTGGGGGGGCGATAGCGAGCGAGAGTAGAGGTCTCAGCCAGGTGAAGCTGGTTGGATCTCGTAAGGTCAGACTGTGCAGACAGGCACGTACGGTCGTTAGTGAAGATCGCCTTGGGTATTGGATCTGGGCATCCGGGGGGAAAAGGCTGGGACATGGAGAACGGACGGCGAGCTGAATTTCACGAGCTCATGGATCGGATCTTCATCGAGCGGGAGGTCTTCCTTCGAGCCAACGACAAAGTTCGCTATCTGCGATTCTCGCCGCGACTCCAGCAAATTTCTCTCATTTCCGTCTTTTTTCTTCTTGGCTGGCTGGCATACAGCTCGGCCGGCGTCATCTTCCAGCAAGACACCATCGCCGCCAAGAACGCGGAGATCGAGCGCCACAAGCTGGCCTACTTCGAGCTCCTGTCGGAGGTCGGCGAGTACCACGACCAGTTCGCCCGCCTGACACAGAACCTCGAGTCCAACCAGGCGCACCTGCTGGGCCTGCTCGAAGACCATCCGGACGGCGCGGTCGACAGTAAGTCGGTCCGCGAGCGGCTCTCCACCTCCGACAGTGAACGGGCCCGCTTGGCTATCGCCCGCGACGCGCTGCGCACCAGGCTCGAGGAGTTCGACGGCGAGCGCGGCGCCCTGGCTGCAGCTGACACGGAGAGCCAGTCGGATGTCGCCCAGTCGGAAGTCGCAATGATGCAGTTGCGGCCGGACCAGTTCGAAGTGGAAGAGAACGAGGTCGTAGCCGCCCGCGAGTGGCTGGGGCGACGGTTGCAGGACGTCGAGTCGCAGTTGGCCCAGGCGCGTGGAGAGGCCGAGCGGCTCCAGGCTTCCCTCGAGAGCGTACAGACGGAGCTTTCGGCGACCGAGGAAGCCCGCAGCACGCTGACCAGCGAGAATGGCGAGCTGCAGAAGGAGATCGACAAGCTGGGCCGGCGGCTGGCGGCGTTGGACGACCAGAAGGGCACGCTCAATCTAGCCATGGCGGAGCTCGAGGAGTCGCTCGACTCGGCGACGCGCCAGGGCGAGGGCCTGTCGCAGGAGCGCGAACAGCTGGCTAGCCGTGTTGCCGAACTCGACGCCCGGCTCACGGAGGCCGCGGATCGCGAAACTTCACTGGTTGCGACCATCCAGCAGCTTGAAACCTCGCTGTCCGAGGCGGTCGAACAGGGCGCCCGGCTCGACGCCGAACGGGCCCGCCTTGCCTCCAGCGAGTCGACGCTGCAGGAGCAGCTCACACGGGCAACGATGCGTAGCGGTGCGCTGGACAACGCTATCGGCGAGCTGGAAGAGAAACTCGAGCTGGCTATCGCCCGAGGCGATGACCTGGAGAGCAATCGCGATTCCTTCCGCGCCCAGGTCGCCGAGTTGCAGCGGGAGATCGGCGAGGCGGACACGGAGAAAGCCAACCTCGAGCGAATCGTCGGCAACCTGAAGGACGCGCTGACCACATCGCAGGAGGAAAGCAAGCGGCTCGAAGCGCAGCGCCGGCGCCAGGATGTCCGCATCTCAGACCTGCAGCAGAGTCTCAGCAGCGCATCGGGCGAGCAGACCAGCCTGGCGGCCACGATCAGCGGCTTGCGCGACGCGCTCGAGGAAGAACAGGGCCGCGGCGACCGCCTGGCGAACGAGCGGACCTTCTACGAGAAGCGCGTCGCCACGCTGGAAGAGCGCCTGGACGACATGCGCGATGCGCAGCAGACCGTGATCAACCGGCTTACCTCGCGCACACTGCAGAGCATGGATGCCATGGAGCGGACGGTGGCCATGACCGGCGTCGATGTGGACTTCCTGCTGAGCAACGTGAACGTCGATGGCGTGGGCATGGGGCAGGGCGGCCCCTTCGTCCCCGGCGACTACATCAGCGAGACCGATCCCTCCTACGAGCTGCAGGCCTCGGTGGCGCTGCTCGATCTGCAGCTGGACCGCTGGGAAGCCTTGCAGAAGGTTGTGCGTCGCCTGCCTCTGGCAGCTCCGCTCGATCACTATCGCCAGACCAGCGGCTTCGGCACCCGGACCGATCCGGTCAACGGCCGCAAGGGTCGGCACTTCGGCATCGACCTTGCCGCGCCGTTGCGCTCGCCGGTGCTCAGCACCGCGCCGGGCAGGGTGGTATTCGCCGGCTGGCGCGGACGGTTCGGCCGCATGATCGAGATCAATCACGGCCTCGGAATCAAAACCCGCTTTGCCCACCTCAAGAAGATTCTCGTCAAGCCTGGACAGGCTGTGGACCACCGGGAAAAGATCGGCTTGCTCGGAAGTTCGGGACGTTCGACCGGACCTCATGTACACTACGAAATCCTGATAGACGGCAATCCCGTGGATCCGAGCAACTTCCTCGAGGCAGGCAGAAATGTTTTCAAAGGGTAGCGGCAAGACGCCGGATGTGCCGGTGGCGCCGCCGGCGGAGTCTCTCAACAGCGGTAGCAACAGCAGCACGATGCCGAAGGGGGTCGCGGTCCCCTCGATCATCAGCGCCGATCTGAAGATCACCGGCAACCTGACAAGCTCCGGCGACATCCAGGTGGACGGCGCCGTCGAGGGCGATATCTCCAGCCGCACCCTGACGGTTGGCGAGGATGCCCACATCGACGGCTCGATCGTCGCCGAGTCGGTTCGCGTTTGTGGCCAGGTCAGCGGCGAGGTCCGCGCGACCTCGGTGACGCTTGCCAAGACCGCGCGGGTCAAGGGCGACATCGCCCATCAGAGTCTCTCGATCGAGGCCGGCGCCTACATCGAAGGGAACATCCGTCGCCTGGAACCCGATTCGTCCTCGGCCGAGGCCAATGTGTCGGTCATCAAGTCGATGCAGCAAAATGCCCCACCGCCGCCGCCCGAGGCGGCCGGCATGGGCGGAGGCAAGCCGTTCGGCGGTTGATGAGCCCCGATCCGGACCAGCCCCCGTCGGGGGGAAGTCCATCGGGGGACAGGCCAAAGTATCTGAATAACGCCCGGCTCGAGACCTCGAGTCGGGCGTTGCTTTTCGCGGACTCTAGCCCTCGCCGGCCTGGATGACCCCGGCAAAGAGGGCCGGGTCCACGTTGCCGCCGGAGAGCACCACCGCAACGGTCTTTCCCTCAAGCTCTAGCTTGCCGGCGAGTGCCGCCGCCAAGGCGGCGGCGCCGCCCGGCTCCAGCACCAGCTTCAGGCTGCGGAAGGCGTAGACCATCGCGGCCGCCACTTCCTCGTCGGTCACCGAAAGGCCGGCTGTCACACGCTCGCGATTGATCGCGAAGGTGATCTCGCCGGGGGACTTGGCGAGCAGCGCGTCGCAGAAGGAGCGCGCCTCCGGGTCGTTGGTCTGACGCTCGCCGCTGGCCAGAGAGCGGGCGGTGTCGTCGAAGGCGGCCGGCTCGACGGTGTAGATCTCGGTGCCGGGGCTGAGGTGGTTCAGGGCCAGCGCGCAGCCCGCCGTTAGGCCGCCGCCGCCACAGCAGATCAGCACCGCGTCGAGATGCGCGCCGAGCGCGGCCGCCTGCTGCGCGATCTCCCGGCCGCAAGTGCCCTGCCCGGCGATGATGTAGGGATCGTCATAGGGCCGGACCAGGATCGCGCCGCTGCGCTCCTGGATCGGCACCGCTACTTCGTCGCGCGACTGGTTGAAGCGGTCGTAGAAGACGACCTCGGCGCCGTAGCCACGGGTGTTGTCGATTTTGATCGCCGGCGCGTCGCTCGGCATGATGATGGTCGCCGGCGTGCCGACCAGGGCCGCCGCCGCAGCGACTCCCTACGCATGGTTGCCGGAGGAGTAAGCGAGCACACCCTTACGGCGCTCGGCCTCGGTTAACTGGCTGATCCGGTTGTAGGCGCCGCGGAACTTGAAGGAGCCGGTGCGCTGCAGGGACTCCGGCTTGAGCAGGATGCGGGCACCCAATCGCTCGTTCAAGGCGGCCCATTCGAGCAGCGGTGTAACCGTGGCTAAGCCCTCCAGGCGGGCCGCCGCCGCTTCCACATCGGCGTAGCTCGGAAGTTCGAAATCCAGCGTTTCAGCCGTCGATCTGGGCGAGAAAGTCATCGATTGCCTGTTCTGCCTCCGCTTCGTCGAGCGCCGGAGCATGTCCCGTCCCGGGCACGGTAACCTGGATCAAGTCCGGCTTCTCGGCAAGCATGGCGGCGAAGGTTTCCCTCGAGAGCACTGGCGAGATTTCGCCGCGGATCGCCAGGGCCGGCAGTCGCCGGATTGCGCGGAAGAAAGGCCAGAGGTCCGGGATCTGCCCACCCAGGGTCCGCGCGATGTTGGTGTCCCACTCGACGTGCAACCGGCCCGCTTCGTCCTCGCGGTAGGTCGCTTCCGCCAGGCGGCGCCACTTCCACTCATGGTCATAGTTGAGATCGGCATGGATCTGCTTGACCTTGGCGATCGCCGCCGGCCAGCCGGGCAGCGGCTCGTTGCGCGCGATCATGCTTTGAATGCGGCCGATCGCCTGCGGCTGAATGGCCGGGCCCACGTCGTTGAAGATGACGCCGGCCAGCGCCGTCGGATTGGTCACGGCAAGCCCCATGGCCAGCAAGCCGCCCATCGAGGTGCCGCAGACCACGACGTGGTGCAGGTTGGCCGCCGCCAAGAGCGCCGCGATATCGCTCAGGTAGACCTCGGGCCGGTAGTTCCGCCAATTGGGGTCGTAGTCCGATCGGCCGCGGCCACGGATGTCCGGGCAAACCACCCGGCGCCGGCCGGCCTGCCGCTCGGCGAAGTATGCGAAGTCCTTGGCATTGCGCGCCAGCCCGCTGAGGCAGAGCAGTGGCACGCCAGGCGACAGCGGGTCGCCGTAGTCCCGATAGGCGAGGCTGAGGCCGTCCGGCGCGCTGTAGCGCCGCTCTCGGTAGGTCACTGGGGCTGTCCGACTGTTGTCAAAGACCGAGCAGGGGAGGCAGCTCGACCAAGCCGCTCATGGTCGCCGCCGGCTTGCCCGGGAGGCGCTCGGCCGGTTGTCCGTAGCGGTTCAGGCGCGCCACCGTGAAGCCGAAATGGGCGGCGCCGAAACTGTCCCAGGCGTTGTTGGAGACGAAGCAGATGCGCTCCGCCGATGTCTCCATACGGTCAACGGCGAGCTGATAGACCCGGGAGTCGGGCTTGTAGATGCCCACCTCCTCAACCGACAGAAGTTCGTCCAGCAGAGACGCGATCCCGGCCGATTCGACGGCGGACTGCAACATCGAGGGCGCGCCGTTGGAGAGGATCGCGGTCTTCTTGCCAGCTTGGCGCAGGGTTGTCAGGCAGTCGGTCACGTCCGGATAGGCGTCCAGCGTGCGATAAAGCTCCATCAACCGCTCGCGCAGCGCTGGGTCATCCACACCGTGGGCGCCGAGCGCATAGTCGAGGCCGTCGCCAGTCACCTGCCAGAAGTCGACGTACGCATCCATCAGGCTGCGCAGCCAAGTGTATTCGAGCTGTTTCTGACGCCAGAGGGCCGAGACCGCGTCGGCCTTGTCGCCCAGTGTCGCGCCGCCCCTCGCCACCGCCGAGTGGACGTCGAACAGGGTGCCGTAGGCATCGAACACGCAAGTGTCGATGTCGGCAAAGGCTGGATGTGTCATGGCGCCTATTTAGTCAGGCGGCGGCGCAGAGTCCAAGGCTTAGCGCCACGGAACGATCAACTCGCCGTGGGCGAGTTCATGCGTGCACTTACTGAGTCGCGGGGGCGAGCGGCAGCTCGACCAGCTGGCTGTTGAGGCGCTGGCGATAGACCACCAAGCCCTCGAGCACGCGCATGACGTAGTTGCGGGTCTCGGAGAAGGGGATTCGCTCGATCCAGCCGACTGGATCGACGTTGGGATCGCGCGGGTCGCCGTTCTTGCCGATCCACTGGCTGACGCGGTGCGGCCCGGCGTTGTAGGCGGCCAGCGCCAGCACATGCGCCCCGTCGTAGCGCTCCAGCAGGCGCCGCAGATAAGCGCGGCCCAGGCGCAGGTTGTAGTCGGGATCGCTGGTCAGGCGGTCGCGGCTGTAGCCGATGCGCATCTTCCTGGCCAAGCGCTTGGCGGTGGCCGGCATGAGCTGCATCAGGCCACGGGCGCCCGCATGGCTGACCGCGCGGCTGTCGAAGGCGCTCTCCTGGCGGATCACGGCCAGCACCAGGGCTTGCTCAGGCGTAGGCTTGCTGCCGATCGCCGGCGCCGGATAGAGGTGGTCGAGCAGCCAGATCCCCTCGTTGCGTGCCTGCTTGGCCGTCGCAACCGCGATCTCGGGCTGGCCGACCTCGCGCGCCAGGTCGGCGACCAGCTGGTAATCCGCTTCCGTCTTGGCCAGGTCGCGCAGGTGGTAGAGGAAGGTCTCCTGGTGCTTGCCCTGCCTTAGCTGCTCCAGCAGGCGCACCACCCGCACCAGCTCACGCTTCTCGAAGGCGGCACGCTGCGCGTCGGTCGGCATTCCGTCCTGCGGCAGGTCGAGGGCGACGGGCTGGCCCAGTCGGCTGGTTGCCAGCTGGCCGTAGAAGGTCGTGCCGAACCGTGCTGAGGCCTGGTACCAGCGCTCGGCCCACTCGCGGTTGCCCATGGCCTGGGAGGCCTCGCCGGCCCAGTAGGCGCCGCGGGCCAGGCTGATCGGGCTGCTCGAGCCGTAGTAGAGCCGGCTGAAATGACGATAGGCCTGCTTCGGTTGTTTCAGGAAGGCGAAGGCGGTCCAGCCGGCCAGCCATTCGGCGTCGGCGAATTGGCTGCCGGCATGCAGGCCGTGATTGCGCGCGATGCGATAGGCGTTCTTGTAGTCGCCGCGCTCGATCCCTTCGCGCACCGCCCACTGGCGCAGGCGCCACCAGCGCGCCGCGTGCGGCAGGTCGCCGGGCAGGGGCGCCAGCAGCTCGACGACACCCTTGTAGCGGCCCTTGCGCTTGCGCCAATTGGCGCGCTCGTAGATCAGCCCGGAGTCGCTGCGCAGCTTCTTCGGTACCTTGCGGATCGCCGCGTCGACCCCGCCCTTGTTGGCCGCCAGCGCGTTGCGCGCCAGAGCCAGCTCCGGATAGCCGTCGCCGATGCGCCGGGCCAGGCGCTGTGCCGCCGTGCGGCTGCGGTTCCACAGCAGGCGGTCGATCCGTGCCACGTGGTCGTCCTGGGTCAGGATCTTGCGATAACGGCTGCGGAAAGCCTGCTCCTGCGACCGGTCGAAGCTCAGCGTGCGCCAGGCCTCGCGGATTAGGGCGTGCGCCTCCCCCTTGCGGCCGGCCCGCAGCAGCGCGCCGATCTGCAGCATGGCGCCGTTGGAGGTGATCGGCGGATGGGCCTCGAACCAGGCCAGGATCTCGGCATCGGGCAGACTCGGCGGCATGGCTCGTTCGAGTGCGCGCTGAACCGCTTTCAGGCGTGGCCATTCCGGGTTCTGCTCGAAGAAGGCGCGGGCCTCGTCGAAGCTCACCCTGGCGCCGGGCCGGGTCAGCAGAAGCCAGCGGACCACCTTGGCCGGGCAGCGCGTTCTTGGCGCGCGCGGCGTGCAGGCGGGCATCCCGGTCGCGCTTCTTCTTGTAGTGGATGAAGGCGTTCTTATAGTGCTCGCGGTCGGCTTTCGAGAGGGTCTCCGCCACCGCTTTGGTGGCCGACAAGCCGGTCAGAAGCGGAATTGCCAGGAACAGCAAAAGGGCAATCGGCGGAAGGCCTAGGCGGCGCGGCTGCAGCACGTCAGACGAAGCCTCTTTCGTTACGAGCGGCCAGGCCGCCGACAACCCCCCTCCGGGGGCGAATCTAGCCTGCTTCCGCCGATTCGACAACGCGGGCCGCTTTTGCGGTTCTTGCCGTCGTGCGGCGCAACCGCTATTTTCCGCGGTCCAGGCGGTGAAAATCACGCCCCAGGCGGCGAACAGCTTTGACACCCCCGGGTGGCGTGATTCAAAACCAGATCCATTAAGCGGGAGTTAACCATGGCCGAGCCGCTGTTCAAGGGCTCCATCCCTGCGCTCATCACCCCCTTCGCCAACGGCGGGGTGGACGAGAAAGCCTTCCAGGATCTGGTCGACTGGCAGATCAAACAGGGCAGCCACGGCGTGGTTCCCTGCGGCACGACCGGCGAGTCCCCGACCCTGACGCACGAAGAGGACATGCGGGTGACGCGGCTCTGCGTCGAGGCGGCGGCCGGCCGCGTGCCGGTGATCGCCGGCACCGGCTCGAACAACACGGAAGAGGCGATCGAGCTCACCCGCGCCGCCAAGGAAGCCGGGGCGGATGCCGTGCTGGTCGTGACGCCCTACTACAACAAGCCGAATCAGGACGGGCTCTACGCCCACTACAAGGCGATCCACGACGCGGTGGAAATCCCGATCGTGATCTACAACATCCCGGGCCGCTGCATCATCGACATGTCGGTCGAGACCATGGCGCGCCTGGCCGAGTTGCCGAACATCGTCGGCGTCAAGGACGCGACCGCCGATCTGACGCGGCCGGCCAAGACGCGCCGGGCCATCGGGCCGGACTTCGCCCAGCTGAGCGGCGAGGACGCGACCGTGGTGCCCTTCCTGGCGCAAGGAGGGCATGGCTGTATCTCGGTGACCTGCAACGTTGCGCCGCGCGCCTGCGCGGATCTGCATGAGGCCTGGCAGCGCCAGGACATAGATACGGTGCAACAGATCAATGATCGGCTCATGCCGCTGCACGAGGCGCTCTTCGCGGAGCCCAGCCCGGGGCCGGTGAAATACGCCGCGAACCTGCTCGGTCTGGCTGACAATAGGGTGCGCCTGCCGCTCGTTCCGATCAAACCGGAGACCGAGGCCAAGGTGCGCGACGCCATGGTCCACGCCGGGTTGATCAACTGACCCTACTCTAAGGATTGGCCCATGGCTGCGGGTGGGCGGACGCTGGTCGCCCAGAACCGGCGGGCGCGGCACGACTACTTCATCGAGGATACGCTCGAAGCCGGCCTGGTCCTGACCGGCACCGAGGTGAAATCGCTGCGCGCCGGCCGCGCCTCGATCAACGAAGCGTATGCGGCCGAGGAGGGCGGTGAGCTCTATCTGCTGAACGCCCACATCCCCGAATATGCCGCGGCGAGCCGCTTCAACCATCCGCCGAAGCGGCCGCGCAAGCTGCTGTTGCACAAGCGCGAGGCCACGCGCCTTCAGGGCCAGGTGCAGCGCGAGGGCTACACCCTGGTGCCGCTCAGCCTCTACTTCAATTCGCGCGGCATCGCCAAGGTCGAGCTCGGCCTGGCCCACGGCAAACGCAAGATCGACAAACGCGAGACCGAGAAGAAGCGCGACTGGCAACGGCAGAAGGCCCGCCTGATGCGCGAGCGGGGCTAGTTTCGAGCGGTGGCGCCGGCGAATGCTGGCCAAGGCCGCGACGGCAGGTGCTAACATCGACTTATGCGTGCGCTGCTCGCTCTACTTCTTTCTGCCTTGGTCAGTTCGGTTGTCTCGCCGTTTCGTCTCGGGAATGCCGAGCCGCTGGATCTTGCCGAGGCAGTCGCCCTTGCCGAGGACCCGCAGGAGCTTTCGCGAACATGGGACCGCGGGTTCCTGGCGATCCCAGCGCCGGCCTTCGGAGCGGATGGAAAGGCTCTCTTCGGCATGATCGGCGAGGCGGTGACGAAGGACCGTCTGACCGCGCTGTCCGCCGATCTCAGCCTGCCTGTCATCGTCTATCTGCACGGCTGCGGCGGCTTTGGCGTGACGGTTACTCAGTTGCCGCTGCTGGCCGAGCGTGCCGGCTTCGCCGTCGTTGCGCCGGACTCCTTCGGCCGGATCGTGCGGCGCAAGAACTGCGACAACACGACCTACAGCGGCGGCATGTTTCCTGCTGCTTGGCTGTACCGGCGGGCGGAGCTTGTCCATACGGTCCGGCGCGTGCGTGAGCTGCCATAGGTCGACCAAGAACGGATCGTGTTGGCGGGCTTCAGCGAAGGGGTGGTGGCCGTCGCCCTTTGGGGCGGAAAGGTCGAAGTTGCGGGCTACATCGTTCTGAGCTGGACCTGTACGGCGCCGCAAAGCTGGGATTGGATAAGCGGTTTGCGCACGCCACCGGTGCGGCCGACGCTGGCGATGGTGAGCAAGGACGACCCCTGGTACGCCTGGCCGGGTTGGCGGGGCGACTGCAGCTCGGCAGCGCACACCGATCTGCGATCGATCGTCCTAGATCACTCGGGGCACGAAATTCTCTACTACCCGGAAGCCCAGGAAGCGCTGCTGGAGTTCCTGCGCGGTTGGGCAGACTGAGTGTTATCGGCACGTTTCAAAAGGGCGACGCGCTGCTGCTCCTAACCCTCTTGCCGCGGGTCCTCGGCCATCGAGTGATCGGTCGGTAGCGGCGTGGCCGTCATCACGGTCACGCCGTCGGGGGCGTTGAAGCGGTGCCAGCAGCCCTGCGGTACGACGGTGACCATGCCGGCCTTCATCTCGAGCACCTGCGGCCCTTCGTCGGTGAGGATGGTCAGGGTCGTGGCGCCGGCCAGGATCTGCACCATCTCATCGCCCATCGGGTGTCGCTCCCAGGGACTTTCGCCGTCGAAACTGCCGGCGAAGAGGCCGCCTTCGCCGAACGGCGCCAGAGTGGTGAAGGCCGCCTCGGCTTCCTCCTCGGTCGTTTCGGGCCCGCGCGATCGCAAGACCGGCAGGCCCGCAAGCTCCGCCTGGATATCGACTGCCTTCACCATGAGCCACGCCCTCCCCGGATGATCCATTGCATCGCGGCGCCGAGACTAGCTGCCTTACCATCGCACGGCCAGTGTTGAGCCTGTGCACCGCTAGCGATAGCTGGCGACCTCGATGAGGTTTCCATCCGGATCGCGGAAGTAGACCGATGTCATCTCGCCGACCGCGCCGACTTGCCGACCCGGCCCCAACTCAATCGCCACATCGCACGCCTCAAGGTGCTTCTGCACCAAATCTATCGGATCGGCCGAGACGAAGCAGACATCGACCGAGCCGGGCACCGGGGCTGTCGCGCGCGGTTCGAGCTCCTTGCCCTGGACATGCAGATTGATCTTCTGGTCGCCGAAATGAAGCGCATGGTACTGCCCGTCGTACAGCACATGCTTCATGCCGAGGACTCTCTGGTAAAAGGCAATGGTCGCGTCGAGGTCGCGCGCGGTGACCACGAAGTGGTCGAGTCTCTCTATGTTCATCGTCCGTCTGTGCCTTGACCCAGTATCGGTTTTAGGGAATAGCGCTTCGCTATCGCGGCTTAGGCGCGCAGCTGGACAACAGCGACCCTGGCCGGTCAGATAGGGAAAGAAATATAGGTCGCCGGTCCGCGGCCTGTACATGCCTCTACGTTCCTAGGGAGCAATGCGATGCCTCATCCCAAGGCCGACGAAGTCTGCAACCATGCCAAAGGGCGCCTGCCGCAGACCTTGGAACGACTGAGCGACTATCTGCGGTATCCGGCGATCTCCTGCGATCCCGAGCATTTCGACGATGTCCGCCGGCTGGCCCAGCGCATTCGCGACGACCTCGAGGCGCTCGGCTTCGCGCGCTCGCGCGTCCTCGAGCTCGAGGGTGCCTTGCCTTGCGTGGCCGCAGAGAAGATGGACGCAGGTCCGGAGCGGCCGTGTGTGTTGATCTACGGCCATCTCGATCTACAACCGGTCAAGGGTGAGCCTTGGATCACGCCGCCGCATGAGGCAGTCGAGAAGAACGGGCGGCTCTACGCGCGTGGCTCCGGCGACGACATGGGCGGCTGGGTCAGCCATCTCGCGGCCGTCGAGTCCTGGCTCGAGATCGCCGGCGCGCTCCCCTGCAACGTCAAGCTGCTGATCGAGGGCGAAGAGGAGATCGGCTCGCCCAATCTGGAGCGCTTCATGGACGCCCATCCCGACGCCTTCGAGGCCGACGTGATGGTGCTGACCGACTGCGACAACCCCTCGATCGAGATTCCAGGAATTACCGTTTCGCTGCGCGGCCTGCTGGAGCTTGAGGTGGCTTGCGAAGCCCTCGAGGCCGACGTGCACTCCGGGCTCTGGGGCAACGTGGCGCCGGACGTCTCGACGGCGCTGATCAAGCTGCTCGCGCGGATCATTGACGACGACGGCCGGCTCGCGCTTGGCCGAATGGAGGTGCCCGAGGCCTGGCGCGAGGCGGCGCGGGAGATTTCGCCAAGCGATGCTGTCGTGAGGAAGGGCGCCCATCTCGTCGAGGGCGTGCCGCCTTTGCCTGAGCACGGCCGTCCGCTGGCCGAATGGGCCTGGCGCCAGCCGGCCCTGACCGTTCTCTCGACCACCTTGCCGACGCCCGATCGCAAGAAGAACGCGATCCGCAGTTCGGCCTCGGCCACGCTCTCGATCCGCCTGGCCCCCGGGCAGAACCGGGAAGAGATGAAGCGCCTTGTGTCCGATGCGCTGTTGGGCGATCCGCCGGGCGGCGTGAAGGTCCGGGTGACAGAGGCGGCTGGTGGCGCCGACGCCTGGCTCTATGAGCCGAAGGGGCCGGCCTTCGCGGCGGCCGACCGTGCCTACAGCAAGGCTTGGGGCCATGCCCCGGTGCAGATCGGCATCGGCGGTTCGATTCCCTTCGTTGCCCTCTTCGGCCGCCGCTACGGCCACCTGTCGCTGATCTTGAACGGCGTGCTGGACCCGGAAAGCTCGATCCATGGGCCCAACGAATCGATGCACCTCGGCGTCTTCGAGAAGGCCATCGCGGCGAACGTCTATCTGCTCGACGAACTAGGTGCGCTGACCGATCTGAAGGGCGGCTGAGCCGGAGCAAGGTGGTGTCGGCTGCGGCTCTCGGTTACGGGTGCTCCGCCGCCAGCGCGCGCCCTGCGGCGAAGAGCGCCGCCACCGCGCCACGCCGGCTCTGGCTCTTCAGGCAGATCAGGGTATCGCGGCTGCTCTGCGTCAGTTTCTGGATTGGCACCGCGACCGTACGGTCGTCGCCTACAGCTTCGGGGCGGAACAGGAACCCGATGCCGAGACCGCGCGCGACCGCTTCGCGCACCGCCTCGCGGCTGCCCAGCTCGAGTGCGGGCGTGAGGGTGATGCGATGGCGGGCCAGGGCGCGTTCCAGTGTGCGCCGGGTGTTGGAGCCTGGCTCGCGCAGGATCGTCGGCTGATCCTGTAGCTCGGCCAACGTGACCCAGCGCTTGCGGGCCAGTGTATGGTCGCGCGGCAACAGGGCCATCATGTCCTGCCGCGACAGCGTAGCGACGACGACGCGGCTGTCGCGCGGCGGATTGGCTAGGACCGCGGCGTCGACCCGCTGCTCCAGCACCGCCTGCCAAGTCTGCTCGGCGTTGCCCAGCGCCAGCCGCAGAGCCAGTTTGGGATGACGCGCGGTCATGGCCGAGACCAGATCGAGCGCCGCATGCGGCCCGTCAGCACCGAGCAGCAGCTCGCCGCCGTCCAGGCTTTTGCGGGCCGAGAGGAACAGCCCGATCTCATCCTCGACGGCGAACATGCGCCGGGTCAGGGCGAAGAGCGAACGCCCCTCGGCGGTCAAGGAGACGTTCGGGCCGGCGCGCTTCAGCAAGCGCAGGCCGTAGGCCTCCTCCAGGGCACGGACCTGCAGGGTGACGGCCGGCTGGGTCACGCCCAGGTGGCTCGCCGCCTTGGTGAAACTCTCGCCACGGGCGACCGCGTCGAAGGCCGAAGTTGGCTGTAGCGCATCGGCTTATTATAAGTTTCTCTACATTTTCATTCTATAGCTATTAATTTGACTGTTGCACCTCGCGCCTTCTACAGTTGCTCTCATTCGGTGATGCGACGGGATGCGGCGGAGGCGATCATGGATACGGCACGGGAACAGCAGACACGTCTACCGGTCATCGAGTTGCCCTTGGTGACGGCGACGGCGGAGACCCTCGCGGGCTTCGGCGAGCTGGTGCACGATCCGGAGACACACCCTGTCGAGATCGTACGCTGGCCGGCCCAGGGCTGGCGGCCGGTCGACCCCGATACCGGCGATCAGGGCGGCACCACCGAGGGCATCTTCGAGTTCTGGTGGAGTGGCGATGTGCTGCGGGGCCGCAACAACGCGGTTGACGACCAGTACGTGTTGGGCTGGACGCGCGATCCGGCGGAGGCCTCCGAGTCAGCCGCGACCTGCGCGCGTGACCAGGTCCTACTGTTCCACGCCAACTACCACCCTGACGGCGGGCAGCTGTTCTTTCCGCTGGACGGCGGACCCTTTGTGGTGCCGTTGGCGCTACCCGGCGACGACCTCAAACCGGAGGACTTCACGGCCTTCTACTTCGATGGCAGCGCCGGCCTCTACATGCATCCGGGCGTTTGGCACGAGGCGGTCTTCCCCTTCGCCGACCGGGCCCGCTTTTTCGACAAGCAGGGCAAGGTGCACGCCCGGGTAAGTTGCGACTTCGACCGCGAGTTCGGCGCCTACCTATCGGCGCTGCTGCGACGGCCCTAGTCGCGTTTCTCGAACGGCTTAAACCTACCCGTGCAGGGGAGGGCTTCGTGGAGCGGCGTTAGCGTAAGCCGCCGGAGGCGAGGCCGCGCTTCTCGAAGTACTGCTGGTGGTAGTCCTCTGCGCGGTAGAAGGGCGCGGCGAGGGCGATCTCGGTAACGATGTCGCGGCCGTGGCGGCCCGAGGCCTGCTGCCTCTCCTTAGAAGCCTTGGCGGCGGCCTCCTGCTCCGGCGAGTGGGTGAAGATGGCCGAGCGGTACTGCGTGCCGATGTCCGGGCCCTGGCGATTCAAGGTGGTCGGGTCGTGGATCTGCCAGAACAGCTCGACCAGTTGCTCGTAGGTCACCTTGTCCGGGTCGAAACTGACCTGCACCGCTTCGGCGTGGCCGGTCTGGCCGCCGCAGACCTCCTTGTAGGTCGGGTCCTGCGTGCTGCCGCCGGTGTAGCCGACCGTCGTGCCCACTACGCCCTCGACACGCCGAAAGGCGGCCTCGACGCCCCAAAAGCAGCCGGCCGCAAAGGTCGCAATCGCCATGGTTCATCTCCTCGCTGACTGATCTCTTTCTATATTGTGCGCGGCGCCCATGCGTCTAGGGCGCGTCCAGGGCTTGGACCAGGGCGAGCGTCTGGCCGCAGGGGTATTGGTTAGAAAAATTGAAGGACAGCACAATAGATCTCAATTGTCCGAGCTCCCGCGTTGGTCGAGGCTCGCCCGCTAGGTTCACAGATCGGAGCATACCTTGATAAGCAGGGAACCATTCCATTTTCCGCCCGACGCGGTGCAATGACGCGCACGAGTCTAATCGGGCCGTGGCTGCTGGTTGGCATCGGCTTTCTGGCCTTGGCGCTGGCCTTTTCGGCGCGCTCGGCGCTCGGCTTGGCGATGCCGCTCTGGGAGAGCGAGCTGGGCTGGCCGCGCAGCTTCGTCTCCTTCGGCGGCGCGCTCGCGCTGGTGGTCATGGCCGTGGTGGCGCCGGTTGCCGGCAATCTCGTCGATCGTCACGGCGCGCGCCTGCTGCTCGGCGGCGGCACGGCCGTGGTCGGATTCGGCATGCTGCTGGTCGCGGTCATGGACAGCCGCTGGCTCTTCCTCTTCGCCTTCAGCCTGATCGCCGCACTGGGATTCGGTGCGGTTGCCACCCATGTGGTGGCGACGGTGGTCGCTCGCCTGTTCGAGCGCCATCGCGGCCTGGCGACCGGGATCGCCACCTCGGGCTCGACCGCGGGGCAGCTCCTGGTCGTGCCGCTCTTGGCCCTGCTGCTGACCGACGTGGGCTGGCGCTGGAGCTTCCTTGCGCTCGGCCTGGCCTGCTTCGCGTTGGTTCCGGTCATCGTCATCTCGCTTCGGCGCAGGGCGACGGAGCAGGACGAGGAGCCGGCCGCCGCCGCGCATGAGCCGCTGCGGGAACGCCTGTGGTTCCTGGTCCGCAGCCCGGTCTTCCACATCCTCTTCTGGAGCTTCGCGCTCTGCGGCTTCACCACCACGGGGGTGATCGAGACCCACCTGTTGCCCTACGCGGCGGCTTGCGGCTTTCCGCCGCTGCCCAGTGCGACGGCCTACGGTGTGCTCTCGGCGGTCAACCTGGCCGGCATGATTCTCGCCGGCTGGCTCTCCGACCAGATGAACCGGCCTCTCCTGCTGGGGATCATCTATATCGCCCGCGGGCTCTCCTTCATCCTGCTGCTCTATGTTGCGGCCGATATCCGCCTGCTGTTCATCTTCGCCGTGCTGTTCGGCATCTTCGACTATTCGACCGTGCCGCCGACGGCAAGCCTGGTGGCCAGCCACCTGGGCTTGCGCGTCATGGGTCTGGCGATGGGGCTGATCTCGGCCGGCCATGCGCTGGGTGGCGCCGTGGGGGCTTTCCTCGGCGGTTGGCTGTTCGACGCCTTCGCGCGCTACGACTGGGTCTGGCTGCTGTCGATCGGCCTGGCCGTGCTGGCCGGGCTGCTGGTGCTCATGCTGCGGGACACGCCGCCTGTCGGCCGCACGATGGCGCCCGCTGCGGCCTAGCCCGGATTAGCCAAGACGTTGTTTGAGCTGGGTGAAAACGGCTTCGAACATCTCGGTGGTGAGACGCCCGGTGTTGGTGTTGTAGCGCGAGCAGTGATAGCTGTCGGCCAGCAGCGGTCCCTCCGGCAGGGCGTGCAGCCTGCCGTGTCCGAAGGGGTAATGGCTCTTGCGGTGTCCAAGAGTGGTCAACACGGCGCCGTGGGCGATGGCGCCCAGGGCGAGGATCGCCTTGAGGCGGGGTAGGGCGGCGACCTCGCCTTCCAGGAAGCGCCGGCAAGTGGCGATCTCTGCCATCGTCGGCTTGTTCTCCGGCGGCACGCAGCGCACCGCGTTTGTGATCCGGCAACCGACTAAAGTCAGGCTATCGTCCGGGCGGCGGTCATAGGTACCCTTGGCCCAACCGAACTTCCGCAGGGTGGCATAGAGCAGGTCGCCAGCATAGTCGCCGGTGAAGGGACGACCCGTACGGTTGGCGCCCTTGAGGCCGGGCGCCAGCCCGACGATCAGGAGCCGTGCTTCGGGATCGCCGAAAGACGGAACCGGGGCGTTGAAGAAGTCCGCGTGCCTCGCCCGGTTCGCCGCGCGGAAGTCGGCGAGACGCGGGCAGAGGTCACAGGTCGCAGAAGGATCCGACGCCATCGCGGCGCCACCTTAGCACTCAGCGAAGAGCAAGGCGCGAGACGCGACTCTAGGCCGATTCGGCCTCGTAGTAGTCGTCCTCTTCTTCCTCGTCGTAGTCGTCCTCGACGAACTGCTGACGCTCCCGCGAGCGGGGATGATCGGCCGGCAAGGTGCGCTCGATGTCAGACTGCAACTGGGCCAGATCGACGAAGCGGTCAGCCTGGCGGCGCAGCTCGTCGGCGATCATCGAGGGCTGCGAGCGCACGGTCGATACGACGGTCACGCGCACGCCCTTGCGCTGCACGGCCTCGACCAGGCGTCGAAAGTCGCCGTCGCCGGAGAACAGCACGATGTGATCGAGGTGAACGGCCATCTCCATGACGTCGATGGCCAGCTCGATGTCCATGTTGCCCTTGACCTTGCGCCGCCCGGTCGCATCGGTGAACTCCTTGGTCGGCTTGGTGACCATGGTGTATCCGTTGTAGTCGAGCCAGTCGACCAACGGGCGGATCGGCGAATAGTCTTGATCTTCGACGAGCGCGGTATAGTAGAAGGCCCGGATCAATCTGCAGTCGCTGTTAAAGAGTTCGAGCAGACGTTTGTAGTCGATATCGAAGCCGAGTGCGCGGGCCGTCGCGTAGAGATTGGCTCCATCGATGAAAACGCCGACTCTATCCTGTGAACTAAAGTCCATATCACCTTCTCCGAAACACGACTGCTCAAATCTGGTTAGCTTTGGAGTTGAATGAATACATACGAACTCCCTCCCTTATTTCGCCAACGGTCCCAGATAGGAGCTAGCGCGGCAAGCTGCTCAATGTAATTAGTTCCCACGAACTAGCAAGACTTTGCTAAGGAATCCTTATCCATATGAAGCTTATTGCACTTGGATCCAATCTCGTTCATCCGCGGTTCGGCCAGCCCCGGGCAACCTGCGAGGCCGCGCTGGCTGCGCTGGAGACGGCGGAGGTTCCGGTTCTTGGCCGCTCCCGATGGTATCGTTCGGCCCCGGTGCCGCCCTCCGACCAGCCGTGGTTCGTAAATGGGGTCGTCAGCGTGCAATGTGAACTGGCGCCGGCCAAGCTACTGGCGCTTTTGCACCGCATCGAGGCCGATTTCGGCCGCGAACGGCAGACTCGGAACGAAGCACGAGTTCTCGATCTTGATCTCATCGCCTACGATGACCGCGTGAGTTCTCCCGAAGAGGTCCCGGTTTTACCCCATCCCCGTATGGCCGAGCGTGCCTTCGTTCTGCTGCCCCTGGCCGACCTGGCACCGGATTGGCGGCACCCGGCTAGCGGCCGGCCACTCGCGGAGCTGATAGAAGCTCTGCCGCGGGATCGAGGCGTCGAGCCGATCGACGAGCCCACCGGCTAGCCCGACGGCACGCCAAAAGGCCGAGGCTAAAGTGCTGATTCCCAAGCATCTCGGCAAAGGGTGGAAGCCTGAAATGGCCTTGCGTCGAGGGCTTGCGATCCATATATTCCCTCAGCTTTCGAAAGCCACTCATTCCTGACCGAACGACCGGAGTACCCGCGGTATGGCGCGCGTAACCGTTGAGGACTGTGTCCTCAAGATCCCCAACCGCTTCGACTTGGTGATGCTGGCCGCCCAGCGGGCCCGCGACGTGTCCTCTGGCGCGTCCCTGACCGTGGAGCGCGACAACGACAAGAACCCCGTCGTCGCCCTTCGCGAGATCGCCGACGAGACCATCGACATCGAGAACCTTGCCGAATCCCTTATCCAGGGAATGCAGCGCCATGTCGAGGTCGACGAGCCGGAGGAGGATGCCGCCGAGTTCGATCTGCCGGGGCTTAGCGCCGAGATCGAGGGCGAGACTCCCACAATTCCGCAGGAGGCCCTGGCGACGCCCGGCTTCGCCGACGCGGCGGCGGCCGACGACGAGACCGGGGCCGAGACCGCAGGGGAAGCCGCGGGGGAAGAGAGCCCCGAGGCCGAAGTCGGCAGCGACGACCCCGAACAGACTGTTTGAGCTGCGGCACCAGGCATCGCCTTTCGGAGACCGGCCGGGCGATCGGCCCGGTGATCGGCCCGGTGATCGGCCCGGTGATCGGCCCGGTGATCGGCCCGGTGATCGGCCCGGTGATCGGCCCGGTGATCGGCCCGGTGATCGGCCCGGTGATCGACTGGGCGATTGGCTCGTGCACCGGGTCTCCCAGCGGCTTGGCCAACGCCTCTAGCGACTCTAAACTCCGGGCGAACGGCTGTGTTTGAGCCGGGCCGCCGCGGTGTTGCGTCATGATCCGTCAGTTCGAGCTCGTCGAACGGGTCAAATCCTACGATTCGGGCGCGGATGAGGATGCCCTCAACCGCGCCTACGTCTATGCCATGAAGAAGCATGGCTCGCAGAAGCGCGAGTCCGGTGACCCCTACTTCGCCCATCCGATCGAAGTGGCCGGAATCCTCACCGAGCTGAAGCTCGACGACAACTCGATCATCACGGCGCTGCTACACGACACGGTCGAAGACACCGATACCACCCTCGAGGATCTCGACAGCCTATTCGGCAAGGATATCGCCCGCCTGGTCGACGGCGTCACCAAGCTGACCCGGCTCGAGTTGCAGTCCGAGCAGACCAAGCACGCGGAGAACTTCCGCAAGCTGGTGCTGGCCATGTCGGAGGACATCCGCGTGCTGCTGGTCAAATTGGCCGACCGGCTGCACAACATGCGCACGCTGCACTATGTGAAGTCGGAGGAAAAGCGCCGCCGCATCGCACGCGAGACCATGGACATCTACGCGCCGCTCGCCGAGCGCATCGGCATGCAGCGCTTCAAGGACGAGCTCGAGGATCTCTCCTTTTCCGAGCTGAACGGCGATGCGCGGGCCTCGATCGACGCGCGGCTGCAGTTCCTCAAGCGCAGCGAGGAAGATCTGCCGGCGCGTATCGTGGACGAGCTGCGGCGCGCCCTCGCGGAGGACGGGGTGGATGCCTGGATCTCCGGGCGTGTCAAATCGCCCTATTCGATCTGGCGCAAGATGCAGCGGCGCAACGTGGCCTTCGAGCAGCTCTCGGACATCATGGCCTTTCGCATCGTGGTCGAGGACGTCGAGAGCTGCTATCAGACCCTGGGTATCCTGCACAGCCGCTATCCGGTCGTACCGGGCCGCTTCAAGGACTACATCTCAACGCCCAAGCCGAACGGCTATCGTTCCCTGCACACAGGCATCCTGGGCCCCCAGCGGCACCGAATCGAAGCGCAGATCCGCACGCGCGAGATGCACGAGGTCGCCGAGTACGGGGTCGCCGCCCACTGGAAGTACAAGCAGACGGCGCAACACCTCGACGGCCGCCAATACCGTTGGATCCGCGAGCTGCTGGACATCCTGGAGCACGCCTCCAATCCCGAGGAGTTCCTCGAGCACACCAAGCTCGAGATGTTCCAGGACCAGGTCTTCTGCTTCACCCCCAAGGGCGATCTGATCGCCCTGCCGAGTGGGGCGACACCGGTCGATTTCGCCTACGCGGTCCATTCCGAGGTGGGCGACACCTGCGTCGGCGCCAAGGTGAACGGCCGCATGGTGCCGCTGCGCGCTCAGCTACGGAACGGCGACCAGGTGGAGATCATCACCTCGCGCGCGCAGACACCGTCGCCCGACTGGGAAAGCTTCATCGTTTCCGGCAAGGCAAAGGCGCGGATCCGGCGCTTCATCCGCCAGGAGGAGCGCGAGCAGTATGGCGAGCTCGGCCGGCAGATGCTGCAGAAGGCCTTCCGGCAGGAAGGCTACGAGTTCACCGAGAAGGCGCTGGAAGGGGTTCTGAAGAAGTTCAAGGTCGACGGCGTGGCCGACCTCTTTGCCGCCGTGGGGCAAGGCAACCGCGGCGCCCGCGAGGTGCTGACCGCGGTCTTCCCCGGCGTCAAGGAAGCGGAAAAGAACGATGTGGTCGTGCCAATCGCCCGCGCCCGCAGCCGCCAAAGCAAAGCCAAGGACAGCGCGGTTCCGATCAAGGGCCTGATCCCCGGTATGGCGGTGCACTTCGCGCACTGCTGCCATCCGCTACCGGGCGACCGCATCGTCGGCATCGTCACGACCGGCAAGGGCGTTACGGTCCATACCATCGACTGCGAGACCCTGGCGAGCTTTCAGGACACGCCCGAGCGTTGGGTCGATCTCGCCTGGGACGTAGTCGACGGCGAGGGGCATCAACTCGGCCGTCTGCATGTGGTGATCGCCAACGAGCCCGGCAGCCTGGGCACCCTTTCGACCATCATCGGCAAGAATCAGGGCAATATCAGCAATCTCAAGATCACCAACCGATCGGTCGATTTTTTCGAGATGCTAATCGATGTGGAAGTAACCGATGTGAAACATCTTACGAACATTATTGCCGCTTTGCGGGCAACGCCGGTGATTACGTCGGTAGAACGGGCCCGCCGTTGACAATCCCCGCCGCTCACGGTCCTGGGCGTGGATCGGCCCCTCTTCAGTGGCCTTTCTAGCGGCTGGGGGATGCGCGTTTCCTGCGCGCTTAAGGAAGGTTAATCTTCTGCCTTGATGTTCGGACGTCGCGAAAACCTGCCCATTACCCGCCGCGCGAAGGAATTCGTCTGGCCGTCGCTCGGCTGGCGTCGTGCGGCACGCTATGCCGGGCACCGGCTCAGCCGCTTGCCGGGCTCGCCCTACCGCATCGCCGCGGGCATCGCGTCGGGCGCCGCTGTCTCTTTCACGCCACTGGTCGGGTTTCACTTCATCGTCGCGGCGCTGCTGGCGCTGGCCGTGCGTGGGAACGTCATCGCCTCGGCCATCGGCACGGCGGTCGGCAACCCCTGGACCTTCCCCTTCATCTGGGCCTGGACCTTCGCCGCCGGGCGCTGGCTGCTGGGCGAGCAGGTCTCCGGCATCTATCCCGAACTCTTGACCTTGGAGTTCATATTTGAGAACCCCATGCACATTCTGTTGCCGATGGCCGTGGGCAGTGTCCCGACCGCTATCGTGGTCTGGTTCGCGGTCTTCTTTCCGGCGCGCAGCATGGTGGCCCAATATCAGCGGGCACGCCGTTGGCGGTTGAGGCGCCGGGCCATAGTGGCCGAGCGGCGGGCCGCACGCCGCGCCGCAAAGGCCGCCAAGGCCGCAGGGCGGGGCCAGCCGGTGTCCGGCGCGACCGATCAGGACGGCATGGCGAAGGGCGGCGTAGGGCCCTAGCGAAACGAGCAGGCGCACTCGGGCTTGGCGCCGCCGGAAACTTTGTTACGTTCGGGCAAGCGACAACGGCTATCGGGAGCCCTGGCTGAGGGCCATGATCATCGGGCTTGGCAACGATCTGATCGACATCCGCCGGGTTGAGAAGACCCTAGAGCGCTTCGGCGAGCGCTTTATCGAGCGGGTCTTCACCGAGGTCGAGCAGGCCAAGTCGGAGCGACGCGCGGCGCGGGCGGCAAGCTACGCCAAGCGCTTTGCCGCCAAAGAGGCCTGCGCGAAGGCGCTCGGCACCGGGGTGCCGCGGCGCGGCGTGCACTGGCGCCATATGGGCGTCGTCAACCTGCCCAGCGGCAAGCCGACCATGGCCCTGACCGAGGGGGCGGCGCGCCGCCTGGCCGAGATCACGCCGGAGGGCATGTCCGCGCAGGTTGATGTAACCATTACCGACGACTATCCCTTGGCCCAGGCGATTGTCATAATCTCCGCCGTGCCGAACGGGGAGGCCTGAGCCGAGAGCGCCGGCCGACGTCACCAGCCATCATCCGGATCAACGAGCGGCAGACGAACGCGACACATGGAAAACTTGATGATCAAGAAGAAATCGAGCGGCTGGGGGGAGACCCTGCGGACGGTGGTCTACGCCGTTCTGATTGCGTTGGTCGTGCGCACCTTCGCCTACGAGCCCTTCAACATTCCCTCCGGCTCGATGCTACCGACCCTCCTGATCGGCGATTATCTCTTCGTCTCCAAGTTCTCCTATGGCTATAGCCGCTATTCGCTGCCTTGGAGCCTGTCGCTGATCAACGGGCGGGTCTGGAACGACACGCCGGAGGCGGGCGATGTCGTGGTCTTCAAGTTGCCGACCGACAACAAGACCGACTACATCAAGCGCATCGTCGGCTTGCCTGGCGATAGCATCCAGGTGAAGGGCGGCATCCTGCACATCAACGACAGGCCGGTGAAGCGCGAACTGGTCGGGCCGCGTGCGGTGGTCGGCTTCGCCGGTCAGACGGTCGAGATGTTCGAATATCTGGAGACCCTGCCGAACGGCAAGCAGCACCTAATCTGGGAGCGCAGCGACCGGGAAGCCCTTGACAACACCCAGGTCTACAAGGTGCCCGAGGGTCACTACTTCGCCATGGGCGACAACCGCGACCGCAGCCAGGACAGCCGGGTGCTCAGCAAGGTCGGCTTCGTGCCCTTCGAGAACCTGATTGGCCGGGCCGAGTTTCTCTTCTTCTCGCACAATGGCACGGCCAACATCTGGGAGATCTGGGGCTGGCCGACGGCGATCCGCTTCGGCCGCATCGGCCAGGGCATCGAGTAGCAGCGTGCCCAAGGCCGGCAGCCGCCCGAAGGCGTCCGCGGGGGCGTCCAGCGGGGCGGCGAGCGATCTCGACCTGCTCTCGGACCGCCTGGGTCACGCTTTCGCCAAGCCCGCCCTGCTGAGGGAAGCGCTCACCCATCCGAGCGCCAGCGGCCGGCGCGGCGGCAAGAGCCTCAACTATCAGCGCCTGGAGTTCCTCGGCGACCGGGTTCTCGGCCTGATCGTCGCAGAGCTTCTCTATCGCGAGTTCCCGCGTGAGCCGGAGGGCGATCTGGCGCGCCGCCTGGCCGCGTTGGTGCGCGAGGAAACCTTGGCCCAGGTGGCCGAAGACCTCGAACTCGGCGAATTCATGGTGATCGCAGGCTCCGAGGAGGGGGCCGGAGAGCGGGCGAACCCCAGCCTCCTGTCCGATGTCTGCGAGGCGGCGATCGGTGCGCTTTATCTCGACGGCGGGCTCGAAGCGGCGCGCGCCTTCATCGAGCGGTGCTGGCGACCGCTGCTGGCCGCCGACCTGGAGCCGCCGCAGGACGCCAAGACGGCCTTGCAGGAATGGGCCCAAGGCCGCGGCCTGCCGTTGCCCAGCTACCGCGAGGTGGCGCGCGAAGGCCCGGACCACGAGCCGCGCTTCACCGTGGCGGTCAGTGTGGCGGGCCACGAGGCCGCCGAGGGCGAGGGCCGCTCCAAGCGCGCCGCCGAGCAGGCCGCCGCCGAACGGCTGCTGATCCGGCTCACGGCCGTTGCCGGCTGACCTGCGGATCATGGGTGGGGCGGACCAAATGGAGGAGCGCCGCAGCGGCTTCGTGGCGCTGCTGGGCGCGCCCAATGCCGGCAAGTCCACCCTGTTGAACGCGCTGGTCGGGCAGAAGATCTCCATTGTCACCCACAAGGTGCAGACGACCCGGGCGCAGATCCGCGGCATCGCCATCGAGGGCGAAAGCCAGATCGTCTTCGTCGACACCCCCGGCATCTTCCAGCCCAAGCGGCGGCTGGAGCGGGCCATGGTCGCCGCCGCCTGGGGCGGGGCGCAGGACGCCGACCTGGTGGTGCTGCTCTACGACGCCGGGCGCAAGCGGATCGACGCCGACACCCGCCGCATTCTCGATGGCCTCAAGACGCAGAAGCGCCGCGCCGTACTGGCGCTCAACAAGATTGACACGATCCGCCGCGACAAGCTGCTGGCGCTCGCCGCCGAGTTCGAGGCCGAGGGTTTGTTCGACCGTATCTTCATGATCTCCGCCCTGACCGGCGACGGGGTGGGCGACCTGCGGCGCTATCTGGCAGCCGAGATGCCGGCCGGCCCCTGGCTTTACCCGGAAGACCAGCTTTCCGACCTGCCGCTGCGCCTGCTGGCCGCCGACGTGACCCGCGAGAAGCTGTTCCTCAAGCTGCACCAGGAGCTGCCTTACGCCCTCACCGTCGAGACCGAGACCTGGCAGGAGTTCGACGACGGCAGCGCCCGCATCGAGCAGACCATCTACGTCCAGCGCGACAGCCAGAAGGCCATCGTGCTCGGCAAATCTGGCCGTACGATCAAGGAGATACGTGGCGATGCTCAAGCAGAACTGGAGGCCATGCTGGAGCGCCGCGTGCACCTCTTCCTCTTCGTGAAGGTGCGCGAGAACTGGCTCGACGACCCCGCCCGCTACCGCGCCTGGGGCCTCGACTTCGGGGCGTGAGCAACAGGCGCTTCGGCCTGCGCGACTCCCCCGTTTCTGCTAAACAGCGACGATGAACTGGACCGACGAGGCCATCGTGCTGGGCGCGCGGCCGCATGGCGAGACGGCGGCGGTGGCCATGCTGCTGACCCGCGAGCATGGGCGGCACGCCGGGCTGCTGCATGGCGGCCAAGGGCGCAAGGCCAAGGGGGTGCTGCAGCCGGGCAACCGGGTGAGCGCCGCCTGGCGGGCGCGCCTGGCCGAGCACCTGGGGACCTACAGCCTGGAGCTGGTGGGCAGCCATGCCGCTCGGCTGCTCGACGAGCCGGCGCGCCTGGCGGCGCTCGCCGCGGCGGCGGCGGTGAGCGAGCGGGCCCTGCCGGAGCGCGAGCCCCATCCGGCGGTCTACAACGGCTTCCTCGCCCTGCTGGAGGCGCTGGAGGGCGATCACTGGGCCGAGGCCTATGTCGGCTGGGAGCTGGCGCTGCTGGCCGAGCTCGGCTTCGGGCTCGACCTCTCCGGCTGCGCGGCCGGCGGCGCCAACGACCAGCTTGCCTACGTCTCGCCGCGCAGCGGTCGGGCCGTGTCGCTGGTCGCCGGCGAGCCTTACCGCGAACGCTTGCTGCCGCTGCCGGGCTTCCTCGCCGGCCGGGGCGGCGGCGGCGAGGTCGAGGTCGGCCAGGGGCTGCGCCTCACCGGCTATTTCCTCGCCCGCCAGATCTTCCATCCGCAGGACCAGCCCCTACCCCCCGCCCGCCAACGCCTCGCCGAGCGCTTCCCCGACGCCGAGGCTTGATACAAGACGCCGCACCTTGTTACCCCCTCGCCCCTCCGGGGGAGAGGGTTGCGCAGGCTTGGCGAGGCCATTGGCCGAGCCTTAGCCGAAGCTGGGTGAGGGGGCTTTTTGTTCTGCTCGGACGTTGCGGTCACCCTCACCTTCCCATGGTCACTTCGTGCCCATGTGCCCCTCCCTCTCCCCTCAAGGGCGAGGGGAACAAACACGACGCGCGGCTGATACAGTGAGTCCCAGGCTTGATCCGGCGGCACCGGGTCCTCTAAAGATCGGCGATGCAGAAGGACGCACGCGAGCAAAAACACGCCGTCGTTATCGGTGCGGGCATCATCGGGGTCTGCGCCGGGCTGTCGCTGCTGCGCGATGGTTATCGGGTCACCCTGATCGACCGGCAGGGGCCGGGCGAAGGGGCCTCCTTCGGCAACGGCTCGGTCATGACGCCCGACGCGGTGGTGCCGGTGGCGACGCCGGGGATCTTCTGGCGCGTGCCGGGCATGCTACTCGATCCGGCGGGGCCGCTCAGAATCCGCTGGGGCTATCTGCCGCGCCTGACGCCCTGGCTGCTGCGCTTTCTGGCAGCGAGCGGGGCCAAGCGGGTCGAGCAGCTCTCAGTCGCGCTGGCCGATCTGCACAAGGGGGCGGTCGAGGCCTATGCGCCGCTGCTCAAGATGGCCGGGGCCGAGGATATGGTACACAAGAGCGGCTGGGTCTGTGTCTACGAGAGCGAGGCCGAGTTCCAGGCGGCCCAGCCGTCGTTGGAGATAGAGCGTCGCCGCGGCCTCAACATGGAGGTGCTGGGCGCCGAGGAACTGCGCCAGCTCGAGCCGAGCCTGGCGCCGATCTTCCCGCGCGCGGTCTTCTATCCGGACACGGCCTACACGGTGAACAACTTCCGACTGGTCCAGGTCCTGGCCGAGGCCTTGCAAAGCAACGGCGGACACCTCTTGCACTCCGAGGTGCGCGGCTTCGAGTTCGGCGCGGCCGCTGTAACTCCCGAAGCGCCATCCACGAGACGATCATAACGCCGTTGGAGGGCTCGGCTGTTGCAGCAAATCTGTGGCGGATAGGCGGCAAAAACGCGTCCGGAAAGCCCTTCCTTGTCCAGCATTTCGTTGTGCACAACGCCGCGCGGCCCTACTATATCTAGTGGGGATTCTATCTTAACACCAATGTCTGCCCCGACCTTGCCCGCGAGACTGTCATGAGCCTAGCTTCCTCTGCCCCGACGGCCGGCGAGATCCGCGACGTGCGTCTGGTCGACGCGCTCTCCGACCGCTACTTGAGCTACGCGCTCTCCACCATCATGTCGCGCTCCCTCCCGGACGTGCGCGACGGTCTGAAGCCGGTGCACCGGCGGCTGCTCTATGCCATGCGGCAGCTCCGCCTGGCGCCGGACCAGAGCTTCAAGAAATCAGCCCGCGTGGTCGGCGACGTGATCGGCAAGTTCCATCCGCACGGCGAGCAGGCGATCTACGACGCCCTGGTGCGCCTGGCGCAGGACTTCGCGCTGCGCTATCCGCTGGTCGACGGCCAGGGTAACTACGGCAACATCGACGGCGATAACGCCGCGGCCATGCGCTACACCGAGGCGCGCATGACCGAGGTTGCGACTCTGCTGCTGGATGGCATCGACGAGAACGCGGTCGACTTCCGCCCGACCTACGACGGCGAGGGCGACGAGCCAGTAGTGCTGCCGGCGGCTTTCCCGAACCTGCTGGCCAACGGCGCGCAGGGCATCGCGGTCGGCATGGCGACTTCGATTCCGCCACACAACGTGGCCGAGCTCTGCGATGCGCTGCTGCACCTGATCAAGTTCCCGAACGCCACCATCGACAAGCTGGTCAATCTGGTGCCCGGGCCGGACTTCCCGACCGGCGGCGTCCTCGTCGAAGCGCGCGAGACCATCGTCGAGGCCTATCGCTCCGGCCGCGGCAGCTTCCGCCTGCGCGCCCGCTGGGAGGTCGAGAAGGTCAAGGGCGGCGGCTATCAGATCGTGGTCACCGAGATGCCCTATCAGGTGCCCAAGTCGCGCCTGATCGAGAAGATCGCCGAGCTGCTGAACAACCGCACGCTGGCCATGCTGGGCGACGTGCGCGACGAGTCGGCGGCCGACGTACGCCTTGTGCTGGAGCCCAAGAGTCGCAACGTGGAGCCCGAGGTGTTGATGGAATCGCTGTTCCGTCAGACCGACCTGGAGGTCCGCATCGGCCTCAATCTCAACGTGCTGGACGCCGATCACACGCCGCGGGTCATGTCCCTGCGCGAGGCGCTGCAGGCCTTCCTCGACCACCGCCACGTGGTGCTCTGCCGCCGCACCGAGCACCGGCTGGAGAAGATCGCCCACCGGCTGGAGGTACTCGACGGCTACCTCGTCGCCTACCTCAACCTGGACGAGGTGATCGCCATCATCCGGGAGGAGGACGAGCCCAAGAAAGCCCTCATGAAGCGCTTCAAGCTGACCGAGGTGCAGGCCGATGCGATCCTCAACATGCGTCTGCGTTCCCTGCGCAAGCTGGAAGAGATCGAGATCCGCAAGGAGCATAAGACGCTGAGCGCCGAGCAGGCCGATCTCAAGGATCTGATGAAGAAGGAAAAGCGGCGTTGGAAGGTGATCGCCGATCAGATCCAAGAGGTGAAGAAGTCCTTCGGGCCGAAGACCGAGATCGGCCGCCGCCGCACCGAGCTGGGCGATGTGCCGTTGGAGGTGGTGATCCCGCTGGAAGCGGTGGTCGAGCGCGAGCCGGTCACCGTGCTCTGCTCGGCCAAGGGCTGGGTGCGCGCCATGAAGGGGCATCTCGAGGACGTCTCGGACGCCAAGTACAAGGAGGGCGACCGGGCCCGCTTCGTGGTCCACGCTATGACCACCGACAAGCTGATCCTCTTCGCCACCAATGGCCGTTTCTACACCATCGGCGCGGACAAGCTGCCGGGCGGGCGCGGCTTCGGCGAGCCGGTGCGCCTGATGATCGATCTGCCGAACGACCAGGACATCATCGGCCTCGGCGTCTGCCACCCCGAGGTCAAGCTGCTGGTCGCCTCTTCGGACGGGCGCGGCTTCGTCGTGGCGATGGAGGAGGTGGTGGCCCAGACCAAGGCGGGCAAGCAGGTGCTGAACGTCTCCGGCGACGTCGAGGCGGCGGTCTGCACCCCCGTCATCGGCGACCACGTGGCGGTGATCGGCGAGAACCGCAAGCTACTGATCTTCCCGCTGGAGGAGCTGCCGGAGATGACTCGGGGCAGGGGCGTGATCCTGCAAAAGTACAAGGACGGTGGTCTCTCGGATGCCAAGACCTTCAACCTCGACGAGGGCCTCACCTGGGCTGCCGGCGCCGGCCGGGTGCGCACCGAGACCGATCTCATCGCCTGGCTCGGCAAGCGGGCGCAGGCGGGGAGGCTGCCGCCGCACGGCTTCACCAAGTCGAACAAGTTCGGTGGGTGAGGGCGGGTCATCGCCGCGCAGCTCTCGTCCCCCGGAAATCGCTGGCCAAGCCTCGACGGCTCCGATACAAGCTTTGATCAACGAGAAAATCTAACGAACAGCAGGGCTTCCCAAGTGGGGCTTCACAGTCGGGGGAAAGGTGGCGGCGCTCGAAGGCTTCGTTCGCTTCGTCGACAGCTTGAATGAGAAGATCGGCCGGGCGGTGGCTTGGCTCACCTTGGCGATGGTGCTGATCACCTTCGTCGTGGTGATCCTGCGTTACGTCTACGCGATCGGTTGGGTGTGGCTGCAGGAATCTTACGTCTGGCTGCACGGCGTCGTCTTCATGGTGGGTGCGGGCTACACCCTGCTGCACAACGGCCATGTCCGCGTCGACGTGATCTACCGGCCCGGCGGCGCGCGCTACAAGGCGATCATCGATCTTCTGGGCTCGCTCCTTCTGTTGTTGCCGCTGATCGTTCTGATCGCCGTCGTCTCCTTTGACTATGTCGCCGATTCCTGGAGTCGGCTGGAGGAGTCGCGGGAAGCCGGCGGTCTGCCGGGGCTGTTCCTGCTGAAATCGATCTTGCTCGTGTTCTGCGGCCTGCTCGGCCTGCAGGGACTGTCGCTGGCGGGGCGTAGCCTTCTGGTCCTTTCCGGCAATCCGGAGTTCATGCCGGAAGACGAAGAGTCAGAGGCGCTGTAGCCGATGGATCCGACACTCCTTGGCGAGATCCTCAGCCTGGTGATGTTCGCCACCGCCTGCGTCGTGTTGATCCTCGGCTATCCCGTCGCCTTCACCCTGGCCGGCGTCGCGCTCGCCTTCGCCATGCTAGGCCTGGGCTTCGGCATCTTCGACCTGCGCCTGCTCGGCGGCCTGGCCTCGCGCTACTTCGGCGTCATGGTCAACGAGCTGCTGGTGGCGGTGCCGCTTTTCGTCTTCATGGGCGTCATGCTGGAACGCTCGAAGATCGCCGAGCAGCTGCTCGAGACCATGGGTCTGATGTTTGGGCAGATGCGCGGCGGCCTGGGGCTTTCGGTGATCTTCGTCGGCATGCTGCTGGCCGCCTCGACTGGCATCGTCGGCGCCACCGTGGTGACCATGGGTCTGCTGTCGCTGCCGTCGATGCTGAAGGCCGGCTACGACCCGAAGCTCGCCTGCGGCACAATCTGCGCTTCCGGCACCCTGGGGCAGATCATCCCGCCTTCGATCGTCCTCGTTCTTCTGGGCGACATCCTGCAGGGCGCCAACACGCAGGCGCAGCTCGCGCTCGGCAACTTCGCGCCGGAGCCGGTCTCGGTGATCGATCTCTTCGCCGGGGCCTTCCTGCCGGGCATGATGCTGGTCGGGCTCTACATGGCCTGGGTGCTGGTGATGGCGGCGGTCCGGCCGGACTCCTGTCCGCCGCTGGTCGACAGCGGCGATCAAGGTGCGTTGGCCGGCCGCATGCTGCGCGTGCTGGTGCCGCCGGCGGCGCTGATCGTGCTGGTGCTGGGTTCGATCCTGATCGGCGCGGCGACGCCGACCGAGGCGGCGGCCATGGGCTCGGTCGGTGCGCTGCTGCTTGCCGGCCGCGCGGCGAACCCGGAGCGGCCCTGGCCCCTTTATGCCGGGGCGGTTGCGCTGGTCGCCCTGGTCCCGCTGGTCGGGCTCTTCGATCTGCGCATGCAGCGCGACGTGGTGCCTACCCGCGATGCCGTGGCAGCCGTGGTCGCCGGCGTTTGCATCGTGGCGCTGTTCCTCGGCGTCGCCGTCAGCCTGCGCCGGGTGCGCGACAGCGGCATCCTCATCGAGGTCATGCAGGCGACCGTAAAGATCTCCTCCATGGTCTTCGTCATCCTGCTCGGCGCCTCGGTCTTCAGCTTGGTGTTCCGCGGCCTGGGCGGCGAGGAGATCGTCTCCGACGTGCTGAACAACCTGCCCGGCGGCGCCTTCGGCGCCATGCTGGTGGTCATGGCTCTGATGTTCGTCATGGGCTTCTTCCTCGACTTTATCGAGATCGTCTTCGTGGTCGTGCCGATCGTCGGGCCGATCCTGCTGATGATGGAGCTCGACCCGATCTGGCTGGGCGTGATGATCGCGGTCAATCTGCAGACCAGCTTCCTCACGCCGCCTTTCGGCTTCGCGCTCTTCTATCTGCGCGGCGTGGCGCCAGACAGCGTGACCACCATGCACATCTATCGGGGCATCCTGCCCTTCGTGGCGATCCAGATCATCGGCCTGGCCCTGATCGCCGCCTTCCCCGGCCTCGCCACCTTCCTGCCGAGCATTTTGTTCAAGTAGGAGCGCTACCTATACAAACATCGGTGTCGGATTGAGATCCTCCTCGGCGCAAGGCTCGGTCTGCCAGCCCAACGCGACCGGCACGTCATAGAGCCGGCCCGGTCCGAAGCGGGCCCAGAAGTGCCGCAGTCCGGGGACGATGACGCGCGCCGTCGGCACGGCGATGTCGTGGCGGGTCAGATCGACAACGAGGGGCTCGAGGTTCTTGCCGGCGCAGATCTCTGCGATCCGCTGCAAGGCGCTATCCGCATCTTGCGGTAGGTCGTGCGAGAAGCGGTCGCGGCGGCTTGGCGGCGCGTCTGCGGGCATCAGGTAAGCTTCCTCGGCGGCTTTCGCTCGGGCGAGCCAACGGCGGAAGGCCAGCGTTTCCGGTGGCAGCTCGTCGTCCGGCACATCGCGGCCGGTCTGCTCGTTCAGCAGGGCCGAGAGGTAGAGCTGTTGCATCTCAGTGGCGGCGGCCAGCGCGGCGGCTGACGGCGCCCAGTCGGCACCGAAGCCGAAGACGATCCGGCCACCGTCGTCGTCCAGGCTGACCGCCGCGAAGACCGGTATCTCCAGATCGTGGGTCAGGTCCAGGATGTGGAAGCGCCGGCCCTGGTCGGTATGCCAGGCAGCGATCTCGGCAAGGTGTGGCTCGGCCAGATCGGCCAAATCGAGCGCCGGCCGCGGAACTCGTCCATACCACCAGATCGCCGCCGCATCGCGTTCGACCAGCTCCAGAAAGCCGCGCGCCACAGCATCCTCGAAGGATGTGCCGCTGGCGCAGCCGTTGCTGTTGGCTGTGCAGAAAGCGCCGAGCTCGTCGGGCGCATCGAAGTAGACGTAGGTGGCCGGCACCAGCCGCGCCGCCGTGCCGGACAGGCAGTGGACTTCAACCCAGGCAATCTCCGTGCTCTCGTCGAAGGGTAGCGGCACTGCGTGACGGCCGGGATGATCGACGTTCCAGTCCGTGCGCCCGGCGTATTGCCGTTCGCTGAAATTCAGGAGGTCGTTGGGATAAAGGGCGGCCGGCCCAAGCACCGTAAAGCGCCCCTTAACGAGCGCTTCGTCACCGCGAAAGCGGGCGCTGATCCGCTCCGCCGCCTCGCCCAGGCAGGAGACCACCGCCTGCCGCGCCGTCAGGCCGCGCCCGGAAAAGATCTCGCGCCCCGCCAGCCCCTCGGCCGCACTGTCAGTTGGAGTGGCGAAGGCGGCATAGACGGAAACTGGCGAGGGAAAGCTCTCGGAGGCCTCGATGAGTGCCTCGAGATGCCCCTCGAACAGCCCGAGAAGCTTTCGCGTTGTCGTTTGTGAGCCTGTCTCGACCCAGCAGACTGGCCGCTCGCGCTCTACCCAGCTCGGCTCGACCAGGCCCCAGTCCGCCAGCTGCGAGAAACTCTGGAGGAGCTCCGGCAGCGGCACTTCCTGAGCCAGCCGTCCGACAATCGCTGCGGCGCTTCGCTCCCCATCGATCAACGCGGCAATGCGTGGGAAGGGAGAGGTCATGTCGCCGCAAGCGGGCTATGGCCAGGCCCCTGCTCGGGGTGGACATTGCTGTGCCAGGCCAAGTCTGCGGCAGCGTGGCGCGCCGCCTCACGGCTCGTTCGGGCGTCTAGTTTAGTGATAAATCGCACAACTCTGCATCCCTGTCCCCTTTAGTCTTTAGCTTTGTGGTTTGGCGTTTGAACGAACACAGAAGGGGGATGCAATGCCACGGAGACCTGTTCAAAACAACAACTGGGCCCGTCTGGGTGAGCTGGTAATAAAATACTGGAAGGGGGAGCACTCGCGCGGCGATATCGAGAAGCATCTGCCGGCTCTGATGGTGGAGCACGGCTGCATACCGGATCCGGGTTCCACGTTCCAGGCCCACTTCGACGAGGAGAACTACCTGCACGTCGTCTTCCCAACCAACCCTTGGTCGCCAGATGAGCTCAAGGTGGTCGAACAAGTCGAGTCCTACAAGCGAGAGCTCGGCATCATCCTGATGGGTGGATGCAAGTAGTTCTGCCGTAGCCGCAGAATCCGCTTGGCGGAACTGATGAAGACGTCTGTCTGCCTCTCTGCGGATCTGAAGGGCGGTGCACGGACGTTGGTGAGGGTTGGCTCAAGACAACGGCTCGACGTGTGGAAGACCAGCCTTCTCCAGCCCGTGTAACAGGCGCTCCATATCGGCCTTGTGCTGGATGGAGTTGACCTGCAGAAGCCATCGAACGCACTCGGCCGGAGTCGCGTTGCTCTCGCCCGCCCAAAGTGCGTGTACGTCGCTAATGAATTTCTGAGCAGCTTCCTCCGCCTCTGGCAACCGGTTGAGGTGAGCGCAGGCGGCGGCATACCAGGCCGAAATCTCGGGCCAAACGTTCGGCGCGAGATCAATCGTCGTGACCGTGTCCTGATAGCGCCCGGACAGAAAGAATATCGTCGCCAAGTTCCCAAGGTAATTGTCGGGGTGGAAGGGGTTAATCTGAATAGCTCTCTGGGCCAGCTCCAGGCCTTCCTCCGCATTGCCGAGGTACGCCTCGGCTAAAGCCCGTGCAATTGAGATATTGGCATCGTTAGGGTTCAGTTGGCCCGCGAGATCGAAGTGCCGTTGGCCGTTGGCGAAGTCGCGGGCGAGCATGTACGACCAGCCAACATCCACGTGGTTGCGGGCATCGCCAGGGTCTAGGTGGACGGCTCGCTTCGCGTACTCGAAGCCGATTGCCAAGTCTTCTTTGTTGTTGGGATTTCCGGGCGATAGCAAGTTCTTGGAGTTGTAGACGGACGCCAAGCTGGCATAGGCACGCGCAAAGCTCGGGTCCAGAGCGATTGCCTTTTCGAACAGAGCAATCGAGGCAATGTCGGACTCCGCAGTCCAAAGCTCGGTGAGTTTCTTCCCGCGCAGCCAGTAGTCGTAAGCGCGCAGGTCCTTTGGCGGGACGCGTTTGGCGAGTTCAAGGCGCTCCTGAGTCACGCGGTGCTCCAGCATGCCGACAATCTCACCGATGACCTGGTCCTGGATCGCGAAGACCTCCTCGGCCTGGCAGTCGTAGCGGTCACCCCAGACTTCCTTGCCACTTTTGCAATCGGTCAGGCGCGCGGTGATGCGCGAGCGCTTGCCGAGCCGGCGGATCGCGCCCTCGAGCACGTACTGCACGCCGAGTTCCTCGCCGATCTTTCTCAGCTCGACCGGACGGCCGCGGTAGGCAAAAGAGCTGGTACGTGCCACAACGGAAAGCGAGTGGAAACGCGACAGCTCGACGATGATGTCCTCGGTGAAGCCGTCGCAAAAGACCTGCTGGCCCTCGTCGCTGCTGCGGTTCTCGAATGGCAGGACGGCGATCGAGGGCATCGAGCTCAGCAGGTCCTGCTTGACCGGGCGCAGATAGCTCGGCGTCTCCGCGCCGCTGGCCTTGATCGTGACGCGGTAGATATGGATCGGCTGGGAGACGTTGTCGACCTGCTGTTCGCCGAGGTCGTCGAAGTCGGCCGCGATCTTGCGCCCGACCTGGTCGTAGACGGCGCCGGAGATGTAGATGCTGCCGGGCTCGGCAGCGGCTTCCAGGCCCGATGCGATGTTCACGTCGTCGCCGTGGATATCGTCGGCATTGACGAAGACATCGCCAACGTTGATACCGATGCGGACCATGATCCTGCGGTGCTCGGGTAGCCGTTTGTTGCGCTCGCCGGTCTGCCGTTGGACCCTGATCGCGCATTCCACCGCGTTGATCGCACTGGTGAAGTCGACCAGAAGGCCGTCGCCCATCAGGCGGGCGACCCGGCCGTGGTACTCGGTCATAAGAGGATCGAGAAGCTCGCCGCGATAGGCCTTGAAGGCCTCGTGCGTGCCCGTCTCGTCCTCTTGCATGAGACGGCTGTAGCCGACCACGTCGGCGGCAAGGATGGCGGCAAGCTTGCGCTGCATGGCCTCCAACTCCCGGAGAGCACCCCCTTGCCTTGCTCCGGACCCCTGTCGGGAAGTCAGCTCTGGGAGCTAGCCCTGTTCCGGTCGTCCGCTCGTTTTTCTAAGGAAACCCGAACTTCATCCTAGGGCCTGTTGAGATTCATCTTGAATTGATGATGGCGGCGGCGAGATGGATGCAGGCGGCGAAGCTCTGGTCGGTTTTGTCGGCGCGCAGGGCGATGCGTTTGAATTCTTTGAGTTTGCAGAAGA
>Ga0209458_1000024_pt1 | contig 112999 bp, 118 predicted proteins | sample WorMetLIZAISLAND_FD_187411 | JGI IMG/M metagenome (GOLD analysis project Ga0209458, IMG submission 187411) | Marine gutless worms symbiont microbial communities from Max Planck institute for Marine Microbiology, Germany - Inanidrilus manae... ...
CGCTGATGCTGAAGGCGATCCACGCTCAGGAGTGCCGCGCAGCAGCCCGGGCCAAGGCCGACGAGGTCATCGCCAAGCTGAAGGCCATGCGGCTTGCCAAGGTGGCCACATGGCTCGAGGAGACGGTTGACGAGACCCTGGTTTACTACGCCTTCCCAAACGAACACTGGCGCCGGATCAGGACCAACAACCCACTGGAGCGCATCATGCGCGAAATCCGACGGAGGACCCGTGTGGTCGGCGCCTTTCCAGATGGTCAATCGGCTCTCAACCTGGCCGCGGCCAGATTGAGGCACATCGCCGGCACCAAGTGGTCGAGCAAGCGCTATATGAATATGAACCTACTCAAACAGCACAAAATGAGTGCCTGACGGGACAGGCCGCCAACCCCAAAGTGCGAAAGATTCTGGACACTACCGACGCCTCGCTTATCGCGCAGAGACATGAACTGGATCTCCCCTGTCGGAATAGGACTGAGACGCGGTTCTAAGGCCGCAATGTTTCATCCATTTTTCGCAAGAGCCGGCAAAGCGTTTCAATTGTAACAGGGCGCGAGCGATCGCGCGGCAACCGCTGATCGCCCCTTTGTCGATTGCCCAAGACTAAGCGCCGCGAAACGCGCCTTTTGGGCTGCGTTCACGGTCACTCGATCTAACGCCGAGTCAGGAAGAGCTGCCTTGCAGTGCCTATGCGCCTAGGCAGCGGTCCCGGTACGCCACGCCGTGGTGCCCTTGCAGCGGCGGCAAATCCGCTCGCCGGCCCACTCGCTCTCGAAGGTTTCGCCGCACATCAGGCAGCGGCGGCTCTTCGATTCAAGATTGGTTTCGGCTTCCTTATGGAAAAGATCCTGCATAGGAGTGATATAGGAAGAATTTTGGAAAATTCAATGAGATTAAGGATTTAGCTTGCAGCAACAAGGGCTTGGAAGGCCCTTGCCAGGGGCGAGATAGCACCTTGCGCCGCCCCGGTCAGACGCCGGCGGCAACGAGCCGCGACCAGCGCCAGCGTATGCCCCGATAGGCCAGCTTCGAGACCCAGCCGGCTAGGCGGCTTTGCGGGCTGAGTCCGGCCGCCTTGAAGCTCATCGCCACGGCACGCTCGACGTGCGGCCGGCGGTAGCAGCCGTAGGCACGGCGCATATAGGCCTGGCACCAACGCTTGTGGTCGTAGGGCTCCTGGCCGCCGTTGGCCGCGTAGTAGGCGTAGGAGAGCTCGTCGTCTTCGGCTTCGTTGATACGACCGAGCGCTATCGCCAGGCGGCGCCAACGACCGATCCCCTCCATGTCCAGGTAGCGCTTGAGGTGGGTATAGAAGAGCTTGTAGTGGCGCAGCTCGTCGGCTGCGATGTGCCGACAGACCGCCTTCAGGACCGGCTCGCGCGAGGCGGAACCAAGGGCGCTGTAGTAGGACGAGGTGCCAACCTCGACGATGCAGCGCGCGACCAGCTCGCCCGTGCGCGAGCCGCGCACCGAACGCTCCGCGTCCAGCGGCAACTGGTAGCCGCGTGTGAAACGATCGAAGGCCTCCTCGAAATCGAAGCTTGGATCGGCCAGGCTGGCCCAACGAGCAAGAGCTTGGCCGTGCTGCACCTCTTCCTTGGCCCAGGCCTGCGCCGCCGCGCGGAAGTCCGGATCGTCCGGGAAGATGTTGCAGAGATAGGCCGCGTAGTCGCCGCCGTTGTACTCGACCATGCTGGCGGCCTTGACGATGTCGAGGATGTCCGGATCCACCTGCGACGGCTCGAACGCCGCCCAGGGGATATCATCCAAAGTCCAATGCCTGGCACCCATAATCTTGTACCGCCCCCCGCGCCACTAGTTTGGTGACAAGGCGCTTGAGGTCAATTTCCCCTCCCCGAGCTCTAGGCTCGGGGTGACCGTCTGCGGCGCTAGCTCCCCGCCGCCGCGAGCATTGCCTCGCCCACTGCGATGCGCTGCTCGGCATCCTTGCGCTCCGCATCGTCCTTGGCATCCGCCAAGTCTTCGCGAGCATCCTTTATCATACTATCGACCTCGGCGCGGTCGATATCCTCAACCGGCAAAGCCTGCTCGGCCAGTACCGTGCAGCGCGCCGGCGTGACCTCGGCGAAGCCGCCGGCTACGAAGATGCGCTCTTTGACCTGGTTACCCTCGTAGACCTGGATAACACCTGGGCGCACCAGGGAGATCAGCGGCGCATGCTGCGGCAGGACGCCGAAGTCGCCTTCCTCGCCCGGGACCACGACCATCTCGACCGGCTCCGACAGCAGCAGCCGTTCCGGAGAAACCAGCTCGAACTCGACCTTGTTGTCCGCCATCGCTCTGTCCCGTCAGCCTCCGCGCCCCTTATGGGGACGGCGCGTCCCTTAAGCCGCCTCGGCGGCCATGCGGCGGGCTCTTTCGACGGCGTCGTCGATCGTGCCCACCATGTAGAAGGCCGCCTCCGGCAGATGGTCGTACTCGCCGGCGCAGATGCCCTTGAAGCCGCGAATAGTCTCTTCGAGGGAGACCAGAACGCCCGGCGTGCCGGTGAAGACCTCGGCGACGTGGAAAGGCTGCGACAGGAAGCGTTGGATCTTGCGCGCCCGCGCCACGGTCAGCTTGTCTTCTTCGGAAAGCTCGTCCATGCCCAGAATGGCGATGATGTCCTGCAGCGACTTGTAGGCCTGCAGGATACGCTGCACTTCGCGGGCGACACCGTAGTGCTCCTCGCCGACCACCGCCGGATCGAGAATCCGGCTGGTCGAGTCGAGCGGATCGACCGCCGGGTAGATACCGAGCTCGGCGATCTGGCGCGACAGCACGGTGGTCGCGTCCAAGTGCGAGAAGGAGGTCGCCGGTGCCGGGTCGGTCAGGTCGTCGGCCGGCACGTAGATCGCCTGCACCGAGGTGATCGAACCCTTCTTCGTGGTGGTGATGCGCTCCTGCAGCGTGCCCATGTCGGTCGCCAGGGTCGGCTGATAGCCCACCGCCGAGGGAATGCGGCCCAGCAGCGCCGAGACCTCGGAGCCCGCCTGGGTGAAGCGGAAGATGTTGTCGACGAACAGCAGGACGTCCTGGCCTTCCTCGTCGCGGAAGTACTCCGCCTGGGTCAGGCCGGTCAGGCCAACGCGCGCGCGGGCTCCCGGCGGCTCGTTCATCTGGCCGTAGACCAGGGTCACCTTCGAGCCGTCGCCCTCCAGGTCGATGACGCCGGACTCGATCATCTCGTGGTAGAGGTCGTTACCCTCGCGCGTGCGCTCGCCCACCCCGGCGAAGACCGAGTAGCCGCCGTGCGCCTTGGCGATATTGTTGATCAACTCCATGATGATCACGGTCTTGCCCACGCCGGCGCCGCCGAAGAGACCGATCTTGCCGCCCTTGGCGTAAGGCTCGAGCAGGTCGACCACCTTGATGCCGGTCACCAGGACCTCGGCCTCGGTGGACTGGTCGACGTACTCGGGCGCCGGCCGGTGGATCGGATAGGCCAGCTTCGCCTTAACGTCGCCGCGCTCGTCGACCGGTTCGCCGACCACGTTCATGATGCGCCCCAGCGTCTCCGGGCCGACCGGCACGGAAATCGGCTCGCCGCTGTCCTGTACCTCCTGGCCGCGGACCAGGCCCTCGGTCGAGTCCATGGCGATGGTGCGCACCATGTTCTCGCCCAGATGCTGCGCCACTTCCAGCACCAGACGCTTGCCGTCGTTGGTGGTTTCCAGCGCATTCAAAATCGCCGGCAGATCGCCGGAGAACTGAACGTCGACCACCGGGCCCATGACTTGCGAGATCGTCCCGACGACATTCTTGGTCATGACTCTCTTCTCCCTCGTGCCTTAAACGCGCGGCCCTTGGTCTCGCCGTATGGTCAGCCCAGTCAGGGCGGGCCCGCGCAACGCCGCAGCGTTCTGTGCTACATAGCCTCCTTGGCGGAGACGATTTCGATCAGCTCCTTGGTGATCGCTGCCTGGCGTGTCCGGTTGTAGATCAAGGTGAGCTTGCCGATCATCTCGCCAGCGTTTCTGGTCGCGCTGTCCATGGCAGTCATGCGCGCGCCCTGCTCGCTGGCGTTGTTCTCCAGAAGCGCCCGGAAGACCTGAACCGCGAGGTTGCGCGGCAGCAACTGGGCCAGGATCTCTTCCTCTTCCGGCTCGTACTCGTAGATCGCGCCACCCGAGATGCCGGCAGCACCCTCCTCCTCGACGTCCTGTCCGTCTTCGACAGCGGGCACGAAGGGAATCAGCTGCTGCCCACGCACGATCTGCGTCATGGCGGATTTGAACTCGGCATAGATCACCGTGCAGACGTCGAACTCCTCGGCCTCGAACATCTGCGTGACACGCCCGGAGATATCGGCCGCCTTGTCGAAGCTGAGACGCGGCTTGGCAACATCCTCGATGGTATCGACAATCGCGTCGGCAAACTCTCGGCGCAGCTGGTCGCGTCCCTTGCGGCCGACGCAGAGTAGCTTGACGCTCTTACCCTTCTCCCTGAGCGCCGCGATGCGGCGCTTGGTCTCGCGCACCGTGTTGCTGTTGAGGCCGCCGCAGAGGCCGCGATCGGCCGTTACCACGACGAGAAGATGAACATCGTCCTTGCCAGTGCCCGCCAGAAGCGGCGAGGCGCCGGCCTGGTTCGCCGCCGACGCGGCCAGCGAGCCGAGCATGCGCTCCATGCGCTGGGCGTAAGGGCGCGAGGCCTCGGCCTGCTCCTGCGCGCGGCGCAGCTTAGCCGCCGCGACCATCTTCATGGCCGAGGTGATCTTCTGCGTCGACTTGACGCTGGCGATCCGGATTCTGAGATCTTTGAGACTCGGCATCGCGTCCCGCTCACTTCACCCGCTTGATCGACCCGACCACGTCCGTCAGACGTAGCTCTGGGCGAAGCTGTCCATGAAGGACTTGAGCTTTTCCTCGGTCGCGTCGGAAATCGCCTTCTCGGCACGTAGGGTAGAAATGATCTCCGATCCGTTGCTGCGAATCTCGGTCAGCAGCTTCTGTTCGAAGTCGGTCACCTTGCCGATGTCCAGCTTGTCGAGATAGCCGCGCACGCCGGCGTAAATGATGACAACCTGCTCCTCCACCGGCAGCGGCGTGTACTGCGGCTGCTTGAGCAGCTCGGTCAGGCGCGCGCCGCGCGCCAGCAGGCGCTGGGTCGAGGCATCGAGATCGGAGGCGAACTGCGCGAAGGCCTCCATCTCGCGGTACTGCGCCAGCTCCAGCTTGATGGTGCCGGCAACCTGCTTCATCGCCTTGATCTGCGCGGCGGAGCCGACACGCGAAACCGAGAGGCCGACATTCACCGCCGGGCGGACGCCCTTATAGAAGAGGTCGGTCTCAAGGAAGATCTGGCCGTCGGTAATGGAGATCACGTTGGTCGGGATGTAGGCCGAGACGTCGCCCGCCTGGGTCTCGATCACCGGCAGCGCGGTCAGCGAGCCGGAGCCGTTGTCCGCGTTCATTTTAGCGGCGCGCTCGAGCAGCCGCGAGTGCAGATAAAAGACGTCGCCCGGATAGGCTTCGCGACCCGGCGGCCGGCGCAGCAGCAGCGACATCTGACGATACGACACCGCTTGCTTGGAGAGGTCGTCGTAGAAGATCACCGCATGGGCGCCGTTGTCGCGGAAGAACTCGCCCATGGTGCAACCCGTGTAGGGCGCGAGGAACTGCAGCGGCGCCGGCTCGGAGGCCGTTGCCGAAACCACGATGGAATATTCCATCGCGCCGTAGTCCTCCAGGGTCTTCACGAACTTCGCGACGCTCGATCGCTTCTGACCCACCGCGACATAGATGCAGTAGAGCTTGCGCGAGTCGTCGTCGCTCTCGTTGATCGACTTCTGATTGATGATAGTGTCGAGGGCAATTGCCGTCTTACCGGTCTGGCGGTCGCCGATGATCAGCTCGCGCTGCCCACGGCCGACCGGGATCAGGCTGTCGATCGCCTTGAGGCCGGTCTGCATCGGCTCGTGCACCGACTGACGCGGGATGATGCCGGGAGCCTTGACCTCGACGCGGCTGCGCTCGCTGCCCTCGATCGGGCCCTTGCCATCGATCGGATTGCCGAGCGCGTCAACCACGCGGCCAAGCAGCCCGCGGCCGACCGGCACGTCGACGATGGCGCCGGTCCGTTTGACGGTGTCGCCTTCCTTGATGTCGCGGTCGTCGCCGAAGATCACGATGCCGACGTTGTCGGTCTCCAGGTTCAGCGCCATGCCCTTGACGCCGCCCGGGAACTCAACCATCTCGCCGGCCTGCACGTTGTCCAGACCGTAAACGCGGGCCACGCCGTCACCGACCGAGAGGACCTGCCCGACCTCGGCGACATCCGCCTCGGTCCCGAAGTTCTCGATCTGCTCCTTGAGGATCGCGGAAATCTCCGCGGCGCGGATGTCCATCACCCGACCCCTTTCATGGCGAACTGAAGTTTCTGAAGCTTGGTGCGCAGAGACGAATCGATCATCCGGCTGCCGACCTTGACGACCAGGCCGCCGATCAGGCTGGGATCGACCTTGACATCGACCTGAACCTTGCCGCCGACCCGCTTGCGCAAGGCCTCGGTCAGCTTGTCGCGCTGCGCCTCCGACAGGGCTTTCGCCGCCGTGACCTCGGCGGTGATTTCGCCGCGCCGGCGCGCGAGCTCGACAAGATAGGCAGTGATCATCTGCGGCAAGGCGAAGAGCCGTTGGTTGCCGGCGACGACCATAATGAAACGCCGCGTGAGATCGCCGGTTCCGGCTTTGTTGAGAACGGCGGCCATGGCTTTGGCCTGCTGCTCGCGGCCGTAGAGCGGGCTGCGCAGGAGCAGGCGAAGGTCCTCGCTGTCGTCTATCAGCTGCTTGAGACCGCGCAAATCGTCGGCAACGCCGTCGAGTTGCTGCTTGTCCTCGGCCAACTCCAGAAGCGCGGAGGCATAGCGCCCCGCGAGCCCGCCCACAATCGAATGTTCACCTGCCAAGCCCGACGCCCCTTAGCGGTTCTGTTCTTTCGTTGCCCGCTAGCAAGACAAATTACGGAAACCACAAGAAGATTAGCGCCCGAGGCAGGCCCCCGCCCCCCGAGCGCGGCTTAGGTATCATAGCGGGGCAAGCCTTGCAAGGCGAGTCCAGGAGGCCGGCCAAATAGCATTCAAGCTATTGATCTAGCTGCAATCAGCCCCTCCGGAGAAGGCCGCCAGCATGCCCTCCTGCATCTCCTCGGGGGCGAGGTCGCGCTGGTGCGTAGCAACCGACCAGGAGTGCCCGTAGGGATCAGAGAGCCGCGCATAGCGGTCGCCCCAGAACATGTCGGTCGGAGGCATCGTGACCTCGCAACCGGCCGCCGCGGCGCGCTCCACCGCCGCATCGCAATCGGCGACGTAGAGATGCAGCGTAATCGGTGTTCCCTCCAGGCTCTGTGGCGAGCGGATTCCCATCTCCGGCGCCTCTTCCGCCAGCATCACAGCTCCGCCGTTGACGCGGATTTCGGCGTGAATCAGCCGCTCGCCATCGGGTCCAGGCATGCGGAACACCTCCTCGGCGCCGAAGGCCTTCGCGTAGAAGGCTATGGCGCCGGCCGCGTCGCGGACCACCAGGTGCGGCGTGACCGGGCTGGCGCCCTGTGGAATGGGATCGATCTTGCCTGACATCGGTTGCTCCCCTTCGCCATCTTTCCTTGCGACTTCGTGACCGCAGCTTAGGTCGGCGCGCCGGGCAGCGGAAGCCCACCGCACCTCACTTTTGTGACATCTGGGAGACCGCGCTCTGCAATGCGCAGAGGCAAGGGCCGCGCAAATGGCTCGCCATCCCCAACATCAGGGGCCTGACCGATCAGAGTGACTTAAGGAGGAAATGGAAAACGCGCAACCGCCGCTCCGGTCGGCGGTGCGCGTCGTGCGCTTCGGCCGCACCCCTGCGGCCAAACCGATTCCGGTCGCTAGGCGACCCGGCGCGGGCTTCCGCCGCTCGGGCGCTTGCCCTTCGGCCAGCGGCCCAAAGAGATGGCGCTGGGGCCCGCCTCGCCGTCCAGCGCTGCCTGTTCAAGCCCCGTGGTCCGTTTCGCCGCCGCGGTCCGGCCGATTTCCTTGACCTTCTCGGCGACTGACCCTGGAGCCTTGCCCGGGATCTTGCCTGGCAGATGGCCTGGGACGGAGACAGCCCCCTGGCTTCGCAGATTGGTTTGCAGGACGTTCATGGGAACCGCATTGAGCCGGCCCCAAGGGGTTTCCAAATCGATCGTACCGTCACCGCGCGACGTCTTCTGGGGCGCGGCGCCCTCCCGGTCGGGCTTGAACACCAAGCCCTCATCGATCGCCGCGATCCGGACGCCGTTCAAGACGCCCCAAGGCGTCTGCAGATCCAACCGCATTTCCTCCTCGAAAGTGCGGCCGATCACCTTGCCGGTTATGCCGAAGCCGAGCTCAACATGATCACCTAATCGCATAACTACCTCCCGATACTTGGGATAGACTTCATGACCTTTCAGCCATGTCCACGCGTCTTTGCGTAATCCTATAAGTTTGGACTCTAACAAGAAATGCTCAAGTCCTTTGTGATGTAGTGCACGATCGCTGAACAAAACATAAACATGGTGATACGTATGCGGGCTTTTCAAGGGCAAAACGCGTGGCCCAACCGCCACAGTAGCAACAATTCTGCCCGTGTTTGAGGCAAAAAAGTGTGATTAAAGAAAGCTGTAGGGATCGATATCGATGCGTAGCCGGACCTGCCGGGGAAGCTCCACGGCAGCCAGCCAGGCACGCAGGAGACCCTGCAGCGCGATGTCGCGGCGGGTGCGCAGGAGGAAACGACGCCGATGCTGCCGCCTAAGTATCGCCAGCGGTGCCGGCGCCGGCCCGAAGACATCGACACCGTCGGATCGCGGCGCTACCCGGGCGAGGCGTCGGCAGGCCTCGTCCACCAGACCCGGCTGCGGCGCGGAGAGAATGAGCGCCGCCAGCCGTCCGAAGGGCGGCAGACCGGCAGAGCGGCGGGCCTCGCTTTCGGCCTCGAGGAAACGTTCGCGATCGCCGGAGCGAAGCGCCTGCATCACCGCATGCCCCGGCTCGAAGGTCTGGATCAGGACGCGGCCGGGCCGCTCCGCGCGACCGGCCCGGCCGGCCACCTGGCCGAGCAACTGATAGGTTCGCTCGGCCGCCCGCAGATCGCCGCCGCCGAGGCCGAGGTCGGCATCGATCACACCGACGCAGGTCAGCTTCGGAAAGTGATTGCCCTTGGCGACGATCTGGGTGCCGATCAGCAGATCCACCTCGCCCGCCTGCACGGCCTTCACCAGTGCGGCTGCGCTCTCCGGTCCGGTCACCGTGTCGCTCGACATGAGGGCGCGCTGCGCCTCGGGAAAGAGCACGGCCACCTCGTCGGCCAGACGCTCCACGCCGGGCCCGCAGGCGGCCAGGCTGCCCTCGGCCTCGCACTTCGGGCAGTGCCGCGGCAGTGCCGACCAATAGCCGCAGTGATGGCACTGCAGCTTGCCGGAGAGGCGATGCTCGACCAGCCAGGCGGTGCAGTTCGGGCAATCGAGGCGATGGCCACAGGCGCGGCAAAGAGTGAGCGGCGCGTAGCCGCGTCGGTTCAGGAACAGCAGGGCCTGCTCGCCGGCCGCCAGGGTCTCGGAGACGGCCGCGCGCAGGCTCGGCGACAGCCAGCTTTGGCCGAGGCCCGGCAGTGCCGGCGGCTTCTCCGCGCGCATGTCGATCAGGACGATCTCCGGCAGACCGGCGCTGCCGTGCCGCTCCGGCAGATGCTGCAATCGATAGCGGCCCGATTTGGCGTTGGTCACGCTTTCCAGCGACGGCGTCGCCGAGACCAGGACGATAGGGATCTCACCCAGGCGGGCGCGCACCACGGCCATGTCACGGGCGTGGTAGATTACCCCGTCTTCCTGCTTGAAGGCGGTCTCGTGCTCCTCGTCGACCACGATCAGGCCGAGGTCGGCAAAAGGCAGGTAGAGCGCCGAGCGGGCGCCGACAACCAAACGCGCCTCGCCGAACGCGACGGCGCGCCAGGTGACCCGCCGCACCCGGCTCGAGAGATCCGAATGCCACTGTGCCGGCGGCACGCCGAAGCGCTCTTCGAAGCGGGCAAGCCACTGCGCCGATAGCGCGATCTCGGGCAGCAGTACCAGCACCTGGCGTCCGGCGGTCAGGGCCTCGGCGACGGCCTCGAAATAGACCTCGGTCTTGCCGGACCCGGTGACGCCGTTGAGCAGGGTGACGGAGAAACCAGGCGGCCCGTCCTCAGTCGCGCGCGCGCGCTCGCGCAGCGCCGCTGCGGCCTCGCGCTGCGCCGTAGTCAAGGACGGCCCCGGCGCCGCCGCGTCAGGCGGCGCGAATGCTGCCGGCGGCGGCAGGTTGACACTCTCCAATGCGCCGGCCTCGAGCAGGCCCTTCACCACGGAGGCGCTCACGCCTGCGGCACGAGCCAGCTCGGGCGCCGGACGCGCCAGCCCGTCTTCGACGATGGCAAGCACGCGGCGCCGTGCCGGAGTCAAACGCAAGTCTCCCACGCCATCTTTGCTCACGCGTGCGCGCAGCGCGGCAATCGGCCGCGGCGTTTCCAACGCGCCAGGCGAACTCAGGGCCATACGCAAGACAGCACCGGGGGACGTCATCGTGTAGCCGGCCACCCATTCGATGAAGCGACGCTCGACCGCCGGCAGCGGCGGCACGTCGTAGTGCGCGATCACGGTCTTCAGGCGGTCCGCTGCCAAACCGTCGTCGCGTTCGGGCACATCCCAAACGACGCCGATCACCTCGCGCGTCCCGAGCGGTACTTGCACCACATCGCCGGGCGCGAGCTCGAGGTCGGAGGGCAGGGCGTAGTCATAGGGCCCGGTCAGCGGCAAGGGCAACAGCACCGACACACGCTCGGGGTTGACGGCGCGCCGCCCGGCGGAGCCCGCCGAAGGCTCCGGCGCGGCGGTCACACGGGCGGCGCTGGCGCTGCGGTCGGGCATCGGCTACACTTTATCCAAGACGGGCGGAGTCGGTCATGGTTCCTTGACCGGCGCCGCGGCGGTTGATCGGGATAGGAACTCGATCGCGTCGCTCATGGTTTCTTGACTGGACCATGCTAGGGCTTTCTATGGGCGTCGCCAGGATGGCGGCGCAAGAATTGAGAGGACATTTGTTAAGGACATGAAGTTCTTCATCGACAGTGCCGATGTCGGAGAAATTCGCGACCTTGCCTCGACAGGGCTGGTCGACGGCGTGACCACCAATCCATCGTTGGTGGCCAAATCCGGGCGCGACTTCTTCGACGTGCTCGCCGAGATCTGCGACATCGTTCCAGGACCGGTGAGCGCCGAGGTGACGGCGACCGACCATGCGAACATGCTGGCCGAAGGCGAAGCTTTGGCGCGCCTGGCCGACAACATCGCGGTGAAGGTGCCATTGACACCCGACGGGCTGAAGACCTGCAAAGCCCTGTCGGATCAAGGCACGCAGGTCAACGTGACGCTCTGCTTCTCGGCGGCGCAGGCGATCCTCGCTGCCAAGGCGGGCGCCACTTTCATCTCGCCCTTCGTCGGCCGCCTGGACGACATCTCGACTGACGGCATGGCGTTGATCGCCGACATCGTCGAGATCTACGACGTCTATCCAGACTTCGCCACCGAAGTTTTGGTCGCCTCGGTTCGCCATCCGATGCACGTGGTGGACGCCGCGAAGATGGGCGCCCACGTCGCGACGGTTCCGCCCGGCGTGCTGCGCGCCATGTTCAACCATCCTTTGACCGACAAGGGCCTCGCGGCCTTCCTCGACGACTGGGCCAAGACCGGTCAGTCGATTCTGGACCGCGACGGCAAGAGCGATGAGACGCAACCCGAGCGACGCAGCGCCTAACGCGGGCCGCAAGCCGTCGGCCGACGCGGGCGTGTCGCTCTCGGCCGCCGATGTCGCCCACTACCTGCGCCATCATCCCGACTTCCTCTCAGACCATCCCGACCTGCTCGAAAGCCTGACTCCGCCGGGCCGCGACCACGGCAACGGCGTGGTCGATCTGCAGCAGGTCATGGTCGAACGCCTGCGCCAGGAGGTGCTCGAGATCACCGCCGCGCGCGACGACCTGGTGATCACCAGCCGCAACAACCGAGCGGCGCAGTCGCGCGTGCATCAAGCGGTCGTCGCCTTCATGGCAGCGCGATCCTTCGAGCAGCTGATCGAGATCGTCACCACCGACCTTGCGGTGATGCTCGACCTCGACGTGGTCACGCTCGGCGTCGAGCGGACCAGCGAGGCGCTGCCGCCGGTCCGTCTGGGCGGCATCTATCAGCTTGCGCCGGATACCGTGGACAGCGTGATCGGCCCGGGCCGTGATGTCATGCTGCGGCCCGATGTGGAAGGCGATCCTGAGATCTTCGGCGCCGGCGCCGGCCTGGTCGCATCGGACGCCTTGATCCGCCTGTCGATCAGCCGCAACACGCCGGCCGCGATGCTGGCGCTTGGCTCGCGCCAGACCGATCAGTTCCACCCCGGCCAGGGAACCGAGTTACTGAACTTCCTGGGCCGCGTCCTGGAAGGCTCCATCAGGGGATGGCTGAACCTGCCGGCGTAATCGGCTTTCCCGCGGCACCGGACCTGCTCGCGGCGATCGGCGAATGGCAGCGCTGGTTGCGTCACGAGAAGCGGGCTTCGCCGCACACCCTCGCCGCCTACAACAGTGACTTGCTGAACTTCCTGAGTTTCGAGGCCGAGCATATCGGCGGGCTCCCTGCCTTGCGCGATCTCGACGCGCTCAAGCCGGCCGATTTCCGCGCCTGGCTAGCCCATCGCAGAACGCAGGGCTTGGCGCACAGCTCCAACGCACGCGCGATCTCCGTCATGCGCAATCTCTTCCGCTGGCTCGACCGGGAAGGGCTGGTCGACGCCTCGGCGGCGTCGGCCGTGCGCACGCCGAAGGTACCGCGCAGCCTGCCCAAGGCGTTGAGCGACCGCGAAGCGGCCGAGACCGTGGAGAGCGTCGCCGAACTGGCACGGCAGGCCTGGGTCGGCAAGCGCGACACGGCCGTGCTGCTGCTGCTCTATGGCTGCGGCCTGCGCATCGGCGAGGCGCTGTCGCTAACCCGACTCGAAGCGCCACGCGGCAAGCAGCAAACCCTCTGCGTCACCGGCAAGGGCAACAAGCAGCGCCTGGTACCGCTGCTGCCGGTCGTCATCGAAGCGATCGACGATTACCTACGCGCCTGCCCCTACGACCTGCCGCCATCGGGGCCGCTCTTCGTCGGCGCCCGCGGTGGGCCACTCAGCCCGCGACCGATCCAAAAGCGGCTGCAGGAGCTGCGCGGCCTGCTCGGTCTGCCGGCGACGGCGACGCCACACGCCCTGCGTCATTCCTTCGCGACCCACCTGCTCGCCGGCGGGGGCGACCTACGCAGCATCCAAGAGCTGCTCGGCCACGCCTCGCTCTCGACGACCCAGCGCTACACCGAGGTCGACGTGCAAGGCCTGCTCTCAGTCTACCAAGCGGCCCATCCTCGCGCGAAAGGTTGAGTCCAGAGAGTTAAGGCGCGCGACTCAACTCGCCTTGCGCAGGACACTCTTGAGCAGCGGCGTGTAGCCCTGGGACGCAAGCGACACGCCGAGCTGCTTGAAGTAGCCCTCGCTGCCCTCGATGCCGACGGCATCGACCAGTCGATTCACGTAGTTAAAGAGCGCGGCGACATTGATCGCGTCCTCGATCGCCTGCTCCGACCAGCCGGCGGCCAGCAACTCGTCGATGTCGCCCTGGCCGACCGCCTCGAGACTCTGCGTCAGCTTGCCGGCGAAGCGCAGCATTGGGCGAAACGGCTCGTCGACGGAGTCGATCTCTCCATGCCCAGCGATGGCTGCGATCAGTCTCGGGTCGATATCCATCGCCGCCAGGGTCCAGCTGTGCGCGCCCACGCAGAAGTCGCAGCCGTTCAGCTTCGAGACGTGGGCGGCGATCATCTCCCGCTCGGCCTTGGTCAGCTCTGACTCGCCGGTCATGACTGCCTCGACGAACTGCAACAGCGGGGCATAGCGATCCGGATCGCGCAGGAAGACTTCGGCCAAACCTTGAAAGTTCCTGGCAAAGCTCAAGTGTGACATGACGGTCTCCACCAATTTGGCGATTCCAAAGCAAACGCTATGAAACGAGCGAAAAATTTTTTGCCGAAAACCGGTTCGGACGAGCGCCGGTGACAGGTCATGCTCGGCTCAACCATCTTCAGCTGTGGCGCTTTATCTCATTTCATAGCATTCGATATGGAATGAGATAGGAAGCCTTAACCGATCTGTCAATGGATCGCGAATCGGGACGCGTTATCCGGGAGGCGCTAGCTGGTGGCCGACGGGCGCGGCGCGACTAGGCGCAGACACAGTGGCCCCATGGCGACAGCCAGGCCGGCCGAGGCGAAGGCCAGCCACCAGGCGCTCATCTGCTCGCCGCCGCCGGCTAGGTCGAGCACGATGCCGAAGACCAATGGTCCGGCGAAGGCGCCGGCGAAGCCGATGAAGGAGTGCACCGCCATGGTGGCACCGCGCTGGCCGGGGCCGGCATGGGCAACGGCGCCCGAGGTGATCGAGGCGGAGTCGGCTGTGACCGTCACGCCGTAGAGCAGGCAGACGAGAACCAGCAACAGCGGCGGCAAGGGCGCCAGCAAGCCGAGTAGGCAGGCGATCACGGCCGAGGCCCCCATGACGGTCATCACCACTCGACGGCGCCCGAAGCGCTCCGAGGCCTCGTTGCCGAGAACGCTGGAGGGCAGGGCGATGATGATGATCAGCGAGGTGATCGTGGTGGCGCTCCAATCCTTCCCCAGCACACCCTCGGGATGCAGGCCCTGGGCGAAGACCAGGAAGGCGACGATCCAGGAGCGCAGGGCGAAAAGCTCCCAATTGTGCGCGCTGTAGGCCAACACATAGGCGAAAGCCGTGCGATTGCGCACGACCGGTCGGAAGTCGAGCAGCGCGCTTTCCGGCTTGTGCGTGTGGTGCGTGGTGCCGGGCGGCACCAAGACGAGCACGATGGCGAAGGCGATGACCGGCCCGACGGTTGCCAGGCCGAAGACCCAGCGCCAATCAAGCACGGCCGCGATCTCGCCGGCAAAGAAGAAGGAGCTCGCGGTGCCGATGGAGAAGGTCGATGTGTAGAAGGCAACGGCGCGCGACTGGGACTGCGCCGGTAGGTGGTCGGTGAGCGCCTTGAGGCCCGGCATGTAGGTACCGGCCAGGCCAATGCCGGCCAGGGCCCGGAACAGGGATGCGGTCCAAAAACCCTCTGCGAGGAGGGCGAAGGCGAGCGAGGACAGGCCGGTGACGGCAGCGGCGAAGAGGTAGACATGGCGCGGGTCGACCCGGTCGGTCAGGCTCACCAGAATGGGCACCGAAAGCATGTAGGCACCGAAGTAGAGCCCGTTGATCCAGCCGGCCTCGGTGTTGTTGAGCTGCCATTCGGCGAAGAAGGTCGGCAGCAACCCGGGGAAGGCGCCGAAACCCGCCATCACCGCGACCTCGGCCAGACACATGGCGATAACCAGGCGAAGTCCGCTCAGCATGGTCTCGGCGTGGTCCTCGGCTCGGGGTTCTCAGCTGGGCAATCTGACTCGAGGGGAAGCTAGGCGGTACGGCGACCGCGCTCCTTCTTGCCGCAGGTGCGCCCGGCAGGCAAGCGAGGTGGATGCAGAGGCCGCGTGTCGCGCAGCGGGGAACGCTCAGCGCTCGAACACCGCGACGGGTAGCGCAGTGGTCGCCTTGACATGCTTCAGGGGAATCTCCGAGACCACGTTGCGGACGCCCGGAAGCGCCGTCAGATGCTCCATCTGGAACCGCTGGTAATCCTCCAGGTCGGCGGCCGCGACCTTCAGGAGATAGTCGTAGGTGCCGGCCATCAGATAGCACTCCAGCACCTCGGGGACCTTCGAGATCGCCTCCGCGAAGCTGGTGACCGCCATCTTTTCCTGCCGCTCCAAGGTCACCCGCACGAAGATGACCAGCGGCAAACCGACGGCCGGCCCCGAAAGCAGGGCCGTGTATTTATCGATCATGCCGTCCGCCTCGAGCGCCTTGACCCGGCGCAGGCAGGGCGAGGGCGACAGCCCGACTTCGCGGGCCAACTCGATGTTTTGCAGACGCCCGTCGCGCTGGAGGGCGACGAGGATCCGGCGGTCGATCGCATCCAGCTTGTTTGGCATTCTGTTTCCCCTGCCTCGGCAATTCGGCCTTTTAATGCCAAGAATCAATGCAATTTGCGCTTAGAACGCAATCCAAGGGTTCGATTCATGATCTAGCATGCCAGCGAACGAACTAAATCAGCAATCCCATACCAAGAAGGACGCTAGAGCCTTGGCCGATCTCCTGTTTTCCGCCGAAGAGCAACGGCACGCATCGGAGCTAACCCGCGCCTTCGTCGAGCGCTACCACGGCAGTCTGGGCGAGCGGCCGGTGTTCCCGGACCTCGATCGCGGCGCGATCCGGGCCATCCTGGAGGAGCCCCTTCCCGAGGACGGCCGGCCACTCGACGTGCTGTTCGAGGAATTGGAGACTGTCATCGTCCCCAACTCGACCCACACCGCGCATCCGCGGTTTTTGCCCTACGTGCAGCCTTCGCCGAACGGGATCTCGCCGCACGCGGAGGCGGTCGCCGGCGTGCTCAACCAGAACTGCAATCTCTGGACCCTGTCGCCGGCGGCGAACGCCGTCGAGCAGAAGGTTGTGCACTGGTTCGCCGAGCTCTTCGGTTTCGGCTCCGAAGCCGGCGGCCTCATCACCAGCGGCGGCTCGATGGCCAATCTCATCGGGCTGACGGCGGCGCGCGACCGTTGCCTCGGTGCCACTGCGCGGCGCGAGGGCCTGCAAGGTCGGCAGTCGCCGTTGGTCCTCTACACGTCGGAGGAAACCCACAACAGCATCGACAAGGCCGCCACGATTCTAGGGATCGGCACGGACCACCTCAGGCGCCTGCCCTGCGACGAGGCCTTCAGGCTACGGTTGGATCGCCTCGCCGAGGCCGTCGACGAAGACAGAAGGAACGGACGGACGCCCTTCTGCGTGGTCGCCAACGCGGGTACGGTGACCACGGGCGCGATCGATCCGATAGCCGAAATCGCCGCCTTCTGCCGCGCCCAGGGTCTCTGGCTGCACGTCGACGGCGCCTACGGTGCCCTCAGCGCGCTGAGCGAGCGCTATCGCCCGGCCTTGTCGGCCATCGGACAGGCGGACTCCGTCTCGCTCGACCCGCACAAGTTCCTCTTCACCTGCTTCGAAGCCGGCTGCGTCCTCGTTAGGGACGCCACGGATCTTCGCCATGCCTTCGATATCTCAAGCAGCTATCTCGCCATGGAGCAGGATCCCGACCTGATTCACTACGCTCACCATGGCCCGCAGCTCTCGCGCGGCTTCAAGGCCTTGAAGGTCTGGTGGTCGCTGCGGCATTTCGGCGGCAAGGCCTACGCCGAGGTCATCGAGCGCATGGCCGACCTTGCGGCCCATATGGGGCAGATTGCAGAGCGCAGACCGGAGTTCGAGCTACTCGCGCCCGTTGTCTTCAACTGCGTTTGCTTCCGCCTCGCGAAGCTCGACGAGCGCGCGAACCGGGCGGTTCTGAAGACGCTCGTCGACAGCGGCCTAGCCTTCCTCGGCCCCGCCTCGGTGAAGGGGCACTTCGGGCTACGCGCCTGTTTCATGAATCTGCGCACCAGCAAAGCCGATGTCGAGCTCATCATGGACGAGATCGCGCGCCTCGGAGGCCATGATACAGAGGCTGGGCGCGATGCAAGGCCACTCGCCACGGCGTCGCCGGCCGGCTGACCCGAGGCCCGGCGGACCGGCGTCTCAGCTGCCGTTGCGGCGGCGCAAGCGCTTGGACAGATTACGCAGGGGCTGGAACGAGCGGGGAAAGCGGCGGTAGGTCTGGCGCATGAGGCTGCGCGCCGTGGGCGAATTGCGGGCTAGGATCATGGCGCCGGTCAGCATCAGCGCCGCGCTGAGCGGAATCGGCAGCAGGAAGATTGGGATGCCGACGATAATCAGGCCCCAGCCGGCGGCGAGCCAAAGCCGTCGCGTCAGCCCTCCGGCTGCGGGTGCAGAGATCGTCGGCTCCAACATTGCTGCGTGTCGTGCCTTAGATGTGAATCGGGCGGCCATGTACGGCGAGCGCTGCCTCCTTCACGGCCTCGCCCATGCCCGGGTGGGAGTGGCAGGTCCGCGCGATGTCCTCGGCCGTGCCGCCGAACTCCATGGCTAGCACCGCCTCGGCCAACAGGTCGCCGGCCAGCGGCCCGACGATGTGCACGCCCAGCACCTTGTCGGTCTTGGCGTCGGCCAGAATCTTGACCACGCCGTCGGTCTCCGCATTGGCCCGGGCCCGGCTGTTGGCCATGAAGGGGAACTTGCCGACCTTGTAGTCGACGCCGTTCTCCTTCAGCTGCTCCTCGGTCTTGCCGACACCGGCCACCTCCGGCCAGGTGTAGACCACGCCCGGCACCATATCGTAGTCGATGTGGCCGGCCTGCCCGGCCATCATCTCGACGCAGATCGCGCCTTCGTCCTCCGCCTTGTGTGCCAGCATGGGGCCGGGCACGCAGTCGCCGATGGCGTAGATGCCGGGGACCGAGGTCTGGAATCGCTCGTCGACCTGGATGACGCCACGATTGTCTTTCTTGACGCCGACCGCCTCGAGCCCGAGCCCTTCCGTGTAGGGCCGCCGGCCGATTGCGACCAGCACGGTATCGGCCTTGATCTCCTCGGCGTCGCCGCCCTTGACCGGCTCGGCCGTTAGGGTGACGCCGCTCTTCGCGCTCTTGGCGCCGGTCACCTTCATACCGAGGCGGAACTTGAGGCCCTGGCGCCCCAGGATGCGCTGGGTCTGCTTGGCGATCTCGTTGTCCATGCCTGGCAGGATGCGGTCGAGGAACTCAATCACCGTCACCTCGGCGCCGAGCCGCGACCAGACCGAGCCGAGCTCGAGGCCGATCACGCCCGCGCCGATCACCACCATGTGCTTCGGCACCTTGGGCAATTCGAGCGCGCCGGTCGAGGTGACGATCTGCTTTTCGTCGACTTCGACGCCGGGCAGCGGCATGGACTCGGAGCCGGTGGCAATCAGGATGTTCTTGCAGGTCAGGGTCTCGCTGCCGCCCCCGTTCAGCGTGACTGCCACCTCGCCGGCCTTGGGGATGCTGCCGGCGCCCTTCACATAGTCGACCTTGTTCTTCTTGAAGAGGAACTCGATGCCCTTCGTCAGGTCGCCCACCACCTTATCCTTGCGCGCCATCATGGTCGGCAGGTCGAGTTCGACCTTGCTGAGCTTGATGCCGTGATCGCCAAGGTGGTCGCGTGCCTCGGCGAAGCGTTCCGAGGAATGCAGCAGCGCCTTGGAGGGAATGCAGCCGACATTCAGGCAGGTACCGCCGAGCGAGCCGCGCATCTCGACGCAGGCGGTCTTCATGCCGAGCTGCGCCGCGCGGATCGCGGCCACATAGCCGCCCGGGCCGCCGCCGATGACGATCAGATCGTAGTTCTTGTCGCTCATGGAAATCCGCCCTCTCAAGAGGCCCAACCGACCGGACTATCTTGGCACTTAGTATCCGCGCACCATGCCGCAAGAGGCGGGAAGGGACAAGGACCCCGGGGCGAGCGGCCCAAGAGAGCCTTCAGGCGTCTTCCTCGGCCTCGCCCTTGCCGGGCATCTCTATGTAGAAGCCGGCACCCTCGGTCACGGGAAGTGGGCGGCAGGTGGAAATATGACCCTGCTTCATGATGGCCAGCAAGGCACGGCCGACCGGCTGGAACAGGGTTTCGCCGCTGGTCGCGGTCGCCGGGTCGAGCCGGATCACCACCTCGCGCGGCTCGTCGCGAAAGCGCTGGCGCTCGACCATGCGCTCGATCGAAGCCAGCGCATGGGCCTGGTCGAGCCCGGTGAGATCCAGTTCGTAGTCGGCATCGCCGCTGCGGGCGAAGAGGCGCCGAAGATGGCGTTCATCAAGGTCGGACAAGGTTTGCTCGTTTCCTGAAAAAGGCTGGCGGCGAAAGATTATCGCTCCGACGCTCGAGGCGCTATGGTTCCGAACAGCGACCGGCGGCGGCTCAAATCACGAAAGAGATAGGCTCTGAAAGAGACAACAGCAAGCGAAGCTGGCATGATGAAGCCAGCCATCCAAGAGCTGAGCGACTGGGTCATCGAACAGGGCTTGGCCGGGACCGACCTCAATACGTTGGTCACCGGCCTCTGCGAGCGGATGCAGGCCCATGGCCTACCACTCTGGCGCGTGCACGTCTCCATGACGACCCTGCATCCGAGCTTCAGCGCCTTCGGCTGCACTTGGTACCGTGGGAGCGGCGCGCATATCGAACACTACACGCGTGGCCTCGATATGCAGGAGAGGTGGCAGCAGAGTCCCCTCCGCAAGATGGTCGACGAAAACGTGCTGCGCTTGCGCCGCCGCCTGATTGGACCTGATGCGCAGCTCGACTTTCCGCTCCTGATCGACTTCCGCGACCGCGGCGCGAGCGACTGGCTGGCGCTGCTGACCCGCTTTGGCGCGGCGCAACCAGCGATCACCTTGCCCGGCATGATTTCTACCTGGACGACCGACAGGCCGGACGGCTTCACCGACCAGGAGCTTAGTTTGATCGAACGGCTGGCGCCGCGCCTGGCGCTCGCCTGCTATCGCATCACCCTACAAGAGGTGGCGGAAGGTTTGCTCGACGCCTACGTGGGGGCCGATGCCGGCCGCCACATCCTCGGCGGACAGATCGTACGCGGTGCAACACAGGAGCTCTCGGCCGCACTCTTCCTCGCCGACCTGCGCGGCTTCACCCGCGCCGCCGACAGCCTGCCTGGGCGGGACCTGCTGGCCATGCTGAACGACCGCCTCGGCGCCATCACCGATGCGATCGAAGCGCGCGGCGGCCAGGTGCTGAAGTTCCTGGGCGACGGCCTGCTCGCGGTGTTCGACCTGGAGGGGCGCCCGGTCGAAGCCGTCTGCGGCGACGCACTGGACGCCGCCGAGGACGCGCAGGCCGCCAACGCCGTGCTGCAGCGACTGCACGGGCCAGCAGAAGATAGCGCCCTCGATCTCGACATCGCGTTGCACCTGGGCGATCTGCTTTACGGCAACGTCGGCTCCGAGCGACGGCTCGACTTCACGGTGATCGGCCCGGCGGTGAACGAAGTCAGCCGCATCGAAGCGCTTTGCGAGCCGTTGGGGCAACCGCTGCTGCTATCCGAACACTTCGCCCACGCCTGCGGCCGCGAGGTGGTATCGGTGGGCGAGCATCAGCTTCGCGGCGTCGCGCAAGCGCAGGAGCTCTTCACTCTAGGCTGACGCTGGCCTCTTCCTTCGACAAGCTCAGGATGAAGGGCTCAAGGAGAGATCCTCGTGCTAAGTCTGTCGAAGCAGGAAGACCACTGGGCGCCGTTGTCTTCCCTGGTACTGATATCATGGAAACAGCCAAGTCTCCGCGTCGACGACCTGCCGGCGCTTGTTGAGCAGGCTGATGCCCTTTGCACAGCGGATGATCAGCCAGATAACGGCCAGCAGAAGCAGCAGGTAGCCGACCACGAAAACGGCCAAGAGGCCGCCGACCACGGTGAACAGGGCGCCGATCCAGAAAGTCCTGATCTGGAAGGTGTAATGGCTCTCCAGCCAAGCCGGCGCGCTGCCTCGGTTGACATAGGCCATGACGACGCCGATCAGAAAGGTGATGCCGAACACCAGCCCGACCAGATAGAGGATGTAGATGGCCAGCGCCATCCCCGTGTCGCCGGCCTGTTCCGTGGATAAGTCGGTTCCGCTCTCGCTCATCGCCCGTTCTCTCCTACCCGCGAAAAGCTATCCCGTTCCGCCACGCGCTAGTATAGACGCCACCACATCACTCTGCGAGCGGGCCGCAGCGACATCCAGGATCAATAGTGAGCCCCCTCACATATCGAGCAGCAGGCGCTCCGGGTCCTCGATGTTCTCCTTGACGCGGACCAAGAAGGTCACGGCTTCGCGACCGTCGATGATGCGGTGGTCGTAGGACAGTGCCAAGTACATCATCGGCCGCACCTTGACTTCGCCGCCCACCACCATGGGCCGCTCCTGGATCTTGTGCAGGCCGAGGATGCCGGACTGCGGCCGGTTGAGGATCGGCGTCGAGAGCAGCGAGCCGAAGACGCCGCCGTTGGTGATGGTGAAGGTGCCGCCGGTCATCTCCTCCATGGTGAGCTTGCCGTCGCGGCCCTTGGCCGCCAGCTCGCCCAGCTCGCGCTCAATGTCGGCGAAGGACTTCGTGTCGCAGTCGCGCACCACCGGCACCATCAGGCCGGTCGGCGTGCTGACCGCCATGCCGATATCGTAGTACTTCTTGTAGACCAGCTCCTCGCCGTCGATCTCGGCGTTGACCGCCGGGATGTCCTTCAGTGCGGCCACCACGGCCTTGGTGAAGAAGGAGGTGAAGCCGAGCCGCACGCCGTGCTTCTTCTCGAAGGGCTCGCGATACTGGGCGCGCAGCGCCATGACCGCGCCCATGTCGGCCTCGTTGAAGGTGGTGAGGATGGCCGCGGTGTTCTGCGCCTCCTTCAGGCGCCCGGCGATTGTGCGGCGCAGGCGGGTCATCTTGACCCGCTCTTCGCGCAGCCCGGCGGCCTTGGCAGCGGCTGGCGCTGGTGCGGCTGCAGGAGCCGCGGCCGGAACGGCGGCCGGCGCAGATATCGCCGCGCCCAGAGGCGCCACCTCGCCGGCGACGAAGCGCTGCACGTCCTCCGTGGTGATGCGGCCGTCCTTGCCGGTACCGGGAATCACCGAGGCATCCAGGTTCTTCTCGGCGATCATCTTGCGCACTGCCGGCGAGAGCTCGCTGTGCGCCGGTCCCGCCACCGGGGCAACCGCTGGTCCGGCGGACTGCAGGAAGGCCAGGAGGTCGGCCTTGCCGATTCGCCCACCCGACCCGCTCCGTCCGACTGTGCTGGGATCGAGGCCCCCAGTGGCGGCCGCAGCCGCCGGGGCCGCCGCTGCCGGTGCGGCAGGCGCGGGGGCCGCCTCCGGCGTGGCAGCCGGGGGCGTCGCGGCCGGCGCAGGAGCAGCCGCCGCCGCGGTGCCTTCGGCGCCGGCCATGAAGATACCGAGTAGGGCGCCCACCTCCACCGTCGTGCCGGGCTCGGCGCGGATCTCGCCCAGCGCGCCTGCGGCCGGCGCATTGACTTCCAGGGTCACCTTATCGGTCTCCAGCTCGACCAGCGGCTCGTCCGCCGCAGCCGCTTCGCCCGGTTGCTTGAGCCACTGCGCTACCGTCGCCTCGGTCACCGATTCGCCGAGGGTCGGCACCAGAAGCTCTGTCGCGGTGCCGCCGCTGGGCGCTCCGCCGTTGGCGCCGGCCGGCGGTGCCGGGGCTGGGGTAGGAGCGGGTTCGGGAGCAGCCTCGGGTGCCGGGGCTGGCGGTACAGCCGCGGCGGCACCGCCCTCACCGATCTTGCCGAGCAGGGCGCCGACTTCGACGTTGGCGCCCTCGTCCGCGGTGATCTCAGCCAGCACACCGGCGGCGGTCGCATTCACCTCGAGTGTCACCTTATCGGTCTCCAGCTCGACCAACGGCTCGTCCAACGCGACGACCTCGCCGGGCTTCTTGAGCCACTGCGCCACCGTCGCCTCGGTGACCGACTCACCCAAGGTGGGAACCACGATGTCCGTCGCCATCTTTGCCTCGTCTCTTATGCTGCCAGAAGGTGTGCTGCCAGAGAGTACCGCATGGGCTGCCGCTATTTGCGCTTGGCCGCAGTCTTGCGCGCAGCCGTTTTCTTGGCCGCAGTTTTCGGGGCGGTCTTCTTCTTGGCGGCCGTCTTCTTTGCCGCTGTCTTCTTTACCGGGGCCTTCTTGGCCGCCGGCTTGCCGCCAGACTTCGCCTCGTAGAGCTGCTTGCGGATGGCGATGCGACTCATCGCCTTCTTGCCGAGGGTAAGCGCATCGTCGAGCAGGGCCGCCTGCTCCTCCTGGTGTCGGCGGAAGGAGCCAGTCGCCGGCGAGGCCGCCGAGAGGCGGCCGGCGTAACGCGGCCGCGGGTTCTTGAAGCCGATCTCCTCGGCCATCTCCTCGATAAAGGTGGAGACGAAGACCCAGGCGCCCATGTTGCGAGGCTCTTCCTGGCACCAGACCAGATCGCAGTGCTTGTAGGGCTCGAGCTCCGCCATCAAGGCATCGGCCGGGAAGGGGTAGAGCTGCTCGAGCCGCAGGAAGTGCACGTTCTTGATGCCGCGCTTCTCGCGTTCCTCCAGCAGGTCGTAGTAGACCTTGCCAGTACAGAGCACGACCTGCTTTGCCTCCTTGGGCGGGCAGGGCAGATCGTCGCAATACATGACCCGGTGGAAGCTCGAGTCGGGGCCGAAGTCCGCCAGCTTGGAGACGCAGCGCTTGTGCCGCAACAGTGACTTGGGCGTCATGATCACCAGCGGCTTGCGGAACCCTCGGTGCAGCTGCCGCCGCAGCACATGGAAGTAATTGGCCGGGGTCGAACAGTTGGCCACCTGAATGTTGTCCTCGGCGCAGAGCTGCAGGAAGCGCTCGAACCGGGCCGAGGAATGCTCCGGTCCCTGGCCTTCGAAACCGTGGGGCAGCAGCATGACCAATCCGGACATGCGCAGCCACTTGGATTCGCCAGACACGATGAACTGGTCGATGATGATCTGCGCGCCATTGACGAAGTCGCCGAACTGCGCCTCCCAGAGCACCAGTGCACGCGGCTCGGCAAGCGAGAAGCCGTATTCGAAGCCGAGCACCGCCACCTCGCTCAAGGGGCTGTCGACGACCTCGATCTTCGCCTGATCGTCAACGATGTTGTTGAGCGGGACGTAGCGCTCCTCGCTCTGCTGATCGATCAGCGAGGCATGGCGCTGCGAGAAGGTGCCGCGATTGCAGTCCTGCCCCGACAGGCGCACCGGGTGACCCTCCAGCAGCAGGGTGCCAAAGGCCAGCGCCTCGGCCGTGGCCCAGTCGATGCCCTCGCCGCTTTCGAACATCTTGGCCTTGGCGCCGAGCTGGCGTTTGATCTTGCGATTGATGTTGAAGTCGTCAGGCACCGTGCTCAGCGCCCCGCCGACCTGCTTCAGGGCCTCGAGCGGCGCATCCGTCTTGCCGCGGCGCGCGTCCCAGCCCTTGACCTGCTCCATGCCGGCCCAGGCGCCTTCCAGCCAGTCGGCCTTGTTCACCTTGTAGCTCTTGGCCGCTTCGAAATCATTGTCCAGGCGTTGGTTCCACTGCGCGGCCAGGTCCTGCACCTCCTGCGCGGTGACCACGTTCTGAGCGACCAGCTTCTCGCCGTAGATCGCCCGCGTGGTCGGCTGCTTGCCGATCTTGTCGTACATCAGCGGCTGGGTGAAGGCCGGCTCGTCGCCCTCGTTGTGGCCGAAGCGCCGGTAGCAGAACATGTCGATGACGATGTCCTTCTTGAAGGTCTGGCGGAACTCGGTCGCGATGCGCGCGACGTGCACCACCGCCTCGGGATCGTCGCCGTTCACGTGGAAGATCGGCGCCTGGATCATCTTGGCGACGTCCGAGCAGTAGGGACCCGAGCGCGAGTTCACCGGGTTGGTGGTGAAGCCGATCTGATTGTTGACGATGAAGTGGATGGTGCCGCCGATGCGGTAGCCCTTCAGCTCGGAAAGGTCGAGCGTCTCGGGCACAAGGCCCTGCCCGGCGAAGGCGGCATCGCCATGCATCAAGAGCGCCATGACCTTTGTGCGATCGGTATCCTCACGCTGCGCCTGCTTGGCGCGCACCTTGCCGACCACCACCGGGTTGACCGCCTCCAGGTGTGAGGGATTGGCGGTCAGCGAGAGGTGCACGCTGGTGCCGTCGAACTCGCGGTCCGAAGAGGTGCCGAGGTGATACTTCATATCGCCCGAGCCGCCGACGTCCTCCGGGTTGCCGGCGCCGCCTTCGAACTCGGAGAAGATCGCGGAAAAGGGCTTGCCCATGAAGTTGGCCAACACGTTGAGCCGGCCGCGGTGCGGCATGCCGAGCACCATCTCTTCCAGGCCGAGCTGCCCCCCGCGCTTGAGGATCTGCTCCAACGCCGGGATCATCGATTCGCCGCCGTCGAGCCCGAAGCGCTTGGTGCCGGTGTACTTCTTGTCGAGAAACTTCTCGAAGGCCTCGGCCGCAGTCAGCCGCTCCAGGATGGCGCGCTTGCCGTTGGCGGTGAACTGGGTCTGGTTGTGGATCGTCTCGATGCGCTCCTGGATCCAGGCCTTCTGGGCCGGGTCCTGGATGTGCATGTACTCAACGCCGATGGTGCCGCAGTAGGTCTCCCGCACCGCCTTCACGATGTCGCGCAGGTTCGCGGTCTCCAGGCCGAGCACATTGTCGATGAAAATCGGCCGATCCAAGTCGGCGTCGGTGAAGCCGTAGGTCCGCGGATCGAGCTCCGGGTGCGGCTCCATGGGCTTGAGGCCGAGCGGATCGAGGTTCGCTTCGAGGTGCCCGCGCACGCGATAGGCGCGGATCAGCATCAGCGCACGGATCGAATCGAGCGTCGCGGCGCGGATGTCCCCGGCGGTAATATCGCGGCCCCCGGCCAGCCCGGCGGCGACCGCCGCCGCGCCGTTGCTGCCGGCGACGCCAGCCCCGTCGGCCCGGATAAGCTCTTCGACCAGCCCACGGGCCTCGTCGTCGAGATCCTGGAAGAAGGACCGCCAAGAGGCGTCGAGCGTCTGCGGATCGCTCAGAAAGTCACGATAAAGCGCCGCCACCTGGACGGCGTTGGGCCCGGAAATCTGCTGGTGAGACATTCTGTCCTACCGGCGCGCGCCGGCTGTCCGCGGCCCGCGCCGCCTCCTTACTGCTATGGATCAACCACCCATGGCTTCAAGCATGGTGCTCCCGAGGGACGCCGGCGACTCGGCGACATGAATGCCGGCCGACTTGAGCGCCTCGATCTTGTCGTCGGCGCCACCCTTGCCGCCGGCGATAATGGCGCCGGCATGTCCCATGCGGCGCCCCGGCGGTGCGGTGCGCCCGGCAATGAAACCGCACATCGGCTTTTTGCTCTTGGCCGCGCGGTAGAACTCGGCGGCGTCCTCTTCTGCGCTGCCGCCGATCTCGCCGATCATGATGATGCCCTCTGTCTCGTCGTCTCCGAGGAAGGCATCCAGGCAATCGATGAAGTTGGTGCCGTTGATCGGGTCGCCGCCGATGCCGATGCAGGTCGACTGGCCCAGCCCCGCAGCACTGGTCTGCGCCACCGCCTCGTAGGTCAAGGTGCCCGAGCGGGAGACCACGCCGATCTTGCCGCGGCGGTGGATGTGACCAGGCATGATGCCGATCTTGCATTCGTCGGGCGTGATGATGCCCGGGCAGTTCGGCCCGATCAACCGCGTCTTGCAGTCGTTCAGCGCGCGCTTCACCCGCAGCATGTCCTGCACCGGGATACCCTCGGTGATACAGACCGCGAGCTCCACGCCGGCGTCGATCGCTTCCAGGATCGCATCGGCCGCGAAGGGCGGCGGCACGTAGATCACGCTGGCGTTGGCGCCGGTCTCGGCGACCGCTTCGGCCACCGTGTCGAAGACCGGCAGGTCGAGATGCGTGCTGCCACCCTTGCCGGGCGTCACGCCGCCGACCATGCGGGTGCCGTAGGCGATCGCCTGTTCCGAGTGGAAGGTGCCCTGCGCGCCGGTGAAGCCCTGGCAGATGACCTTGGTGTCTCTATCGACCAGGACCGCCATTACGCCGCCTCCTTCACCGCTTGCACGACCTTTTCCGCGGCATCTGCGAGATCGTCCGCGGAGACGATCGGCAGGCCCGATTCGGCGAGAATCTTCTTGCCGAGATCGACGTTGGTGCCCTCCAGCCGAACCACCAGCGGCACGTGCAGGGAAACCTCCCGGGCTGCGGCGACCACGCCCTCGGCGATCACGTCGCAGCGCATGATGCCGCCGAAGATATTGACCAGGATGCCCTTCACGTTGGGATCCGAGAGGATGATCTTGAAGGCTTCGGTCACCCGCTCCTTGGTGGCACCACCGCCGACATCGAGAAAGTTGGCCGGCTCGCCGCCGTAGAGCTTGATGATGTCCATGGTCGCCATAGCGAGGCCGGCGCCATTCACCATGCAGCCGATCTGGCCGTCGAGCTTGATGTAATTGAGCTCGTGCCGCGCGGCCTCGAGCTCCATCGGGTCTTCCTCGTCCTCGTCGCGCATCTCGGCCACGTCCTTGTGACGGAACAGCGCGTTGTCGTCGAAGTTCATCTTGGCATCGAGGGCGATGACCTCGCCGGCGCCGGTGATGACCAACGGGTTGATCTCGACGATCGAGGCGTCGAGCTGGGTGAAGGCCCGGTACATGGCCATGAGAAACTTGACCGCGGTGCCGACCGACTTGCCTTCGAGCCCCAGGCCGAAGGCGATCTGGCGGCCGTGGTAGGGCATCAGGCCGACCGCCGGATCGATCACCACCTTGAGGATCTTCTCTGGCGTTTTGGCGGCGACCTCCTCGATCTCCATGCCACCCTCGGTCGAGGCCATCACGGTGATCCGGCTGGTCGCACGGTCGATCAGCATGCCGAGGTAAAGCTCGCGCGCGATGTCGCAGCCGTCTTCGATGTAGAGGCGCTTGACCTCCTTGCCCGCCTCGCCGGTCTGCTTGGTCACCAGTGTGTGGCCGAGCATCTTGCGAGCGTTCTCCTTGACCTCATCGAGCGACTTGCAGACCCGTACGCCGCCAGCGCCGTCGGGGTCATCCTTGAAGCGCCCGGCGCCGCGGCCGCCGGCATGGATCTGCGACTTGACGACCCAGATTGGGCCGCCCAGCTCGCGCGCGGCGTTTTCCGCTTCTTCCGGTGTGAAGGCCACGCCGCCACGGGGCACCGCGACGCCGAATTTCGCAAGCAGGCCCTTGGCCTGATATTCGTGGATGTTCATGCCTGCCTATCTATGCGGGAGCCCTGCCCTGGAGATATAGTCCCAAAGTGTTAACGATCTCTAGGGCCAGTTCTCGGACTCGGCTGAAACAAGACCGCTGCCCCCCGACTACGACTTGCCCATCCGAGATCGGCACGGCCTTGGTTAATGTAACACCCCAAGTCTGCAACGCAACCGGCTCACTGGCCTTTCGACGGCAAAGAACGACGCCGGCGCGGCTGGACCGGAGATGTGCTAGACAATGAACGAGAGTTCACGGCTCTGCCATAGGGGTAGGCCCCCGGACCGAGCCCCCTTTCTCGGTGCGGCGCGCATCACAGGAGGCAAAGATGACAGGATATCCGGGCCCTGCCACGCCGCTCGCCGGTCTGCTGATCCTGCTCGGAACCGCCGCCCCGACCCAAGCGGCGGACGAGATCCTGGCCGTCGTCTACGAGCGCGGCGAGGACGGAGGCAAGGGCCGCCGGGTGCACCGCGAGGAGCTGCTCGGCGCCGCCACGGAGGAACGCTCGGCCATCCTCGAACTCTGCGGCCGGCAGTTCTTCGCCTATGCAAAGGACCTGGAGGCCTTGCAGGCCTTCGATCCCGCCCGACACCTGACCATCGTCTACGAGACCACCATCGATCCCGTCACCAAGAACAGCCGGCGGGAGGAGATCTGCCGTTCGGAGCCATAGGATTGCCGCCTACTCACGGCCAGGCTCGGCGCCCTCGGCATACTCGACGAAAGGCGCATCGATGCCGTCGCGGACGTCCAGTCTCGTCCACATGCCGCCGATGCCGTGGCCGGGCACACCACAGAACAACAGGTAGCGGTCCGCCGAGGAGACCTTGAAGCGCATGGAGTCCGATTCCCCAGCGAAGAGGCCCTGCAGCGGATTGATGGTATAGGCGCGCTTGATCGCAGCCTCCTCGCGCCCGGCCTTCTCCGGCAGCGCGTCGGGCGGATAGGCTTCGGTCACGACGATGCTGTGCGGGTTGTCGCCGTCCCGGTTGATGAAGGTCATCTCGACGCGCCAGCCGACCGGCACCACGAGAGTCATGTTGCCGTCGTAGTAGCCGTTGAAGTTGAGCGCCGCGTTGTTGGCATTCCAGCCAGAGGCTATGTCGACCGTCAGATTTTTCTTGGCCGCATCGACCTTCATCCAGGATGGCTGTGCCGGCAGGGTCTGCTCGGCCGCCGGGTGCGGCCCGGCCAGATCGAGCGCGACCAGGACGCAGAAGGAGAGCCAGAGCAAAGAGAGAACCCGAGCCCCCAACGCGGCACTCCGCGCGACGGCGCGCTGCAGGAGAACGATCATGCGGTGAGCTACCCTTTCTGGAACGCAGCGGCCTCACTGCTCTGCAGAGCACAGACCTGGGCCGACAGGGGCGGGATCGAAGCGGCGGCCCGGCCATGACAGACCGGGCCGCCACACGCGGGATCAATCGAGCGCGAAGACCAGGATCGCATCGCCGCGCTTGAAGTTGAGCTGGAAGTTGCCGCCGGCCGCCACGGCGATGTGCAGTTGACCGTCGACCTCGAAGGCCACGGGCGCGGCGTTCACGCCGGCCCCGCCCTGGAACTGCCAGAGCTTCTTGCCACTCTCGGCGTCGAGCGCGATGAACTGGCCGTTGCCCTCGCCAGTGAAGAGCAGGCCACCACTGGTGGTCAGCGTGCCGCCGATCATCGGCTGCTCGGTCTTGTGCTGCCAGACGATCTCGGCGGTATCGACGTTGACCGCCGACACATTGCCCCACTGCTTTTCGCCGGGAATGGCCTTGAAGGCGCCGCCGAGCCAAAGCTTGCCCTTCTCCCAGGGCACGCTCTTGACCTCGTAGTGCATCGGCTGGTGCAGGTTGATGTAGTAGACCAGCCGGGTTCCCGGATTGAAGGCGCCGGGCGACCATTCGACGCCGCCGTTCGCGCCGGGCAGCATGCGCGTGCCCTGGCCCTCGGTCGGCAGCGCGAAGAGGTTCTCGTGCGGCACCATCGGCTCGGAACGCCGGATCAGCTTGCCGGTCGCGCGGTCATGGACGTAGACCCAGCCGGTCTTACCGCCATGGATCACCACCGGGACCATGTTGCCGTTCTCGTCCGCCGCCTCGGCCAGGATCGGCGGCGACACCGAGTCCAGATCCCAGACATCGTGCGGAATGTACTGGTAACCCCAAACCATCTCGCCGGTCTCGGCATTGATGGCCACCAGGGAGTCGGACCAGCGGTTGTCGCCGGGCCGCAGGCTACCGTCGAGATCCGGCGAGGGATTGCCCAGGGTGGCGAACATCAGGCCGGTTTCTGGATCGATCGAATTGGTCATCCAGTTGGAACCCCCACCGAACTTCCAGGCGTCCTTGAATTCGCCGGAATCGATCGCCGCCCGTTCCGCCGCGATATCGCGGTTCAGGTTGTTGACGCCGTCGGCCTTCTCCGAGAAGTCGCCGTTCCAGCCGACGGTCCCGTCGGGCTGCTTGTCCTCGGGGCCCGGGATGGTGTGCCAACGCCAAGCCATCTCGCCGGTTTCGCCGTCATAGGCGCTGATGAAACCGCGGATGCCGTATTCGGCGCCGGAGATGCCGACGATGACGTTGCCCTTGTAGATGACCGGCGCCAAGGTCTCGGAGTAGCCGAACTCCGGATCGGCGATCTCGGTCTCCCAGACCAACTCGCCGGTCTTCTTGTTCAGCGCGATCAACATGGCATCCAGGGTCGCCATGTAGACCTTGTCGCCGCTCAGCGCGACGCCGCGGTTGTTCGGGCCGCAGCAGAAGATCGTCGTACCCAGCTTGTGCTGGTAATGCCACAGCTCACGCCCGCTCCGCGCATCCACCGCAAAGACATGGTTGTAGGGCGTGGTGACGTACATCACGCCGTCTTCGACGATGGGCGTGTTCTCGAAGGAACCGATCACGCCGGTTTGGAAGATCCATTTCAGACGCAGATCCTGGACGTTGCCCCGGTTGATCTGGTCGTTGTTCACGAAGCGCTTCTGCCCCAGATCGCCGCCATAGTTGAGCCAGTCCTGACTCTGATTGCCGGCGTGAACCAGGCTTTCCCAGGTCGCGGCCGTCACCGCCTGAGACGCCGCCAAGGAAGCGCCCGCGGCAAGCGTAACCGCCAACAATAGCCTTGTTTTTATTGTGTTTTTCCTCCCAGAATCGCGTTGACCGCGAACCTTTTGCTCACCTCACGGCCGAGGCTGCGGCCCCGGCACCCTGCCTGGGTCGAAACGCGACGTCCTGTCGGTCTTCATTGGACGCGGACGACTGCGTCCCACTTCTGCGGCGGTGCGCTCTGCCCGCCGTCGGTCGTCAGTCGCTGGGCATCTCTGCGCGCACGCGCTCTGTCAGGAGGCCCAGTTTCTCCTCGAGATAGTTCAGCCGGCGGCAGAGAAACTCTGCCTCCTCCTCCGCGTCGTCCATGTTGCGGAAGTTCCAGAAACGCGCCTGCTGCAAGCCTTGGCGCTGCTCGACATCCGCATCGGAAAGGGCGGCCAGCTTCGCATCGTTCTCGGCCACCTCCTCGTTGAGGATCTTGGCGCGCAGGATGAAGCTGCGAATCCCCACCACGGTGATGCCGTAGAGGCTGTTGGTCTCGGCCAAGAGACCGGAGAAGACCTTGATCAGCGCCTCTTTCTTCGTCTCGCCTGCCGCCGCGGCGAATTCCGAGATCGCCTCCTTGCCCCGTTCCGGCCGGTTCTCGGGATTGACCGCGAAGTAAACGACCTGCCGGACTTCGGCGTCCCGCTCCCAAGCGGCGTCGAGGGCCGGCGGATCATCCCAGACCGCGGTGGCGGGAATCACCTCCATGTAAGGCCGCTTGCAGGGCCAGTTCTCGATATCGCGTGAGACGGCAACGCTGCTACTGCACGCCATGGTTATGGCAGCGCTCAAAACGCCGGCAGCGATGGACGCGGGCGCGGATCTCACCCAACCACCCCCAATTGAGTTATGCCGGATGTATGATGGGTGACAAGCTGAAACGAGTCAATCGCCGCCCACTTGGGCGTGCGTGAGAGGCCGCCGCTCTCCCTTGCGTGGGCTAAGTCGAACGATAGTCAGGCGGATTTTCTCGCCTTGGTCTTGACCTTGACGCCCTTCTTCTTAGCCTTGGATTTTGCGGTCTTTGCCGCCAGCCTGTTGCCGAGCACGCCGAGTTTCTTGCAGGCGTCGACTAGGCCCCGCACGGCGCCGACCGACTTGTCGAACATCTTCTTTTCCGACGCGCTCAGCTTCAGCTCGACGACGCGCTCCACGCCGCCGGCGCCGATCACCACCGGCACGCCGACGTACATGTCCTTGACCCCGTACTCGCCCTTCAGGTGGGCGGCGCAGGGCAGCACGCGCTTCTTGTCCTTGAGGTAGGACTCGGCCATGGCGATGGCCGAGGAGGCCGGCGCGTAGAAGGCTGAGCCGGTCTTCAGCAGGCCGACGATCTCGGCGCCGCCGTTGGCCGTGCGGTCGACGATCTCCTTCACCCGTTGCTGGGTGATCCAGCCCATCTTGACTAGGTCGGGGAGCGCAATGCCGGCGACCGTGGTGTAGCGCACCATCGGCACCATGGTGTCGCCGTGGCCGCCGAGGACGAAGGCGCTGACATCCTCGACCGAGACGCCGAGCTCCTGCGCCAGGAAATAGCGGAAGCGCGCCGCGTCGAGCACGCCGGCCATACCGACCACCTTGTTGGCCGGCAGGCCGCTCGCCTGCTGCAACACCCAGACCATGGCATCGAGCGGATTGGTGATGCAGATGACGAAGGCCCTCGGGCAGTTCTTCTTGATGCCCTCGCCGACCTGACGCATGACCTTGGCGTTGACCTCCAACAGATCGTCGCGGCTCATGCCCGGCTTGCGCGGAATGCCGGCGGTGACGATGACCACGTCGGCGCCCTTGATCGCGCTGTAGCGGCTGGCGCCGGCATAGTTCGCATCGAAGCCTTCGACCGGCGAGGACTCGGCAAGGTCGAGCCCCTTGCCCTGCGGCACGCCGTCGACGATGTCGAACAGCACCACATCGCCTAACTCCTTCAGTCCGACGAGATGCGCCAGCGTTCCGCCGATGGCGCCTGCGCCGATCAGCGCGATCTTCTTGCGAGCCATGTCTTGTTCCCCGAGATCAGTTGCGCGCGGCACGAGACCCCGACCGAAGCCGTTACCGTGACGCGCCCTGTTGGCTTGCGCGCGGGTGTAACGCGAATTGCCTAGCGGGGCAAGGAAGCGAGCCGCCGGAGAGGAAAAAAGTGCGTCGTTAGGTGAGATGCGTGAGTTCTATGTAGTCCTTGCTGCGCATCTCCTGCAGGCGGCTCACCGTGCGCTCGAACTCGAATGCCCCGTCGCCGGTCGGGTAGAGCCGCTCCGGCGGCGCCTCGGCGGAGATCACCAGCTTCACCTTGTGCTCGTAGAGCGCATCGATCAGCAGCATGAAGCGGCGCGCCTCGTTGTGCTTCTTGGGCCCCAACTCGGGCACGTCGGCGAGCAGAACCGTATGGAACCGCCGGGCGATCTCCAGGTAGTCGCCGGCGGCCAGCGGCTGCTCGCAGAGATCGGCGAAGCCGAAACGGGCGACGCCGCGCGCGGTGAGCGGCACCGGTAGGTTTCGGCCCTTGACAGTGAGCTCGTCCGGACCGGACTCGGCCCCTTCGGTCAGACGGGCGAAAGCCGCGTCCAGCGCCTCGGCGGCGCGCGGGCCGAGCGGCGCATGGTAGACCGAGATGTCCTGCAGCCGCTGGCGTCGATAGTCGCGCCCGCTGTCGAGCTGCAGGATGTCGAGCCGCTCCTTGATCAGATCGACGAAGGGCAGGAAGCGCTCGCGCTGCAGGCCGCCTGTGTAGAGATCGTCGGGCGGCCAATTCGATGTCGCGACCATGACCGCACCGGCGGCGAAAAAGGCCTCGAATAGACGCCCCAGGATCATGGCGTCGGCAATATTGACCACATGGAACTCGTCGAAGCAGATCAGCCAGGCCTCGCCGGCCAGCTCATTGGCCAGCTCCGGCAGGGGGTCGGCCTTGCTGCCCTTGGTCTCGGCGCGCCAGGCGTGCAGCCGGTCGTGCACCTCCAGCATGAAGGCGTGGAAGTGGACACGCCGCTTGGCCTCGACCGGAGCGGTGGCGAAGAAGAGGTCCATCAGCATGGACTTGCCGGTGCCGACTCCGCCGTAGAGGTAGAGGCCCTGCGGCGGATCGGCCTTGCGCCGGCCGAGGCCGAGCCGCTCCTTCCAGCCGCCGCGGCCCATGGCCGGCTCGTAGTGCGCCAGAGCCTTGTGCAGGCTTTGAAGCTTCTCGGCGGCCAGCTCCTGCCCCTCGTCCGGCCGCAGAAAACCGCCGCGCCGTCGGCCCCGGTAGGACCAGAGCGGCCCCTCGGGGTCCAGCGGCGGAAGCTCGGCCTCAGCCAGCTCTGCGGTCGGGCTGTCGGTCATGGCTCATCGAGCGGCCTTTTGGGGGGCGGCCTTCGTTCAGGCCCGCGAATGCCCCGCACGCCGGTCGCTTAGAAGCGGTAGTAGAGCGAGAACAGGACGTCGTGGGAAAAATAGTGATCGGAGCTGATCTGGTCGCCGCCGGCAAAGCGCACGGTTTCGACCTCGCCCAGATCGATGAAGCGGTAGGAGATGTCGGCCGACCAATTCTGCGCGAAACGCCAATCGACCCCGGCCATCAGGCCCCAGGCGATGTTGTCGGTCTCTTGTTCCTGATCGACCTGCGCCTGGCTGCTGAGAACCGTGCGCTGTGTGTCGGCATAGTTGCGCGCCCAGCCGACCGTACCGCCGACGAAAGGCGTGAACGAAGATTGGTTGCGCCATTCGAGGATCGCATTGATCAATACCTGGGCCGTGGCGACATTGATCTCGTAGTCGACCGTGTTGGCCCCCGCCTGATCGCGTACATCCAGGTCGAAGCGGACGCGGTAGCCAGCTTCGAGCTCAGTGCGCAGCGGGAAGTTCTTGAAGCGCCAGCCGACGACGGCCGCCGGACCTGCCACCTGATCGGTGTCGTTCTGCACGTCGGGCGTGCCTTGGAAGCCCGTTGTCTCGACGTCCCTGATCTCGGAGAAGGCCGAGCCGATTGCGCGGATGCCGACGTAGGCACCGGTGTCGCCGTCGCCGGCCTGGACCTGGCCTGGCGCCAGCGAGGCGGTCGCCAGGAGACAGGCCGCAGCGGCTGCAGCCAAAACGGCACGGCTGTTAAGACGAAAAGCCATGGACTCCCCCCGAAGACATGCGGCCCCGTTCAACGGGCTGCCGCCCGAAACCCAGCTCTCAACTCGGCGACGACAGGTTGGCGCAAGGAAGCCGCAATTGCAATGGCCTGGGCTTTATCTGGGGGTTCAGCGGCCGCCGGCGACGCGCAGGATCGTGCCGGTCACGTAGGAGGCCTCGTCCGACAGCAGCCAGAGAATCGGCTCGGCCACCTCTTCGGCTTCGGCCGGGCGGCCGATGGGCACCGTGTGGCCTTCCGTCTCCATGCGGTCGGGCATGCCCGATGACGCATGAATCTCTGTCTTGATGAAACCCGGTGCGACCGCGTTAACGCGGATGCCCTCGCCGGCGACTTCCTTGGAGAGACCGATGGTGAAGCTGTCGACCGCCCCCTTGGTCGCCGCGTACCAGACATAGGTGTTGGCGCTGCCGAGCGTGGCTGCGCCGGAGGAGAGGTTGACGATACCGCCGCCCTCCCCGCCGTGTTTGCGCGACATGCGCTGCACGGCGGCACGGGCGCAGTAAAAGACACCCAGCACGTTGGCCGCCGTTACCCGGCGCAGCGTATCGCCATCGACATCGTCGAGCCGGCCGGCGAGGCCGGTCAAACCGGCATTGTTGACCAGGGCGGTGATCGGACCGAGCTGCCGGTCCACGGCGGCGAAGAGCTGCTCGACCGCGCCCTCATCCGCGACGTCGGCCTGCAGGGCGATGGCCCGGCCGCCGCCGTCGGTGATCTCGGCCGCGACCGCCTCGGCCGCCTTCGCATCAGTCCTATAGTTCACGCAGACGGCATAACCTTGGGCCGCCGCCAGGCGGGCCGTGGCGGCACCGATCCCGCGCCCGCCGCCGGTCACGATCATGATCTTGTCGCTCACGCCCCAACTCCCTTCGTATTGTTTCCGTCAGCATAAGAGATCGCCTTGCGGCGGCAAGACAGCCCAGCGCATGGTAGGGCCGCACCGTCGCATGCGGCGGACACGGCAAGGTGACTGGTCGCAAGCGGCCCGGCGCGCCATCATGACCGAAGGAGAGACGGGAGTTAGGGGGCACCCGATGACGCTGATTCTCTACGAGCGGCTCTGCGCCGACGACCGCCGGCCGAGTCCCTATTGCTGGCGCGCGCGCCTCGCCCTGGCGCACAAGGGCCTGAAGCCGGACGAGTACCGGGCGATAAAGTTCACCGAGGCCGAGAAGGTCGGCTTCAGCGGCCAGGGCAAGGTGCCGGTGCTGGTGGACGGGGACGAGGTGGTCTGGGACAGCTGGACTATCGCCACCTACCTGGAGGAGGCCTACCCGGACGCACCCTCCCTGTTCGGCGGGGAGCGCGGCAAGGCGCTTGCCCGCTTCGTCAATCACTGGACCAACGAGTGCCTGCAAAAGGCCTTCGCCCCGGTGGTTGTGCCCTCCCTTCACGCGGTCACCCATGCGGAGGATCAGGACTACTATCGGGAGACTCGCGAGACAAAGTGGGGGCTGACGCTCGACGACATGCGCGCACAACGTGGCGAACGTATCACCGCCCTGCATCAGACCTTTGCGCCGCTGCGCGAACTGCTGGCCGAACAGCCTTTCGTCTGCGGCAGCCAGCCCGGCTACGCTGACTACCTCGCGTTCGGCGAATTTCAATGGGCGCGCTGCGTCGATCCCGAGGACCTGGTCCCGGCCGAGGACAAAGAGATCCGCACCTGGCGGACCCGCATGCTCGATCTTTTCGACGGCCTGGCGCGGCAGGTTACCGCCTTCGATACGGCGGCCTAGCTTTGGGAACGAGAGGGCGGAATCGTGAGTGACAATCTCGAACGGGTGAGCGGCGGCTGCTACTGCGGGCGCGTGCGCTACCAGGCCAGAGGCATTAGCCGGGATGTCGTCGAATGCCACTGCTCGCAGTGCCGCAAGCAGGCCGGACACCGTTACGCCAGCACCGGCGCCAAGACCAGTGAAGTCGAGATCGAGGGCGCCGAAAACATCACCTGGTTTCGCGCCTCGCCGGATGCCGAACGCGGCTTCTGCTCCACCTGCGGCTCGCACTTGTTCTGGAGACAATGCGACGAGGACTACACGAGCATCCTTGCGGCATCGCTTGATGCGCCAAGCGGGCTGCGGATGACAAAGCACATCTTCGTCGACGACAAGGCCGACTACTATCAGATCGACGACGGCCTGCCGCAATTCGCCGGCTACGACAGACCGCTAGCCCCTGACTCGGCGCAATGATGAGGAAGCCCCGACACCGCGGTCCACCGAGACCGGGACGGTAGATCGAGCGGTCAGCGCAAGACTCGAGGCTATTCCGCGGCGACTGTGTGCTGCTCGGCAGGCGTCTCGGCCGGCTTCTCGTCGTGATGCAGGTCGATGTTGGCGCGCTGCAGGCTGTTGGCGGTCTCGCCATGCACCTTGAGCATCTCCGACTCGGCCTGCACCTCTTCGGTACTCGGCATCATCGCCTTGTCCAGATAGTCGCGCTTGGCCGGATCGGCCTCGATCTTCCTGGCGATGGTCCGGAGCTGCCAGAAGAAGCGCAGCCACCTCGTCAGGGTGACGCCCTGCTCCCAGGCCCGCTTGGGATAGAAGATGAGCGGGTTTTCGATCGGCAGGCCGGGGCGCCGCTGGGTGCGCACCTTGTAGCGCACATGGCCGCCTTCCACCGGATGGATGCCTTCGAACATGAGAGAGCCGTAGAACCACATGATCGGCCAGATCATCTTGTCGACCTTCTTGCCGACCGCTGCGGCGCGGCGCATCACCCGCTCGATGTGCTCCAGGGTGTAGTACTTGTTCCAGGCCTTCTTGTAGGCCGTCTCCCACTCCTCCTTCGACATGATGGGATGCCCGGTGACCACGTGATCGAGGGCATACTTGTTCATGTCGGGATCCATCCAGACGCCCTTCTTGTGCAGCGTCTGATGGTCCTCGGAGCCGGGCAGCGGCGTCAGATAGAAGAACTCGACCAGCTCGACCGGCAGCTCCTCCATCAGGATGCCGATGTCGCGGTCGATCGATTCCGGCGTATCCGGCGGGAAGCCCAGGATGTAGCCGACGTAGGTCATGACGCCCTGCTGCTTCCACTCGTAGAGCAGCTTGCGGTATTCCCAGATCTTGTTCTGCCGTTTCTTGGCGCCCATCAGGGCTTCGGGGTTGATGTTCTCCAGCCCGATGTAGACCCAGTGCACGCCGGCGCGCGCCGCCTTCTCGATGAAGTTCGGCAGACGGTGGCAGAGGGTATCGACCTGGACGAAGAACTTGAAGTTGAGCCCTTCCTCTTCGCGCAGCTTGATCAGGCGGTCGAGGATCGCCTCCCAATCCTTGTTGCGCGCGAAGTTGTCGTCGGTCAGGAAGAAGCGCTTGATGCCGCGCGAGACGATGCCGCGGACCAGCTGCTCCACGTCGTCCGGCGTGCGCCGGCGCGAGACCCGGCCCTGCACGTTGATGATGGAGCAGAAACTGCACTGGAAGGGGCAGCCGCGGCTGGTATCGAAGCTGGTGTAGCCGCCGGTAATCCGGTTGACCACGTTGTCCGGCAAATAGGGCACTGCCGCGTTGGCCATGTCCGGCAGGTCGTTCATGTAGTTGTAGATCGGCTTCAGCTCGCCCCGGTAGATGTCCTGGAACAGCTTGTCGAGGCGGCCCTCCGCTTCGCCGGCATAGATCGAGATGCCCATGTCGAGGGCTTCCTGAATGTCCGGCGGGATCTCCGGCAGCATCGAGAGGCAGCCGCCGACGTGGAATCCGCCGATGACCACCGGAATGTCGTGCGCCAGGAACTGTTGCGCCATGGCAACAGAGCGGGGGAATTGATTCGACTGAACGCCGACCAGGCCAACGAAGCCGCCGCCCGCCGCCTTGAGCTCTCGGATCAGCTGCTTGACCGGGATGACCGTGTTGGTCTCGTCGTGGGCGATCGCCTTGATCTCGACATCGTCGCCGAGCACGCGCTGTTCCGCGCACTGCAAGGTCAAACCATAGACCGATGCCAAGCTGTTAGAAGGCACCGCCGAGCGGCGCCATTGAATGACGTAGCCGTCTTCGTCATAGCGCGACGGCTTGATCAGAACGACGAGAAAGGTCTTCTTAGCGGCCATAATTGCCCCCCTTGATGCAACAAGGCTAGTAGGCAATCTACCGCAAGTGCTTGTGTATTGAAATCTGTAATACAGCGAATGCTAAGGCGCGTGACCGAATAGTAACGGTCCACCTTTTCACGTCCGCGCGAGGGGCCCGCAGACATTATTGTGCCGCCGCGGCGCCGGCCTGTGGCGCAAAGGCCGCCTCCATCTCCCGCCGTGTCTGCACGGCCGGAGCCGTCTCATCTAGCGTCACGTCGGCACGGGTGACGACAGAGCCCTCAGGCAGATCGCGCGTCAGGGTGACGTAATGCGCCAGGCCGATCGGCAAGGCGCCGGCAGTCAAACTGTCGTCGGCCGGCATCAGCCGCCCCCAGACCGTGTAGCCGCCCTCGCCGTCTAAGACTTCGCCGGCTTTCAGGGGGCGTTTGGCGACCGCCGCCACGTCGCCGCGGAAGCCCGTGGCGGCGCCGGTCGGCTCGCCGCGCAGGGCGGCGCTCAGGACCGAGATCCCGAGCTCCAGCCCGATCAAATGAAAGGGCTTGTAAAGGGCGCTGTAGCGGCCGCTGACGTCGACCACCAGGCCGTACTCGGCGAAGCAGCGGGCCGTATAGTCGGACGGCGCCTCGAAGACCACGTAGACGCCCCAGCGCAGGTCGCGCGGCACCTCGGCACCGTCGCGCTCCAGGCAGGAGATCACCTCGACTTGGCCCTTGTGATGCAGGCTGCCGCCCTCGCGACGCGGCTTCAACACCTCGGGCAGGTCGTCGACGCTGCATGGCGGGAAGGCGAGGCCGTCGGGCGCCGGGGTCAGGCCGGTGGCGTTGGCGACCGCCGCCATCTCGATGGCCGACTTGGTGCCGTCGAGGAAGGAGTTGAACATTTGCGGGTTCATGCCGCCGGCCGCCGCCCGCTCAGGCGTCAGGCCGTAGTAGGGCCAGACCGTATCCGGCGTCGAGGCATGGTACTCTGGCAGGTACTTGGTGCCCTTGCCGGCCGCCACCACGGGCAGGCCGCAGGCCCGCGCCCAGTCGACCATCTCGCAGATCAGCGCCGGCTGATCGCCGTAGGCAAGCGAGTAGACCAGGCCTGCCTTAGCGAACTCCCGGGCCAGCAGGGGACCCGCCAGCACGTCGGCCTCGACGTTGACCATCACCAGGTGCTTGCCGTTCGCGACGCAGGCGCGTGCGTGGGCGATGCCGGCCGCTGGGCTGCCGGTCGCGTCGATCACCACCTCCAGGCCGTCGGCCGCGATTAGCGCCTGTGCGTCTTCCGTAACGTGAGTCGCGCCGCTTTCCATGGCTTGAGAAAAAGACCCGGCTGCGCCCGCCTCCGCCGGCCAGCCGGTCGCTACCATGGCGGCCCGCGCCCGTGCCGGATCGAGATCCGCCAGGCCCAGCACATGCAGCCCTTCGGTCATGCGGGCCTGGGCCAGGAACATGGACCCGAACTTGCCGGCACCGATCAGCCCCGCGCGCACGGGGCGCCCCGCTGCCGCACGCTCCTGAAGTAGACGGTAGAGATTCATGGCCAGTCCCTGCCGCTTGTCGCGTCTGTCGCGCAGCCGAGAGACCAGCAAATCACAAATTGGCCTCCGGCGCAGCGGGCTGCTTCATCTTTCTTGTCGCCAATACCACGCCGGCAGCGGCCACCGCCAGTCCGAGCCAGGCAAGCGGCGGCATGCGCTCGCCCAGGGCAGCCCAGGCGAGCAGGGCCGCCAACGGCGGCACCAGAAACATCAGGGCCGAGACCCGCGAGACCTCACCCGCCCGGATCATGGCTAGCAGCAGGCTGACGGCGATCAACGAGTTGCCGATCACCAGAACGGCGAGCGAGACGATCAGCTCGCCGGTCCAGACCACCACCATGCTTTCCGTCAGGAAGGCCAGCGGCAGGATCACGGCGAGACCGACGGCGAACTGCACCAGATTGGCGATCACCGGGTTGTGGTTCAGGCCGAAGCGCTTCTCGTAGAGAGAGGCCCCGGTCATGCCGAACATGGCGAGGAAGGCGCAGGCCAGGCCGAAGATCGAAGCGGCCTCGATCGTCGAGCGGGCGAAGATGACGATGGCGGCGCCGGCCAGGCCGAGCAGCAGACCGAGCCAGCGCAGCGCGCTCACCCGCTCGCCGGCCAACGCCGGCGCGGCAATCGCGACCAGGATCGGCTGTAGCGAGACGATCAGCGCGACGGCCCCGGCCGAAACCCCCGAAGCGAAGGAGAGGTAGGAGAGGCCGAAGTAGACCGCCTGCACCAGGAAGCCGACCACGGCGAGATGGACCCAGTCGGCTGCCCGGCGCGGCAGGCGCGGCCGAAGCATCAGCGCAAGCGGCGCCAGGACGACCAGCACCAGGGCAAAGCGCAAGGCCAGGAAGGTCATGGGCTCGCTGTAGAGCAGGCCGAGCTTGGCGAAGGTGAAGCCGCTCGACCAAAACAGCAGGAACACCAAGGGCGCCGTCGTCAGCCAGAGCGGCTTCACCGTCACTCTCTCGTGCGAGCTGGCCAAGACAATCTCCAAGGCAAGGGAAGAGCCGATCGCGCCTCGCGAGCGGCTCCGGCGTGATAACGGCCGATCGAGTTTTCGCGGCTACGCCACGGCGCCGATCACTCCGCTGCTTGACCGGCCGCCGCCTGCTCGCGCGCCAAGGTCAACAGGCAGTCGTCGGGTAAAGGCTCGATCGGCGTGAAGTCGCGGTGGGCGATCCACGGCTTGCGGTTGAACTTGCGGATGTGGTTGGAAACCTCACAGAGGCTCAAGTAGACGATGGTGCGGCCCCAGGGGCTGATGTTCGGTGGGCTGGCGTGCACAAGGTTGGAATGGAACATCAGCACCGAGCCGGGCTTGCCGGTCGGCGCCACGATCCCGCCTTCGTCGGCCAGGCGCTTTACGGTCGCGCGGTCGAGAGTCCAGAGCGGGTAGCTGGTGGTCTCCAGGTCGTGGCCAGCCTCCAAGACACCGGCCTTGTGGCTTCGCGGGATCAGCATCAGCGCGCCGTTGACCGCGGTCACCTCGTCGAGGAACAGCGCGATATTCATGGCGCGCGGCTCCGGCATGTCGTCGTCGCGCTTCCAGGTGCCGTAGTCCTGGTGCCATTGCCAGACCTCGCCGTCGAAGGCTGCCTTGGCGTTCACCTTGTACTGATGCATGTAGACCTGGCCGTCGAGCAGCTGCATGACCGGCTCGATCAGACGAGGGTGGCGCCCGAGGCGGCGGAAGCCTTCGTTGTACATGTGGGCGGCGAAGGCGGTGCGCGCCGCGCCGCTCGATTCGCGCCAGACCTCCTCGCGGTCCAGCGCATAGACGGCGTCGGCCTCGCGCCGCAGCAGCGCCGCCTCCTCGAGCGAAAAGACGTCGGGCAGAAAGAGATAGCCCTCTTCTCTGAACTGGGCGATCTGTCGCTCGTCGAGCCTCATGGCGTCCTCCCTAACCGCGCGTCATTCCGCCGCCTGCGCCAAATCGGCAAGGCAGTCATCCGGCAGCGGCTCCAGCGGGCTCGCATCCCGGTTGCAGTGATGCCAGGCACGTTTGGTGCCACGGCAGGCGTTCGTAACGGCATTGTAGTTCACATAGAAGACAGCACGGCGCCAGGGCGTGATGTTGTTGGCCGAGCCGTGCACGATGTTGCAGTGGAGAAAGGCGACCGATCCGGCCGGGCCGGTCAAGGCCTTCAGGCCATGCTCGGCGACTAGACTCTCCAGGGTCGGTCGGTCGATCTCCATCACGGTGTAGCCCTTGGCGCCGGCTTCCGGCGCGACCTCCTCGATGAGGCCGTGGTTTTGCGAGCCGGGCACCACCAGCAGCGGCGCGTTGGCGGCGCTGGCCTCGTCAAGGAACACGCCGGTCACCACGCAGATCGGCTCCGGCATGCCATCTTCCCGGTGCCAGGTCCCGAAATCCTGATGCCAGTTCCAGGTGCCGCCGCCGAGTCCCTGCTTCGGGTTGAGCCGCGTCTGATGGATGTAGACCCGGTCGCGGAGAAGCTGATGCACCGGCCCGAGCAGCCGCGGATGTAAGGAGAGGCGGCGAAAGGCCTCGGAGACACTGTGCCCGCCGTAGACCAGGCGCACGGCAGAACTGTCTTCCACCTCGCGCACAACCTCTGGCCCTTCGCGCGTCAGCAGGCCCGGCAGTTCTGCGCGCAAGACCGCTACCTCCGCTGGCGAGAAAAGTGCCGGCAGAAAGAGATGGCCCTCGGCATCAAAGCGGGCGATCTGATCCTGGGTCAGGTCCATGCTTGCGGCGCTAGGATAGCACGCGGCGGGGTTAGCGGTCTGCCGCCAGTCTGAGTCCAAAGCCGACGAAGATGGCGCCGGCGATAGCGGAAATGACCCGCTCCAACCGGCGATAGGCAGCGGCGACCGGGCGCCAGGTCACGGCCAGGGCGACCAGGGCGTACCAGCCGCCGGCCATGGCCACCACGGTCGCCACGATCAGGGCATCGAACCAAAGCGGCGCGTCGGGCGGCACAGCCACGGCGAAAAGGCTTGTGAAAAAAGCCGCGGCCTTGGGATTGCTGAGGTAGGTCAGGAGACCGAGGCGAAAGGCCCGCATGCCGGACGCGCACACTTGTCCCGCCATCGAAAGCGGAGCGGCCGGCCGACGTGCCGCGAGGATCATGCGCAAGCCGACGGTGATGAGATAGACGGCGCCGGCGATGCGCACCAGGTGATAGAGCCAGCCGGCGGTCCCGAACAGCAGGCCGAGGCCGGCCAGGCTCGCCGCCGCCCAAATGGTGGTGCCCAGCGCGACGCCGGCGGCGACCAGGAGGCCGGCGCGGCGCGACCGCGTTACTGCGGCATGCATGGTGGCCAGGAAGTTGGGCCCGGGGCTCACCACCGTCACCAGCCAGATGCCGGTGATGGTCAGCAGGCTGGTCCAGAGGATCGGAGTGAAGGTCTCAGACATGGCGTGCTTTCCGAGGGTCCTTGCGTGGCTGACCTACCACATACGCACCCGGCCAGTGTCGACGTGCACGAAGTCGGACAGGGGATAGTAGCCGACCCCGCCGACCTCCATCTGTCGTGCCGCCTTGCGCAGCTCCCAGAGCGGTACCCCGGGCAGGCGCAAATCGGTCGCCTGGCCGCGCACGTGATAGCTGTTCTTGGCGACGCCGTTGGTCGTGCGCCGCAGGGCCGCGTTCGATTCCGGCGAGCGGTAGGCGGAGACGATCTGCGCCGGCCCCTCCACGCGCAGTAGGCTGCGGAGGCGGTGCAGGGCGTCGATCAGCGCCGGGTCCATCTCGGTGACCGCGTCGTTGCGGTGATCGCGCATCACCCGGTTGATCCGGTCCATGGCCTCAGGGAGGTAAGCGCCCTCGGCCCAATAGACCGTGTCGACCCGTTCGCCGGTGTGCAGGTTGAGCAGCGCAATGCGCCGTTCCCCGGCCGCCGCACGGCCGAGCCCTGGCGCTGCCAGCAGCGTGCCGGCTGCGCCACACCAGGTCAGAAAGTGTCTACGAGAGACCCATTGCGCCATCGCGGCGCATTACACCGCGCGCCGCTGTGTGCGGCAAGGGACATAAGAATTACCAGGCGCGGACCGGCCCGGTGTCGATGTGGACGTAGCCGCGGTAGCTGCCGACGCCGCCGGCCTTGAGGGCCCGCGCCGCACGATAGAGCTCTCGCTTGCGGCGCCCCGGCAGCCGCAGGTCCACCGCCTGGCCCTTGATATGGAAGCTGTTCAGCGCGACCCCGTCGTAGATGTTGCGCAGCTTGGCGTTGGTGCGCTCCGTGCGATAGGCTGAAAGGATATGGATCGGCTGATCGGCCTCAAGTTTGGTCTGCAACGCGAACATAACCTCGAGCAGCTTGAGGTCGATCGCGCGCATCTCGTCCACGTGGTGATCGCGTAGCACCCACTGGATGCTTTCCAACTCCTCCAGCACGTAGTCGCCGCCGGCCCAGAAGGTGGCGCGGACCGTCTCCCCGGTGTTTTCGTTGTAGAGCGCCAACCGACGGTCCGACAGCAGAGGACCGACCGAAGGCTTGTCGGGCTTGCGGCGGGGCAGCGGCGATTCCAGATAGGCCGTATCGGCGAGCGGCAGCTCGATCGCCTGACTGTGCGCAGGCGGCGGCGGCGCTCGCCGTGTGGCGCCGGTGACATAGGCCGCGACACCGCCGGCAAGAGCGAGGCCGGCGGCCGAGGAAAGCTGTAGAAAGCGGCGCCGCGAGGGCGGCAGCGGCCCCTCGGCGGCAGTAGCCTGCGGCGGCGGGCCTGCGGGGGCGGTAGCCTGCGGCGGGGGCACCGACGGCTCCGGGCTCGACTCTACCGACTGGCTTTCCTGCGGCTCCAACAGGCACTGCGGCAGCGCCCCGTCGGCCGGCAAGGCAGGCTCAGGCACCGCGCAGGCCAGCTTGGTGTGGCCCCAACCGCGGCGCAGCTTCTCCTTGGCGCGGGCCACGCGCGCCCGCGATCGCCCTCTGATACCGCTCATGGTTAACAAGACTGGGCCAAAATGGTTGACAGAGAGATAACGCGCACCGGTAATGCGGCCCAGCCAGGAAAACCGCGCTGGGACATAGGCTATCCGGCGCCAGAAACGGCACACACAGGGGCCCAAGAATGGACGAAGACGTCTTCAATATTGAGCTGCGCAAGTTCCTCAAGAAAGTTGGGGTCACCTCGCAGCGCGAGATCGAGCAGGCGGTCCGCGATGGCATCGAGTCCGGCGAACTGACCGGTCACGAGACTCTGAAGGCCAAGATCACCCTCACCATCGAGGGGCTGGACGTGAGCCACGAGATCGAGGGCGATATCTCGCTCCAGTAGCTTTTTGGTGTGAATTTCGCACGAAGCGCCCTGCCTCAGCCGCCGAAGGCCGGCGGCAGCGCCATTCCCTTATCCTCCATCACGCTGCGCAGGCGATCCGGGTAATCGGTGATGATGCCGTCGACCCCCAGATCGATCAGGGAAGCCATGTCAGACGGCTCGTTCACCGTCCAGACCACGACCCGCAGGCCGAGGCGCCGTGCTTCCAGCAGCTCGGCAGGCCGCAAATCACGATAGTAGGGCGACCAGACGACACCGCCGGCAGCCTGGATCAGGCGCGGGACCGAGCCGTCGTAGATGTCCACGTCGAGGCCGGCCGTCCAAGGCGATGTGCCGTCGCGGCCGCGCTGTAGGTTGTCCAGCCAGCGCTGTTCGGCCGTGAGGTAGACGGTCGGGATCGTCGGCTCCAGGGCTTGCACCGCCTGCAGTGTCCGCCAGTCAAAAGACTGAACGCTCGTCCGGCCGACAACACCAGCATCGCGAATTGCCGCGACCAAGACCTCGGCGAAGCGCTTCGGCGTCGGTGATAGCTCCGGCTTCTCGGGCGAGATCTTGGTCTCGATGTTGTAGCGGATGGTCCCGGCGGAGAGTGCTTCGGCGCGTGCGAAAACCGCCGCCAGGGTGGGAATGCGCACTGCATCGGCGCCCTGCTGCTCGGGAAAGCGCTGCGCAGTCTCGCTCTCCGGCTTGAGCCGGCCGATGTCGAAACCGGCGAGCGCGACGCTTTCGAGCGCGAAAAGCGCCGGCCGCGGCTCTTCCTCGGAGAGCCAGCGCCCATCGGAGCGGCGCGTACGCTCCGGATGAAGCCGCAGGTCGTGATAGACCACGACCGTACCGTCGGCGGTCATGACGCCGTCCATCTCCAGCGTGGTCACGCCCACCGCTAGAGCTTTCTCGAAAGCCGGTAGGCTGTTTTCCGGAGCCAGCCCACGGGCGCCGCGATGGCCCTGCAAGTCGAAGGCTGGCAATCCCCTCGCCGAGGTCCCCTCGGTGTCCGGCCCGGCGAAGAGGCTGAGCAGGGCCAGGAGACCGAAGAGCGCGGTGGTGATCAGCCAGCCGAGCGAGGCTGGAGATAGCTTTCGCGGGTTTGGATTTCGCGGGTTTGGATTTCGCGGTTTTGGCGCCTCGTCGGACAGGGGTCCAGTCTCCTGCTGCAACCACCATGCTGCCCGAGAGCGGAAGCGCCGCCAAGGCCAGCGTCAGAGAGCGACCTCGCCTTCTTCGCGCGCGCGTTCGGCACTTGGCCCCTCGGCGGCCCTCTCGCCGGGCGCGCCTTCGTGATGGGCGATGACGGCCAGGAAGATCTCGCCGTAGCGCTCTAGCTTGGCTTGGCCGACGCCGCCGAGGCCGGCAAAGTCCTCCAGGCTACGCGGTCGAGTCGTGGCCATCTCCATCAGGGTCGAGTCGTGGAAGATCACGTAGGGCGGCACGCCCTGCTGCTTGGCGAGATCGCGGCGCCGGGCGCGCAGGGCTTGGAACAGGGATTCGGCCGCCGGATCGTCGAGCGCAACCTGGCGGCGCGGCGCAGAGACCTTGGCCGCCTTACGCCAGGAGGGATCGCGGCGCAGCGCGACAGTGCGCTCGCCGCGTAGCACCGGACGGCAGTCCGGTCCGAGCCGCAACCCGCCGTGGCCCTCCAGGTCGACTGAAAGCAGGCCCTGGGCGACGAGTTGGCGGATCACCGACCGCCAGGCCTGGCGCGACAGTTCGCCACCGATGCCGTAGGTGCTGATCTGGTCGTGGCGGAACTTGCGGACCCGCTCCGTCTCTCCGCCGAGCAACACGTCGATGACATGGGCGGCGCCAAACATCTGGCCGGTGCGGTAGACGCAAGAGAGCACCTTCTGGGCCGCCTCGGTGCCATCGAAGCTCTCCACCGGATCGAGGCAGGTATCACAGTTGCCGCAGGGCTCGGCCAACTTCTCGCCGAAGTAAGCGAGCAGAACCTGACGCCGGCAGCGCGTCGCCTCGCAGAAGCCCAGCAGCGCGTCGAGCTTCTGGCGCTCGATCCGCTTCTGATCCTCCGGGGCAGCGGAGTTGGCCGTCATCTGCTGCAGCTTGGCGACGTCCTGGATGCCGTAGACCATCCAGGCGTCGGCAGGCAGGCCGTCGCGCCCGGCGCGCCCGGTCTCTTGATAGTAGGCCTCCAGGCTCTTCGGCAGGTCGAGGTGGGCGACGAAGCGCACGTCCGGCTTGTCGATGCCCATGCCGAAGGCGATGGTTGCGCAGATCACCACGCCCTCTTCCTTGACGAAGCGGGTCTGGTGGCGGGCTCGCACGTCCTTTTCCAAGCCGGCATGGTAGGGCAGGGCCTCGATCCCTTGGGCGGCGAGCCAAGCCGCCGTCTCCTCGACTTTGGCGCGGCTCAGGCAGTAGACGATCCCCGCCTCGCCGGCATGCTCGCCCCGCAGGAAATCGAGCAGCTGCCGGCGCGGGTTGACCTTGGGCTGGACCCGGTAGCGGATGTTCGGCCGGTCGAAACCGGCGACGAAAGCACGGCCCTCGCTCAGCTCCAGCCGCTCCAGGATGTCGCGCCGGGTCGGGCCGTCGGCCGTCGCCGTCAAGGCGATGCGCGGCACCGAGGGAAAGCGCTCGTGCAGGATGGTTAGCTGCCGGTACTCGGGCCGGAAGTCGTGGCCCCATTGCGAGACGCAGTGCGCCTCGTCAATGGCGAAGAGCGCCAGCTCGCAGTCGTTCAGCAGGTCGAGGAAACCCTCGGTCAACAGCCGCTCCGGCGCCACATAAACCAGATCCAATTCGCCCGCGCGCATGGCCCGCTCGGCCGCCCTGGCCTCGCCGTAGGGCATGGCAGAGTTCACCGCCGCGGCGCGCGCACCGAGCTGGGTCAGGGCCGTCACCTGATCCTGCATCAGCGCGATCAGCGGCGAGACCACCACGCCGAGCCCCGGCCGGCAGAGCGCCGGCAGTTGATAGCACAGCGACTTGCCGCCGCCGGTCGGCATGAGAACCAGGCAGTCGCCGCCGGCGATCACATGATTGACGATCTCGGCCTGCTGGCCGCGGAAGGAATCGAAACCAAAGACCCGGCGGAGGGTCTCAAGGGGTTGCGCTGGCATGCCGCTTTTATAGCGCGGCGCTACGGAGTGCGCCCGCCGAAAAGCAGTCAGTTAAAGGATGCAGAGACGGACAACTAGGGCGAAAACCGGTCTGTCCAGTCAGCCCTAGGCAAACTCTTTCACCTGACGCGCCCGCATGGCGACGGCGACCTCGCGGCTGGCGAGATCGCCTTCGGCCTCGAGGGCAGCAGCGACGTCGGCCTGCACATTGGCGCTCTTGTTCTGGCTGAGCTTCGCCTTGGCCTCGATGCGCGCGATCGGCAGCTCGAAGGCGACGATGCCGCGACGCATGGCGCGCAGATAGCTTTCGTCCTGGCTTTCCATCGACCAGGCGGGGTTACGTCCGGCCTCGTGCCGGGCAACCGTGCGTTCCAGCAGATCGCTCACCACGGCGTCGTCCGCGATCACCTGAGGCCGGCCGTAGACGTGCACCGCCATGTAGTTCCAGGTCGGTACATGGCGGCCCGGCCCATACCAGCTCGGCGAGACGTAGGCGTGCGGCCCCTGGAACACGACCATGGCATCGCTTTCCAGGTCCTCGAAGTCGCGCCACTGCGGGTTGGCCCGCGCCATGTGCGCCAGCAGGGTGCCTTGCGGTCCGCGCTCGGGATCGAGCAGAACCGGTAGGTGGCTCGCCTGCACCGCACCACCGCGCGCCGTCACCAACAGCGCGAAGTCGTGCCGCTGCATGAGCTCGAGGATGCTGTCCCGGTCCTCGAGCAGGAAAGGTTCGGGGATGTACATGGTCGCTCCAGTCCGCGGTCTAGGAGGTGAAGCTAGGTGGCAGAGTGGACCTTTTACAGAGCCATTATCAGAAAATTTAAAGAGTCCATTTTCACGAGAACTGGACCCCCGGCTACTACTCAGCCACGCCAACCGGGCGGGTTACGATACCTTGGAAAGTACTAGGGATATGGAGTCCACGAAGCATCGCTACCTCAGCCGATGGGCTGTGTCAGGGACTTTTTGCGTTATTGGCCGCTAGCTTTGAAAGCCGCTCCTGTGCGCTCTCGTGATTGGCGGCGGCGGCCCGCGAATACCAGATCTTTGCGAGTACGAGGTTACTTTCTCGCCCTAAGCCGTATTCATAGATGTAGCCGGCTGCGTATTGCGCGTCTGCGCGTCCAATTTCTGCCTGCTCGAACATCCAATCGACGGCGACCGGCAGCAGTTCCCTATCCGACAATACAGCCGTAGGAAGGGTCATCCCGCTGTGCTGCCTAGACCACTCGTCAACAAGGATACGAGTATACGAACGAAACAAAAACTCCCTAGCGGGTTCGTAATTCTGATCGGCCGATCGTTCGTAGAGCTCATAAACGTATTTCTCAAACCGCAGATTGTCGGAAAGCCACGTCTTGTCGCCCAGCATCGCCCCAAAGTAGATCAGGTGAGCGATGGCATACTCCTGTTCCCCCGGGACGTCCGAGTGCGATTCGGACATGGCATCGAGAATGCGTGAATAGCAGTCATCGCGATCGTCGTAGCTACGCATCGCAGAATGAAAGTTTGTGGCGAATCCGTGCTCGGACCGCTCTATCACGTCCAGGTAGTTTGAAAGTGCCTCGTTGCCAGCGAGGTGATCAGCAATGCCCCAGCAACTAGCAGCATTGGTCGACGCTGGATTGGCTGCAGCGAAGAACAAGAAGACCAGCAGACACCATGACGGCGGAACCGGGCTCAATGAAATTCGGCCCCTGACAGCTGAAACAATCCCCATCTGTGGTGGTGCTTACAGCGACAACTGCCGTTATCCCCGCCGCTCAACCATCAGCTTCTTGATCTCGGCGATGGCCTTGGCCGGGTTCAGGCTCTTGGGGCAGGTCTTGGTGCAGTTCATGATGGTGTGACAGCGGTAGAGCCGGAAGGGGTCTTCCAAGGCGTCGAGCCGCTCTCCGGTGAACTCGTCGCGGCTGTCGGCGATCCAGCGGTAGGCCTGCAGCAGCACCGCCGGACCTAGGTAGCGATCGGCGTTCCACCAATAGCTCGGGCATGAGGTGGTGCAAGAGAAGCAGAGGATGCACTCCCAGAGGCCGTCAAGCTTGGCCCGCTCCTCCGGGGTCTGCAGGCGTTCGCGCTCGGGCGGCGGTGTGGTCGCCTTCAGCCAAGGTTCGATCGAGCTGTACTGCGCGTAGGCCTGGGTCAGGTCCGGCACCAGGTCCTTCACCACAGGCATGTGCGGCAACGGATAGACCTTCACGTCGCCCTTCACCTCGCTGATGTACTTGGTGCAGGCGAGCGAGTTGGTGCCGTCGATGTTCATGGAACAGGAGCCGCAGACCCCCTCCCGGCAGGAGCGGCGGAAGGTCAGCGTGGCGTCGATCTCGTTCTTGATTTTGATCAGCGCGTCGAGAACCATCGGCCCGCAGTCGTCGAGGTCGATGTGATAGGTGTCGACGCGCGGGTTGGCATCGCCGTCCGGGTCCCAGCGATAGACGCGGAAAGCCTTCGAGTTGGCAACGCCCTTCAGGTCGCCGTAGGTCTTGCCTTCGACGATCTTCGAGTTGGCGGGCAGGGTGAATTCAACCATGTCCGTGCGTCGCCCTCGCAGTCATAACCGACTCGATCTGTTTCGGATCGCGCATGCTAAGCCCGCTCAATAGACCCGCGCCTTGGGCGGGAAGGACTGCACCTCGTTGGTGAGAGGCTGCAGGCGCACCGGGCGGTAGTCGAAGGCCACCTTGCCGTCCTCGCCACACCAGGCGAGCGTGTGCTTCATCCAGTTCTCGTCGTCGCGGTCCGGGTAGTCCTCACGCGCATGACCGCCGCGGCTTTCGGTGCGGTTGGCCGCGCCGGCAATCGAAACCGCCGACTGGGACAGCAGATTGTCCAACTCCAAGGTCTCGACCAGATCGGAGTTCCAAATCATGGAGCGGTCGGTCACCTGGATCTCGGGCCGCTTGCTCCAGGTTTCGGCCAGCTTCTGCACGCCCTCGTCGAGCAGGTCGCCGGTACGGAAGACGGCGCAATGCTGCTGCATGGTCTTCTGCATCTCGAGCCGGAGCGCGGCGGTCGGCAGCTCGCCCTTGGCATGGCGCGCCTTGTCGAGGCGGGTGAGCGCCAGCTCGTCGGCGTCGCGCGGCAAGGGCCGATGCGATTCGCCGGGCTTGAGGATCTCGGCGCAGCGCTTGGCGGCGCTGCGACCGAAGACCACCAGGTCGAGCAGCGAGTTGGAGCCGAGCCGGTTGGCACCATGCACCGAGACACAGGCCGCCTCGCCGATCGCCATCAGGCCGGGCACCACGTAATCTGGATCGCCGTCCTTCAATGTCACCGCCTCGCCGGTATAGCGCGCCGGGATGCCGCCCATGTTGTAGTGCACCGTGGGCAGCACCGGCATCGGCTCCTTGGTCACGTCGACGCCCGCGAAGATGCGCGCCGTCTCCGAGATGCCCGGCAAACGCTCGTGGATCAGGTCGGGATCCAGGTGCTCGATGTGGAGATGGATGTGGTCGCTCTCCGCGCCGACGCCGCGGCCCTCGCGGATCTCGATGGTCATGGCACGGCTGACCACATCGCGGCTGGCCAGGTCCTTGGCCGAGGGGGCATAGCGCTCCATGAAGCGCTCGCCTTCCGAATTGGTCAGATAGCCCCCCTCACCACGAACGCCCTCGGTAATCAGGCAGCCGGCACCGTAGATGCCTGTCGGGTGGAATTGGATGAACTCCATGTCCTGCAGCGGCAGGCCGGCGCGCAGCACCATGGCGTTGCCGTCGCCGGTCTGGGTGTGGGCGCCGGTGCAGGAGAAGAAGCTGCGCCCGTAGCCGCCGGTGGCGATGATCACCATGTGCGAGCGGAAGCGGTGGATCGTGCCGTCGTCCAGGTTCCAGGCGACCAGACCGCGGCAGGCGCCGTCCTCCATCATCAGGTCGATGGCGAAGTACTCGATGAAGAACTCGGCGTTGTTGCGCAGGCTCTGCTGATAGAGCGTGTGCAGCATGGCATGGCCGGTGCGGTCGGCCGCAGCACAGGTGCGCTGGGCGATGCCTTCGCCGAAGCGGGTGGTCATGCCGCCGAAGGGGCGCTGGTAAATCTTGCCGTCCTCGGTGCGGCTGAAGGGCACGCCGTAGTGCTCCAGCTCGATGATCGCCGGGATCGCCTCGCGCGTCATGTATTCGATGGCGTCCTGGTCGCCGAGCCAGTCGGAGCCCTTGACGGTGTCGTACATATGCCAGCGCCAGTCGTCCTCGCCCATGTTGCCGAGCGCCGCCGAGACACCGCCTTGCGCCGCCACGGTATGGCTGCGGGTCGGGAAAACCTTGGTCACACAGGCGGTCTTGAGCCCGGCTTCGGCCAGCCCCAGGGTGGCGCGCAGGCCGGCGCCGCCGGCGCCGAGGACCACCACGTCATAGGTGTGATCGACCAATTCGTAGGGCAGAGGCATGGGTCTATCCTGCCAAAAGCAAGCGTAGAACGGAGACGATCCCGATCACCGCCAGCAGGATCGAGAGGCCCTGAATGAGGATCAAGCCGCCAACCTTGAGCCCCTCGTGATGCACGTAGTCTTCCATCACGACCTGCAGGCCCAAATAGGTATGGTAGAAGGTCGCGACGATCAGCAGGATCAGCAGGCTGGCCACCAGTGGCGAGCCGACCCATTCCCGCACCGCGGCGTAGTCGGCGCCGGTCAAGGCGGCGAGCGAGACCACGAACCAGAGGGTGAGCGGCACCAGCGCCAACGCTGTCAGGCGCTGCGCCCACCAATGGGAGACGCCCTCTTTGGCGGTGCCGAGGCCGCGCACGCGGCCGAGCGGGGAGCGCAGGCTCATCAGCCGCTGCCCAGGGAATAGCCGAGGATCCAGCTGAACAGGGTCAGTGCGGCGCTGACGCCCACCACCGCAAGGCCCGAGCGGTAGGCGTCTTCGAGCTCGAAGCCGTAGCCGGCATCCCAGACCAAATGGCGAATGCCGTTACAGAGGTGATAGAAGAGCGCAAAAGTCCAACCGAAGAGGAACAACCTGCCGATGAAGGAGCCGACCACGGCCTGCGCGGTCTCGAAGGCCTCCGGGCCCGCCGCCGCGGCGGCCAGCCAATAAACCAGCAGCAAGGTCCCCACCGCGAGGCCGACGCCTGTGATGCGGTGCGAAATCGACAACAGCATGGTCCATTGGAAACGGTAAACCTGGAGATGCGGCGAGAGTGGCCGGTTACCGCTTGACATCAATGGCTTCCTCAAAAGGGAATGCGGAAAAGCAAGGCGACATTATGCCCGCCTCCGAGAACAACTTCGCCCTCACCCGCCAGATTTAGATCGCAATGCAACATGAGTCAACTTGGCCTGCGGCGCGGCGCAAGCTCGCCAAGGACTTCGTCATGGTGGAACGGGTGCGCCGGCCGACCCTCAAGAGCAGCGACTAGACTTCGCGGCGCCATTCGACGATACCGCAAAATCTGGTAGCGGGCCCAAGTACTCACCGCTGAGAAAAGACAATTGTGGGTAAGTCTGTGGAATAATCGTACAGCAGTTTGTGCAATGAATGATGCTTTATGCACAAAAATCCTCAAGGAACCGTAATATTTCCATTGCGAGCAAAGCCGTCTTGGCCGATGCTGTTCCCGCACGCGAGAGCGTCGGGACGCGCCACGCGGCACTCTTCCAGGGGTTTCGGCCCCCGGGTCCGAGGGTCGGGCGGGGCTTCCCGGAGGAGCGTGGGGTTGCCGGGGACTGCCGTCTCCATCGCACCTCATGATCCGGCGAAACCGGCAGGTTGCCTACGGGCGCCGGTCGGTGTGGAAGACCAGGGTCGACCTGCGCGCCTCTGGCCTTCCGGCGAAGTCCATCGGGTCCATCTTCGGATGGTATCGGTGGCGTGGTCGGGCACAGAGAAAGGTGCCGGCTTTGCGGGTCCTCGGCCTGGTGAGGCTGGTCTTTCTCGGGGTCGGACGCTCCGAAGGGTCTTCGGGCCGATCGGAGTTGATGATCGGGCGGTTCCTTGTGGATCGCTTGGGCCGACTGGAATGTGTTGGCTGTCGGTCTGGGAGTTCGCTTCCTTTCCGATTCGCCACCCGGCTTCGGCCGGCGCATTGCCGGAACGGACGGATGAGTGTCGATCCCGGTTTTCCGGTGGGTGCGGCTTCATACGGGTTCGCCTGGGTGCTGCCGCCGTTTACTCGGGGTCTTCTGGAAACCGCGAGGTTTCTTTGGAGGCTACGAGCCAGACGAAAAAACCCCGCCGCCTTCGTGTGCAGGAACCCTCACCGGTTCCAAGAGGCGTCGGGGTTGTGCCTTCTCCAGGGCACGGCGGAACGGAGCTTCCGTTCCACCCGGCGCCTCATTCTTTAGCAGGTGCCGCTTCCCAAAGCAACAAGATTTTGTGGCACTGCCGCGTTTTCCGCTACATCTAGGGTGACTCGCGGTTGGGCAGGGTAGACGCCGTGACTTGAATTCGCCGTCAAGCCCCGAGCGTCTTTGCGAGCGAAGCGAAGCAATCCAGTCCGCTCGCCCGACAACGGGTAGAGGAATCCAGACTGCTTCGCTTCGCTCGCAGTGACGTTGGGTGCGTCTTCCGCCTGCCGAGCACACGTTAGGGGCACTATCCAAAAAAAGCTTGAACCAGTCTCATGTAGGTGCATATACACCTTTCATGGCCCGCAAGCTCGACACTGCTGTCGACCGAAAGGTCGCCGAGATCGCCGGCACCTGCACCTGCGCCAGCCTACGCCAGGCAAGCCGCGCCGTGACGCAGGTCTACGATGCGGCCCTGCAGCCCAGCGGCCTCAAGGCCACACAGTTCACCCTGCTGGCCGCGGCGACCTACGTCGACCGCGTACCGGTGACGCGTCTGGCGGAGATGCTGGTCATGGACCGAACGACCTTGACCCGAAACCTGCGGCCGCTGGAGGCACAGGGCCTGCTGCGCATCGAGGCCGGCGAGGATCGACGCAGCCGGGAGATCCTGATCACCGCCAAAGGACGCCGCAAGCTGGCGAGCGCCTTGCCGCTCTGGGACCAGGCACAAGCAAAGCTCATCGCCGCACTGGGCAAGGGCCGCTGGTCCGGCCTGCTGAACGAGCTCGGCTCGCTCGTCAGCCTCGTGCGACCCGGCTAACATTTTTTTGGTTATTTAAGTGTATATACACTCAACTAAGGAGGAACCGATGTGTCTATCGCAGATGTTGAATAGATTCCTGTTGCCGTCCGCCGCCGCGGCCGCCCTGGCCCTCGGTGCATGGACCAACAGCGGCCTTGCCGCGCCGCCCATCGAACATCAATTGGCCGAAGCACCGTTTACCGGGATCAATGCGCCGGAGGGCTTCATCCCGCCGCCCTTGCATCCCGCCGGCGTGGAGTTGGAGACCAAGGAGCTGGCGCCCGGCGTCTACGCTCTGCTGTCCAACCACACGACGGTCGACAACAGCGGCTTCGTCGTCGGCGAGGACGGCGTGTTGGTGATCGACGCGCACATCAACGGCGAGATGGCCGGCAAGATCCAGGCCGCCGTGCGCGCCGTGACCGACAAGCCGATCCTCTACTTGGTCAACACCAACCATCACGGCGACCACACCTTCGGCAACTATGCCTTCCCGCCGGAGACCCGCATCGTGGCCCAGCGGGCGACCGCCGCGCGCATGCGCCACTTCGAGACCGAGAAGAGCTTCATGCTGGCGACCGTGAACGGTGACGAGGGCGTGTTCGGCGAGGCCCGGCTGCGCCTGCCCGACATCGTCTTCGAGCAGAAGCTCGTCCTCGATCTCGGCGGCCGCAAGGTCGAGGTGCACCACTTCGGACGCGGCAACACGCCGGGCGACACGGTGGTCTACGTTCCCGAGGCAAAGGCCGCCTGGACCGGCAACCTGGTGGTCGGCGAAGGCACCATTCCGCCGATCTTCGAGGGTGAGGTCGGCAGCTATCTGGAGACCATCGCCAAGTTCCGGCGCAGCTTGGAGATCGCCACCATCGTCCCCGGACACGGCTTCATGACGACGGGTGCCATCCTCAGCCAGTACCTGGGCTACCTGAGCGCACTGCTCGACGAGGTCGGCAAGGCAATCCAGGCTGACCTGAGCCTGGAGGAGACTTTGGCGGCCTTTCCGCTGGAGGCCTTCCATGCCCTGCCGCCCGACATGGAGGGCTCACCGGCCGAGGCCTTCCTCAGCGGCCTGCATCGCCTGAACGTGCAGCAGGCCTACCTCGACCTGAGCGGACAATAGGGAGCGAGGAGAAGGGGATCGGCCGGGCCGAACGGTCCGGCCGGTTCGCCGCGTTCAGGATTTCCGCGGCATCAGGACCGTGTAGTCGAGATCCAGCACCACGGCCGGATCGTACTTTCCGGTCCCGTCCTTGTAGGGATAGTCGGCACAAGGGCGGTCCTTCGTGGCCACGGTTCTGAGCCGCAGGGCGCCGACATCGTTGCGCTCGGAGATCTCGAAGCGCCCCAACACCTCCGACCAGGCATAAACGGTGTCGCCAGCAAAGATCGGCGCCGTGTGGCTGCCGCCGTTGATCGCGGCGATGCGGAAAGCGTTGGCCAGGCCGTTGAAGCTGAGCGCCCGGGCGATCGAGATGACGTGCCCGCCGTAGACGATGCGCCGGCCGAAGCGGCCATCCTTCTCGGTGTGCTGGTTGAAATGGACCTTGGCGGTGTTCTGATAGAGCCGCGTCGCCAGCTGATGCTCGGCCTCTTCCACCGTCATACCGTCGACGTGGCCGATCTTCTCGCCCACCTCGTAATCTTCCCAGGCCGCCGGCGAGCCGGCCAACCCCCAATCGTAGCCGCCGAGGTCGAGACCCACCGGCAGATGAAAGGCGTCGGCGCCGACCGCCTCGGGCAACTCGGGCAGGCTGGGCTCCGGGGCGGTCGCCTGCGGATCGCGCTTGCGCACCATGACCCAGCGCCGATAGTCAAGCACCGTCTCGTCGCGCTGATTGATTCCGGTCGAGTGCACATAGACCACGCCGGTCTTGCCGTTCGAGTTTTCCTTGAGACCGATCACCTGGCTGGTGGTCGAGAGCGTGTCGCCGGGATAGACGGGCGCGCCGAACACACAGCCGGCATAGCCGAGATTGGCAATGGCGTTGAGCGAGACGTCGGGGACGGTCTTGCCGAAGACCACATGAAAGACCAGCAGATCGTCGAGCGGCGCCGAGGGCAGACCGATCGCCTGAGCGAAGGCGTCGGAGGAATGCACCGCCAGGCGCGTGCCGTAGAGCGCGGTGTAGAAGGCGCGCTCGCCCTCGCCCAGCGTGCGCGGCGTGGCGTGACGCAGCTCCTGGCCGAGCGCGAAGTCCTCGAAGTAGTTGCCGGGGTTGGTTTTCGTCATGAAGGCCTGCGGTCTGGATCTGAAAGCGAGGTTCGACCCCCATCTTTTGACAAGCTCAGGATGGGGCATCGTGTGGGTCAGGCGGGACCCTCATCTTGAGCCTGTCGAAACATGAGGGCGGGCGCGGTCGACGAGCCCTTTGCCGGCGATCGCGTCAGTCCCCGGCCGCCGCCTGCGGCGCCGCGGGCTCCTCGGCGGCGCGCTCGGCAACGGCCTCGGCCATGGCGACAATGCGCTTGGCGTTCTCGACGTGCAGGTTCTCGATCAGCTTGCCCTCGAAAACGGCGACACCCTTGCCCTCGGCCATGGCCGCGGCGTGCGCGGCGATGATCTTGTGCGACCACTCGACCTCTTCCGGCGAGGGCGAGAAGGCCTGGTTCGCGATCTCGATGGTGCGCGGGTGGATCAGGGTCTTGCCGTCGAAGCCGAACTGCACGCCCTGCTGGCAGGAATAGGCCAGACCCTCGTCATCGCGCAGGTCGAGGTGCACGCCATCGAGAATGTCGAGGCCGTAGGCCCGCGCCGCCAGGAGGCAGAGCCCCAGACTGGTGAGCATCGGCATGCGGTCGCGGGTGTGAATGGCATGCAGGTCCTTGGCGAGATCCGAGGTACCCATGACAAGGCAGCTGAGGCGTGGGCTGGAGCCGGCGACCGACTCAGCATGGAGCATGCCGAGCGGCGTCTCCATCATGGCCCAGATCTCCATCTCGGCCGGCGCGCCGTGCGCGGCCATCACCGTTTCCGCCTGGCGGACGATGTCGCCGCTCTCGACCTTGGGCAGCAGAACCGCGCTGGCCTTGCTGCCGCAAACCGCCACCAGGTCGTCGTAGCCCCAGGGCGTGCCGAAGGCATTGATGCGCACCACCAGCTCGCGGTAGCCGTAGCCGCCTTCGGCAATCGCCGCCACGATATTCTCGCGCGCCTGCACCTTGGCGTCGGCGGCGACGGCGTCCTCCAGGTCGAGGATCAGCGCATCGGCCGGAAGAGTGCGGCCCTTCTCCAACGCGCGGGTGTTGGAACCGGGCATGTACAGCACGCTGCGGCGCGGCCGATATCGGTTGTTCATGGCAATCCCCCCATGGCAATTCCCTTGGGCAGCCCTCTTGATGAGATAGGTCTCGCGTGGCTATCTCGCAGATGCAAAAACGGCGCGACTATAATGCATGTGCCGCCTGTGGCAAGCTGAGCGGCACGCCCCTTCTGCAACCTTCCCCGTAACCTTCCAGGCCCACATGAACATCCTCTCGATCCAGTCCCACGTCGCCTATGGCCATGTCGGCAACGCCTCGGCGGTCTTTCCCTTGCAGCGCCTCGGTTTCGAGGTCTGGCCGGTGCATACGGTGCAGTTCTCCAACCACGTGGGCTACCCGGACTGGGCGGGCACGGTCTTCAGCCCCGAGCACGTGCGCGAGGTGATCGAGGGCATCGAGCGCCGCGGCGTTCTGGGCCGGTGCGCGGCGGTGCTCTCCGGCTACATGGGCGATGCCGCCCTGGCCGAGGCCATCCTCTACGCCGTCGAGCGCGTCCGGGCCGCCAACCCGGCGGCGATCTACAACTGCGATCCGGTGATGGGCGACATTGGCGTCGGGCTCTACGTGACCAACGGCATCCCGGAGGAGATGCGCGACCGCGCGGTCCCTGCCGCCGACATCATCACGCCCAACCAGTTCGAGCTCGAGCTGCTGACCGGACGCAGCATCACCACTCTGGAGGACGCGGTCGCCGCGGCCTGCCAGGTCGGCGCCTCCGGCCCCGGCGTGGTGCTGGTCACCAGCCTGCGGCACGACCGCACCGCACCCGACGAGATCGAGATGCTGGCGGTCACACCCGAGGCCGCCTGGCGCGTGACGACTCCCTTCATCACGCTCGATCCCATGCCGCACGGCTCCGGCGACGCGGTCTCGGCGCTCTTCCTCGGCCACTATCTGAAGGCGGCGCCTGGCGAGAAGCGCGTGCCGCAAGCGCTGGCCGGAGCCGCCCCGGCGATTTTCGCCATCATGGAAGCAACCGGCCGGGCCGGCAGCGGCGAGCTGGAGCTGATCGCCGCCCAGGACGAAATCGCCAAGCCGGGCCGCAGCTTCCCGGTCGAGCGCGTGCGCTAGGCCCGCGGTACGCTGGCCCGCTTAGCCGCGGCGGCGGCCTCGAGGTCTTCGCGGACCCGAGCGAAGACGCTGTCCCAGTCGCCGGGCGCAGGCTGTCGGTAGAGCCGCATCGAGGGATACCAGGGCGTGGTCTCGCCCTGCGCGCCGTAGAGCCAGTAGGGCGAGTAGCTGAGCAGATTCCAGATCGGCCGGCCAAGCGTGCCGGTCAGGTGCGCCACGGCGCTGTCGGTCATGATCACCAGGTCGAGCTGCTCGATGGCTGCGGCCGTATCCGCCAGGTCCTCGTCCTGCCCGCCCAGATCGACCACCAGGGCGCCGGCGCCCTCCTCTTTCAGCTGCGGCTCCAGCGGCCCCTTGTAGAGGCTGTAGAGCTGCACGCCCGGCACCGCCGCCAGCTCCAAGAAACGGTCCAGGCCGGCGGCGCGCTTGCGGTTGCCCTTGTAGGTGACGCTGCCCGACCAGACGATGCCGACCTTAAAGCGGTCGCCGGCCGGCGCTAGCAGGCGCCGTGCCTTCTTCCGCGCCGCCGGCGGCACGCTGAGCGTCAGCGGCGAGGGCGCCGTTTCCGTCGTCACCTGCAGGATCCCGGGCAGGCTCATGAGCGAGCAGTGATAGTCGAAGCCGTCCTTGAGTGTGCCGGGCGCGACCAGACGGTCGATCGCGTCCACGCCGGCGAAGAGACGCTGGAGGGGCGGCTTGCATTCCAGCCAGACGGTCGCCCCGCGTGCCTTGACCTGCGGGATCAGTCGACTCACCAGGATGGTGTCGCCGAATCCCTGCTCCGGGAACAGCAGGATGCGCTTGCCGTCCAGGTCCTCGCCGCGCCAGGCTGGCGCCTCGTAGCCCGGTGGCGGCAGTTCGCCGATCTTCCAGCGCCACTCGTAAGCCTTCCAGCCTTCCTCGAAGCGGCCGAGATGGAGCAGCGCCAGCGCCCGGTCCCACTGCATGTGCGGGTCCTCGGGCTTCATGGCGATGGCGGCGTCGAAGGTCTCCAGCGCCATTTCGAAGTCGGCCGCCTCGCGGTAGGCAAGGCCGAGGTTGTAGCGCAGGCGCACGTCCCTCGGCCGCTGAGCCACGGCTTCGCGCTGCACGGAGATCGACTCCTCGATCTCGTCCAAGTCCTTCAGGACATTGCCCAGATTGCCGAGATAGGAGGGCTCGCCCGGCTCGATCTCCAGGGCACGGCGGTAGCAGAGCGCCGCCGCTCGGAGCCGCGTCTGGGAGCGCAGCGCGACGCCCAGATTGGACCAGATGCCGGCATCCTTGGGCCGCGCCGTCAGATAGGCCTGATAGGCGCCGACCGCCTCGGCCAGACGCTTTTCCTGGTGCAGCTTGCAGGCCAGGGCGCGCAGTTTCGCAAGATCGCGGATCGGCGCGCTGGGCTTACCGCCGGACTGCTTAGCTCGCTTCGACAAAACGCCCCGCCGCTCTCAACACCATTCGAGCCGATTACCACGATGCCGCGAGACACCTTGGCAGCGTCGCTTTGCCCGACATCCTCACCGGAAGACCGGCTCGGGAAGATCAGTCCTGCGCGAGGCTTTCCAGCTCGCGGGCCACCTCATCGAAGACCGAGTCCCAGTCGCCTGGCTTGTTCTGGCGGAACAAACGCATATTGGCGTACCAGGGCGTCGTGCTCCGGTCGAGCGCCCAGCGCCAGTCGGCGACATGGGGCAGCAACAGCCAGACAGGCCGCCCCATGGCGCCGGCCAGATGCGCCATGGTGGTATCGGCCGTGATGATCAGATCGAGCTGAACGGCGACGCGCGCCATATCCTCGAAGTCGGTCACGAAGTTGCTCATATCGTGCAGCAGGCCGCTGGCGCCAAGCTTCTTGACGTCGTTCGCAGGGGCGCCGCGCTGCAAGGCGTAGATCGCGACCTCCGGCCGTCGCATGAGCTGGAAAAAGGGCAGCAATCCGGGGCCGGAGCTCACCTGCCGCGTCCCGTCCTCCGGCTGGCGCGCCCAGACGATGCCGACGCTCAGCTTGGAGCCGGACGGGTGCTTGATCACCATGCCGTTGCCTTCCGGCGCCGACAGATAGGATTTACGGCCCGGCAGGCTGCGCGGCGTGATCTGCAAGATGCGCGGCAGCGACAGCAGCGGCACCTGCATATCGACCTCGCCCTCGCGCTCGCCGAAGGCGACGACCTCGTCGACGCCCTCCAGAGTCCGCAGAAGAGGTACAAGGCCGGGATGGCATTCGAAGACGGTCCGCCCGCCGGCTCGTTTTGCGGCCGTGGCGAAGCGGCAGAACTGAATGACGTCGCCGACGTTCTGCTCGGCCCGGATCAGCAGGCTCTCGCCCTCGATCTCGCCGCCGTTCCAAATCGGCACGCCGGGCAGCAGAGTCTGAAAGCGGTCGGCTTCGAAGCGCGCCTCGAGCGCGGCGAAGCCGGCCGGATAGTGCCCCTTGGCCAGCAAGGTCAGCGCCCGGTCAATCCGTACCGAGACGTTATTGGGCCAGATCGACAGCGACCGCTCGAAGCAGCCCAAGGCCTCGTCGTAGTGGCCGAGATCGCGTAGCACCAGGCCGAGGTTGTGATGCACGCTCGGCGCCTTGGGGGCCAAGGCAACGGCACGGTAGAGCACGGAGAGAGCGCGTTCGAGCTTGCCCTCGCTGCGCAGAGCCGTGCCCAGATTACCCAACAGACCTGGATCATCGGGCCTGAGTGCCAGGCTGCGCTCGTAGGCGGTGACCGAAGCCTCCGGCTTGCCTTGCGCGCGCAGCACCACGCCGAGGTTGTTCAGCGCCTCCGCGTGCCCGGGATCGAGCTCCAGCACCCGTGCGTAGGTACGCGCTGCCTCGTCGAGTTTTCCCTGCCGGTGGAAGGCTATGCCGCGCGCAAACTCCCGGCTCGCCACGGCTACGGCCGGCGGCTGCGTCTGCCGGAAGTCATCGCTCCGCGTCCCCACGAGAACCATCCCCGTCCCCCCGTTTATGGTTCTAGCTGCTGATCGTACTAGTTCAGATAATCGGACCCTAGCTTCTCAGCAATCTGCACGGCGTTCAAGGCCGCACCTTTGCGCAGATTGTCGGCGACCACCCAGAGCATCAGTCCGTTGTCCACCGTCGGGTCGCTGCGGATCCGGCTGACAAAGACGGCATCCTCGCCGGCCGCCTCGGCCGGGGTGACGTAGCCCTCATCGACCCGGTGGTCGATCACCGTAACACCCGCCTGCTGGCGCAGGGCGGCGCGCGCCTCCTCCTCGCTGATCGGGTTCTCGAACTCGACGGCGATCGCCTCGGCATGGCCGACGAAGACCGGCACACGCACGCAGGTGGCGACCACCTTGATAGAGGGGTCGAGGATCTTCTTGGTCTCCACCACCATCTTCCACTCTTCCTTGGTGGAACCGTCGTCCATGAAGACATCGATGTGCGGAATCACGTTGAAAGCGATCTGCTTGGTGAACTGCTCGGGACGCACCGGCTCGTTGACGTAGATGCCGCGGGTCTGGCCGAACAGCTCGTCCATCGCATCCTTGCCGGAGCCGGAGGTCGATTGATAGGTCGAAACCACGACCCGCTTGATGCACGCCAACTCGTGCAACGGCTTGAGCGCCAACACCATCTGGATGGTCGAGCAGTTCGGATTGGCGATGATGTTGCGCCGGGCATAGCCGGCGAGCGCGTCCGGATTGACCTCGGGCACCACCAGCGGCACGTCGGGGTCCATGCGGAACTGCGAGGTGTTGTCGATCACCACAGCGCCAGCCTTGGCTGCGCGCGGCGCATGCTCGGCCGAGACCTTGGCGCCCGGAGACGACAGCACCATGTCGAAGCCCTTGAAATCGAACTGGGCCAGGTTCTGCACCTTCAGCTCGTCGTCCTCGCCGAAGGAAACGCTGCTGCCGGTCGAGCGGTCGGAGGCCAGCGCCACGACCTCGTCGGCCGGAAAGGCACGCTCCGCCAGCGTGCTGAGTATTTCTCGTCCCACGGCGCCCGTCGCGCCGGCTACGGCTATCTTGTATCCCATGTCTTGTCGCTCTTCGTCCTGCTCTGCTGCGCCGCGGTGTTACGCCGCGGGTGAAAGGATTGCAAGATCCCGAAAGTGCCGGAATTCCGTCCAGACTAGCGGGCATAGGTGAAGAATTGATGCCGGGTCGGCAGGCTCCTTGCCCAAAAAACAAGGCCGCCCGGTGACGGACGGCCTTGCCTGCGTGTGACTTGTGCGCGTGGCTTACTCGGCCTGCTCCGTCGGAACCTGGGTCTGCTGGGTCGGTTTGGTAGTCTGCTCGGCGGTCAGCGTCTGACCGGCGCGATCACCTCGGTCGGCGCTATGCGTAGCGCCCCCGCAGCCACCTGCAGCGAACGCCGGGGCAGTAAAGGCACCCACGGCCAGGGTCGTCACCACGACGGCCAACGTCTTGCGCATGATCCACGTCTCCCAGGATGAAGCGTAGTGACAGGTAACTTAGGCCAGCAGACCATGCAGGTCAATTCACCGCGGTGTGATAAAGAAAAGCTGTTCCGATTGGCACCGGCTCTCGGTTCCCAACAGTCAGATCGTCGCCCGACATTTACGTCTTCGAAAAGCTCATCTGCGAAGCTGCACAAGCGCGCGTACCGTCCCATTACGGTGAGACCATTCGCCGACGATTAAGAGATATCCATATGAGCACCAAATCCATTTCGCCGTGCGCTGCCCACATTGAAGCCGAGCCAGCCACCGGGGCGGACCCGCTCCAGAAGCGCACCCCGACGGCCCTTCGCGAGCTGCCCGGCACGGTCGCCTATTACGGTCTGCTTGGCATCGGCGTCTTCACGCCCTGTGCCTTCGCCCTCCACGGCTGCCTTTTCCGCTAAGGGCGGCAGGGCGTGCGCAGCGGGCTAGCCACCCAGGCGCTTTAGCTGATCGAGCACAGCGTCACCCATCTCGGCCGTCGAGACCTGGGTCTTGCCCTCCTGCATAATGTCGCCGGTGCGCAGGCCGGCGTCCAGCACGCCCTCGACTGCGCGGTCCAGCAGGTCGGCCTCCTCGCCGAGGTCGAAGGAGTAGCGCAGCATCATCGAGAAGCTGAGCAGGCTCGCCAGAGGATTGGCCACGCCCTGGCCGGCGATGTCCGGCGCCGAGCCGTGTACCGGCTCGTAGAGTCCCATGCGCCGGCCGCTGGCGTCCGGCTCGCCGAGCGAAGCCGAGGGCAGCATGCCGAGCGAGCCGGTCAGCATGGCCGCGGCGTCCGACAGCATGTCGCCGAAGAGATTGTCGGTGACGATCACGTCGAACTGCTTGGGCGCGCGGACCAGCTGCATGGCACAGTTGTCGGCGTACATGTGGGACAGCTCTACGTCGGCGTAGTCCGCGGCATGCAGGCGGGTCACCTCCTCGCGCCAGAGCACGCCGGACTCCATGACGTTGGCCTTCTCCACCGAGCAGACCCGGTTGCTCCGCTTGCGCGCCAGCTCGAAGGCGACGCGGGCGACGCGCTCGATCTCGGGCGTCGTGTAGACCTGGGTGTTGACGCCGCGGCGGGTGCCGTCGGGCAGCTCCTCGATGCCGCGCGGCTCGCCGAAATAGACCCCGCCGGTCAACTCGCGCACGATCATGATGTCGAGCCCGCTGACGATTTCGGGCTTGAGCGTCGAGGATTCGACCAGCGGGTCGAAGCAGAGCGCCGGGCGCAGGTTGGCGAAGAGCGCCATGTCTTTACGCAACCGCAGCAGGCCGCGCTCGGGCTTCTGTTCGAAGGGCAGGGCGTCCCACTTGGGGCCGCCCACCGCGCCGAGCAGCACGGCATCGGCAGCTAGCGCCTTCTCCATGGTGGCATCGGCAAGCGGCGTGCCCTGGGTATCGATCGCCGCCCCGCCGACCAGGCCCTCCTCGACATCGAAGGAGGCGCGGCGGCTCGAATTCAGCCATTCGACGACGCGGGTCACCTGACCCATGCACTCCGGTCCGATGCCGTCGCCGGGCAGCATCAGGAGCTTCCTGTTGGACGCCAAAGTCTTCCCCTCTTTTTTTTTCGCTTGGTGGGCAATCAAGGACCGTCGGACGGTCAGCGTTATAGCCACTCCCCCGCCCGATCGAAAAGCCCGGCGGTCACCCTAGAGCCAGGGCTGGCTGGTTTGGCGCTTGGCCTCGAAGCGGTCGATCGCCGAGGCCTTCTCCAGGGTCAGGCCGATGTCATCGAGACCATTCAGCAGGCAATGCTTGCGGAAGGGATCGATCTCGAAGGTAATCTTGCCGCCGTCCGGCCCGGTGATCTCCTGCTTTTCCAGATCGACGCTTACGATCGCGTTGGCGCCGCGCTCGGCATCGTCCATCAGCAGGTCGATCTGCTCCTGCGGCAGGGTGATCGGCAGGATGCCGTTCTTGAAGCAGTTGTTATAGAAGATGTCGGCGAAGCTGGGCGCGATGACGCAGCGGATACCGAAGTCGAGCAGCGCCCAGGGCGCGTGCTCGCGGCTCGAGCCGCAGCCGAAGTTCTCGCCGGCGACCAGGACCTTGGCCTCCTTGTAGGCCGGCTTGTCGAGCACGAAGTCCTTCGCCTTGCCGCTTTCGTCGAAGCGCATCTCGTAGAACAGTCCCTCGCCCAGGCCGGTGCGCTTGATGGTCTTGAGGAACTGCTTAGGGATGATCATGTCGGTGTCGACATTGACCATCGGCAAGGGGGCGGCGACACCCGTGAGCTTGGTGAACTTGTCCATGACGCTCAATCCGACTCGATCGTTCAGCCCGTCGTATTGGGGCGATGCAGCACTAAACAACCCGCGGTGATGTCGTGCAAGGCCTGCTGGCGCTCCGTGAAGGCCACGGCCGCGCAAGACACGATGGCAAAAAGCGTGGCGATCGCCTGAAACACGATGAACTGTGCCAGGATGTCGATCAACGACAGGGCGACCGGCAGCCAGTAGAACCAGCCGCGCTTGATCGCCCGCAGGAAGGAGATACGCCGCCCCTCCATGTCGGTCACCTGAATTTTCAGCAGACGCTTGCCCACGGTGGCCTGCAGCGCGCTGCTTTCCATGCCCGCCATGTAGGCGATCACGGCTGCCAGATAGATCACGAGAAAGAGCAGGTAACTCGCCGTCGCCTCGGGCGGGTCCTGCGACCGGCTGAAAACCTGCGCGGGAAACAGATAGCGGGTCCCGAGCGCCAGCGGAATCACGAGGATCACGCCATCGGCGATGGCGGCGCCGACGCGCCGCCAGAAGCCGGCATAGGCCGCATCCCGCGCCTCGGCCGACGAGGCGGCAGAGGAGGAGACGGCTTCGCCAGGCTGGGAGATGTCGGTGTCGCTCATTGCTCACCCTCCGCGGCCGGCGGCTTCCCCAGAGCCGCGCCGGTGCATGTGAAATCGGCCCTCATTTGTCGCTGGAATCGCGGCCGAGAGCAATGGTTTCGGAAAGCGCACCAATTTCGGCGCGCGACGGATTGCGGTTAAGACCAAGTGCCGTATGCAGAATTTCGGGAGACCCAGGGAATCCAAATCGCACCACTGTCGCACCCTCTCGCGTGATCAAAGTCGAACCGAAGATCTTAGACATGGCGATCCCAGATCACCAGTCGACCGCGCCATGGTTGCAAATTATAGCAGCTCGCGCACGTCGGTGATATGGCCGGTGACGGCGGCGGCGGCGGCCATGGCGGGGCTCATCAGGTGGGTGCGACCGCCGCGGCCCTGGCGGCCTTCGAAGTTGCGGTTCGACGTGGAAGCGCAGCGCTCGCCGGGTTCCAGCTTGTCGGCGTTCATCGCCAGGCACATGGAGCAGCCGGGCTCGCGCCAGTCGAAGCCGGCCTCGGTGAAGACCCTGTCCAGGCCCTCCTCCTCCGCCTGATGCTTCACCAGGCCAGAGCCGGGCACGATCATGGCGTAGACGCCCTCGGCCACCTTGCGGCCCTTGGCGACGGCAGCGGCGGCGCGCAGATCCTCGATTCGTCCGTTGGTGCAGGAGCCGATGAAGACCTTGTCGACGGCGACCTCGGCCATCGGCGTACCGGGCGCCAGGTCCATGTAGTCGAGCGAGCGCTGCATGGCGCTGCGCTGGCCGTCGTCCGCGGCGGACGCCGGGTCCGGCACCTGGCCGGTGACCGGCACCACGTCCTGCGGGCTGGTGCCCCAGGTGACCTGCGGCACGATCTCAGCCGCGGTGAGTGTCACTTCCTGCTGATAGCGTGCGCCCGGATCCGACGGCAGCGTGCGCCAGTAGGCCTCGGCCTGCTCCCACTGGCCCGCCTTGGGCGCCATGGGCCGGCCCTTGAGGTAGGCGAAGGTGGTCTCGTCTGGCGCGATCAGCCCGGCCCGCGCGCCCGCCTCGATCGACATGTTGCAGACCGTCATGCGGCCTTCCATGGAAAGCGCGGCGATCGCCTCACCGGCGTACTCGATGACGTGGCCGGTGCCGCCGGCGGTGCCGATCCTGCCGATGATCGCCAGGATCAGGTCCTTGGCCGTGGTGCCCACCGGCGGCGCGCCTTCGACCGTGATGCGCATGTTCTTGGCCGGCCGCTGCAGCAAGGTCTGGGTCGCCAGCACGTGCTCGACCTCGGAGGTGCCGATGCCGAAGGCGAGCGCCCCGAAGGCCCCGTGAGTCGAGGTGTGGGAATCGCCGCAGACGATAGTCATGCCGGGCTGGGTGAAACCCTGCTCCGGCCCGATGATATGGACGATGCCCTGACGCACGTCGTCCATGTCGTACATCTCGATGTCGAAGTCGGCGCAGTTCTTGGCCAGGGTCTCAACCTGGATGCGGCTTTCCTCGTCGGCGATGCCCTTGGAGCGGTCCTCGGTCGGCACGTTGTGGTCTGCCACCGCCAGGGTCGCCTCAGGCCGGCGCACGCCGCGCCCGGCCATGCGCAGGCCTTCGAAGGCTTGCGGGCTGGTCACCTCGTGCACCAGGTGGCGGTCGATATAGATCAGGCAGGTGCCGTCGTCCTGGCGGTCCACCAGGTGCGAGTCCCAGATCTTGTCGAACAAGGTGCGCGGTCCGTTTTGGCTCTCGGCGCCGGGCATGGCTTGGCTTCCTCTTAGGGCATCTCGGTCCCGCGACTCTCGCTTCCAAGGCCGCAGGGCGCCGGAGAATAGCGATTTGCCGCTCGCTGGCAAAGGCCTTCGATCGGCCGCTTTGTGGTGCCGCAGAGGGTGCTCAGCCGGAGACATGCCGGATGGCGACAAACCCTCCGAGAAGAACGCCTAGTAGGCCGGCACGCCGGGAACCCGGCAGTCGCCCCGGCTGTAGACCTGCTTGACCCGACAGCGCCGAGACATGCCGATCACCAGGGATCCTCGGCAGTTCGCGAGACCCACCCAGGCTTCGTAGCCGACGATATGGGCGCCGTTGCGGCTGGTGCGGATCCGCCTCTGGTAGGCGATGTCCCGCACGTTATCGGGATCGATCTGCAGGCGTTCCAGCTGGGCGGCCACGGTCTTCTCGCAGGGCGCCGCAACCGCCGGCGCCGAAAGGCCCGGGGTGCCAAGAACGGCGGCAAGAAAGGCGCCGAGAAACGCGGCAATCGCTGAGCGGTGCAAGACCGTTTGTCCCCTCTCCCTCGAGGGGAGAGTGAGGTTTCGCTGAGACCCTGAAGTTAGCTGCTGGCGGCTTCGGCGGACTTGGCCTTGGCTTTCGCCTTGGCGTCGGCGCGCGCCGCGGAGGCCGCTTCGCGCTCGGCCTGGGCGGCCTTGCCGGCCGCGCCCGTGGTCTTCTCGGCGATGCGCGCGGCCTTACCGGTGCGACCCCGGAGGTAGTAGAGCTTGGCCCGGCGCACGTCGCCGCGGCGTACCAGCTCGACCGAATCGATGCGCGGGCTGTACAGCGGGAAAACGCGCTCGACGCCCTCGCCGTAGGAGATCTTGCGCACCGTGAAGGAGGAGTTCAGGCCGCGGTTCTTCTTGCCGATGCAGACGCCCTCGAAGGCCTGGACGCGCTCGCGCGTGCCCTCGACCACCTTCACGTTGACGCGGACCGTATCGCCAGGGCTGAAGTCCGGGATCTTGCGGTCCTCGGTCAGCTTCGCGAGCTGCTCCTGTTCGAGCTGTTGCACCGTGTTCATGGCTCTAATTCCTTCAACCCCTGGGCTTCAACCCTTTAGCGCGCCGGCACCTAGCCGTCGCCGTGATCCTTTGCCGCCCGGCGCGCCCAGAGATCGGGCCGTCGGGCTTCCGTTGCCGCTTCCGCCTGGGCCTGGCGCCACCGGCGGATCTTCTCGTGGTCGCCGGAGAGCAGCACCTCCGGGACCCGGCGCCCCTGCCACTCGGCGGGGCGCGTGTAGTGGGGATACTCGAGCAATCCCCGTTCGAACGACTCTTCCTCCGGGCTCTCTCGGTTGCCCATGACCCCCGGCAAGAGCCGCACCACCGCGTCGATCAAGACCATGGCCGCCGGCTCGCCGCCGGACAGCACATAATCGCCGACACTGACCTCCTCGACGCCGCGGGCCTCCAGCACCCGCTGATCGACCCCTTCGTAGCGGCCGCAAAGCAGGACCGCACCCGCACCGCCGGCCAGATCCCGCACCCGCTGCTGATCGAGCAGCCGCCCGCGCGGGCTGAGGTAAATCAGCGGTCCGGGCCGGGTGGCCACCGCGCCAAGCGCCGCGTCCACCACATCGGGCCGCATCACCATACCGGGGCCGCCGCCAAAAGGCTGGTCGTCGACGGACCGGTGTTTATCGCGCGCGAAGTCCCGGATGTCCAGGACATCGAGCGCCCAAAGTCGCTTCTCCAGCGCCCTGCCGGCCAGGCTGGCGCCGAGCAGCCCCGGAAAGACCTCCGGGAACAGGGTCAGCACCGTGGCGGTCCAGGGCGCCTGCTCGCCCACAGAAGGCGCCCCAGATGCATGATGGGGTCCGGTTTTCTGGGGCGGGCTCGTCACTTGGCCACGATCCTTCATCTCGGCTCGCGGCGCCAAAGCCGCGCTTTATGCCGCCAGGCGGCGGCTTTGTCCAGCCCTGTCACCGACCCTGGGCGGGCCCCCTAGGAGGGTTCTTCCGCTTCGTCTCCGGCTCCGGCCCGGGGCGCGGCCTCGGTCTCTTCCGGCGGGTCGACCACCAGGCGACCGCCAGCCAGATCCACCGTCGGCACCGCCGCCCGGCTGAAGGGCAGCATCAGGCTACCGCCCGGCACCCCTTTACCCGCCAGCTCGATCATGTCGCCAGCGCCGAAGTTGTGCACCGCACGGACCCGGCCGAACGGCCGGCCCTCAGTGTCCTCGGCGGCAAGCCCGATCAGATCGGCCTGATAGAACTCGTCCTCCTCCTCGGCCAGGGCAGGAAGCGCGCCGCGCGCCACATAGAGCTCCGTGCCCTGCAGGGCCCGCGCCTGATCGCGGTCGACGATGCCGCCGACCGCCGCCAGCAGCACCCCTTTGGCCCGGCCTTTCAGGGCGACCTCGAAGACGCGGGTTCCGGCCTTGTCGCCGAGCGGGCCGTAAGCCACCAGATCCTCCGGCCGCTCGGTGAAGCTCTTGATCCGCACCAGGCCGCGCACCCCGTGCACGCCGACGATCTTGCCGAGGCAGATGCGCGCCTCCGCCATCGGGGCAGGCTCCTGCGACGGCAACGAAGCCAGACGCTACTCGGTCTTCTCGGCGTCCTCGGCCGGAGTCTCCTCGGCGGCGGCCTCCTCGGCGGGCGCTTCCTCAGCTGGGGCTTCCTCGGTCGGTGCCTCTTCCGGCGAAGCCTCTTCCGCCGGCGCCTCGGCTTCCGCCGCGGCGGCCTCTTCGGCCGCCTTCTTGGATTCCTCGGCTTCCTTCATGCGCTCCTGCGCCTTGGCCTTGGGCAGGTGCTTCTTGGTCTGCTCCCGCAGCGCCGGCACCTCGATCAGGTTGGCCTGGCCGAAGAAGCGGGCCACCCGGTCGCTCGGCGTCGCGCCGACCGACAGCCAGTGCTTGGCCCGGTCCTCATCGATCCGGATGCGATCGGGATGCTCCTTCGGCACCATCGGGTTGTAGGTACCGATCTTCTCGATGAAGCGGCCGTCGCGCGGGCTGCGCGAATCGGCGACCACGATCCGGTAGAAGGGGCGCTTCTTGGCGCCACCGCGCGCCAGTCGAATTCTCAGTCCCATCGTCTCACTCGTCCTTCTGCAAGCAATCAGTCTTCGTTGTCTGGTTTTGGGTGAAAGATCCGGAGCGCCTACTCCGGGGCATAGCAAACGACGCCGATCTTGTGGCCCTCGGGATCGAAGGCGAAGGCGCCGTAGTAGGTCTCGCCGTATTCCGGCCGCAGGCCCGGCGCGCCGCCGTCCCGCCCGCCCTGGGCCAGGGCCTCTGCGTGAAAGGCATCGACCGCCGCGCGGCTCTCGGCCCGAAAACAGACATGCGTGCCATTGCAGGGCGCAGCCGGTCGGCTGTCGTCCAACGGCAGAGCGATCCAGAAGATGTATTGCGGCGGCTCGGGGCCGTAGGCCGAGGCTACCGCCTCGTGATCGTAAAGCCGCTTATGGCCGATCGTGCCGAGGACCGCGTCGTAGAAACCGCGGGCGCGGAGCATATCGGTCATGCCGAGCGACATGTGGTCGATCATGCGCCGCCTCCCATGCCGCCGAAGCCGCGTCCGCCGCCGCCCGGCAGCATGCCGGAGAGCCCGTGGCGCATGAGGCCCTTTTTGCCCATCTTCTTGACCCGCTTCATCATGCGGTTGGCCTCTTGGTATTGCTTCAACAGCTTGTTAACGTCCTGCACCGAGGTGCCGGAGCCTCGCGAGATACGTTGCTTGCGGCTGGCCTTGATCAGCTCGGGCCGCCGCCGCTCTCCGGGAGTCATGGAGGAGAGGATCGCCAGCTGGCGGCCGACCATCTTGTCGTCGATGTTGGCGCCCTTGAGCTGGTTCTGCATCTTCGCCGCGCCGGGGATCATGTTCATCAGCTCGGAGACCGAGCCCATCCGCTGGATCTGCTTCAGCTGCTCGGCCAGGTCGTCCAGGTCGAACTTGCCCTTTTGGATCTTCTTGGCGAGCTTCTCGGCCTTTTCCTGCTCGATCGTCTCGGCCGCCTTCTCGACCAGCGAGACCACGTCGCCCATGCCGAGGATGCGCCCGGCGATGCGGTCCGGGTGAAAGGCCTCCAGCGCGTCCAGCTTCTCGCCGGTGCCGATCAGCTTGATCGGGCAGCCCGTCACCGCCTTCATGGAGAGCGCCGCGCCGCCGCGGGCATCGCCGTCGACCCGAGTCAGCACAATGCCGGTGAGGCCGACCTTCTCCTTGAAGTTACTGGCAACGGTGACCGCATCCTGGCCGGTCATGGCGTCGGCCACCAGCAGGGTCTCGTGCGGCTTGGCCGCCTTGCCGACCTCGGCGACCTCGGCCATTAGCTCCTCGTCGATCGCCAGGCGGCCGGCGGTGTCCAGCAGGACCACGTCGTAGCCTTCCAGCGCGCCGGTCTGCAGCGCCCGCTTGGCGATCGCTACCGGCGGCTCGCCAGGCACGATGTCCAGGGTCCGCACGCCGGTCTGCAGGCCGAGGGTGGCAAGCTGCTGCTGCGCCGCCGGGCGGCGCACGTCGAGCGAGGCCATGAGGGCCTTCTTCTTGTCGCGCTCCTGCAGGCGCTTGGCGATCTTGGCCGTGGAGGTGGTCTTGCCGGAGCCTTGCAGGCCGACCAGCATGATAACCGCCGGCGGCGTAACCTCGATCTCCAGGGCGCTCGCTTCGGCGCCCAGGGTCTCGATCAGGTGGTCGTTGACGATCTTGACCACCATCTGGCCCGGCGTGACCGAGCGCAGCACCTCCTGCCCGACCGCCTTCTCGCGGACCGCCTCGACGAAGTCCTTGACCACCGGCAGCGCCACGTCGGCTTCCAGCAGCGCCACCCGCACCTCGCGCAACGCCGCCGTCACGTCCGCCTCGCTCAGCGCGCCGCGCCGGGTGAGCTGATCGAGGACGCCGCTCAGGCGTTCTTGCAGGCTTTCGAACATGGTCTCGCGCCCTCTCCTTCCGGGCCTCTCTCGCCATCGCCAAACTTACGTGGGCCAGACTTACCTAGGGGCGGTCCGGCCAAATGAGAAGGGCGCCAGCGCGCGACACTCGCGGACTGACGGGGCTCCTCGGAACCGGGTTTCGACCCTGGGCTTGAGCAGGCGCGACCCTAGGCAGAGGGCGCCCCGGCGTCAAGCCGCTTTACGCCGCGCCAGCCCTTGCCGGCAAAGGCTTTTGACGGCCATTCGGACGCATGCAAAGAATTGGTTCAAGATCGGATGTGGGGGCTCGCAGCGTGACAGGCTGGCTCGAAAGCGTTCCAAACAAACTCAAGTGGACGGCGGGGCTGCTCGGCGGTGTCGCGCTAGTGCTGGGTGCGACCGTCACCATCCTGGATCATCTAGGCGCGCTGGGCGACTCCTACTGCCGCCTGGTGAGCTGCGACGCGGACGATGGCGGCGCCGGATTGAGCGCAGGCGATACGACGGAATTCGGCAGCGGGCAAGCCGGGATCTGGAAAGCCTCAATCCGCGGCAGGGAGACCTCAGGCTTCACCTTCATCCAAATCGAGCCGGACGGCACCCTATCGATCTGCAAGCTCGACATCCGCGAAGGGACGGTCAGCAAGAAGTACGTCAATGCCAGTGCGGAGGGCCAAATCCTGCGCTACACATGGGCGCGCGAGTCCAGACCCATGCACTACGACCTCAAGGTCTCCCGCGCCGACTCGATCGTCGGCACCGCCGGCGACGTGGACGACCAGTACAGCTACGAACTCAAGCGACCCTCTGCGCGGCAAGCGCTAGAGGCAAAGGTGGCGGAACTCGACCTAGCGGCCAAGTGCCGCACCCACCCCTGACCGTCCGTTTCGCGGCAATCCGCCTCAGGTAAAGACGACCTGCCCCTTGCCGGTCTTGGCGATGGTGATCAGGTCGCGGGTCCGCCAACCCATGGCGCCGTGGACGTAGAGGGGCACACCCGCCTTCGCGCAGGCCTCGGCAACCGGCATGATGTCGTCGAAGGTGAAGTGAATCGCCTCCATCGTCACTCCGGCGCCGGCGTTGACGATGTTCAACAGCTCGCTCACGTTCTTGTCGGACATGTTCGTTGACTCCCCATAGCACACAGAGCGTCTTATCCGGCCATTCTGGCATCAAGTTGGGCCGGTTTGAAGATCCGTCGAGAAGGATGGCCAGGATGGGCCAGCCGCCCAAGGGGCAAAGATCGGGCGCCTTGCGGTGCCCGGCAGGGCGGCATAAGCCGATGGACTTGCCCATAGACTTAAACGGCTCGGCGGGCCTATAACCCGGCGATGGACGCGCGCCCCTTCATCAAAATGCACGGTCTCGGCAACGACTTCGTGGTGGTCGATGCCCGCCGGGAGCCCTTTCCGCTGGATGACGCCATGGCGCGACGCATCGCCGACCGCCATATTGGCGTCGGCTGCGACCAGCTTCTGGTGATCGAGCCGCCGAGCAACGGCCGAGCCGATGCTTTCCTGCGCATCCGCAACCACGAGGGCGGCGAGGTCGGTGCCTGCGGCAACGGCACGCGCTGCGTCGCCTCCCTACTGATGGCAGAAAACGGGCGCGAGCGCGTGACCCTAGAGACCCTGGCCGGCCTGCTGGTCGCCGAGGCGGCAGGCGACCAACGGGTGAGCGTCGACATGGGGGAGGCCAGGCTCGACTGGCAGGACATTCCGCTGGCGCGCGAGATGGATACGCTGCACCTCGATCTCGCCCTAGGACCGCTCGCCGATCCGGTCGCCACGGCCATGGGTAATCCGCATGCCACCTTCTTCGTCGAGGACGCTGCGGCGATCGACCTGGAAAGCTTGGGCCCGCAGCTGGAGCACGACCCGCTGTTCCCGCAGCGCGCCAACATCGGCGTCGCCCAGGTCACCGGACCGGATCGCCTGCGCTTGCGGGTTTGGGAGCGCGGCGTCGGCATCACCAGGGCCTGCGGCAGCGGCGCCTGCGCCGCCGCCGTTGCCGCCCACCGTCGCGGCCTGACCGGGCGGGGGGTAGACCTGGCGCTCGACGGCGGTCCCCTCAGCATCACCTGGCGCGAGGACGGCCACGTGATCATGACTGGCCCGGTCGCCACGGCGTTCACCGGCATGCTGGCGCCTGAGATGCTGACCGGCGAGGCCGGGTCATGAACAACGCGAAAGATACATCGACTGAGCCGCAGATCATCACCTTCGGCTGCCGGCTCAATGCCTTCGAGTCCGAGGTCATACGCGGCCATGCCGCCGGCCTGTCAGACACCGTGATCGTCAACACCTGCGCCGTCACTGCCGAGGCCGAGCGCCAAGCTCGCCAGGCGATCCGCAAGGCGCGCCGGGAGAACCCGACGGCGCGGATCGTCGTCACCGGCTGTTCGGCGCAAATCGATCCGCAAGCCTATGCGGACATGGCCGAAGTCGACCGGGTGATCGGCAACAGTGAGAAGCTGCAGGCCAATACCTTCGCTGCGGATCGCCTCCTGGCGCCCACGGGACCACGCATTGCGGTCGACGACATCATGCGGGTCAAGGAAACCGCCGGGCACCTGATCGAAGGCTTCGCCGGGCGGGCCCGCGCTTTCGTCGAGGTGCAGCAAGGCTGCGACCACCGCTGCACCTTCTGCATCATCCCTTTCGGGCGCGGCCCGAGCCGCTCGGTGCCGGTTGGCGAGGTGGTGCGGCAGGTGCGCCGGCTGGCCGAAAGCGGTGTCGCCGAGGTCGTGCTTTCCGGCGTCGATCTGACCGACTACGGCAAGGACCTGCCGGGCCAACCGCGCCTTGGGCAGCTGGTGCGCCGCCTGCTGCATCTGGTGCCCGAGCTGCAGCGCCTGCGCCTTTCCTCACTCGATCCGGTGGAGATCGACGACGACCTCTTCAGGGCGCTGGCCGAAGAGCCGCGACTCTGCCCGCACCTGCACCTCTCCTTGCAGGCCGGCGACGACCTGATCCTGAAGCGCATGAGGCGGCGCCACAGCCGGGCCGACGCGGCGCGGGTGGTTGCCCGCGCCCGCGACTTGCGCCCCGACGTAGTCTTCGGTGCCGACCTGATCGCCGGATTTCCGACCGAGTGCGAGGCCATGTTCGCCAACAGCCTGGCAGCGGTGGAAGAGTTGGGCCTAACCTACCTGCACGTCTTCCCCTATTCGCCACGGCGGGGCACACCGGCGGCGCGCATGCCGCAGGTACCGCCGGAGGTCCGAAAGGAACGCGCCGCGCGTCTGCGTCAGGCCGGCGAGCAGGCGCTTGATCGCTTCATGCAAAGCCGCGTCGGCAGCCGCGCCGAGGTGCTGATCGAAAAGCCGGGCTTCGGCCGAACCGAACACTATGCCGCGGTTGCGATCGATTGTGGGACAGTGGGCGAGGTTACACCCCTGCTCATCACCCGCGTTGCAGAAGGTCGCATGCTCGGCACAGCGCGCAGTGACCATGCGGATGCCATTCCCAACGCAGAGCTCGTCGAGGCGTGACGCGTCGGTGTGGATCTCGATCCCTATGAAGCTTTTTCTCACCCTCACCCTCCCAACGCTTCGCGTCGGGCCCCTCCCTCTCCCCTCCAGGGAGAGGGGTACAAACCATGCGCTCCGAATCCCTCTCCCTGGAGGGGAGAGGGGGGGACCCGCGAGGCGAAAGCCTCGTGGGAGGGTGAGGGTGGCGACGGGTCGTCACAGCAACATGAACCGCTGGCCGCCGTCCTGGACTCTCTTCGCATGAACGACGCCCCCAAAAGCGGCTGGTTCGCTCGACTGAAGGCGGGGCTGTCACGCTCGTCCGGCAAGATCGGCGAGGGCATCAGCGCCATCTTCACCAAGCGCAAGCTGGACGATGCGGCGCTGGAGGAGCTGGAGGAACTGCTGATCTCCGCCGACCTGGGGGTCGCCACGGCAGCCAAGCTGACCGCCGACCTGGCCAAGGAAAAATTCGACAAGGAGGTCAGCCCGGAAGAGGTGCGCGGCGCGCTGGCCGCAGATATCGCCAGCATTCTGGAGCCGGTCGCGCTGCCGCTGTCGCTCGACCCGACGCGGAAGCCGCATGTCGTGCTGGTGGTCGGCGTGAACGGCAGCGGCAAGACCACCACCATCGGCAAGCTCGCCACCCATTACAGCCGCGAGGGCCGCAAGGTGCTGATCGCCGCCGGCGACACCTTTCGCGCCGCCGCCATCGAGCAGCTGCAGATCTGGGGCGAGCGGGCTGGCTGCCCGGTAGTCGCCAGGGAACCGGGCGCAGACGCCGCCGGCCTGGCCTACGAGGCGCTGGAGCGGGCCCGCGCCGAAGGCCATGACCTGCTGCTGATCGACACTGCCGGCCGCCTGCACAACAAGGCCGACCTCATGGCGGAGCTGCAGAAGATCATCCGCGTGCTGCGCAAGATCGAGCCCTCGGCACCGCACGACTGCCTGCTGGTGCTCGACGCCACCACCGGGCAGAACGCGATCAGCCAGGTCGGCACCTTCAAGGAGCTGGTCGAGGTGACGGGGCTGGTGGTCACCAAGCTGGATGGCTCGGCCAAGGGCGGGGTGCTGGTGGCGCTGGCCGAGAAGCACGGCCTGCCGGTCCATGCCATCGGCGTCGGCGAAGGCGCCGAGGACCTGCGCCCCTTTGCCGCCAAGGACTTCGCCCGCAGCCTGATGGGCCTGGAAGCGTGACCAACAAAGCTTGCCGAGACCAAGCCCGGCATCCCAGGCTAAAATGCCTTATGACTGAGGATCCGCGCATGGCGACAGCGAAAGAGCATCTTACCCAACTGATTGCGCAGCAGCCGGACGACAGTTCCTACGAAGAGCTGATTCGGGAGCTCGCTCTCGCGCTCATGGTTGAGCGCAGCCTGCGCGATTCCGATGAGGGGCGTACGATCAGCAGCGAAGAGCTACGCAGCCGTATCGACACATGGGTCAAGTAAGCTGGACGGACGAGGCCGTCTCCTGGCTCAGGGACATCCACGACTACATCACTAACGATAACCCCGAGGCCGCGCAGCGTGCCGTCCTCGGCATTCTTGATAAAACTCAGACCCTACTTCGGTTTCCACACAGGGGGTACCGATACGAAGGCGAGAGCGAGCGCGATGTACGTATCCTTCTGTATGGGCATTATCGCATCGCCTATCTCATCGGAGGTGATGGGGATATCGACGTTCTCGACGTGTTTCACGGTGCGCTCGATGTCAAGAGGTACCTTCTGTGATGGCGCGCGACTTTGCCCGAGGCCCGATGAGCCGCAAGCCTCAGCGTCGAGCGAGAGTCCTTGCCGTAGGCGCTCTCATCCTTTTGGCCGGCTGCGCCAATCTTCCCTCGGACGCCGGCGTGGCCTGCGACGGCCCTTTGTGGCGGGAGACCCAGCTCTTCCTGGGCCGAGATAGCCCGGCTGGTGAGGTGACCGAGGCGCAGTGGCAGATCTTCCTGGACGATGTCGTAGCGCCACGCTTCAAGGACGGCTTCACGGTGCTCGATGCCGCCGGCTTCTATCTGCCCGAGGGCGCAGCGCGGACCGAAGACGAGAAGAGTAAGGTCCTCATCGTACTTTATCCTGATCAGGAAAGCGGCAACCGCGCCCTGCAAGAGATCGCCGAGGCCTATGTGTCCCGCTTCGAGCAGCAAGCCGTATTGCGGACAGACCGGCCGGTCTGCGCCACCTTCGTCACCGGATCCGCTAAGCCTCAATAAACTGAAGCACGGGCTTTTCACGACGGCGCCCAGCGGCTTAGCCGCCGAGCTGCCCCGAGCGGGCCAGCGCACCGATCAAATTCAGCACGAGGCGGCCCGCGGCGTTGGCCGAGAGGCCGTTCACGTCGAAACGCGGCGCCAGTTCGACGATGTCGAAGCCGATCACCCGGCCCTTGCGCGCCAGGCCCTGCAGAATGTCGGCCACCTGGTGGAAGGAGAGGCCGCCCGGTACCGGGGCATTGACGGCCGGCATGACCGAAGGGTCGATGCCATCGCAATCGATGGTCACGATGTAGGGACCGCCGTCGGGAACGCGCCGTAGAATGCGTTCGACGCCTTCGCGGTGCAGCTCGCGCGCGGGGATCAGGGTTGAGCCGTAGGCCCGCGCGTCCGCAACCTCCTGCGGCCGGGCGCTGCCGACGCCGCGCATACCGATCTGGAACATTGGCCCGATCCAGGGCATTTCCGAAGCGCGCCGCATGGTGCTGCTGTAGCCCTCGCGCACCCCCTTCACCTCGTCGCGCCAGTCGATGTGCGAATCGATCTGCACCAGGGTGATCGGCTCCGAGACCGCCGGATGGTCCTGGAAGGCGCGAAAGAAGGGGATCGGCACCGAATCGTCGCCGCCGAGCAGGATGGGCAGCGCACCGGCGCGCAGAATGGCCGCCGTCGCCTCGGTAATGCGGCCGCAGGTTCCGGCGACATCGAGCGGATCGCTGCGCACGTCGCCGCAATCGACCACACGCACTGCCCGGCCGTCCAGCAGCGGACCGCCGAGGTCGAAATCGTAGTGATCCAGCGCCTCGCTAGACTTGATCGACTCGGCGCGGATCGCCGCCGGTGCGTCGGCCGAGTCCACGTAAGGACCCGTCGCGGCGTAGGGGGTGCCGTTCGGCGCAGCGAGGATCGCCACGTCTGCTTGCAATGCGTTTAGGTCGGTCGCGACGGGGAAGTTCAAAAAGCTGAGAAACCCAGGCGGAACGATCGTGAGCGGCTCGTTCATGGCGCATCCTGCTCGCTGTCTTGTGCCGTAGGATGATTTTCGATCCGCCGCTGCGGCACAAGCCCGTTCCGATGGCTTGGGACGGCCGCTATTCCCTGGACTTCAAGGTCAGGATATAGGCGATGACGTTGTCGGATTCCTCCGGCGTCAGCACGATGTTCGGCATGGTTCGGTGCGGCGTCTGCAGGAAGGCGCGCAGCGCCAGTTCGGTCATGCCCGGCTGGTTCGCCACCTCCCGGAAGGCAGGCGCTTCGCCGAGCGGCCAAGTTCCTTGATCCTCGGCCACCAGATGGCATTCGGCGCAGACGCCGAGCGCGAAGTCCTTTCCGGCCGCCGAATCGCCCGGTAGGTCCTCCGCCGCCAGGGCGCTGCCTGAGGCCAGGAAAAACGCCAAAGAAAACGCAAGTCGTCTGGACCGCATGTTTCCTCTCTCGGCTGCGGATCGGCCAAAACGGCCGATCGAAACCGCAGACTGCCAGAAACGGACAGCCAGCGCCCTGCGCCAGATCAATGTCGGATTCTGTCGCTCCGCCGCCCCAGCGACCGCATTCGCGGGTAGTTTGGCCGCTACTCCGCGGCCGCGATCTGCGTCTTGCGTGCCTTGGCCTTCTCGCGGGCTTCGGCCTGCGCCTTGGCCTTGGCGACCGCCGCTTCGGCCGACTCGTTGAGGTGGAACATTTCGAGCTCCTCCTCCTCGGCGACCTCGACCGGCGTCAACGCTAGGTCGGTATAGGTCTTGGAGGCGGGGTCGTGCTGGACACGCTTGCGCATGCGATGCAGGCTCCAGGCGTACCAGCCGAACTTGGCGTAGGTTGAGAAGGCCTCCCAGATGCGCCGGGGGAAGAAGATCAGCGGATTTTCCTTCGGCATGCCGTAGCGCCGCTGGCTGCGCACCTTGCGGCGGAAGTAACCGCATTGCTGCGGATGCACGCCTTCCAGGGCCATGGCGCCATAGATCTGCAGCACGTTCTGCCAGATGCGCACCGGCTTGCTGCCGTCAGCCACGGCGCGGCGCATCAGGGTCTCGACATGCTCGCGCGTGTAGTAGTGATCCCAGGCGTCCCAATAAGTCTGCTGCAGTTCCTCCGTCGCCATGCGCGAATGGCGGAAAGTGACGTGCTCCAGATCGTACTTGTTGAGGTCCGGATCCATCCATTCGCCGGCCTTGTACATGGTCTGATGGTCTTCCGAGCCGGGTAGCGGCGTCAGGATGGTGAACTCCAGCACGTCGACCGGGATCTCGCGCTGAATGATCTCGATGTCGCGCTTGATGGACTCCGGCGTGTCGTTCGGCAAGCCGATGATGTAGCCGGCGTAGGTGATGATGTTCTGCGCCCGCCATTTCTGGAACATCTTGCGGTATTCGGTGATCCGATTCTGGTTCTTCTTCATCGCCACCAGATTTTCCGGATTGATGTTCTCCAGCCCGATGAAGACGTGGCCGCAGCCGGCTCGCGCCGCCTTCTCCACGAAGTTCGGGATCTTGTGGCAGAGCGTGTCGACCTGAATCAGGAAGCGGATCTTGAATCCCTTCTGTTCGCGCAGCTCGATCATGCGGTCGAACAGCGCTTCCCAATTCTTGTTGCGGGCGAAGTTGTCGTCGGTGATGAAGAAGTGATTCACGCCCTGCGCCGCGTTTAAGCGGATCAGCCGCTCGATGTCGTCGGCGTCGCGGTAGCGGGATTTGCGCCCCTGGACGTTGATGATGGTGCAGAAGCTGCACTGGAAGGGACAGCCGCGGCCGGCATCGAAGCTGCTGACGAGGCCGTCGTAACGGCGCACGAGGCGCTCCGGCAGGAAGGGCGTGATAGCGCCCTCCAGGCTCGGCAGGACGTTCAGGTAGTTGTAGAGCGGCTTAAGCTGCTTGTTGAAGGCAGCGCTGTAGATTTCGCTGAGGTGTTGCTCGACCTCGCCGGCGACCAGGGTTATGCCCATGTCGAGGGCTTCCTGCAGGCTCTCGTGCACGCCCGGCAGCATGGAAAGGCAGCCGCTGACGTGGAAGCCGCCGATCGCCACCTGCACCCCGGCCTCTCGGAACTGCCGGGCGATATCGATGGCGCGCGGGTATTGGTTCGACTGCACGCCGGTCAGGCAGACCAGGCCGCGGCCGTCGGCCTGCTTGATGCGCTCGATGATCTCCTTGAAGGGGATGACGATGTTCATCTCGTCGTAAGCGTTGATTACGACCTCGACGTCCTCGCCGAGTGCCTTCTTCTCCGCCAAGTCGAGCGACAGGCCGTAGAGGCAGGCCATGGAATTCGAGGGAATCCAGGCCTTCCACCACTGCAGCACATAGCCGTCCTGGTCGTAGTGGGATGGCTTGATCAGTTCGACATGAAACTTGCGCTTTTCGCCTTGACGGCTTTCGCTCATCGGGACCCCCTCTCGAATCGTCCGACTTACGCGAGATATACGGCGTGCAAACTATCACTTCGCGCGAACCGGCGCCAGACGCGGATTAGCTGGCGTCACCGAAAGCCGGCCCGTGCACAAGACCGGGTCCGAGCGCTGGATCGGCGACCCTAGGCGCCGACGTGATCCAAAAACTGACGTGGCCCCGGGCCGGCGCTATAGTCACCGGCCAAGTCGACAAGACCACGACATGGGAGCGACAACGCGGCCAGTCGCTGCAACATTGGGGTCCCAAAGTGATCACGCCAGGCAACGCAGGCCTTCGCGAGTTTCGGATATCCGATGTGGCCCAGGTTCGGCGATTGATCCACCGTACCCTGGACATCTCCTACTCCGATGTTTACCGACCCCGCGCAGTCCGTTTCTTCAAGACGTTCCATTCGGAAGCGAAGATCCTCAGACGGCACCAAGAGGGTGAGATCCTGGTCGTCGAACTGGATGGGAAGGTCATCGCCACGGGGGCGATCGTCGAGGACGACATCTTCGGCGTTTTCGTCGACCCGGACTTCCAGCACCACGGACACGGCAGGGCTCTCATGCACGAGCTCGAGGCCAGAGCGAGATCAAAGGGATATCGAGAGGCCGTCCTGAGCGTTTCGTTGCCGTCGAGACGTTTCTACGAAAGCCTCGGCTACACGGGGTTCGAAGATCGCGCGATAGATCTGGGGGACGGCGAGAAGCTTGCCTTCTGGCATGCGACCAAGCCGCTGACAGCGCAAGACGCCTAGCGACTTGGGGGAGACGGTCCAAACCGGAAGCCCTCTTGCCGGCCGGCAATCGGCCAGGGACCCTGAAACCGGCTGACACGGACCAGCTATTCGCGCACCACCACGGCCGCATCGCTTCGCGTGCTGGATCGCCTTCCTCATTTGTGACAGTTTCGTGACTCCCTGGCGCGGATCGTCCGTCCGCCCCGCACCATTCGGCCCCACACCACTCGGCGAAGACATGGCTCTCGAATTCGGCGTTATCGCGCTGGTCCTGCTGGCAGCGGTATTGCATGCCAGCTGGAACGCCCTGGCCAAGACGAGCGACGACCGCCTGGTCTTCATGGCACTGATCCACATAGCGCCCGGAGCGATCGCCTGGGCCGCCATCCCCTTCGTGGCGCCGCCCGAGCCGGCCGCTTGGCCCTTCCTCATCGCCTCGATCCTGATCCATCTGTTTTACTTCTGGACCCTGATCTATGCCTACGAGCATGGCGACCTGAGCCAGGTCTATCCGATCGCCCGCGGCAGCGCGCCTTTGCTGGTCGCCCTCGGCGCCTGGCTCGTCGCCGGCGAGGTGCTGAGCGTGGCGGAGAGCCTAGGTGTCGCCATTGTCTCCGCCGGCATCATGAGCCTGGCGTGGTTCGGCCGGAGCTGGCGGCCGGGCGAGAGCCGGGGCATCGTCTTCGCGCTCATGACCGCGCTCGCCATCGCCAGCTATACCGTGGCCGACGGCATGGGGGTGCGTCGCGCCGGCAGCGAGCTCGGCTACATCCTCTGGCTCTTCGCCGTCGACTGCCTGCCGGTCCTGGCCTTCGCCATCTGGCGTCGGCGCGGCCGGCTGCGCGAAGCTTTCGGCCCACGGCTCAAGATCGGGCTGTTCGGCGGCCTGCTTACCGGCGCGGCCTACAGCATCGTGATCTGGGCCATGAGCTTGGGTCCCATGGCGCACATCATCGCCCTGCGCGAAAGCAGCGTGTTGATCGCCGCGGCAATCGGCACCCTGGTGCTCAAGGAGCCCTTCGGCCGCAACCGCATTGCCGCCGCCGCGGCCGTGGCCGGCGGCGCAGTTCTGCTGAATGTCGGGGGCGGATGAAAGCGCCCGCGGCTACGGCCCGCCTGGGTTGATCGAGGCCGCCGAAAGTGCCTGGTGCAGACCGCGCGCTTCCTCGAGCAAGCCGGCCTCGACCGCAAGATCCTCGTCGGCATAGCGAGTCGGCGGCCGAAAGAGTGCAGCCAGCTCGGAGACCTCCTCCGGCCGCTCGCCGTCGAGTTCGAGTCGCTGCAGAAGTGTGCGGACCGTCGGCTCCGCCTGCCGACAGAGCGTGTCGTAGTCGACCAGGATCACCTGCGGGCCGCGGTGGGCCAGAACCGAGCGGAAAGCGGCGATCCAATAGCGCAGCCAGAAATCGGGCTTTTCCGCATCCTGCCTGGGATCGACCTGGGGGTCGCCCGTCACCCAACCGTCGAAATCGAGCGGCTTCAAGATCGTGCCGAAGTCGTGATGACCGATCGAGGCCATGTATTCGGCGGCGAAGACGTCCTCGGCGTGCAGCTCCAGGAAATTACGCTGCTGACGCAGCAGCGAGCCCACGTGATCCAGAGGATTGCGGAAGGGCACGACGATGTGGGCGTCGGGAAAGATCTCCGGCAGCAGCGGCAGGCGTGCGATGTTCGCGTTGTTCTTGGAGACGTAGCGGCCGCTCGCGGCACCCTCGGCCAACTTCAGGTGCAGGATCTTGCGGATGTGTAGCCGGAAGAAATCCTCGAACTCGGCTGCGCGGTCGTTCGCCGACCAGAGCGCGATGGAGCGCTCGCCGTACTTCCCGCCCCAAAAGGCCTTCCAGATAACCTCCTCGAAGGCCTCGGGGCTATCGAAGCCGACCGCCATGCCGTCGCCGTGGGCGCGTTCCTGCAAGGTCGCCTTCTGGCGAAAGGAACGGCTGAGCTTGTCCCACAGCAGTGGACAAAGCAGCAGCGGCATGTTGCGGTAGCTGTGCGTCGCCACGCCGGGAAGCCGAGACAGCAGGTTCAAAAGCAGCGTGGTGCCGGCACGGGGCAGGGAGGTGACGAAGACCGGCGCGATCACCTCGATCCCCGCGAGGCGTCTGGCGAACATGTCGTCCTCCAGCTCGGCCATCATCTTCTGCAGGCCGATGCCGCGGAAGGCGAAGCGGTGCAGCGCGCGGTCGAGACCCGAGTACTGGGTGCGGAAGACGCTCAAGACCAGCGCCAGACGACGACGAAGGCGACCACCGTCGCGGCGATCACCTCCCAGGAGTAAAACAGCGGAATGACTTCTTCCTCGGAGGCCAGCCCGAACCAGGCCGCCGCCACGAGAGGTAGGAAAGAGACGAGGGCGCAGGCGACGGTCCGCAGGATCATCGAGAAAAGCTTGCCGAAGAGGATGAGCGAGGCCTTCTGCAGGCGCTCCTCCTTCTGCTCCTCTTCGATGTCCGGGTCGCGCAGCACCGAGGCGGCCTCGCGCGATTCCCCAATCGCCGCACGCGCTACGGCCGGAACCTGGAGGAAACGAAAGCCCAGCAGAAAGAGCGCCACCGACGCCGCGACGACGAGGTAGCTCAAGTCTCGGGAGCCTCTCCCACCGGCTTCTCGCCGGCTGGCTTCTCACCCATCTGTTTTTCCAAGCGGCGACGGCGCATCCGCTTGATCGGGAACCAGACGAAACCGATGATTGCGAAGAGCACGCCGGCGATGAGCGCCAGGAGCGAGCCGATCGCCGTGATGCCGGCCCCCGGACCGACATAGGCCTGCGCGTCCAGCGGCACGAGAACACAAAGCAGCGCGAGCATCAGACCCGCGCCTGCCGAGCCGCGCATGACAACGACGGCCGGCTCTCTCTTGTCATGGGCCATTGCTCGAAACTCCTTCGTTAAAAAGATGCAGCCCCCTCTCAATTCATGCTGCCAAGGGGGTACCACAGGATGCCGACGGTTGCCAGGAATGAGGGGTTAACAAACAAAGGAAAAGTTTCGATGCAAATCGCCGCCCGCGAGGCCCCTAAACGGCCTTGGGCGCTGCGGTTTTCAGCCCCGCATCAGTTGCAGGACCAGTCCTCGACGGAGAAATAGTCCGCGGGCAAACGATCCGCTTGCGTGACCTGCGCGACACGGTCGGCATCAAAACGGTTGATGAACTCCCAAACCAGTTCGCCCTGTTCGGTGACTTCGAAGACCCGGCCGGCCTTGGTTTCGGCGACCAGTTGGTTACCGCGGGGCGTGCGTTCATGCTTGCCCTGGGAGTCGGTATAGAAGGGTGTTTCGGGGGTCTGCTGATAGAGCAAGCGGGTTTCGCGCGTCACGGGATCGTGGATCATGATGCTGCTGCCGCCGAAGACCGCCCCGTCTTGAGTATGGTCCCGGCAGTTGTTGAACACGGCAATGGTGCCGTCGGGCCGGAAATCCGGGTCATGCTGTCGCAGCCAAGGACCGAACTCGTACCACTTCACCTTTCTGCTGACCGGATCGAAGACGAAGATCATGTTGTGATTGCGATAGGACGCCATGACATCCCCGGCCTCGAACAGGGGGAAGCTGTCGGCGTCAGCGCTCTGCAGCACCTCGATATCGTTTAAGTGAGTGAAATCCGGGCTGGTGTTCGACACGAGGTCGGTTCCGGTGGGGAGCAACACCGCTTCCAGGCCGTTATCGATCAACATATCGTCCAGCGGGATCTTCTGCAGGATCTCACCGCTTGCCGAAACCTGCAGTGCGTATTCCTTGGTATAGGGCCGCCTCGTACCCTTCGGCAGCTCTTCCTTGGTGACGACGACCTCCGAGCTCGGGAACCAGAAGGTGCCGTCCTCCGAGAGAAAGACCGAATGGTGCGTCCGATAGGGAAGGACCCACTCCGGCTGGCTGCATTTGTCCAGCCTGACCAGGGTGTCGCTGTAGTTGACGACGATACTGCCGTTGGGCAGCGCCATTGCGCCGTGAATCTCACCGTCCCAGGTATTGAAGGGCAGTGTCTGGCCCGAAAAATCCACCCCGCTCTCGTACCAGATCTGGTCGAAGTCGGGGACCCAGCGGTGCACGACCGTGCCCTCCATATCGATGATCTGGGCCGACGGCTGCAGGTCGAAGAGACCGGTCATGAAGGTCAGGCCCGGGTCGGCGCGCTGCGCGTCGTGCCGGATGACCCCATTGCCCTCGTAGCGGGCCTGCTGCAAAAACTTGGTCGGCTCCTCGCCGAAATAGGAGGGCCAGTTCCTATAGAGATCCCGCGCCGACTTGGTAGCGGCGCGCACCATGGGGTAGGGAAAAAGCTTGAACTCCGCCACGGCAACGCCGACGGCGAAAGCCACCAGCAGAACCGTCGCGGAGAAAAGGATCTTGTCGAGATTCTTCAGCGCCCAACGCACTTTTTGCCCTGCCCCCCTGGATTGGCTTCGAACTGCTTCGCCCGACCGCGCCGAGAGGGCCGTCCGCCTGCATGGGTGATCTAGGAGGCTTTCATAAAGATTCTGTTAGTCAAAGGAAATTCGTAGAACGTCCGTTGGGAAATCCAGTTCGCTCCTGTTGCTTCCCGGCACTAGACTACGCGGCTGCCGAAGCCGCTTCGGCGGCAAAGTCTACCAGAGGGCCGGCTGGCAGGATGGTCGGATCGATCAGCCCGAGGTCGTCGTAATAGTGCCGCCGGACGTGGTCGAGCTTAACGGTCTCGGCGACCCCGGGGATGGCGTGAACGCGTCGGGCGAGCGCCGAGAGGCCAGGATAGTTGCGCAGCATTCTGAGATTGCAGCGCAGGGCGCCGTGATAGACGGCATCGAAGCGCACCAGGGTCGGGAACAGCAGCAGATCGGCTTCGGTCATGCGCTCGCCCAGCAGGAAGGGCTGTCCATGGGCCAGACGCGCCTCCAGATCGTCGAGCGCCGCGAAGAGGGCAGCGACCGCGCGGTCGTAGCCGTCTTGCGAGGTGGCGAAGCCGACCGCGTAGACGCCGCCGTTGATACGCGGCCTGATGATGGCGGCGAGTTCGTCGATCTCCGCGCGCAGCTCTTCCGGGTAGTAGCTGGTTTTGTTGGTCGCGAAGGCGTCAAACGCACAATCGAGCATGCGCAGGATGTCGGCCGATTCGGTGCTGACGATGGTCTTCTGGGCCTTGTCCCAGAGCACCGGCACGACGACCTTGCCGGTGAAGCGCGGCTGCGCGCGGACGTAAGTTTGCCAAAGCGCGGCGTCGCCGTTCACGTGATCTTCGGTCACCTCCGGAAAGGCGGGATCGGCCGTGAACTGCCAGCCCTGCGGCCCGGCCCAACGCGGATGCAGGACCGACACGGAGATGGCCTGCTCGAGCCCCTTCAGCGCTCGCATCAGCGTGGTGCGGTGGGCGAAAGGGCAGGCGTGCGAGACGTAGAGATGATAACGCCCCGGCTCGGCGGTGAAGCCCCTGCCACCGGCGGCACGCACCCAGCCGCGGAAGAGGTCCGGCGTCTGCGCCGCGCGGGCGGCTTGGTAGGCGTCAATGTCGGTCACCGGGGACTGCCAAACGCCTTCGACTAAGGCCTTCATCGCATCTCTCCTCGAAAGGCTAGTCCCAGCTCGCGGCCGCCAAAGAAGGGACTTCGTCTCCATATTGCATCGAGCAGCAGACTGTGCATTGTATCCGCGCAATGCAATAGCAGTTCTATGCACTTCTAGTTTGCGCATATGCAAAGCTTTCGCACAGACGGGTTCGTCTGGGACGATCTGCGTACCTTGCTGGCCATCGCGCGGGCCGGCAGCCTAGCCGGCGCGGCACGGCAGCTCGGCGTCAATCACTCCACCGTCTTCCGTCGCTTGGGTGCGCTGGAGGCGCGGCTCGGAACCCGGCTCTTCGAGCGCGCGGCCGGCGGCTACAGCCCGACTCCGGCCGGCGAGGACTTGCGGCGGGTCGCCGAGCGGATCGATGACGAGATCGCCGGGCTGGACCGCCGGCTGGCCGGCCGCGACCGGACGCTGAGCGGCCTGCTGCGCCTGACCGCGCCCGACGACATCATGGAGCCACTACTGATGGCGCCGCTCGTCCGCTTCCGCCAGCGCCACCCGGAGATCCTGCTGGAGGTCGTGGTCGACAACCGCAACCTGAACCTGACCAAGCGCGAGGCCGATGTCGCCATACGCCCGACCAAGCAACCGCCCGAGAGTCTGATCGGCCGCTGCGTCGCCCCCATCGCAGTTGCCGCCTATGGACAGGCTACCGATGGCGGCAGCCTGGCTGAGGGTCCCTGGATCGCCTGGGAGCAGGGCAGCGGACCATCGGTCGAGGCGCGCTGGCTGGCCCGCAAACTACCGGAGACAGCCATCGTCTACCGCAGTAACTCGCTGCTCAACCACCTGTCCGCCTGCCGCGCGGGCCTGGGCCGGGCGCTCTTGCCCTGCTTCCTCGGCGACGCGGCACCCGAACTGAGACGGTTGGCGCCGCCGCTGCCCGAGCTAGAGGTCGGGCTCTGGCTGCTGACCCACCGCGATCTGCGCCGCACCGCGCGCGTCCGCGCCCTGATGGACTGGCTTTTCGAAGACCTCAAAGATGTCCGACCCGCCCTCGCGGGCGAGGGTGTATGAACGGCAGGGCCTGGGCCGACTGTTCCGGCGACGTCAGCCATCCGAAATCAGGGGAGAAACATCTGGCATGAATGCGCGCTTCGGCAGCTTGTTGGCGATGAGGAGTATCGGATCATCTTTTCTCGCCGCCGTAGCGGCTGTTCTGATCTCAGGCGGTCTAGTCCCTTGGAACGCCGCCGCTGACGAGCCCTATCCGATCTGGTGGTCGCCGAGCCTGGAGCTCGACAGCCTCGAGCGGATCGATGAGCGACTGGCGCGCGACCTGCCGCCTAGCCCGCCGGGCCTGGGCGCTTTGGAGCTCTATCCGGAGGGAGAGAAAGACGGAGAGAAGCGGGTACCGGAGACCTGCGCCGAGCTCCTGGACCTGCGAGATCGCAGCTATCGCGCGCGGTCAAAAAACGGCACGCGCCTCATGTCGCATTTCGAGAGCTGGTGCCGTGCGGTGGCCACCTTCAAGACCGCCACGCCCGCCGAGCAAAGTTTCGTTCGCGACTTCGCGTTCGACCGCGACGCGGTAGACTATCTCCCGGCCTTCGTCGTTCCGGCCTATAGCTGCTACGCGATCTGCATACAGAAAGAGGCCCACGACCGGCGCATCTCCTTGGCAAAGCTCCATGCACCGCTTGAAATCACGGAAGCGGACGGCCGGCGGCTCGTCATCGAGACCTCTCTTTCGCGGGAAAGCGTCGAGATCGTCGGCCGCGCGGACTTCACCCGGGATGGACAGGAAGACCTGCTGGTGATTGGCAAGTCCACGACGCTAAAGACCAAAGACGCCGAGATCGGCTATCAGACCCAGTACTACATTCTCACGCGTGACGACCCAGACAGCGTGCTCACCGTCGCGGACATCAAGAGATACCTCTGCCCCGGCTACGCCTGCGCGCCACCTTCCGACCAACCGACCGCGCTTCGCGAGTCCGACTGATCAGCGCCGACGGTCCTCCGTCATCTCGCCCAGGTCGCCCGGCGGGTTTTGCCGCGGGGCGAAGACGGCTTGGTCGCGCACTTCGTCGAAGTGCTTGAGCGCCCAGTGCACGGAGGGAAAGGCGATCTCGTCCCAGGGCAGGCGATCCCAGATAAAGAGGTCGAGTTCGGCCGTCTCTTCGCCGGCTTCGACGTCGGGCGACGCCAGGCGGGCGCGGTAGATGAGCTGGATTTGGCTGATCCGGGGGATCGAATAGACTGCCAGGAGTTGATCGATCTCGATTTTTGCCCGGGCTTCCTCCCAGGCCTCCCGGCGGACCCCCTCGACGGCGGTCTCATGCAGCTCCAGGAAGCCGGCCGGCAGGGTCCAGTAGCCCTTGCGCGGATCGATCGCCCGGCGGCAGAGCAGGATCTTGTCCTCCCAGGTGGCGACCGCGCCGACCACAATCTTCGGATTCTCGTAGTCGACGAAACCGCAGGCGTCGCAGACTAGGCGCTGACGGTCGTCGCCTTCCGGGATTCTGCGCACGAATCCCGGTGCCGCTTTCGCTTCGGGGGTGGTCATGGCGGCAGTGTGACGCAGCCGTCTTAGCCCGGCAAGCGGCCGTATAGGGGATCGCAAAGTGGCCGTGTACAGGGCCGCCGGCGCGGCGTAGTCTGCGGCGCGCAGCCCAACACAGTCCCGGCCGAAGCGACGAATACGCGATGTCCTGGTTCAAGCCTGCCGAAACACCGATACCCGAACGGGAGCCCGATACAGTCGAAATCGGCTGGCTGCTCAATCCTGGCGAGGCGACCTTCATCTACGACGCGCCGCGGCCGATCGAGATCGCCCCGCCGCCAGGCATGGAGGAGGAAGGGCCGGCCCTACGCGGCGATGCGACGACCCAGTTCTTCGAGGTGCCCTGTCCCTTTGACCTGCATGTCCGTCTCGGCCGCGACGCCAACGGCAAGCCGCGCCTGCTCGATGCCGCCCCCAAGAGCAGCCGGCAGCGGCACAACGTGCTGCGCGCCCACGTCACGCTGATGGGCCAGAGCCGCTGGCGCGATCCGAAGCGGCCGCTGCTGCAGGTCGGCGCGCCCTGGCGCTTCGTCACCGACGCGCCGGTGCAGATGACGCAGCTGCCGGCGATCGGCCACTACTACGACCCGCCGCTGCCCGGCCTGATGATCGGCGGGCGCTTTCCGATCCACCTCTGGCCGCGCAGCCTGATGTGGGCCTTCGACTGGTGGGAGCCGCAGAAGGACCTGGTGCTGAGGCGCGGCGAGCCTTGGTTCTACCTGCGCTTCGAGACCGAGCGGCCGAACTGCCGGATAGAGATGGTCGAGGCCGAGATGACCCCCGAGCTGACCGAGTTCTGCAAGGGCCTGGACGGCGTGACCAACTACGTGAACCAGACCTTCAAGCTTTTCAAGATCGCGCAGGAGCGCCGGCCGACGACCCTGCTGAAGAAGAAAGTGCGTGGCTGAAAGGCGAGTCGCAGTGCCGCACTCGTCAGGCTATTCGAGGAAAGCCGACCTCAGTTTCGCCTGGAGGCTTTCGCCGATGCCGAGAGCGTCCAGCACATAGCTCTCGAAGGAACCGCATAGCTCGTCGGCAGCGCCGAGTGCCGCCTCGAGATAACTGGCACGCGCCTCCATCACCGTGCGAACGAATTCGGGAGGATCGCCACGGCCGGACTGCGCAATCCAGTGCGGGACCATGCGGGTCGACAGTTGGTAGTCTGCCAGCACGGTCTCCCGCGGCACGCCCAAGACCAGCAAGAGAATGGCAACGGCGGTGCCGGTACGATCTTTGCCGCCGGCGCAGTGAACCAGAGCCGGCCGTTGCTCGGCATCCGCGAGCCGATGCAGAATACGGGACCAGGACTCGCGGTGATCGACGATAAAGGAGCGGTAAAAACGCTGCATCATCGCGTCCGCATCCCTGGCGTCGAATTCTCCGCCAGCGGCCAGATCCCAGGCCTTGCCATCGCGCAGCATGCGCTCCGCGTCGCTCGCCGCCCTTGGCGAAATCGGCAGCGGCTCGACGCGCGGCGGCGCAGAGTCGGGGAAGCGGCTCGGCTGGCGGGCGACCTCATCCGGCGTGCGCAAGTCGAAGACGAGCCGGATAGCAAGATCCGCAAAGCGGTCGCCGTCGCTTTCGCTCAGCTCGGCCAGATGCCCGGAGCGGTACAGCTGGCCATAGCGTATGCGTGCGCCCTCGGTCGTTTGGTAGCCGCCGATGTCGCGGAAGTTTCGCGCGCCCTCAAGCGGCACGAAACGGCGACGGCCATCGACGGAGGCGTCATTGTCCTTCGAACTCATGCCGCACGCTTCCTAATTCGTCCTGCGCCGCTGCAGCGTCCTTTCCCGCACCGCGCTCAAGCTCCCGGCCAGCCGTTGCTGCGCGAGGTGGGAGTCATTGTGACGAGCGGCTTCAGGCGTTCCGCCTTTTGCCGTTGGCGGACGGCTTCCTCCGCCTCGCCATGGAAGAAGCCGAAGAGGCCGAAGCGCCGGCCGGCCGTCACCGGAGTGACCTGGTGCAGCAGGGCGCAGGAAAAGACCACCGCAGAGCCGCGCGGTGGGTTGTAGCGCTGCGGGCCGTATTCCGGGAAGATCAGGTGGCCGCCCTCGTACTCGCCGCTGTTGAGGAACAGCGACATGGCGAAGCGGCGGTGCGCGGTAAAGGCCGAGGTGTCGTCGCGATGCGCCAGGAAGTGGCCGCCGGCCTCGGCGTCGTAGCAACCGAGGCGCAAGGTCTCCGCCCGGCTCGCCGGAAAGCCGAAGGCCTTCTCGATCTCGGGAAAGAGACGGCCGCGAAAGAGCGCGAGGAGCGCCTTGCCCTGTGGGCATTGGTCCGGAATCGCCACGTCTTCGCGTACCTTGATCTCGTGCAGCGGCACGTTGCCGCCCGTGGCGTCGTTGGCGACCCCGCCGGCATAGCGCTCGCCACGATGCCAGTAGTCGATCAGGCGCTGGCACTCGGCCTCGCTCAGCAGATTGGGCAGGACCAACACCGGCGGTTGTGTCTCGACCAGCTGCGGCGACAGGCGGCGGGCGCGCTCCTCGCAGTACCGCAGGGCTTGGCCCACCGGGTCCTCGACGGCCAGGTCGATCAGACAGTCCAGGCGTAGATTTGGATCGAAGAGCAAGAGGCAGCCGAAGTCGCCGCTTCCCGCCGGCCGCTCCAGCGCGGCGCCGATGGCGAAGTCGCGATCGCGCAGCAGCGGGCAGGGCAGGGCGAGCCGCGACGCAGTCTCGGGCCCAGCAGCGGTGACCGCCAGAACCTGCACCTGCAAAGCTTCGAAACGCGCAGCGAGCTCTGCCAGGCGAATCGCCGCGCCGTCCAGCCCCGGCGCCGTGTCAGCTGAGAACACCAGCAGGAGCGTCACTCGGCCCGAGCGCGCGTCCTCGTAAAGCGAGACGCGGTCGCCGGCATCGTCCAGCCAACCGAGATCGCACAGCCGCTCGCCGGCCGTGAGCGGGCTCTGCTCCTTCGCCCGAGGAATTCTGAACGGCACCCTGCTCGCCCCCTCCGCCCACCGTGCCCCCGGCACAGTCAAGGGCGGTCAACCACAACGCTAAATGCTAGCACTCGTCTGCACTTAAAGACAGGTCGGGAGCAGTCGTCAATCCGCCCCGCCGTGGGGCTTCGGGCTGGCGCAGAAGCGGTCTTGGCCCTATACAGCTAGTCCACCCCATGCGCTCCGTGAGGGATAGGATTTCGGCGCAGCATGCTGTCCTGGTTACGCAAACTGACGGGCGCGGATGCCGCTCGCGACGTCCCGGAGGGACTTGAACCGGCGGAAGCACGTAAGCGCGTGGTCGAGATCGGCTGGTTGATCACCGCCGAGAAGGCGACCTTCGTCTTCGAGGCGCCGCGCCAGGCCGGCCGCAAGAGCGCCATGCCGGAGAATGTCAAGGCGGTCGGCTTCTGCCCGGCGGTGATCGACAACGAGGCGCGGCTCTACGAGGTGCTCTGCCCGATCGATCTGACCCTGCGCATCGGCAAGAACGACAAGGGGCAGCCCTTCCTGGTCAACACGGCCGGTCAACAGAGCACGGTGGCCACCAAGACCTGGCAATCCATGGTGCAGATCCTGCCGGGACCGACCTGGCCGGCGCCGAACCGGCCCTTGATCCGCTTCAACGCCCCCTGGCGTTTTGTCGCCGACGAGCCGGTCTGGATGCTGCAGATGGCGCCCTTCAGCCACTATCAGGAAAAGCCTTGGCCGGGCGTCGTCCGGGGCACCCGCCTGCCGATCCACCTCTGGCCGCGCAGCTTGAGCTGGACCTTCGAATGGCATGAAACCGGGAAGGAGCTGGTGCTGAAGCGCGGCGAGCCCTGGTTCTACCTGCGCTTCGAGATCGAGGACCCGAGCCGGCCGATCCGTCTGATCGAGGCCGAGGCGACCCCGGAGCTGCAGGAGTATTGCAGCGGCCTGGAGCGCAGCGATAGCTTCGTCGAGGACAGCGCGTCGCTCTTCGACGTTGCCGCCGCGCGGCGACCGAGCAAGCTTCTGAAGAAGAAGGCCCGCACCTAAAGCAGCGCTCGCCACAAATTACCCCCTTTGCTCCGCCTAGAACTTTCTTAATATGCCAATGCTCTAGCGCCTTGTTCAGCGCTGGCCGGCCAAACGCCCTGCGGGCGACACGGACCGGCTGTCGCGGGGCGTGGAACGAGTAGGTCGTCCCAGGGCGGATGCCGAAGCCCAGGTTCGGCTCAAAGAAGACTCTATTCGTTAGGTGAGAAAGGGAGGGGCAATCACCATGCTCAAAGAGTTCAAAGAATTTGCGATGCGCGGCAACGTGGTCGACATGGCGGTCGGCATCATTATCGGCGCCGCCTTCGGCAAGATCGTCAGCTCATTCGTTGAAGACATCATCATGCCGCCGATCGGCCTGCTGCTCGGCGGTGTCGATTTTACGAACATCTTCATCAACCTCAGCGGCGGCGACTATGCCTCGCTGGCCGAGGCGCAGGAGGCGGGCGCCGCCACGATGAACATCGGCCTCTTCATCAATACGCTGCTGGACTTCGTGATCGTCGCCTTCGCGATCTTCATCGTCATCAAGCAGATGAACCGCTTGAAGAAGGAGGAGCCGCCGGCGGACCCGACCACCAAGGACTGCCCGCATTGCCTGACATCCATTCCGATCAAGGCATCGCGCTGCCCCAACTGCACGTCGGAGCTGCAGGCCGCCTAAGTCGGATCCCATCACAGGCATGACGAGACGCACCGCCGGGACTATTCGCCCTGGCGGTGCCGCGTCATGCGGTGCGAACGCCCGAAGGCCGGTTCAGCTTAGGCTTTGATGTTGACCACGCTGCCGCGCGGAATGTCGCGGCTCTGCGCCCGTGGTGCCGACTCGCTTCCGCGGTTGGCAGCCTCTACGGCGCGCGTGTCTTCGCCGCGTGCCACTGGTTTGGCCGCATCCTGGCCGGCGTTCTCGGCCGGTGGGCGCGGCGTGCCCTGCAGTGCCTGGAAAAACGCAGGCGTGGGCCCGTTCTGTCCTGAGGGAATTTGCATAGCGTCGATTATCCCTTGTGGGTGTTAAACAGGGCTGAAGGACTATGCTTAACGCCTTGCCTTTTCTCGGCAAAAGCGCGAACGGCCTTCAAACCCGCGGTTTGATACTGATCTCGAGACAGGCCTCGTCGTCGATCAAGCGAAGCTGCTTGCTGCCGGAGCGGGGTATCGGAATGTTGTTCTCCAGGCAGTAGCGAATGAGGGCTTCAAGGGCGAAGTCCTCCGTCAGGTTCACCTTCAGGCTGCGCAGGTTTCCGCCATCGCGTATTCGGCACTCGACCCGAATGATCAGATCCTCGCCGAGCACGCAGGACGCCAGGTCGCCATAGAGAACCTTGTCCTCTTCGATGCGATTGTGGGCGACCACGGCATCGGCCAGCTCTTCTCGCGAAAAGACGATTTGTCGAAATTCCTTCGGCATTGCAGATAATCCCCATCCCACTCTGCACTGTCGACTGGGCCACCCGATGCGACCAAAGCTCCCCAGCTGGAGCCAATCCGTTCGGGCAAGCGACGGCTCAATCCCCCTTCACATCTGTTCGGAGCCGGCTTCGTGCCTGCAGAATCGCGCGTCACCTTCACTTGTTCGCGCGCCTACACATGATTGCACATCAGCGAACCTACCTACTCCATTTGACCAATTTGGCGTTTAAATTCTGTAAAGAGGCATATAATTTTAAGAAAAAACTTATGTATAGTTAAAGTTATTATTTGGGAAGCTTCTATTTTTGATTTCGAGTATATCTATTTCGTATTTGTCGTTTATTGTCGAGATACGAACCGCACAGCGCGTGTTGGCCTGCGCCGCCCTGCCCTTGGAGCAACCCTGCCCTGCGGCCGGCCCGCGTGGTCGCGGCCTTGCGCCTGGGTTAGGTTGTTTCGTTATGCCGCGCGACGTGCAGAGCCCCGAGGAGATAGGCGAGGAGGCGGGAGACGGAGCCTTTCCGGCGGCCTTTGGCGCGCCGCGCTCGGCTTTTCGCGCCGGCGTTCGCCAGGCCATCGGCGTGCCGGCCGTCGTACTGGGCGCCAGCTTCCTCGGCTTCGGCGCCCTGGTGCATCAGGCCGGGCTCAGCATCTGGCACGGTCTCTTTTCGACCGCCACCGCCTGGGCGCTGCCGGGCCAGGTGGCCTTTCTTGAACTCTACACGGTCGGCGCCTCGCTGTTCCTGATCGCCATGGCGGTGGCGCTGGTCAACGCCCGGCTGCTGCCCATGACGATCACCCTAATGCCGCTCTTGCGCGCCCAGGGCATGCCGCGCTGGGCCTATTACCTCGCGGCCAATTGGATCGCGGTCACCGCCTGGGCGGCGGCGATGCGCGACTGCCCGCGCCTACCACCGGCCGAGCGCCTGCCCTACTTCACGGCGATGAGCGTCACCCTCTGGAGCATCACGCTCGGCACCACTGCAGTCGGCTTTCTCCTCGCCGGCAGCGTGCCGGCCTACGTGACCTTGGGCCTGGTATTCCTCAACCCGATCTACTTCATGTTGGTCTTCGCCGCCGAGGTACGCTCGCGGCCACGCGTCCTGGCGCTGCTGTTCGGCGCTCTCCTGGGCCCGCCGCTCTACCTGGTGACGGCGGACTGGTCGCTGCTGATCACGGGCCTGATCGCCGGTAGCCTTGCCTTCTGGGCCACGCGGAAGCGCCGCAATGTCTGAGCAAGCGATCCTCTGGCCCTTCGCGGTCATGACGGTCGCCGCGCTGGCGACTTACCTATGGCGCGCCCTGGGCGTCGCGCTATCGGGGCGGATCGATCCCGAGGGGCCGGTCTTCGAATGGGTCGCCTGCGTTACCTACGCGCTGCTAGCCGGGCTGATCGCGCGCATGATCGTGCTGCCGGTCGGCCCGTTGGCCGAGACGGCCCTGGGCGCCCGCTTGGCCGCCGCCGTCATCGCACTGGCGATTTTCTTCCTGACCCGTCGGAACCTCGGCCTCGGCGTTGCCGCCGGGGCCGGCGCCTTGGTCCTGCTGACCTGGGCGTTAAGCGCCTAGGCCGCCGCTTCGAGGGCGGCTACGCCCGGCAGGCGCTTGCCTTCCAGCCACTCGAGGAAGGCGCCGCCCGCAGCCGAAACATAGGTGAAGTCGTCGATGACCCCGGCGTGGGCCAGCGCCGCCACGGTGTCGCCGCCGCCGGCGACAGAGAGTAGCCCGCCCTCGCGGGTCAGTTTCGCCGCCGCCTGAGCCACGGCGTTGGTGCCCTGGTCGAAAGGCGGGATCTCGAAGGCGCCGAGCGGGCCGTTCCAGACCAAGGTGCGACAGTCGGCGAGGCGCCGCGCCAGATGCTCGGCGGTGGCCGGGCCGACATCGAGCATCATGCGATCCTCCGGCACCGCCTTGACCGAGATGGTCTCGCTCGCCGCCCCGGCGGCGAACTCGGCGGCAACCACGGCGTCTGTCGGCAGCACGATGTCGCAGCCGGCAGCCTTGGCCTTTTCGGCGATCTCACGGGCCGTGTCGGCCATCTCGTGCTCGCAGAGCGACTTGCCGACCGCCACGCCGAAGGCGTTGAGGAAGGTGTTCGCCATGCCGCCGCCGATGATCAGCATGTCGACCCGGGTCACCAGGTTGCCGAGAAGCTCCAGCTTGGTGGAAACCTTGGCGCCGCCGACGATGGCGGCCACGGGCCGCTCCGGGTTCTCGAGGGCACGCTCCAGATGCTCCAGCTCCGCCTGCATCTGGCGGCCGGCGGCGGCCGGCAATCGGCGCGCCAGGGCCTCCACCGAGGCATGCGCCCGGTGTGCCGCAGAGAAGGCGTCGTTCACGTAGAGGTCACCCAGCGCCGCCAGCGCTGCGGCGAAGTCGCCATCGTTGGCTTCCTCGCCGGCGTGGAAACGCAGGTTCTCCAATAACGAGACCTGCCCATCCGACAGCCCCTCAATCACGCTCGCAGCATCCGGCCCGATGCAGTCTTCGGCGAAGGTGACCGCGGCACCGTTCAGGGTCTCCGACAGCGCCTCGGCGACCGGCCGCAGCGACATCTCCGGCACCCGCTTGCCCTTGGGCCGGCCGAAGTGCGACAGCAGCACGACACGGGCACCGCGCTCCGTGAGGGTCCGGATCGTCGGCAAGGCCCGCTCGATGCGCGTGCGGTCGGTGATCCGCCCGTCCTGCATGGGCAGGTTGAAATCGACCCGTACGAGAACCCGCCGGCCCCCAACCTCGAGATCGTCGAGAGTCTTGAATCGCTGCATGCGCTATCCCCGGAGTGTCTGTGACAGGCGCGACCGCGCCGCCGCCGTGATACGCAAGGCGCGAGGCTTGCGCAAGCTGCGGGGGCCATCGATAGTCAACATGATCTGGGTCAAGGCCGGACCCCAGCGTCGGTCGTAGGTTCGACCACGCTGGCTGCCTGATTTGGATAAATGCACCCTCAATGGCCATACAGCCTGCCACCGTGCGGCCGCGTGATCCATCGCCCCCTGATCAGCCGCCCCCAGAACCGCCAAGAGGGGCGGAGCAGACGACGCTCGAGACCCGCAGTGTGACCAAGGTCTACCGCACGGGCGAGGTCGAAGTGCGGGCGCTGCGCGGTGTCGACCTGCAGCTCTATCAGTCCGAGCTGATCGTTCTACTCGGCGCCTCGGGCAGCGGCAAGTCGACCCTGCTGAACATTCTCGGCGGCCTCGACCGGCCGACCGCCGGGCAGGTCTTCTTCGACGGCACCGAGCTCACCGCCTACGACGATTCGGCACTGACCCGATACCGGCGTGACCATGTCGGCTTCGTCTTCCAGTTCTACAATCTGATCCCCAGCCTGACGGCAGCCGAGAACGTGGCCCTGGTGACCGAGATCGCACCCGATCCGATCGCGCCCAAGGAGGCGTTGGCCCTCGTCGGCCTGGCCGAGCGGGTGAACCATTTCCCGGCCCAGCTTTCCGGAGGCGAGCAGCAGCGCGTCGCGATCGCCCGCGCCATCGCCAAGCGGCCGCAGATCCTGCTCTGCGACGAGCCGACGGGCGCGCTCGACAGCCAGACCGGCGTCCTGGTGTTGGAAGCCATCGAGGAGGTCAACAAATCGCTCGGCACCACCACGGCGCTGATCACCCACAATGCCGTGATGGCCGACATCGCCGACCGGGTGATCCGCTTCGCCGACGGCCAGATCGTCGAAACCCGGCGCAACCGAGAAAAGCGCGCGGCCAAGGACCTCGTCTGGTAGCCAGCGATGACCGCGCTCAACCGCAAGCTCCTGCGCGACCTCTGGCGGCTTCGCGGCCAAGTGATCGCCATCGCCCTGATCGTCGCCTCCGGCGTCGGCGTGCTGGTGATGTCGCTGACCTCCTTGGAGGCGCTGCAGGAAACTGCAGAGGCTTACTACGAGCGCTATCGCTTCGCCCAGGTCTTTGCCACGGTCAAACGTGCGCCGGACGCACTGGCCAAGCGCATCGCCGCGCTACCCGGCGTGCAGACGGTCGAGACCCGCATCGTTGAGTTCGCCATCGTCGATGTGCCCGGCTTCCAGGAGCCGGTGATCGGCCATCTGGTGTCGGTGCCGGAGCATGGCCAGCCGGTGCTCAACCGGCTTGCGCTGCGGAGCGGCCGTTGGGTCACGCCGGGCCGGGTCGATGAGATGATCGTCAGTGAACCTTTCGCGGAGACGCACGGCCTGCGCCTGGGCGACGAGCTGCACGTGGTCATGAACGGCAACCGGCGGACCCTGACCATCGTCGGCACTGCGCTATCGCCGGAGTTCGTCTATGCCATCGGGCCCGGTGCCCTGATGCCCGACGAGAAGCGCTACGGCATCTTCTGGATGGGTCGGGAGGCACTAGAAGCCGCTTACGACCTGGACGGCGCCTTCAACGACGTGGTGCTGTCGCTGCTGCGCGGCAGCAACCCGGCCGAGGTGGTTTTTCGGCTCGACCGCCTGATCGAGCGTTACGGCGGCATCGGCGCCTTCGCCCGCAAGGACCAAATCTCCAACTGGTTCCTGATGAACGAGTTCGAGCAGTTGCGCAGCCTGTCGCGCATCCTGCCGACCATCTTTCTAGCTGTCGCCGCCTTCCTGACCAACATGGTGCTGGCCCGTCTGATCGCCATCGAGCGCAGCGAGATCGGCCTCTTGAAGGCTTTCGGCTACAGTAACGGGGCGATCGGCTGGCACTACGCCAAGTTGGTCATGGTCATCGCCGGTGTCGGCATCCTGCTCGGCTGGGCCGTGGGCTATCTGCTCGGCAGCTACAACACGCGTATCTATGCCGATGTGTTGTTCCGCTTTCCCCTCCTGCTGTTCCGCCCCGGTCCGGCCGGCTTCGTGATCGCCGCGATAGCCAGCCTGGCCGCTGCCCTGCTCGGCGCGGCCGGCGCCGTGCGGCGCGCCGTGGCGCTGGCCCCGGCCGAGGCCATGCAGCCGCCGGCGCCGCCGGTCTTCAGTCGCAGCGCGCTGGGCGACGCGCTCTTCTCGCGCCTGCTCGACCAACCCACCCGCATGATGGTGCGGCAGATTCTGCGCTGGCCGCTACGCTCCTTCTTCACCACGGCCGGCATTGCCATGGCGGTTTCGGTGCTGATCTCCGCCCTGCAGTGGCTCGACTCGATCGATCGTCTGGTCGAGGTGAACTTCTACGAGGCGCAGCGCCAGGACATCACCGTGGCCCTGGTCGAGCCGGAGCAGCCCTCGGTGATCGGCGAGTTCGAGCGCCTGCCGGGCGTGCTCGCCGTCGAGCCGCGGCGCATCGTCTCCGCCAACCTGCGCGTCGACACCCGCAAGCACCGCGGTTCGGTCAACGGCGTACTGCCGGATGCCCGGCTGGAGTTGGTCTACGACGCCAGCGGCCGAGTGATACGGGTGCCGCCCGACGGCCTGGTGCTTTCGACCATGCTGGCGGAGAAGCTTGGTGTCGGCCCGGGCGACGCGGTCTTGGTCGAAGTCCTGCACGGACGGCGGCCGACGCTGGAGCTGCCGGTGGTGGCGACCTTCGAGACCTATATCGGCATGATGGCCTACATGGACTTCCACGCCCTGAACCGCGCCCTGCTGGAGCCGCGCCAGGTGGAGTACGTGAGCCTGCTGGTCGATTCGGCGGCCGAACCGCAGCTTTACGCCGAGCTGAAAGCGCTGCCGCAGGTGGCGGCGGTCATTCTGCGCCGCGCGGCAGTCGACAAGTTCTACGAGACCCTGGGCCAAACGATGATTGTCTTCGTCACCTTCTTCATCGGTTTTTCCTGCGCCATCGCCTTCGGCGTCGCCTACAACACGGCCCGCATTGCGCTCTCCGAGCGAGGGCGTGAATTGGCGACCCTGCGCGTGCTTGGATTCTCCCGCTGGGAGATCTCTTACATTCTGCTCGGCGAAGTCAGCCTGCTGGTCTTCGTCGGGCTGCCCCTGGGGTGCCTCTGCGGGCTGAGCCTGGCCTGGATCATGACCGAGAGCTTCAAGACCGAGCTGTTCCGCGTGCCCATGGTGGTCGATCCCTCGACCTACGGCTTGGCCGTGCTGATCATTCTGATCGCCGCCGCCGTCTCCGGCCTGCTGGTGCGTCGGCGTCTCGACGGGCTTGATCTGATCGCCGTCCTCAAGACACGGGAATGAGTTTGCCATGACAGGTGCAACATGACGGGTCAAAGACGACGTCTCCTGCTCTGGGGTTGTCTGGCGCTGCTCCTGCTGGCCGGCCTCGCCTATGCCCTCTGGCCGCGCCCGGTGCCGGTCGACTTCGTCGTCGCGGCGCGGGGGCCGCTGGTAGTCACCGTCGACGAGGAGGGCGAGACGCGCATCCGCGACGTCTTCGTGCTCGATGCGCCGATCGCCGGGCGCATGCGACGCATCGACCTGGACGTCGGCGATGCCGTAACAGCGGGCGAAAGCGTGGTCGCCCGTATCGAGCCGATCGACCCTTCCTTCCTAGATGTGCGCAGCGAAGCGCAGGCCGAGGCCGCGGTGGACGCCGCCGAGGCCAACCGCCGCCTGGCCGCCGCCGAGGTAGTGAGCGCCGAGGCCGAGCTCGACTTCGCCGAATCCGAACTCTACCGGGCGCGTGAGCTGATTGGCGACCAGCACATCTCGGAACGCGCGCTGGACGATGCCGAACGCAACTTCCGCACCCGACAGGCCGCCCTGGAGACCGCTAAGGCCGCGTTGCGCATGCGCGAATCGGAGCTGCGTCATGCGCGCACACAACTGCTGTCTCCAGCCGAGACGCAGCGTAACGTCGCGGACTGCGATTGCGTCACCCTGACGGCACCGGTCAGCGGCAGCATCCTGCGCATCATCCACGAGAGCGAGGGCGTGGTGCAGCCAGGCGAGGCGCTGATCGAGATCGGCGATCCGCGGGACCTGGAGATCGTCGTTGATTACCTCTCCGAAGACGCGGTCAAGATCGAGGCCGGCCAGCGCGTGATCATCGAAGAGTGGGGCGGCACGGCCGACCTCGAGGGCCGTGTCGACCGGGTCGAGCCCTTCGGCTTCACTAAGGTCTCGGCACTCGGCATCGAGGAGCAACGTGTCAACGTGATCATCGACTTCACCGACGAACCGTCGGCCTGGCAGCGCCTCGGCCACGGCTTCCGGGTGGAGACGCGCGTGGTGCTGTGGCGGGGCGACGACGTGCTCAAGATCCCGCTGACCGCCCTCTTCCGCAACGGCGACGATTGGTCCGTCTTCGTCGAGGAGGACGGCCGCGCCCGCAAGCGCAAGGTAACGCTCGGCCAACGCACCGGCTTCGAAGCCGAGATTACCGAGGGCCTGGAGGTGGGCGAACGTGTCGTCCTACACCCCAGCGATCGGGTGGTCGAAGGTGTCGGCCTGGCGGCGCGCTCCTAGCCGTCCACCGTGGCGGCCTCCAGGCGAGCCAGCCAGCGACGCAGGCGTTTGCGATTGGCCCCAATGTCCCAGCCGCCGTAGCGCGAGCGGCTGCAGAGAATGGCCGAGACCCCGTCACTCATTGGGACAATCTGGACCCGGATCGTGTCGGGAAAGCCGAAAACCCGCGAACGCTGTTCGAAGGCTAGCTGGTCGAGCTCTGAAAGCTCACCGATCAGCTGCGTGCGAGGCTCGGCCAGCGCCACCGCGCGCAGACGCTCCGCCAGGGCATCCTTCGAAAGGGTGAAAGCCGGAACGGTCAAGTCGGCGCGCGCCACGCAAAGCCCCGGCGGCGCGGCCAGGGCATCCTTCGGCAGTGCGGCGCGCCGCAGGTCCCGCAGATCGATCGCTTCGATTGTCATGGCGACAAGGTCGCGCGTCTGCTCACGCTTTTCCAGCCTCACAGGAAACCGTTAAAGCCCGGCCGCAGAGCAGCCAACCTAGCCGCTGGGCCATATGGGGTGGTGAAGATCGATGACGTAAGCGTGCTTGTGCGTGATCGAGGCGTGCCGGTGCGGGTGGCGATGCGGCTCCGGCCCCTCCCAGCCCTCGTGCGGGTGCTGATGGTGCTCGTCGTGGACATGCAAGTGCTCGTGCTCGACCGCCTCGTGCCGATGTTCCATTTCACTCGGGTCGTGCGCCGGCCAGAGAGCGAGTGCGGCAAGAGTCGAAATCAAGGACACCAAGGCAAGCAGCGCAAAGGCGACCGTCAATCCGAACGTACCGCCGATCCAGCCGGCGAGCGGATAGGCGAGCAGCCAACAGGCGTGCGACAGGGCGAACTGGGCCGCGTAGAGTGCGGGCCGGTCGCCTTCGCTCGCGGAGCGCCGGAGAAGACGGCCAGCCGGGGTCTGGATCAGCGAAGACCCGACGCCCAGAAGAAACCAAGCCAGCAGGAGGGCAAGCAGGTCGAGACCGGCCAAGCCGAGGAAGAGCCCGCCTGCCAGAACGAAGCCGCCGGCGAACATGAAGGGGCGGTCGGACAGGCGTTCCAGGAGGCGGGGTAAGAGGAGGGCCACGATCATCGATCCCGCTCCGGCGGCGGCGAAGGCAAGGGCCGTGTCGCTTTCGCTCCCGCCGAGATGGTCGCGCACGTAGACGACGGTGTTGACGATGACCATGGCACCGGCGCTCGACACGGCAAGTGAGAGGGCCAACAGGCCGCGCAGCCTCGGGGTCCTTAGGTAGGCCCGGATGCCGAAACTCATGTTGTGCCAGACGCCCGCCCCGCGGTCGACAGGGCTGGGCGACGGCAGCCGCAGGGACAGGACCAGAAGGGCTGAGACCAGAAAGGCGAGGGAATTCGCGGCGAACAAGCTGTCGTAGCTCAAGACAAGCAGCGCGGCGGCGGCCAATGTCGGGCTCAGGAGATTCTCGATGTCGTAGGCCAGGCGGGAGAGGGACAGGGCCCGCGTGTACTGCGCTTCGTCCGGCAGGACATCCGGGATGGTCGCCTGGAAGGTGGGCGTGAAACCCGCCGATGCCGCGTTCAGCAGGAAGATCAGGAGATAGATCTGCCAGACCTCGGTGACGAAAGGCAGGCAGGCAACAGCCACCGCCCGCACCACGTCGAGGGCGATCAACAGGCGGCGGCGCGGCAGACGATGGGCGAAGCCTCCGACGATCGGCGCGACCCCGACATAGGCCACCATTTTCAGCGCCAGAGCCGTACCGAGGACGACTCCCGCATCGCCGCCGGCCAGGTCGTAGGCCAGCAACGCGAGAGCAATCGTCGAGAGGCCCGTGCCCATGAGAGCGACGACCTGCGCCACGAAAAGCCGGCGATAGGTTTGATTGCGGAGCGGCGACGTCATCTCGAGAGGGTATCCGACTGCGCCCGAAAAGCCAGGCCGACCCCAACAAACAGACATGACCTACACGCTTGCAGCTCAGCCTAAAGGCCAAGTGCTGAAAGTCCACCGTCGCCTCACCCCTTGGCTCTACAATTCCGTGAGGAAATCGCCGCGAGGCCGACTTGCGAACGTTCGGCCCATGATGTCCGCTTGTGGGGAGCCCTTGATGGACCTGATCGCGGAGTACGTGGCTCAAGAGCAGTGGCGCGAATGGGACGCCATACTGGATCGGCTGCCGATCGCACGGGATCAAACGGTACTCGACCTTGGCTGCGGTCCGGGGCCTGTCTCGGCCCGCCTGGCCGGGCGCGCCGCGAAGGTCGTCGGGATCGACCAAAACTTGGAGCTTCTGAACGCCGCGCGCGAGCGTTGCCCGGCGAACTGCCGGTTCCTCGAAGCCGATCTCCGAGCCCTGGAATCACAAAACCTACCGCTTGCAGACGGGCTCTGGTCCAGCTTCACCGCCGCATACTTCCCGGACTTCGCATCGGTTCTGCAGTGCTGGCTTTCGTATCTGGCACCGGGCGGCTGGATCGCCCTGGTCGAGATCGACGATCTGTGGAGAGGACATCATCCACTGCCTGATGGCGTTCGTGCGGCCTTCGCGGAATTCGCCGATCACATCTTCGCGGAGGGTTCCTACGATTGCCGCATGGGCCGGCGTTTGGGCGCGATCTGCCAGAGCGTCGGATTTACCATCAAGGCGAAGTACCGCGTGAACGATCCTGAGTTGGCGTTCGATGGCCCGGCGCCGCCGGCTATCTTGGCTGCCTGGCAGCGGCGCTTCGCGCGCATGCCCGCGATGAGAACCTACTTGGGGGCCGATCGTTTCAATGAGGTCACGCAGAGCTTTCTTGAAACGATCAGCCTCTCCGACCATCGTTCAACCGCAGCGGTCGTCGTCGTCCAAGCCGAACGACCGCCGAACGATTGACGTCCGGCACGGGCGCTGAATTGGGCGCCCAATCCAACACCCTTGCCGAAGACCTCGATCCGCCCAAGGGCGGTCCGTCAGATATCCCTCTGAAAAAAGACGGCGACATCCGATATGGTCATTCGCCCACCCGTTCCGGTAGCTGTGAACTCAATGCGATTCGGGTTCGGCACATTCACGCCCCCGGCTTTCAAGACCCCGCTTCCCAGGATCTCGTTGACCGTCTGGCAGTCTTCGATGTTGATCCCAAAAGGATAACTGAAAACGGAGTCGCCGTTGATCGAGACTCGGAAGCCGAGGTTCTGAGGGCCTGAGTGGGCGTGCATTCGGAACACGAGGACCCCGCCGGAGCCGGTGTGAGCATCGTTGTTGAGATTGAATTCGAAGCTGCGACTATCTCCAGGAGACAAGTGGAAGGCACCGTCTCTCACTAATGAAAAGTCACATATACGATCCATAGCCAAATCTCCTGTTCTCGTATCAAGCTAATGTCGTGCCCGATACAGCGTGACGACGTGTCGACCGCTGCCCGTCCGCCCTACGGAAAGCGGCACCGGCTCGTGCTCGAAGGGTGCAGATCCATAAATCACCCACCCTCGTACGCACAGGCTGTCGTACCGTTGCAGCGCAGTCTGTGACTCCCATCACGGCCGACGATGACATGGTGGACGAGTCGGATAGCAGGCAGCTCGCCGTCCCCGGCAATGCGTGGCGCCTAAACAGAGTTGCGGCAACCTGGAGCGAGAGATTGACTTCGAGCGGAGGGCGCACCAGCCTTCTTGCTGTAAGGACCAGCCCCGGATGGATCGACTATGAGTTTTTCCTTCGCGCTCATCACCGGAGGATCCAGCGGCATCGGTGAGGCCTTCGCCCGCCTGCTGCCGTCGGACTGCGGCCTGCTGCTGACCGGGCGGGATGCCGAGCGGCTCAAGGCGTTGCGCACCGAGCTCGGCGGCACGCGCCAGGTTGAGATATTGGCCGCCGATCTCGCGAGCACGGAAGGCCGCACCGCATTGATCGAAGCGGCGGCCGACCTACCGATCAATCTCTTGATCAACAATGCGGGGCTCGGCTGCTTTGGCGCGGTGGCGGGCAATCCGGCGGCGAGCGAAGCAGAGATGGCCGAGCTCAACGTGCTAGCGCCGGTCGTGCTGACCCGGGCACTGCTGCCGGGCATGATCGCGCGAGCACGGGCAGCGCGAAAGCGCGCCGGCATCATCGTGACCGCCAGCACCGCCGCCTTCGCGCCGCTGCCTTACCTCAGCACCTATGCCGCGACCAAGGCCTTCGACCTCTTCTACGCCGAGGGCCTGGCCGGCGAGTTGGCGCGCGAGCCGGTCGACGTACTGGCGCTCTGTCCCGGGCTGACCCGCACGCGCTTCTTCGAGCGGGCTCGAGCCGAGTCTCTGCCCAAGCCCGGCTTGGCCGAGCCCGAACAGGTGGCGCGCGAGGCCCTGGCGGCGCTTGGCCGCAGGCCGGTGCACGTGGTCGGCGGCGGCAACCAGGCCTATGCGGCCCTGACCCGCCTGGTGCCGCGCAGCCTCCTGCGCCGGGGCACGCGCAGCTATATGCGCGGCCGCGCCAAGCGGGCCCGGGCATGATGATGGGCGTGAGGATGGGCATGAATAGGAGCCCAGAATGGGCGGGCCGCTGACCCGCGCCGCCTACACCCTGGGCCAGAGCGCCCGGGTCGGCCTCTTCTGGGGCCAGTATCTGTTGAGCGCACGCCTGACCAAGCCGGTCAAGGCGCCGCGGCCCATCGAGGGGCCCTTCCCCGACCGGCAGCGCATCCTGCGCGACCTGCGGACACTCATGGCGCGCGACCTGGCCAACATCGAGGCCGGGCTCTACCGCCTGCCGCACGACCTGGTGGAAGCGCCCTTGCAGGCGATTGGCCGCACACGGCGCTATCTGACCGATCTGCGCGAGGTGGAGCGCCGGCGCCACAGCCGCGCCCACGACGAGGTCTATCGCGAGGCGAGGCGGGAAGGCGAACACGAGGGCCGCTTCCCGCGCTACTACCTGCAGAACTTCCACTACCAGACCGACGGCTGGCTGAGCCGCCGCTCGGCCGAGCTCTACGACCACCAAGTCGAGGTGCTGTTCGGCGGTGGTGCCGACGCCATGCGTCGCCAGGCCCTGGTGCCGCTATACGATTTCCTCAAATCGCGGCGCACTGCCGAGACCCGACTGCTCGATATCGCCAGCGGCACCGGGCGCTTCCTCAGCTTCGTGAAGGACAACTATCCGCGTCTCAAGGTTACGGCGCTCGACCTGAGCCCGGCCTACCTGGAGGCGGCAGCCGAGACCCTGCGCGCCTGGCGCGGCATCGACTTCGTCAACGCGCCGGCTGAGCAGACCGGCCTCCCTGACGAGAGCCACGACCTCGCGACCTGCATCTTCCTGTTCCACGAGCTACCGCGCAAAGTGCGCCGCCTGGTGGCGCGCGAGGCCTTCCGCCTGCTCAAGCCCGGCGGCCGCTTCATTCTGGTCGACTCGGTGCAACGCGGCGATCAGCCCGACTACGAGGGCCTGCTCAACTATTTTCCGATCGCCTTCCACGAGCCTTACTACGCCGACTATATCGGCGACGATCTGGAAGGCCTGTTCGAAGGGGCCGGCTTCACGGTGCTTTCGACGGAGATCGCCTACTTCGCGCGGGTCATGGTGATGGAAAAGGGCTGAGCGCGGCGGCGATTCGGCCCCTAGCCGCAAAGTTGAACGGCTAACCGGATCGATGCTATCGGGCGCCCGCCAAAGGGCGTATGCTCATTGGCTGTTGGCATACAATACCGGCGCGAGGAGGCCGCCCCCGTGTTGAATCCAACTGCCCTGATGGCCGCCCACTTCGGCGACTATCTGGCCGACCTCTACATGCAGTATTTCTCGAACCGGCGGCCAGAGTACGCCGCCTACCTCGGCGGAGCGGCGCGCTTGGTGCTGGAGCGCCTGGGCAACAGCGACGCTCTCTACCACGACGTCGAGCACACCATGATGGTGACCTTGGTGGGCCAGCAGATCCTGCGCGGCCGCCTCCTCTCCGAGGCGCTGACGCCAGAGGACTGGCTGCACTACAGCTGCGCGCTGCTGATCCACGACATCGGCTATGTGCGTGGCGCCTGCAAGGGCGACGGCGCCAACGATGTGGTGATCGACGACAACGGCGGCCGCGTGACACCGCCCCGTGGCTCGTCGGATGCCTTCCTGGCGCCCTACCACATCGAGCGCGGCAAGATCTACGCCCGCGAGCGCTTCAAGGACTCAGACTACGTGGACGAGGAGCGTATCGCGCACTCGATTGAGCTGACCCGCTTCCCCGTCCCCGCCGAGGACGACTACCTGGAGACGGAATCAGAAGCGGCCCTGGTGCGTGCCGCGGACCTGATCGGCCAGCTGGCCGACCCCTTCTATCACCGCAAGGTCAACGCGCTCTACTACGAGTTCGCGGAGATCGGCATGGCGGAGCAATTGGACTACCACAGCCCGGCCGACGTGGTGGAGAAGTACCCCGAGTTCTTCTGGAACTGCGTACAGCCCTACATCCAGCCGGCGCTGCGCTACCTGGAGCTGACCACCGAGGGAAAACAGTGGGTCGCCAACCTCTACAATAACGTCTTCCAGGTCGAACACCGCGCCAGCTTCATCGGCCCCTTCCCTGGGAAGTAAGCGAGCCGTCGGGATAGGCCCGCGTCATTCGCCGTCACGGCCATAGTCGGTGAGCCTGGCCAGCCACGCCTCGCGACTGGCGGGATCGTCTGCTTCTGCAAGGCCGATCACGCTTTCCTGGATCGGACCGATTCCGACGAAGCCGAGGATGTGGCGCTCCAGGCTCTTCAGGCTGTGGGCGCCGTAGACCCAGTTATAGGCCCAGGCCGGCATGGCCATGGTGACGACGACCCGCGCCGAACGGCCCGCGAGCCGCTTGTGCCAGGCGCCATCGGGCCGGTAGTCGAAAGCGAATCCGGGTCTGAGCGCCTGTTCGAGGAAGGCCTTGAGCAGCGCCGGCATGGTTCCGAGCCAGAGCGGGTAGACCAGGACCCAGTGTTCCGCCCAGGCCAGCGCCTCCTGCGCGCCCGCGATATCGTCCGGCAAGGCGCCGTTTTCAAAGTCCGCCTTGTTACGCAGCAGCGGCACCTCGAGCTGGGCGACCTCGATGCGCCGCAGCTCGTGCCCGGTCACCCGCGCGCCAACCGCATAGGCCTCGGCCAAGGCGTGACAGTAATGTCCGCCCGCCGGGTCCGGATGCCCCTGAATGATAACGATACGCTGCGCCATGCCTCGCACCACACATGTCTCGTTCCACGGTCGCAGGCGTGATACAGGCTATCGCAGGCTGACGCGTTGATCCGCGTCAAGCGCGCGCCGCCCCGATCGTTTGATGGCAAGATTGTTCAGTTGACTGTTAAGAAGCGGGATTTTCGATTAGCGATCGGCTGAGAGCGGCCAGGATCGCCTCCAGGATTTTGCGCAAGAGAGCCCTCAGCCAGTTGAGGATGAGGCGGAGGTTGTAGCCCACGGCG
>Ga0209458_1000025_pt1 | contig 110619 bp, 92 predicted proteins | sample WorMetLIZAISLAND_FD_187411 | JGI IMG/M metagenome (GOLD analysis project Ga0209458, IMG submission 187411) | Marine gutless worms symbiont microbial communities from Max Planck institute for Marine Microbiology, Germany - Inanidrilus manae... ...
CGCTGATGCTGAAGGCGATCCACGCTCAGGAGTGCCGCGCAGCAGCCCGGGCCAAGGCCGACGAGGTCATCGCCAAGCTGAAGGCCATGCGGCTTGCCAAGGTGGCCACATGGCTCGAGGAGACGGTTGACGAGACCCTGGTTTACTACGCCTTCCCAAACGAACACTGGCGCCGGATCAGGACCAACAACCCACTGGAGCGCATCATGCGCGAAATCCGACGGAGGACCCGTGTGGTCGGCGCCTTTCCAGATGGTCAATCGGCTCTCAACCTGGCCGCGGCCAGATTGAGGCACATCGCCGGCACCAAGTGGTCGAGCAAGCGCTATATGAATATGAACCTACTCAAACAGCACAAAATGAGTGCCTGACGGGACAGGCCGCCAACCCCAAAGTGCGAAAGAATCTAGACACTACCATCGGGGTCCCCCACCCGGAGCTTGGCGCCGCCGGCCGAGAGATTGAGAATCGTACAATCCTGGCGCCGTCCGGGCGCGTCGAGCGCACCGGTCCAAAGGACCGCGACACGGCGATGCCGGCGGCGAAGATCGGGGTTATGCGGAGCGGACCTGCTGGCGGCCATGGCGTTGCTCCCGGCGACGCTAGTGCAATCTGCCGGGAAACCTGCGGTATAAAGCTTTCCAAGTGCTTAACCAACTGACCTGGATGCCGGCGCGAAGCCTCCAACTTTTGCATCGTTAGCAATCCTTTAAGGGCAAATGACCATTCTGCCCTACCGCCGAGGTCATATGCGAAACGCACGGGGTTAGGAGATTATGAAGCTGCTGTCGGAAGAAGAAGTCGATCGTCTCGCCGAACGCGAGGTCGTCGAGGAAACCCGTGATGTCATCGCCAATTTCGACGTCGCTCTGCAACAGGCACGCAGCGGCGGCGACCGCGCCGAGATCCTGGCAAAGCTTCGGCAGGACGCCTTTTCTATCCGCACCAAGGTACAGACAGTTTCGATCAACGGCTTGGCGCCGCTGACCCAGCGCCTCGACGAGTATGTCGGCAACGCCACGGAGCTGACTGACACGGCGATCGAGGACGTCCAGGCCTACATAGATCGGATCTCCGCGTTGCTCGACGGCGAGGAAGTCGTCGAGGCCCAGGACGTAGCGCGCGTTGTGCGTGAGATGCCGCACATGCCGGCCTTCGACGTGAACGACATCGTCATCACCGAGATCGAGGTCATGGTGGTCATGCCGCAGCGTTCGGCGGCCCGCGCGGTGCAGCGCGAGCTGGTCGCCTGCGGCTATCGCACCAGCGTCGTCACCAACCCGCTGGAGGCCATCGGCCTGATCATCGAGACCAAGCCGGATCTGGTTATCTCGGCTATGGTCATGCCGCGCATCTCAGGCGCCGATCTCTGCTGCGCCCTGGCCGCCATGCCGGCGACCAAGGACATTCCGGTGGCGGTGCTGACCAGCCTGGAACTGGACCATCCCGATCTCGCGGACCTGCCGATGACCACCGGCCGCATCCGCCGCGGCTCCGAGTTCGGCGACGACTTGGCCAACGTTCTGCAGCGCTTCAAGATCACCTGATCCCCGTCGCCGCCGACCAGCGGGCGGCCCCCAGCGTTCACCGGCTCATGGATGATGACCCTGTGGGCAGTGCGAGAGCATGAGGATCAGTGCCCAGTCGAAACCGGCGCTCAGGCCCTTCTCGGCCAGCCAAGATTCCTGCAGCTTATAGGCCTCCCACTCGGTCTTCTGCCAGCACGGCCAATCCCGGTTCCGATACTGCACGTCATGGATCAGCTCGTGCAGTAACGTACCGAGATTCCTCACATTTGACGCGTCCCAGGGCTGGGCTAGGTAGATGTGTCGTCGTTCCATGTCATAGGCGCCGCCCAGGTCAGGATCGACATTGAGGCTCTGGCCTTCGTAGTCGATGACGTCGCCGTGGCGGCAGAAGCCGATGCTCGGCGGCTCGGCCAGCGATGCTGACACATCGTAGTCGGTGTGTGCCTCGATCCAGGTGAGAAGCTCAACGACGACGGCGTTCTCGATCACGTTGTCGGCATCGAGTGGCCTGATCGCGCCGGAGGGATCCACCAATCGGCCGCTCGGCTGCTCCGCCGGGGTGTCGAAATCGCAAGCCAAGTCGAACCGTCGAGCTTCGGCCAGACTGTAGTCGCACACCGCAATGACCAGCACGAGACCGCCGAGCAAGCAACGTGCCCAGCCGACGATCGCGGACTGCAAGATGTCCGTCTTGTCCGAGAATCTCCGAGCCATGTCAGATCCCGACCGAGAGCCTCTCTGCCAGCTTCTTCTTTAGAACCGACTATTGGCCTGGCGCGATGACTTGTGTCAAACGCGCTGGCCCAATTGGCCTGAAGGGGCTTTGCCGAGCGGCCGGGACGAACCGCTCATCGCCGACATGGCGAGCCCGGCGGGGCCGTCTGCCGCCGTGGCGCTTCCTGGACATTGGGCCGCGATCTGCTTGGCGGCACGCCCGCGTGGAGACATGAATGCACAGCGCAAGAGCCGTCAGGCGGCTGCTTGGGCGCCGGGCGAGAGGGAGCACCGGCCGCGCTCCGGGTTGGGCTCGACCTCGCAGTGCAGGATTTCGCTCAGTTGATCGGCGCCACCCACGTAAGTCCCGTCGAGCCAGATCTGCGGCACCGTGATCGGTGTCTTAGGTCCGACGATCGGCTTGACGCGCGCCAGCATCTCGTAGAGGGCGCGCGGGTCCTTGACCACATCGTGGTAGGCGTAGTCGACCCCAGCGGCCTCGAGATAGCCCTTGGCGCGCACGCAGTGGGGGCAGGTCGCTTTGCCGAAGAGATGGTTGCCGACGATCGGCGCGCGCCGCGCGTGGGCATCGATGATTGCCTCGGTGAGTACGCCGCGGTTGAGCGCGTGGCCCTGGCTGACGATCTTGCCTTCGACCATGACGATCGGCGCGTGCCAGCCGCCCTTGGGCAGCGGCCGCCACCACTCGGTGAGCCATTCGCGCACCTCGACCTCGACCGGGATACCGGCCAGGTCCGTCTCCAGGGTGTCCTCGATGACGTCCAGGGTCAGCGAGCACTCGCCGCAGGGTATCTTGACCTTGAAAGGCCCCCCAGGCGCCGGCCCAACGGTAGAGCGTGAGATTGACGGCCTGCTCGGCCATGGCGGGTCTCCTTTGCGCGGCCTCCTGAGACGGCTTGCATGCCGCCTCGTTCAAGCTGAGCAAGAGGTGGGCCCCGTCGCCCCTCCGCGAAAGGTCCAGGCCGCTATGATTTCCATAGCCCGGTGCTATCTCCAGCGATCAAAGCCATTTAGCCGGCGGTCACAGTCGCGTGATTGTCCCACATCGGCCACCCGCTGGAGGCAAAGGCATCGATTCCGAAGCCGATCGGCTGCTTGATCCCGGGGACTGCGTCGAACAGAAATGCGCGCCCGGCGCCGCCGCCTAGAGCGAATTCAAGAAGCGAATCAGGCGCTGGCGCTCGGCCTTGCTCATGGCGACCACACGCTGCTTGGCGGCTTCCGCCTCGCCGCCGTGCCAGAGGATCGCTTCCAGCAAATTGCGGGCACGGCCGTCGTGCAGGAAGAAGGTGTGGCCGTTGACGGTCTCGGTCAGGCCGATGCCCCAGAGCGGCGGCGTGCGCCATTCCCGCCCGTCCGCCATGCCCTCCGGCCGATTGTCTGCCAAACCGGGGCCCATGTCGTGCAGCAGCAGGTCCGTGTAGGGCCAGATCAGCTGGAACGACTGCTCGGGCGAGGCTTCGTCGCGCTGGGTCACGTACTTGGGGCGGTGGCAGGCGATGCAGCCGGCCTCGTAGAACAGCTTCTTGCCGGCCAAGACCTCAGGATCGTCGATATCGCGTCGTGCCGGCACCGCCAGGTTGCGGGAGTAGAAGACGACCAGGTCGAGCACCTCGTTCGAGGCTTCTAGGTGGTCCTGGTCCGCGGTGTTGCCGTCGGGCGCCTCGCGGCAGAAGGTCTGGCCTTCCGTGCAATCGCCCCAGGGCGCGGTCGTGATAGCGTTTGAGATACCGATGTCGCCGTTGAAGGCGTGCGCGCTCTGCTGCCGCACGCTCGGGTTGCCGGCCTTCCAGCCGAAACGGCCGAGCGTGACTTCCTCCGCTTCGTCGTCCCAGACCCGGTTCGGCCGGCCGGAAATGCCGTCGCCGTCGCTATCGTCGGGATCGGCATCGGCCAGAATCTCGTCCTCGGCGATCGCCTCCAGCAGGCCGAGGCCGATCATCGGCTGGGCCACGCGCGGCGACAGCATGACCTCAGGATGCAGTGGCCCATAGCCAAGGTCCGTCACGCTGTAGCTCGGCTTACGCAATGTCACGACTTCGCCGTCGGCCAACTCGACCGGCAGGTCCTCGTAGGTGATGTGCATGCGGCCTTCGCCGACATGGCCCTGGATCGCCACGTCCTGGAGCTGGCCGCCGTAGGTCGGCTCGGGAATTACCGCTTGGCGGCCACTCTCTAGAAGCGCTCGCTCGGCCTCGCTCTGCGGCGGAATGCTGAGCCGCAGGAACATGGAGGTCGCCACGTCGTCCGGCCAGTTGGCGGTCGGCGGATGGCCGCGCCCATCCTTCAGATGGCAGCGCTGGCAGGAGCGCGCGTTGAACAAAGGTCCCAGCCCGTCCGAGGCGGTCGTCGAGGAGGGCGCCGAGACCCAGGGCTTGCGGAAGATGCCGTTGCCGATCCGGAAGCCGAGCTGCCGCTCGAAATCCATGTTCTCCGAGGGCTGGGAAAAAGCGTCGCGGGTGTTCGATTTGGTCGAGGTCGCGGCGCCGCCGGGCAGGCGCTCGTAGGCCTCGGGCTTCGAGAAGTCGGTCGTCGGCTGGACCACGGCCGCAACGCGCCCGGTCTCCGAGAACTCGTCAGCCGGCACCTTCGATCCGCCGGCCAAAAGGAAAACGGCCATAGCCAGGGTGGCAACCACACAGGATAACGAACGCAATCTGTTTTTCATGGGGCTCAGCATGTCCTCGTCCTATCTGCTCGGCCCTTCGGCATGCCGAGCCCCCCAACCGTTCCTACCTCACTCCGCGGCTTATTGGAACACTGCGTCGGGATTATCCAGGCTGTCCGAGCCTTCGAGCTCGATGGAGCCGAGCTTGAGCTCGGTGACGATGCGTTCGATCGACTTGGTCTGGCCAGTCAGGGAGTCGACCACCGCCTGGATGACCTGGTTGCCCTCCGGATTGTCGGGGCCGATCATCTGGTCGTAGGCCTCGACGCTCTCGGCGCGCTGCTTCATGGCCTCCATCGCCGCCCTGGTCTTGTCCAGGGCCGCGGTCATCTCGGCGTCCAGGTCTGGCGCCATGCTGCCGACCAGCTTCGACAGGCTGGGCCCGCTGACGACATGGCCGTCGACCCGCTCGTAGTGGCCGAAGTAGACGTTCCGCATGCCCACCAGGTTGTAGTAGTGCGAGTTGTGGGTGTTGTCAGAGAAGCAGTCGTGCTCCTCCTCCGGATCCTGCAGCATCAAGCCGAGCTTGATGCGCTCGCCGGCCAGCTCGCCGTAGGAGAGGCTGCCGAGGCCGGTCAACATGGCGCGCAGGCCGTCATCAACACCGTCGGCCATGAGCCGCTCGCGGGCCTCGCCCTCTGCGCCCCAGTAGCCGACCATCTCGTCCAGGTCGTCGATCAGCAGATCGATCGCGGCCTTCAGGTATTCGATGCGGCGCTCGCAGTTGCCGCCGGTGCAGTTGGCCGGGTTGAAGTCGGTCGCCGGACGATCGCCGGCGCCGGGCCCGGTGCCGTTCAGGTCCTGGCCCCAAAGCAGGAACTCGATGGCGTGGTAGCCGGTCGCCACGTTCGCTTCGACTTCGTCTACCTCGTGCAGACTGTCGGCCAGCAGCTCCTTGGTGATCGCCGAGGCATCGATGGACCTGCCGCCAAAGGTGAGAATCTCGTTGGCGATGACGTTGGCGACGTAATAGAGGTTCTCGTCCGACTCGCTGCCGTAGGAGCCGTCAACGTAGTCGATCAGCCCTTCGTCGAGCGGCCAGGCGTTCACCTTGCCCTCCCAGTCGTCGACGATGGCGTTGCCGAAGCGATAGACCTCCGTCTGCTGGTAGGGCACGCGCGCCGCCAGCCAGGCCTGCCGCGCGGCCGCCAGGGTCGCGTCGTTCGGCTCGGCGATCAGCCCGTCGATGGTGGTCGACAGGGACCGTGCCGTCGCCAGTGAATCCTCGTAGCCCGCCAAGGCGATGTTGGCGTAGGTCGCCAGCACAGCCTCGCGATCCGTCCCGGCCGTCGCAGTCGTCGCTATCATAGACAGTGCCAGCGCGACCGGCGCAACTCCTCGTCCGCTTTTCATGCCATCCCTCTCTTATTTGAAAGACTCGCGGAAATCCGCGGGTTTCACGGCGTCATGCGGGGAATCCGACGCCAGCCTTTCCCTTGAATAACGCCATAACATGCAATTGACAATCATTATCATTCTCAACAATGAAACAAAGCACCCCATCTACGAGAATCACTCGGCAAGCCATGAAGTCGACTCTCCCCGTGGCGTTCAACCGTTGAAATTCAACGGTTGAACGCCGCGACTACATATTTATTGCCTTGATATTCAACATTTTTCTAGAGAGGATATGCTGCCCGTGCGCTACAGGCTCCAGTAGGTGAGCCCCTTGGGCAGCTCGCCGGGGCTGAGCATGGACTTCACGTCAACCACGATGCCGCTCTCGTCCAGGCCGACGACCAGGTCCCTGGGCGCCTGCTCTCTGTAGGCCGCGTGGGGGACCGCGATCACCAGGGCGGAGAGCTCCGTGAGCGCCTCCAGCGGGCTCAGCGCGATGCCGTACTCTTCCATCGCCTGCCCCTGATCGGCCAGCGGATCGTGCACGAGCGGCTCCGCCCCGAAGGCGCGCAGTTCGCGCACGATGTCCGGCACGCGGCTGTTGCGCAGATCGGGCACGTCCTCCTTGAAGGTTAGGCCCAGGATGCCGACCCGCGCGCCGCGCACTTCGCTACCGGCGGCGACGATCAGCTTGACCGTGCGCTCGGCGATACGGCGCCCCATGGAATCGTTGATCCGTCGCCCGGCCAGAATGACCTCGGGGTGATAGCCGACGGCTTCGGCCAGAGCCGTCAGGTAGTAGGGGTCGACGCCGATGCAGTGGCCGCCAACCAGGCCCGGCGTGAAACCGAGAAAGTTCCACTTGGTGCGCGCGGCCTCCAGGACTTCGGTCGTGCGGATGTCGAGCCGGTCGCAGATGATCGCCAGCTCGTTCATCAGCGCGATGTTGAGGTCGCGCTGGGTGTTCTCGATCACCTTGGCGGCCTCCGCCACCTTGATGCACGATGCGCGGTGAACGCCGGCCTCGACAACGCTTTCGTAGACCCGAGCGACGCGATCGAGGGTAGTCTCGTCCTCACCGGCCACCACCTTGACGATCTTCGCGAAGGTGTGGACCTGGTCGCCTGGATTGATCCGCTCCGGCGAATAGCCGAGCCGGAAGTCACGGCCGCGGACCAGACCGGAGTGCTGCTCCAACAAGGGGCCGCAGATCTCTTCGGTGACACCGGGATAGACAGTGGACTCGAAGACGATAACCGCGCCCGGGCGCAGATAGGGCCCAATGGTGGCGCAGGCGGCATGCAACGGCCCGAGATCGGGGCGCCGGCTCTCGTCGATCGGCGTCGGCACGGTCACGACGAAGAAGGTTGCGCCGGCCAGGTCGTCGGCCGAGGCCGTGGTGCGCAACGGCGTTGACTGCAGGGCCCCAGAAGGCACCTCGCCCGTCGTGTCCTCGCCGCGCTGCAGCGCCGCGATGCGCTCGGCCGCGATGTCGTAACCGACGGTGTCTTCGAACTGCTCGGCAAAAGCCAGAGCAACCGGAAGGCCGACATAGCCGAGGCCGATCACCGCTATGCGTTCCGTCATGGGCTCCCCGAAAGCAGTAAAGCGAACACTCAAGCGTCTGCGAGCCCGCGCGGTTCGTCCCGGCAAGATCTCGCTGTCCGGCTACTACAGCAGATTAGACCCGCCGAAAAGACCTCTGCGGCGGGGCGGCATTGCTTGTCGGTGCCGGTTCAGCCGGACTCACTGTCGAAGCCCAGCATGCCGTCGCGCTCAGCAAACCACTCTGCGGCATAGTCGCAATCCCGGTAGTCCGGGAAGTAAGGCCCGCCGATGGTGTAGTGCACCAGCCCCGGATGCTCGATCGATGGATTGATGCCGGCGAGCAAGTTCCAGCGCAACGGCAGCGCGCCCACCAGGGCGTCGCTCTCCAGCCACTTGAACTGATGCAGCTCGATACCGCTTGCCCGGTTGACGTATTCCAGCGTCAAGGCCTGGCATTTCGGGTTGTTGAACAGCATCAAGCTCGACCAGTTCTTTCTGGCATACTTGGTCTGGGTCTCGCCGAGGAATTTCTGCTCCTCGGCCGGCACGTGGTGATGCTTGACGCACATCACGGCGTAACGCTCGTCACGCAGCGTCCAGAGCTTGGCGATGTCGTCCAGCATGACCATGTCGCAGTCCATGAAAACCGACCAGCCGTGATAGCCGGAGAGGTAGGGCGTCAGGAAGCGCGAGAAAGAGAAATCGGTCGACTGCAGGGGATCGCGCTCGCGCGTCAGCAGTCCGGTCAGCTGCGATAGCATCAGTGGCGCGATGGTCACCGGCCGGCTAGCACGCCGATGGATTGAGTGAGCGAGCACCGAAAAGGCGATCGCTTCGCGCGGGTCATACCCGATGAAGACGCGGATCGGCTCGTCCGACATGAAAAGGGTTAGTAGCAGGAGAGCGAGATAGGCTCAACGGCGAGTGGGGGCGTCGAGAGCGGGAACGAAGCCCACGGGCAGGCCCGCGAAAAGCATTGCACCGAGCATCGCCAAGACCTACCCAAGACCGGATCGATTAGCGATCCGGCAATGTGACGGGCATGCCCTGGGTGAGCGTTAGGCCGTGAAAAAGACAGTCTTTGCAGTCATCGCGCTGGCCATCGGCATGGCCATGCCACTGCTCGCGGCCGAGATCCTCCTGCGTTTCCTGCCGGTTTCCACCGGGCTTTCGGCCCAGCGGGTCGACGAGGCCAATCCGCTGTTCCGCTTTCAACCGGGCCGGAGCTACGTCTGGTCGCGGGGCTGGAGCTTCAGCATCGTCAACAGCGGGCGCATCAACAACGCCGGCTTCGTCAACGACCGCGACTACGATGCCGGCGCGACCTCGCCGCTGCTGGCCGTGATCGGCGATTCCTACGTCGAGGCGACCATGGTGCCCTATGCCGACACGCTTCAGGGCCGTCTCGCCGCCGCGGCCGAAGGGCGCGGCCGGGTCTACAGCTTCGCCGCCTCGGGCGCGCCGCTCAGCCAGTACCTGGCCTGGGCGCGTCACGCGCAGGAGGTCTATAAGGCCGCCGCGATGGTCTTCCTGGTGGTCGGCAACGACTTCGACGAAAGCCTGCTCGCCTATCGGCAAGGCCCCGGCTTCCACCACTATCGCGAAACCGCAGGCGGCGAACTTGCGCTGACGCGGGTCGACTACGAGCCGAACCCCCTGCGCGCGCTGGTGCGAAGCTCGGCGCTGGCCCGCTATCTCGTTTTCAACCTGCACGCCCTGGAGACGATCGCCCGACTGCGGGCCGCGCTGCGTGGCGGCGAGGAGGCATCGGCGCAGCCTGCCGACGAGACCGCCGCCGACGAGCAGCGTTTCCTGGGCAACGTCCCGCGCGACGTCGAAGCCCCGCGCCTCGCCGCTTCGAAGCGGGCAGTCGACGCCTTCTTCCGCGATCTCCCGGAGAGCTCTGGCCTGGCCCCGAGCCGCATCCTTTTCCTGATCGACGGCGTCCGCTATCCGACCGACCACGACCCGGAGGCCTACTTCATCCAGATGCGCCGTTACTTCTTGGCGGAAGCGAGGTCGCACGGCTACGGCGCCATCGACATGGACGAGCACTTCCTGCCCGAGCATGCAGCCAACGGCACCCGCTTCGAGTTCCCCACCGACGCGCACTGGAACGGCACGGCACACGGCCTCGCCGCCGCGGCCGTCGCCGACACGGAGCTGTTCAAGACGACCTTTGCCGCGCCGCTGGTGGCCAAGCCTTAGTGCCGTGTCCGAACGAGACGCGGCATCTTTCGGATGGAGAAGAGAAACGCGGCTTCGCCGCGTTGGCGCCCTGCGGGCGATCAAGCCTTAGAACCGATCCACTGGATCGATTCTAAGGGGTGATGGTGGAGCCGAGGGGAGTCGAACCCCTGACCTCTACAATGCCATTGTAGCGCTCTCCCAACTGAGCTACGGCCCCATGGGAAGACTTGCCGCAACGCGCGCCGCCAAGCCTGAAGGGCCGGAGCGGCGACAGATGGTGCGGAAGCGACAGGAACCTAGGTTTCCGCCCTTTTCAACGCAAGGGAAAAATCCCGGGGAGGGAATCCAGAGGGAAAAATCCGCCGGTCCGTCGCAGCGGCCATTCAGCGGCAAGAGTCTTAAAGCGGTCTTAGCGATCCTCGACGTCGTCATCCTCGACGACCACGTCGGCCACGTCGTCGTCGTCCTCACCCAGTTCGGAGGCGTCTTCGATCAGATCATCGTCGGCGTCGTCGTCTTCGACCAGCGCATCGATATCGTCTTCGGCTTCGACCTCTTCGAGTTCCGCATCAACCTCAGTCTCTGCAGTTTCTTCCTCGGCGGCCTTGGCCGGCTTCGCCGCGGCGGCAGCCTCAGGCTTGGCCGTCGTCGTGCGGATTCGGCGCGAGCGCAGCAATGCGTCCGGATCGAACTCGGTTCCACACTTCGGACAGATAACCGGCGAGCGGTTCAGATCGTAGTACTTTGCACTGCAACTCTGGCAGGTGTGCTTGGTGCCCCATTCCAGTTTGGACATGGGCCATTCCCCCAAAGCTTTGCGCCGACAACAGTCGAGCCAATTGCCACGAAGCCGTCACCCTGTCAAATCTAATTGGTGTGGCCGCGGTGCGCGTTCCGCCGGCATGGTTTGCTTGCCTCGCGGCGCATGATAGTGATGGCGCGTCGCCCGGCCGAACCGCCGCGCAAGCGAGTTTCTAAACAGCAGCCACGGCCTTCCATGACCGCGCTCACCGCCAAACCCTGCGAAGCGATATCAGGGGCCGCCCGAGTGCCCGGCGACAAGTCGATCTCGCATCGCGCGCTCATGCTGGGCGGCTTGGCTTGCGGCGAGAGCGTGGTCAAAGGCTTGCTCGAAGGCGAAGACGTCTTACGCACCGTCGCGGCGATGCGCGCTCTGGGCGCCGAGGTCGAACGCCGCGACGATGGTACCTGGCGGGTGCGTGGTCGCGGGATCGGCGGACTGGTGGAGCCGGACGCGGTGCTCGACCTGGGCAATTCGGGCACCGGCGCGCGCCTGCTGCTTGGCCTGCTCGCCAGCCACCCGCTGACCGCGATGATGACCGGCGACGCCTCCCTGCGTTCGCGGCCCATGGGCCGCGTGATCGAGCCACTCACGTCGATGGGCGGGCGTTTTGCCGCGCGCCGCGGCCAGCGCCTGCCCCTTTCGGTCGAAGGCTGCGAACGCCCCCTGCCGATCCGCTACCGGCTACCCGTCGCCTCGGCTCAGGTGAAGTCGGCCGTTCTCTTGGCCGGCCTGTCGGCGCCGGGCGAGACCCGCGTGATCGAGCCGCAGGCGACCCGCGACCACACGGAAATCATGCTGCGCAGTTTCGGCGTAGACGTGCGCGTCGAGCCGGCGGAGAACGACGGCAACGGCGCCCGCGAAATCGTGCTGACCGGGCAGCCGGAAATTGCCGGCCGCGAGATCGCGGTGCCGTCCGATCCCTCCTCGGCCGCCTTTCCGACTGTCGCCGCCCTGCTGCTACCCGGCTCCGAGCTGCGGCTGACCGGCGTCTGCCTGAACCCGCACCGCACCGGGCTCTACGACACGCTGCGCGAGATGGGCGCCGACATCGCTTTCGAGAACCGCCGCGACGATGGCGGCGAGGACGTCGCCGATCTCTTGATCCGCGCCGGACGCCTGCAAGGGGTGGAGGTGCCGGCGGAGCGGGCGCCCTCGATGATTGACGAGTACCCGGTGCTGGCCGTCGCCGCCGCGGCGGCCGAAGGCACCACGGTGATGCGCGGTCTCGGCGAGCTGCGGGTCAAGGAGAGCGACCGTCTGGCGGCCATGGCCCGCGGGCTGGCCGCCTGCGGCGTCGAAGTCGAAGAGGGGCCCGACAGCCTGACCGTGCGCGGCAGCGGTGGCCGGCCACCGGGTGGCAACAACCGGCCGATTGAAACCCATCTCGACCATCGCATCGCCATGAGCTTCCTGGTGTTGGGCAGCGCGGCTGAGCGCCCGGTGACGGTCGACGATGGCGCGGCGATCGAAACCAGCTTTCCGGACTTCGCCGGCTTCATGAACGGGCTGGGCGCCGACATCGCCCCGGATAGCGAGTCATGATCATCGCCATCGACGGCCCCTCGGCCTCCGGCAAAGGCACCCTGGCCCGGCGGCTCGCCGCCCGGCTCGGCTTCGCCCATCTCGATACCGGCATGATCTATCGCGCCGTCGCCGCCAAGCTGCTCGAGGCCGGGGCCGCGCCGGACGATGCCAAGGCGGCCTTCGCCGCGGCGCGTGGGCTTCGGCCGGAGGACCTGGAGCGCCCGGAGCTGCGCGACGAGCGGGTCAGCCAGGGCGCCTCGATTGTGGCGGCCATGCCAGAAGTCCGCGCCGCGTTGCTCGACTTCCAGCGGCGCTTCGCGAGCCAGCCGCCCGGCGGCCGCGCAGGAGCGGTGCTCGACGGCCGCGACATCGGCACGGTGGTCTGTCCGGAGGCCGCGGTGAAGATCTTCGTCACCGCCGATCTTGAGACCCGGGCGGCGCGGCGCCACAAAGAGTTGCGAGAACGCGGCGAGGCGAGTATATACGCGCGCGTCATGCAAGAGATGCAGGCGCGCGACGCCCGCGATAGCGGACGAAGCATAGCGCCCTTGAAGCCAGCCGATGACGCGATCGTCCTGGATTCATCGCAAATGAGTGCCGAAGCCGTCTTGGAAACGGCGCTGGCCGCGGTGGAAGCCCAGGCTGGAGACGCCGAAGGGCGCTTCGAGCGCGTAAGAAAGGTTTAAGAACAGACCCTTATGCCAACCCTGGTCGTCGCCCGGAAAGGCGGCGGCAAGACCGCCGGGAGCAACCGGCAGGCCCGGATAGTGAAGAAAGGACCCATTCATCCATGGCCGAGACCACGACCGAAACATCACAAGCCCCAAAAGAGAGCTTTGCAGCCCTGCTGGAGGAATCGCTGGGAACCGCGGATTCCCTGGAGGGCACAGTGCTCAAGGGCACCGTCGTCGCGATCGAGGGCGATAGCGCCCTGGTTGATGTCGGACTGAAATCCGAAGGCCGCGTCGCCCTAAAGGAATTCGGCAAGGGCGGGCAGGCCGAGGAAATCGGCGTCGGCGACGAGGTCGAAGTCTACCTGGAGCGCATGGAGAACAAGAACGGCGAGGCCGTTCTGTCCCGCGAAAAAGCCAAGCGCGAGGAGGCCTGGACCCTGCTGGAGGGCGCCTTCGCTCAGAACGAGCGTGTGACCGGTGTGATCTTCGGCCGCGTCAAGGGCGGCTTCACGGTCGACCTCTCGGGCGCCGTCGCCTTCCTGCCCGGCAGCCAGGTCGATATCCGGCCGGTGCGCGACGTGGGCCCGCTGATGGGCTCGCCGCAGCCCTTCCAGATCCTCAAGATGGACCGTTCGCGCGGCAACATTGTTGTCTCGCGCCGCGCCGTGCTCGAGGAAACCCGTGCCGAACAGCGCTCCGAGCTGGTCGCCAACCTGAAGGAAGGCCAAGTGCTGGCCGGCGTGGTCAAGAACATCACCGACTACGGCGCCTTCGTCGATCTGGGCGGCGTAGACGGCCTGCTGCACGTCACCGACATCTCCTGGAAGCGCATCAACCACCCGACCGAGGCGCTTTCGATCGGCCAGCAGGTGCAGGTCCAAGTGATCCGCTTCAACCCGGAAACTCAACGCATCAGCCTCGGCATGAAGCAGCTCGAGGCCGACCCGTGGGAGGGCGTGGGCGCCAAGTATCCGATCGGCACCAAGTTCACCGGCCGGGTCACCAATATCACCGACTACGGCGCCTTCGTCGAGCTGGAGGCCGGCATCGAAGGCCTGGTCCACGTCTCCGAGATGAGCTGGACCAAGAAGAACATCCATCCCGGAAAGATCGTCTCGACCAGTCAGCAGGTCGAGGTCATGGTGCTCGACGTCGACGAGCAGAAGCGCCGCATCAGCCTCGGCCTCAAGCAGTGCCTGGCCAACCCCTGGGAAGATTTCGTCGAGAAGTTCCCGGTCGGCAGCGAGCTGGAAGGCGAGATCAAGAACATCACCGAGTTCGGCCTCTTCGTCGGCCTGCCCGGCGAGATCGACGGCATGGTCCACCTCTCCGACCTGGACTGGAACCAGTCGGGCGAAGAGGCGGTCAAGGCTTACAAGAAGGGCGACACGACGAAGGTCAAGGTGCTCGACGTCGACACCGACAAAGAGCGCATCAGCCTCGGCATCAAGCAGTTGTCCGACGATCCTTTCGGCGAGGCGATCGAGACCCTGAAGAAGGGTGCCATCGTCACCTGCACAGTGCAGCAGCTGACGGACAACGGCATCGAGGTGCAGCTGGCCGACGGCCTGGTCGGCTTCATCCGCAAGGCCGAGCTGGCCCGCGACCGCAGCGAGCAGCGCCCTGACCGCTTCGCCGTCGGCGAAAAGGTCGATGCCAAGATCACCACGCTCGACAAGAAGAACCGCAAGGTGACGCTCTCCATCAAACAGCGCGAGATCGCCGAAGAGAAGGAAGCCATGGCCGAGTACGGCTCGGCGGATTCCGGCGCGAGCCTGGGCGACATCCTCGGCGCGGCCATCTCCAAGGCAGCGCAGGAAAGGGAAGCCGAGGGCCAGTCGAACGAGGAAGAGGCGTCGGAAAGCGACGACTCCGAGGCCCCGTCAGAGGACGCCAAGACAGACGGCTGACGGACGAACCGCGGACGCCAAAGGCGGCAAAATCGCCTTTGGCTCCGCTTTTGCGCGGCCCGATCACGCGATCCGGGCCGCAATCTTTTCCCGTCCATGGGCGGCTTCCCGGCCTTTCCTGACTTCTTTGTGATAGTCCCTTGATCTGAAAGGGCTATCCTTGACGAGATCAGCTCTCTCTGGCACGCTTGGACGAAGGGTCGGCAACAGGACCCGCAGGGTGGGCTTCTAGATCTTCATAGAGTGCCCGCCGCAAAAGCCGGGCACGAGGATTGCCAGGACGATTGCCAAAGAGATTGTCACTGGGATTGTCACGGGGCCTGCCAGAGGGGGGCCTGCCAATGGGAGCGCGCCGTTGGGCGTAAAGGGCAGCATCTTGGGCCGGCGGCGACAGGGGGAAACTGGACCATGACCAAGTCCGAGCTGATACAGCGGATCGCCGAGCTGAATCCGCACCTCTATCATCGTGACGTCGAGCGAATCGTCATAACGATCTTCGACGAGATCAGCGAGGCGCTGTCGCGGGGCGACCGTGTCGAGCTGCGCGGCTTCGGTGCCTTCTCGGTCAAACGGCGCGATTCGCGTGTCGGGCGCAATCCGCGGACCGGCGAATCGGTCAACGTGTCTGAGAAGTACATTCCCTTCTTCAAGACCGGCAAGCAGCTGCGCGAGCGCCTCAACGAGAACAACTGAGCTCGAAGCCCTATTGAGCTTGACGGCCAATTAAGCTTGAAGGCGGACGCCCGCCTGGGCGAGACTATGCGTCGCCTCCGATACCACAAAGATTGCCGTCCCAAGACGTTGGCAATCCCCAGATAGGACCTCGATAGCCGCGTGCGACGTCTCGCCTGGATCATAACTATTCCGCTCACCCTCCTGGTGGTGATCTTCGCGGTCGCCAACCAGCAGGTCGTGACGATCGACCTCTGGCCCTTCGAGCTGAGCTATAGCCTGCCGCTCTTCGTCCTGGTGGCGGTCAGCCTTGTCGTCGGTTTTCTGATCGGCGCTGTGGTCATGTGGGTCTCGGCCGGGCGGGTCCGCAACAAAGCCCGCGAGTCCTACTACAAGGCCAGCAGCCTGGAGCGGGAGGTGGCCTACCTCAAGCGCAAGCAGGCCGAGGCCAAGGCGCCGTCGTCGCGGGATTCCAACCTCCCGGCCACTCAGACCGTCCCGGCCCAACAATCTCTTTCGGCCGCCCAATCCGGGCAGTGACCGGCGTCCATGCGCATCATCTCGGCCGCTGACGTCGAGGGCGCGCTCGACTGGGACGCCTTGATCGAACGCCTACGCCAGGCCTTCCGCCGCGGCGCCGAGGTCCCGGTCCGCCATCACCACACCATCGAGAACCCGACCGGCGCACCGGATGGCGCCGACGCCACCCTGCTGCTCATGCCGGCATGGCAGCGCGGCCGCCACATCGGCGTCAAGATCGCCACCGTCTTCCCGAGCAACGCCGAGCGCAGCCTGCCCGCGGTCATGGGGGCCTATCTGCTGCTCGACGGCAAGACCGGCGCGCCGGAGGCCCTGATCGACGGACCCTCGCTGACCCTGAAGCGCACCGCCGCGGCCTCGGCTCTGGCCGCCAGCTATCTCGCAAGGCCGGACAGCGAGCGCCTGCTGATGGTCGGCACCGGCGCCCTGGCGCCGCACCTCATCATGGCCCACGCCAGCGTGCGCCCGGTCGGTACGGTGCTAATCTGGGGCCGCAACCCGGAAAAGACGGCCAAGTTGGCCAAGCGGCTGAAGCGCCAGAATCTACGCGTCGCCCACACCGAGGACTTGGCCGAGGCAGCGCGCGGCGCCGATATCATCAGCTGTGCCACCTTGAGCAAGGATCCCCTAATCAAGGGCGATTGGCTGCAGCCGGGCCAACATCTCGATCTGGTCGGCGGTTTCACGCCGCAGATGCGCGAGACCGACGACAGCGCGATCCAGCGCGCCCGCATCTTCGTCGATACTCGCGAGGGCGCCTGCAAGGAGGCGGGCGACATCGTCCAGCCGATCGAATCGGGCCTGCTCGACCCGACCGACATCGCCGGCGACCTCTTCGACCTGACGCGCGGCGAGCGGGCCGGACGGCGCCACTACGGGCAGATTACCCTCTTCAAATCAGTCGGCACCGCGCTCGAAGACCTAGCTGCGGCCCAGCTCGCCGTCGAAAGAGTTTAGGTAACCTAGTCGCGCCGCACCGCCCGCTGCTCTTCGGCATGTTGGGCGGCGGCGAGCAGGGCCTGGGTGAGAAAGCGGTCGAAGACCCGGGCCGTCGCGCGATTGAGTGCCACGATCGCGGATTCGACGCTGTCGTTGGCGGCTGGTTCCTCTTCCGCGTAGGCATCGACGACGAACAGGGTCTCGTCGGACACTCGCATCAGAGCGAGTTCGAGCTCGACGAAGACACGGGGCGGCCCGCCGCCGAGCAAGCGTTCCAAGCGCTTGGCCTTGCCGCTCACCTGGAAGTCGGGGCGAACCCGCATATCGGGCGTGACGACCGAATGGGCCACACCGCTGCGGCGTAGATAGGAGACCATCTGATCCTGCAGCATGCGAGGCGGGGCGTCGTTCCAGTAATGATAGTCGTGCTGCTGCAGCTCGTAGGATTCGCCGCTCTCGCTGTATAGCAGCGGTCGCTCGCGCAACAGGCCGTCGGCCTGCAGGAGCTCCACCGTCATGACGCCGGGAAAGGGGGGCACCGCGCTTCTCTGATCCGGTGCAGACACGAGAAGCCGGTAGTAGTGGTCGCGCGGTACCGGCGGTGCCGATCCAAAGCAGCCGGCCAGGAATGGAACAATCGAAAGCGTGGCCAGTATGCGTTTCATTGGCTTTCCCTCTGGGTCAGCGATGGTGAGGGCGACGTCTCGACACGAACCTCCTCGCGCGCCGAACCGCCCAACAGCAATCCTGGGTTCTGCCGGATCAAGCGGCTGAACTCGTTCATGTTGCGCGTAGCTCCCGCGAGGTTATGGTTGATCGTGTCGATGTTTTGCGCGATTGAACGCAAGGTGTAGCGCGTGTCGTCGAGCGCCGCATTGACGTTGCCTTCATTGCTCTCGACCATGTTCTCGAGTTCGGCAACGACGCCATCGAGCTGGCCGAGCGTCCCGTTGACGTTGAGGCTGATTTCGACGAGTTGGCGCGATACGACCTCGACGTTTTGGATCACCTGCTGGATGTCTTGGACGTTCCGCTCGGAGAGCAAGGCCTGTACGGACTCGAGCGTGGCATTGAGCTCTTCGGTGAAGGTCAGCAGCTCCCTGCTGATCGCCGGCACTTGTCCGCGGGTGTCTTCCGCCACCGCGTTCAGCGAGCCCAGTAGCGGGGCGACATCGTCGCCGAGCAGCCGATTGGCGCTGTTCACCAGATCGCTCAGGCGGGCCAGCAGTGGCCGCAGGCTGTCGCGCGACAGCTCTCCAACCTGACCAGCGACGCTGGACATCGCTGCAAACATGTCGGCTGCGGGAGCGCTCGCGATAACCGATCCGGGCGCCAGAGTCGTTGCCGCCTCTCCGCGTTGGATTTCCACCGTTTTGGCGCCCAGGAATTTGGAGGTCTGGATGCGGGCCACGCTATCGGCGGGGATGACCCAACCCTCGCGGACGCTGAGGTCGAGGTGAAAGCGCATGGCGCCGTCTTCGGCGATCGGCCGGATCGCCTCGACCTGGCCCACGGGGAAGCCTTCATAGCGGACCTGGGTCCCGAACTTCACATCGGCGACGTTGTCGAACACCACAGTGTAGTGGTCGCGCGGGCCGGTGCTGCCGGTGAGCGCCACCGCCGCGCCAACGGCAGCGGCCAGCATGGCAATCACGAAGGTCCCGACGATGGCGTAGTTCAATCCTTGATGTCGCATCGCTTCACCTTGCTTCAGCGTTTTCGTTGGGCATCGCCGGAGACGGCGTCGTCTCGCCAGTCAGGCGCTGCAGATAGGACTCGGCGTCGACCGCAGCATCCTCGGAGCGCCGGTTCAGAAGATTTTGGATGCGCGCATTTTCCGATCGCCGCACACCCTGGACGTCGTCGACCAGCAGGATGCGCCCCTGGTCAAGGACCGTAATGCGGTCGGCGATTTTGAAAGCACTTTCCAGTTCGTGAGTGACCACGACCATGGTCATGTTCATGGCATCACGCAGCTTGAGGATGAGATCGTCGAGCGCCGACGAGACGACCGGGTCCAAGCCTGCCGACGGCTCGTCGAAAAACAGCAGCTTCGGGTCCATGACAATAGCCCGCGCAACAGCTGCTCGCTTGAGCATGCCGCCCGACAGCTCCGAGGGCATGAGCCCATCGGACCCGGCGAGGTTGACCACCTCGAGCTTGAGGCGCGCCATGATCTCCATGGTCTTGCGGTCGAGCCTGGTGTGCTCGCGCAGAGGCAGCATGATGTTCTCCAGCACGCTCATCGAGCTGAACAGGGCGCCGCCCTGGAAGGCGACCCCGATCTTGCGCCGCAGCTGCAGCATCTCGCCGGCGCGCGCGCGCGTGATGTCGGTGCCGAGTAGCTCAATGCGGCCGGTGGTCGGTCGCGCCAGACCCACCAGATGTCGCAGCAAAGTGGACTTGCCGGAACCGCTGCCGCCCATGATCACCATGATCTCGCCCGGCGCGACCGTAAGGTCTATGTCGTGCAGGACCTGCCGTGTCCCATAGTGCGCTTTCAGGCCTTCGACCCGGATGACCGGCGACCCCGACGCTTCCGACGCCGACGGCATGGACAAAGCCTTTTTGGCGGTAACAGACATCGGCCTATCCACTCGTCACGACGAAGGCGAAGATCATGTCGGCCACGATGATGGCGGCGATCGATTGCACCACCGCTCGTGTGGTCTGCTGCCCGACTCCTTCGGCACCGCCGTCGGCCAGCGCTCCGTTGACTGATGAGACGATGGCGACCAGCGCCGCGAAGAGCACGCTCTTGCCGAGACCGTGCGCCAGGTCGTTGACCGAAAGCACCAAGATGATGTCGGCGAAGTAGGCCGCCATGCTGATGTCCAGCGTCGCCGTCACGAAGAAGCCTGCGGCGGCCAGCGCCACGATGTTGGCCCACATGGTGAGGCAGGGCACCATGACCATCATGGCGATCAGGGCCGGGGCGACGAGGAAGCGAACCGGCGAGATGCCGATCACTTTAAGCGCGTCGACCTCCTGATGGATCGTCATGGTGCTGAAGCGGGCCGCCAGGGCAGAGCCGGAGCGAGCGGCGATCAAGATTCCAATGATCAGCGGCGCGAATTCGCGCACGACCGACAAGGCGATGCCGACCGTCGCGAAGGATTCCGCGCTGAACAGCTTGAGGCTGTAGAGGCTCTGGATTGCCAGCATCATGCCGATGGTCGCGGCGAGCACCGAGGCGATGGGCAGCGCTAGAACACCGATCTGCATCATCTGCACGAAGACGGCGGGCAAGCGCACCGGCTGCCGCCGCGCGGGTCCAAGGACAGTCCAAAGCACCGACTCCGCGAAGAGGGCGCCAGCGAATCCGACCTCCTCGACGCCGCGCGCGACGCTCCGTCCGACACCCTCGGTGACCCTCAGCATCGGCTCCGACCTAACCGGCGGCCGCCAAGGCGGCGTCGATGTCGGGATGAATGGCAAAGACCTTGTCGAGCCGTGCCAGCTCGAAGACTCGCAGCGCTTCCGGACTAACCGCAACCAGGCCGAGCCGGGTTTCACCCTTGCGGGCATTCTGTAACGCCTCGACGAGGCTGGCGATGCCCGAGCTATCGATGTAGGTCACCCGCGACAGATCGACCAGCACATCGCGACCGCGTCCAACGCAGTCGAGCAGGATATTGCGCACTTCGGGTGCCCGGTCGAGATCGATCTCACCGCCCAGTTCAACTACTAGGCTCCCTTGTTCTTCACGTATCGCGTCTGTCATGTCGATAAACCTATCTTCTTGGTCATCTGCAGTACTTTCCCCACGCCATCGGGCGCGGGACGAAAATCGGCCGTGTCCATCAGCTCATGAATGAAGTGGAGCCCCAGTCCACCGGGTTTCAGGTCGTTGAGGTCGCGCGGCTTGACCGAGGCGGGCTCCATGGCTGGGCCGAAGTCGCTCACGCGCAAAATGATTCCGTCCGCACCGCGCAGGATGCCGAGCACGATGTCGCCGGCCTCCCGGCTGGTATAGGCATGCAGTATGACGTTCTGGCAGGCTTCGCCGACTGCCAGCACGATGTCCCGCGTCGCCAGTTCATCAAACCCGCAGAAGCGCGCCGCCCCACGCACGGTCTCCCGCACCAGGACCATACGGTCGGCTCGCGCGGGAAAGCGCAGTTCCAGCAGCTTCAGCGGGTCACCTTCGGCGACCAGACGGCCGCTCAGATCTCCGAGGAAATGCAGCTTCCTGGAGGCACTGCGGTCGACCTTCCGCGTCGGTTCCTGGCATCGTTGCCCTGACATCGGACTAGTGCACATCCCTCCACATGGCATATGGCGCTCCGCCGGCTATGCTATTTAGCAATGGTTAACCATGTCTTGGCCCGAAGCGGTTGGGCCGCACATAAACCGGACTAAGCGCTGAACGTGTCGTCGGTGCCACTACAGCCAGATCACTCTCTTGGAATCGGTCGGCACCGCTCTCGAAGACCTGGCTGCGGCCCAACTCGCTGTCGAGCGGGTCTAGAAAGATGAAGGTCCTGATCGTGGGGGCCGGTATCGTCGGCCTTAGCACCGCCTGGGCGCTCGCCCGCCGGGGCCACGAACCGCTGGTCTTCGATCAGGGCCCGATCCCCAACCCGCTGGCTGCTTCCACCGACAAGCACCGTATGATCCGCCATGCCTATGGCGCAGCGGCGGGTTACGGCCACATGGTGGACCAGGCCTTCAGCGCCTGGAAGGACCTGTGGGACGACCTGGGCGTCCGGCATTACCGACAAAGCGGCACGGTCGCGCTTTCCACGGCGCCTGGCGACTGGGCCGATCAGTCGCGCGAGACCCAGGCCCACCTGGGCCAGCCGCACCGGGTGCTGGACGGACCGGAGCTGGCCTCGCTGCTGCCGCAGATCGCCGTGCCGACCGGCGCCTGGGGGCTTTACAACCGTGCCGGCGGGCCCTTGCTGGCCAACCGAATCCTGGACGACCTGATCGCACACCTGACCGCCACCGGCGTCGCGCTCTTCCCCGAGCGGCGCGTGACCGCCATCGATCCAGCGGCCGGACGCATCACTCTGGTCGACGGCCGCGTCGAGCGGGGCGAGCATGTGGTCATCGCTAGCGGCGCTTGGATCGGCAAGCTGCTGCCTGCCTATGCGGCGCGCACCGCACCGCGCCGCTCGGTCGTCGTCTACGTGGCGCCGCCGACACAGCATGCGGAGACCTGGCGGGACGGTCCCGCGCTGGTGCAGTACACAGAGCCAGGCACGCTCTACACGCTGCCGCCGGTCGATGACATCGCCCTCAAGTTCGGCGGCCCGCCCTTCACGCCCAGAGGCGATCCGGACGCGCCCAGAACGGCCGCAGACGGCGAGGGCGCCTCGATCGTGGGCCACTTCGCGCCGATCCTGAAAGACGCCGAGGACTACCGCGTGCTGGAGCCGGTGGTCTGCTACTACACCGACGGGGCCGACGAACGTTTCATCGTGGAGGCGCGCGAGCGCATGCTGGTGGTGACCAACTGCGCCGGCCATATGTTCAAGTTCGGGCCACTGATGGGCCAGCAGATCGCCCGCTGCCTTGCTGGCGATCTCGACCCCGGGGGGCTCACCCGCTGGGCCGCCGGCGAACTTCCAACAGTGTGACCCCACACGTGACCCCTGGCGTGACCCCGCGGCGTAACTCTGCTACCTCTGGCGCATCCCGCCAGCCTTGCAAGGATGCCCTGCCATGAGCCAGACGACCGCTGCCGCAAAGAGCCGCGACGCGCCGGCCGAGAGCCCCGTGTTCGCCGCGCTCGACACCCAGGACCTAGCGCGCGCCGCGGCGCTGGCGCGCGATCTCTCCGGTGCGGTCGGCGGCCTCAAAATCGGCAAGGAGTTCTTCACCACGCACGGGCCGGACGGCGTGCGCGCCGCCGTGGCCGGCGAACGGCTGTTCCTCGATCTGAAGTTCCACGACATCCCCAACACCGTAGCCGGCGCGGTGCGCGCCGCGGTGCATCTGCGGCCCTTCATGCTGACGGTGCATGCCTCGGGCGGGCCGGCCATGCTGGCGGCGGCGGCGGACGCAGCGCGGGAAGCCGCCGAAGATGCCGATGTCGCTCGGCCGCTGATCCTGGCCGTGACGGTCCTGACCAGCCTGGACGACGCCGACCTGGCGGCGGTCGGCCAGCAGGGCCCGGCCTCAGAGCAGGTCAGGCGCCTGGCACTGCTGGCGCGGGAAAGCGGCTGCGACGGCGTGATCTGCAGTCCGCATGAGATCACCGCCCTGCGCGCCGCCTGCGGCCAGGACTTCAAGCTGGTGGTGCCCGGCATCCGTCCGGCCTGGGCCGCGACGGGCGACCAGAAGCGGGTCATGACCCCGGCCGAAGCGCTTGCCGCCGGGGCCGATTTCCTGGTCATCGGCCGACCGATCACGGCCGCCGAGCAGCCGCTCGAGGCCGCCCGGCGGATCGCGGCCGAGTTGGAGGCCTCGGAGCTGGAGGAGGGCGCTTGACCCACACGGCCCCGCCGACACGCCCGGTCACCAACCTGCCGATCTGGGACACGGTGGCTGCTGCCTACCGCAGTGTGCTGCAGGACAACATACAGTACCTGCCGCGCGCCATGGTCGGGCCGATGGCGCTCTCCCTGGTTATCGGGTTGATCGATATCGGGCTCGCGCCCGGACCCAACGCGGAACCGGGAGCGCCATACATGCTGCTCTCGGCGCTGATCAGCCTGCTCGGCATGGCGCCCTATGTGATCTTCGCCGTCGCCTGGCACCGCCTGGTGCTGCTCGGCCCACAAGTGGCGGCGCCGACCGCAATGCCGAGCTGGCAACGTCGCCACTGGGCGTTCCTCGCCTACAGCCTGCTGGTCTCGATTCTGTTCTTCGGCCTGCTCATGATCGCTGGACTGATCGGTGGCGGCTTCATGGCCCCGATGGACGGCGGCCTTCCCGCCGAGCCGGCTGGCGGCGGCAACCTGATCAGGGCGATGGCGGCCTTCGCCCTGGTGCTGGTGAGCATCATGGTGCTGATGCGCCTCAGCTTCGTCTTCCCGGCCATCGCCGTCGACGAGCGCTACGGCCTGGGCGACGCCTGGCGCCACACCCAGGGCCAGGGCTTGCGTTTGCTAGCCGCCGTGACCCTGGCGAGCCTGCCTTTCGTGATCCTGCTCATGCTGCTGAGCGGCCTGGTGGTCGGCGCGCTGCCGGATCCAAACGGTGGGCCCGCCGACGAGCCGACCGGCAGCGGCCCGGGCTTCCTGCTCTTGCTCGTGATCTCCGTCGTCGTCGGCTACGTCTGGACCGCGATCGGCGTCAGCCTGCTCTCCATCGCGTTCCGCACCTGCAGTGGCTGGATCCCGGATACCAGCGGCGGCCCTGGCAGCGGTCCCCCGGCCAATCTCGGGACGAACTCCACCGAAGAGTAAGCCGGCCTTTCAACCAGCCGCCCCAGATTCCCTTAATAGTAGCGATACTGGTCGCATCTTGCTTTGGTCGCGGGCAAGAGCTAGGCTAACCCTTGACCGCGATGTGCGGTTAGCGTTTCAGCTGACGCTTTGGGGGAGCGTTGAGGTGACGCAAGAGCCTGACAGGGAGTCGGGGCGAAGCGACCTGCCGGTCAGTCTGCCGGTCTGGGGGACCGTGGTCGACAGCTACCGGACGGTGTTTATCGAGCACCGCGAGCATTTGCCGCGGGCGCTTGTCGTGCCGTTGCTGCTGAGCCTCCTGCTCTCTCTGCTAACGCTTCACGCTACAGACTTCGGAGCGATCAAACCCGAAGGGCTCTCTGCCCTAGGAGCAGCGCTTTTCTGGCGCGCCGCCTTTGCGGTTCCCTTCGTCATCTTCGCCGTCAGCTGGCATCGGCTGATGCTGTTCGGGCCAGAGGGTGGCAAGCCACCGCTATGGCCTAGCCTTGGCGCAAGCCATCTTTCGTTCTTCGGTTATGTGGTCCTCGTTGCCTTCGTTTTTGTTTTCTTCACCGAACTTCTGGCGACGCTCGGCATCGCTGCGATCGTCGGATGGTTGCCACCGGGTGTCGACGTGCAGCTTGGCGGTCTTGTCGGGCTGCTTTGCAGTCTCGCGGCATCTTACGTCGTGGTCAGGATCTGTTTCGTCTTCCCCGCGGCGGCCGCCGACCGGGCCTACCCCTTGGCCGATGCCTGGGCGGATACCAACGATTTGCAATGGCGGCTTTTCGGCGCGCTCTTTCTGACCACGCTGCCCTACGGACTTTTCCGCGGGCTGTTCTACGTCGTGAGCGATGGAAACCAGCCCCTCTCGATGCCAGGGGCGGAGAGTGCCGCGTCATGGCAAGAGCTGGCGGCGATCTTGATGGCGAACGAAGCCGTGATGGCCCTGGCGACCTACGTAACAGCCGCACTCGGCGCCAGCTTAGTCTCCCGCGTCTTCATGCAGCGCGTCGGTTGGAAAGCACCAAACGGCCGTGCGGCGCCGAAAACAGAGCCGGAAGCGACCGCGCCGGACCAGAAGCCAGCCTGCAATCCCACTCATGACGCTTGACGGCAGCGGGCCCGCCGTGGCTCTTGCGCTCTCATGGTTAGACGGATCTGCAGCTGCCTCTGACGCCATGCCCATCGACGCCAAGATCTGCGGCGTGAAGACGCCCGAGTCCGTGGCCGCCGCCGCGCGCGGGGGAGCGGCGTACATTGGGCTGAACTTCTATCCGCCGTCGCCGCGCGCCGTGACGCCGGCGCAGGCATCGGCGCTGGCGCGGCAGACGCCGCCGCAGGTCAAACGGGTCGGGCTGTTCGTCGATCCGGACGACGATACCCTGGCGGCCGTTACGGCCGAGGTCCCGCTGGAAATCCTGCAGCTGCATGGTGGCGAGACGCCACGCCGCCTCGCCGACATCAAGGCCCGCTTCGGACTACCGGTCATGAAGGCGATCAAGGTGGCGACCGCCGAGGACATCGCCGCCGCCGAGGATTACCTGCAGCTGGCCGACCTGCTGCTGTTCGACGCCAAGGCGCCCAAGACACTGAAGAACGCCCTGCCGGGCGGCAATGCGATCGCCTTCGACTGGCGCCTGCTGGCCGGCCGGCGCTGGACCCGGCCCTGGATGCTCTCCGGCGGCCTCGACGCCGACAACCTGGCCGAGGCGGTCGGCATCACCTGCGCCCGCGCGGTCGACGTCTCCTCCGGCGTCGAGGACAGCCCCGGCAACAAGTCACCGGAGAAGATCGCTGCCTTCCTGGAGACCGCCCACGGGCTCTGAGCGACGCCGGTTTGGTTGGCGTCGCTGAGGAAAACAAACAGCTGTTGGACACGGATGAGGGACCGGTGTCGATCCGTGCTCATTTGCGCTCATTCGTGTCAATTCATCGTTTGTTCTTTGTTCGGCACCCAGGCCTCGCTAACCGCCTGAAACATTGCGGCGGACGGCCGAATGGGGCAAAGTCCGGCGGCATTTGAAGGGGGGCTCGGCCGCTAAGCTTGCTTCGGCCCATTTCGCCCCCATACTTCGAGAAGCTCATGCTTCGACAGGCTCAGCAAGAGGGCAGTAACCTCGCCTTGGGCCTGTCGAAGGGGGAGCCGTAAGAGGCGACCTCAAATCGCCCAGGGCGCGGCCCGCAACGTTACTTGGGATGGAAGTTCAAGCGGTCATGGAAGCACTCAACACCTACAAGGGCGGACCGGACGAGGCCGGGCGCTTCGGCATGCACGGCGGCCGCTTCGTGGCCGAGACCCTGATGCCGCTGATCCTCGACCTGGAGAAGGCCTACGAGGCAGCCAAGGCCGACCCGGCCTTCCAGCAGGAGATCGACTACTACGCCAAGTACTACGTCGGCCGGCCGAGCCCGCTCTACTTCGCGCCGCGCCTGACCGAGCATCTCGGCAGCGCCAAGATCTACCTCAAGCGCGAGGAGCTGAACCACACCGGCGCGCACAAGATCAACAACTGCATGGGCCAGATTCTTTTGGCTAGGCGCATGGGCAAGCGACGCATCATTGCCGAGACCGGCGCTGGCCAGCACGGCGTGGCGGTGGCCACGGTCTGCGCCCTCTTCGACATGCCCTGCATCGTCTACATGGGCGAGGTCGACATCGCGCGCCAGGCACCCAACGTCTTCCGCATGAAGCTGCTCGGCGCCGAGGTCCGTCCGGTGGCCAGCGGCTCGCGCACCCTGAAGGACGCCCTCAACGAGGCGCTGCGCGACTGGGTGGCCAACGTGGAGGACACCTTCTACATCATCGGCACAGTGGCTGGCCCGCATCCCTATCCGGAGATGGTGCGCGACTTCCAGGCCGTGATCGGCGACGAAGTCCGCCAGCAGATCATGGAAGCCGAGGGCCGCCTGCCCGACAGCCTAGTCGCCTGCATCGGCGGCGGCTCCAACGCCATGGGACTGTTCTATCCCTTCCTCGACGACACCGACGTGCGCATCATCGGCGTCGAGGCCGCCGGCCACGGCATCGAGACCGGCGAGCACGCGGCATCGATCACCGGTGGCCGGCCCGGCGTGCTGCACGGCAACCGCACCTACCTGCTGCAGGACGACGACGGCCAGATCATCGAGGCCCACTCCATCTCCGCCGGCCTGGACTATCCCGGCATCGGGCCGGAGCACGCCTGGCTGAACGACATCGGCCGGGTCGAATACGTGGCGGCGACCGACACGGAAGCACTCGAGGCCTTCCAGCTCTGCTCGCGCCTGGAGGGCATCATTCCGGCGCTGGAGCCGAGCCATGCGCTCGCCCATGTCAAGAAGATCGCCCCCGACCTGCCGAAGGACCATCTGATGGTGGTCAACCTCTGCGGCCGCGGCGACAAGGACGTCTTCACCGTTGCCGAAGCACTGGGAGTCGAGCTGTGAGCGAGACCGCCCGTAAAGCAGAGGCGCCCGTGGCAAGCGCCGATTCCGGCCGCATCGCACGTCGCTTCACCGCCCTCAAGGCCGAGGGACGCGGCGGCCTGGTCACCTTCGTTACCGCCGGCGACCCGGACCGCGCGACCTCGGAAGAGATCCTACGCGGCCTGCCGGGGGCGGGCGCCGATCTGATCGAGATCGGCATGCCCTTCACCGACCCCATGGCCGACGGTCCCTCGATCCAGGCCTCGAGCCAACGGGCGATTGCCGCCGGCATCACCCTGCCGCAGATCATCGAGATGGTGCGCGCCTTCCGCCAGCAGGACGGCGACACGCCGATCGTGCTGATGGGTTACTACAACCCGATCTACAGCTACGGCGTGGACCGCTTCCTGGCCGACGTGAAGGAGGCCGGCGCCGACGGCTTGATCATCGTCGACCTGCCGCCGGAGGAGGACGAGGAGCTCTGCCTGCCGGCGCTCAAGGCCGGCGTGAACTTCATCCGCCTGGCGACGCCGACCACTGACGACCTGCGTCTGCCGCAGGTGCTGACCAACACCTCGGGCTTCGTCTACTACGTCTCGATCGCCGGCATCACCGGCACGCGCTCGGCGGCGAGCGGGCAGGTGGCCGAGGCGGTTGCGCGCCTGAAGCGGCACACCGACCTGCCGATCGCCGTTGGCTTCGGCATCAAGACGCCCGAACAAGCGCGTGAGATCGCCGCGGCAGCTGACGCGGCCGTGGTCGGTTCGGCGCTGGTCGACACCGTGAAGGCGCATCTGGACGAGCAGGGCCGCGCCAAGCCCGATCTGGTGGAGGCGTTGCTGGGCTTCGTCCGCACACTCGCCGACGGCGTGCGCGGCGCCCGCTGAGCCAACAAGCGAAGGCGCGCCCGAGCCGATGAACTGGATCGCCAACTTCGTCCGCCCGAAGATCCGGGCCCTGGTCAAGAAGTCCGAGGTTCCCGACAACCTCTGGGAAAAGTGCCCGGCCTGCCAGGCGATGATCTTCCACCGCGAGCTGGAGAGTAACCTGCGGGTCTGTCCGCACTGCGGCTACCACATGCGGATCGACGCCAAGCGGCGCTTGGGCGACCTCTTCGACGAGGGCGACTACACCCAGATCGAGTTACCGGAGACGGTGACCGACCCGCTGCGCTTCCGCGACAGCAAGCGCTACACCGAGCGCCTGCGCGACGCCGCCGCGAAGACTGACGGCAAGGAAGCGATCATCGTCGCCCACGGCAAGATGGGCGGGCTGCCGCTGGTCGTGGCCGCCTTCAACTTCTCCTTCATGGGCGGCTCCATGGGCATCGCTGTTGGCGAAGCGATTCTCGCCGCTGCCCGCCTGGCGGTGCTGCAGGAAGCTGCCTTGCTGGTGATCCCCGCGTCCGGCGGTGCGCGCATGCAGGAAGGCATCCTCTCGCTGATGCAGATGCCGCGCAGCGTCATCGCAGTGGAGATGGTCAAGGAAGCCGGCCTGCCCTACATCGTGTTGCTGACCGACCCAACCACCGGTGGCGTCTCCGCCTCCTTCGCCATGCTGGGCGACATCGCGATCGCCGAGCCGGGCGCGGTGATCGGCTTTGCCGGTGCCCGTGTCATCGAGGAGACCATCCGCGAGACCCTGCCGGACGGCTTCCAACGCGCCGAGTACCTGCTCGAGCACGGCATAATCGATATGGTCGTGCACCGCCGCGAACTGCGCGATACCCTGACTCGTTTGATTCGACTACTGCGCGATCGGACGCCGCCCGCCGAGGTGGTGGCGTTGCCCGCGCAGAGCAAAGCGCAACCAAAGACGAACAGCGGACAGGACCCTGCCCAGAGCGACGCCGATTCGGGTGCCGACGCACCAGCCGAGTGACCTCGTCCTCGAACGCCTGACTCGCCTGCATCCCAAGATCATCGACCTGTCGCTCGGACGGGTCGAGAGCCTGCTTGCGCGCCTCGGCCATCCCGAACAGCAGCTGCCGCCCGTCGTCCATGTCGCCGGCACCAACGGCAAGGGTTCGGTGATCGCCTTCCTACGCGCCATGCTGGAGGCGGCCGGCCAGCGGGTGCACGTCTACACATCGCCCCATCTGGTGCGCTTTCACGAGCGCATCCGACTGGCCGGCGCGTTGATCGACGAGGCCGATCTGGTGGCGCTGCTGGAGGAATGCGAGGCGGCCAACGGCGAGGAACCGATCACCTATTTCGAGATCACCACGGTGGCGGCCTTGCTCGCCTTCGCACGCGCGCCGGCCGATATCCTCCTGCTGGAGACCGGCCTCGGCGGGCGGCTCGACGCGACCAACGTGGTCTCCAAGCCGCGCCTGAGCGTGATTACGCCGGTTTCCTTCGACCACGTGCAGTTCCTCGGCGACAGCATCGCCGACATCGCCTTCGAGAAGGCCGGCATCCTCAAGCCGGGTGTCGAGGCCGTGATCGCACCACAGCCGGAGGACGCGCTCGGCGTGATCGAACGCCAGGCTACCGCCGTCGGCGCGCCACTGCGGCGGGGCGGTCTCGACTGGCATTTCACGCCGGAGGCCGAAGGCTTCCGCTTCGAAAGCGACGGCGACGGCCAGCGCTATCCGGCACCGGCGTTGCTCGGCGAGCACCAGATCGACAACGCGGCCTGCGCTGTGGCTTCGGCCGAGCGCCTGGGTGCTGACTTCGGGTTAGACAGGACGGCGATCGAGGAAGGCCTGCGAACCGTCCATTGGCCTGGCCGCCTGCAACATCTGGAGCGGGGGCGCCTGACCGCACTGATCCCCGAAGGCTGGGAGCTCTGGCTCGACGGCGCCCACAACGCGGCGGCCGGCGACGCGCTGGCCAAGGTGTTGCAGGATTGGGACGCGCGGCCCCTGCACATGATCTACAGCATGCTCAACACCAAGGCGGCGGAAGACTTTCTGCGCCCGCTGGTGCCGCTGGCGCGCAGTCTGCACGCCCTGGCGATCCCCGGCGTCAGCGCCAGCCTGACCGCCGAGGAGGCCGCCGCCCATGCCGCCGCCCTCGGCCACCGGGCGCGGCAGCACGAAAGCCTGCAGGCCGCGCTCGGCGCGATTGCGAACAGCGCGCAGGCCGATGGACCGGCACGGGTCCTGATCTGCGGCTCGCTCTACCTGATCGGCCACGTGCTGACGGAAAACGCCTGAATCCGTATGGCGTAGGGCGCAATAGCAAAGCGTATTGCGCCGAAAGGCGCCGATATCCGCCCTACGACGTTGACGCCTGACAGCGACTTCTGCCCAACGCTTGCGTTCAGACGCGAAAACCCCGCCGCGAGGGCGGGGTTTTCTTCGTTGGTGACTGAGGGTTGGTGACTGTATCTTGTCGTCAGATCACCGATTCGACCCACTCGGCAAGCTGGTTTTTCGGCAGGGCGCCCACCTTAGTGGCGGCGACCTGGCCGTCCTTGAACAGCATCAGGGTGGGGATGCCGCGCACGCCATACTTCTGCGGCGTTTGGGGGTTCTCGTCGATGTTGACCTTGGCGATCTGGACCTTGCCGTCCATCTCCGCCGCGATTTCCTCCAAGGCCGGCGCAATCATCTTGCAGGGGCCGCACCACTCGGCCCAGAAGTCGACCAGGACCGGCACGCCGGATTCGAGGACATCGGATTTGAAACTGTCGTCGCTGACGGGTTTGCTGCTCATCGCGTCGTCCCTGTAACCTGTGATTGGCGCCAACCCAAAGACCCATGGCCCAAGGGCCCGTGGAATGGCAGGGGCGGCTCCAAGTGCCCACAACTTAGGGAGCGACCACCGCGAGCGTCAAGGTTCGTGCTCCACGAGCGCCGCATCACTGAGTTGCATGAGACGCGGACCGTCTGTCCAAAGCAGTCGACAGTCCACCGGCCTATCGGGATAAATCTTTTGCAGAACAGCGCGGTAGCCGGCCATTTGTCTTAGGTACAGAGCAGGAACATCCGCCTCGGACGTGGGCGGCGGGCGGTTCGTCTTGTAGTCCACGACGACCACCACTTCGGCGCTCACCAGCAGGCGGTCGACCTGGCCCGAAACGACCTGCGGCGGCCCCTCCCCGGCGCCGGTGACGAGCCCGACGATGGGCACCTCGGCCCGGCTGCCGGGCCCAAAAATCGGAGCAAAATCAGGGTTTTCCAGCACGCCCAAGGTTTCCGTCAGGATCGCCCCCTGCTGCTCGTCGGTCAGCTCGTGCAGTGGCTGCGCCAGATAGCGGCGCGCGGCGGCCGGGCGCGACTCGACCGGCAGGTCGGGTAGGCTCTGCAGCAGCCGGTGGATGATCCGTCCGCGGTGATAGCGGTAGCCTTCGTCCGGACCGAGCGGCGAGCGCACCGTCGGCTCCACCTCGGCCGGCCGGGAGGGTGCCAGCGGCCGCGGTGGCTGCGGCTCGGGCAGCGGCGGTGCGGTGCCCCAAGGCGGCAGCAGGGCCACGGGGGACGGCAGCTCGGAGTCCGGTGGCGCCATCTCCGGCAGGGCGAGCTGCGGTTGGCGCAGCCGCAGGCCCGGCCCGGCCCAACCGTCCGGCAGATCGGCGGTAAAGTCGAAGTCAACCGGCTCCGCCACCGCGGGCAGGGCCTGCTCGACCAGCTTGTACCAGCAGCCCGCCGGGGCACCGCGCCGGCTGTTCCAGCCGCAGACGTAGAGGCGGTCCTCCGCACGGGTCATGGCGACGTAGAGCAGCCGGCGGTACTCCTGCTCCTGCGCCCGCCGGACCGCAGCGCGCGCGCCGGCCGCAACCGGCCCGTCGTAGCCCTGCCGCAACGGCCAAAGCAGAAGCTTGACCTTCTCCGTCCGACCCTCCGGCCAGAGCAGGCCGCGCGCGCCCTGCGGCACCTGCAGGGTATCGGGCAGGAAGACCACCGGTGCCTGCAGGCCCTTGGCGCCGTGCACGGTCATGACCCGTACCGCGTCCTGGCCATGCTCCAGGTCGCGCTTGACCTCTTGCGCACCGGCTTCGAGCCAGTGCAGGAAGCCTTCCAGCGACGGCACCTGCTCGCGCTCGTAGAGTAGCGCCAGGTTGAGGAACTCTTCGATCGGATCGTTCGCATCGGGGCCGAGCCGGGCCAGCAGCCGCTCGCGGCCCCGGCCGGGCCCGAGGACTTCGGCGTAGAGCTCGAACGGCCGCACGAAGTCGGCGCGGGCCTGCAGCCCGGCCAGCATCCGATGGGCTTCGGCGAAAGCGGGGTCGCCCCCGGCCTTCTCCCGAAGCGCCACCCAGAGCGTGCCCTCGCGGCCGTGCGCCAGATCGAACAGCTGGTCCTCGTCGAGGCCTACGATCGGGCCTTTCAGCACTGTGGCCAAGGTCAAGTCGTCCTCGGGCAGCAGCAGGCAGCGGCCGAGCGCGATTAGATCCATTACGGCGAGCTGGTCGGTGAGGATCATGCGGTCGACGCCGGCAACCGGCACCTCGAGCTGCTTCAGCTCGCGCACCAGCTCCTCGACAAAGGCGTTGCGCCGGCGCACCAAAATCAGGAAGTCCTCCGGCCGAAGGCGGCGCACCTTGGAGGCGAGCCAGGACTCCGGATCGTCGGCGCCCGCCGGTGCACGCGTCCAATGCCAGATCCTCCAGGCGATCAGGCGGGCGAGGCGGGCGCGCGGCGGCCGGTCCAGCGCGGACGATCGCGAGCCTGTGGCCTCCAGCGGCTGCAACAGAGGCGGCGTCCAGGGTGCCGGGTCCTCGGCCTCCGCCGGATCGGCCGGCGGCCAGAGCTCGACCAGCCCGGCCTGGCCGACGCGAACCGGATCGTGCTGCACCGCAGCCTCGCCGAACAGCACCCCGTCGCGCGCCGCTTCGTTCGCGAAGACGCAGTCGACCGCCTGCAGCACGGCCGCGGTCGAGCGGAAGGAGACGTCGAGGTCGACCTGCTCCAGGCGTTGCTGCGCGTCGCGCGCCTTGCCTGCGAAGTGCGTGCGCATGGCGGCGAAGGCCGCCGGATCGGCACGCTGGAAGCTGAAGATCGACTGCTTGGCATCACCCACGGCAAAGACCGTGCGCGGATAGTCGCGCTGGCCCTCGCCGGCAAAGAACTCGGCGGTCAGGGCCTCGACCACCGACCATTGGTCCGGGTTGGTGTCCTGCGCCTCGTCGATCAGGATGTGGTCGAGCCCGCCGTCGAGCTTGAACAGCACCCAGGGCGCGATCCCCTCGCGGCCGAGCAGCCTCCGCGTCTCCAGTATGAGGTCGTCGTAGTCGAGCAGGGCGCGGGCCCGCTTGTGCCGCTCGTAGGCGTCTAGAATCGCGCCGCCGAGGCGCAGCAGCGCCGCAGTCGCCTGCGCCACCGCAAGCGCGCGCAAACGCGCCCGCACGATGTCGAGCCGCGCGGCTTCGCTTTCCAGGATCTCGTCGGCGCCCGGCGCGGCAGCCAGCGCCTCCTTGTGGATCAGGGTCTTATAGACGTCGCCCTCGCCGCCCTTGGTGAAGAAGGCGCCGAGATAGTCGCCGAAGCGCGCCACGCGGCCGGCCGGATCATCGAGCCAGGCCGCGATGAGGGCGCCGTGCTCGCGGTCGGTCTTGCTGCCCTTGGCAAGCAGGGCCTCGAGGGTGAAGCGCAGGCCCATGAGATCGAGCGCCTGATCGTCGCAAGCCGTCGCCAGGATCGTCTCGGCGCTTTCGTCGCGGCCAACCTCGAGCGCGCGATAGACCGCATCGCTCAGCGCCGCAACACCGCCGTGCGCGGCGCGCAACCGGGCGAAGCGACCGCGCTCGCGGATCAGCTCCGCCATCAGCGCGGTAAAGCCGATCTCCTGGGCATGGGCGGTCACTTCAGCGACCGCCGCGCCGAGCGCCGCATCACCCGAAGCCCGCGCCAGCACTTCTTCCCGCGCCGTCTCCAGCATGTCGGCGGCGGACGTCTCGTCCAGCACCTGGAAGTGCGGCGGCACGCCGGCCTCGAGCGGAAAGCGGCCGAGCAGGGACTGGCAGAAGGCGTGGATGGTCAGGATCTTCATGCCACCCGCCACGTCGAGCACGCGGGCGAAGAGCTGCCGTGCCATGGTCACGGTCTCCTCATCCGGCGGACGGCCGAGCAGGGCGTGCAGCTCGGCGATCACCGCAGCCTCCTTGTCGGCGGCCCAGCCGGCCAGGCGATCAGCCAGGCGGTTGGCCATCTCGGCCGCTGCCGCCTTGGTGAAAGTCAGGCAGAGGATGCGCCCCGGCGGCGTGCCGTGCAGCATCAGGCTCAGCACCCGGTCGGTCAGCACCTTGGTCTTGCCGGTGCCGGCCGAGGCGGCGACCCAGACCGAGGAGTCGGGCCGCGCCGCGCGGCGTTGCGCTGCCTCGGCCTTGCTCTGCTTGGCGGCCCGCGCGCCGGCCACGCCCATCAGACGTCCTCCTGGGCCGCCTGCACAGCCCACTCCTTGACCCGCGCCAGGTGCAGATAGTCGTTGTAGCGCGGCGCCCAATCGGAGCGCGGGATCGCCCTGTAGGGCGTCGCCGGATCGTCGAAGGCGGCGATCAAGCGGGCCAAGCCGGCCAACGCCTCGGCCGCCAGTTTAGCGGCATCGTCCTTGACCGGACGCGCTTCTCCCGGCGGCTCTCCGCCGGTCAGGCGCCAGAAGGCGAGGTTTGCGGGACTGCCGGCCGGCACACCCTCGAAACCGCCCGCCTCGGCGATCGCCGCCTCCAGCGGCAGCTGCGGCGCGAAGCCCAGGGCAAGCGCCTTGGCCTGCGGCAGCGCGCCGGTCTTGTAGTCGAGGATCGCCAAGCCGCCGTCGGCCAGCCGGTCGATACGGTCGGCCGTCGCGCTGACCCGGAAGGGGCCGGCCGGTCCTTCCAAAGCCATCTCGCCGCGCACCTCGGCCCAGGCGCGGACCGTGTCCCGACGCCGCGCTTCGTCAGCCTGCGCAAACCAGTAGGCGATGCGCTCGAAGCGCGGCCACCAGAAGGCGTGGAGCCCGGGCCTGGCGCGCAGCGACTCGAAGACGCCGCGCCCCGCCTCCAGAACGGCCGCCTCGGCATCCTCCGGCGGCTGCTCCGGATAAGCCGCGAGGAAGCGCTCCAGGGCGCGGTGGATCAGGATGCCCCGCTCCGCCGCGCCGGGATCGGCATCGATCGGGTCGAGCGGCTGCAGGCCGAGGATCTTCCGCGCATAGAGCGCATAGGGATCGCGCATCCAGGTCTCGATCTGCGTCACCGACAGGCGCCGCGGCCGCGCCGCGATCGGCGGCGTCGGCGCCGGCGGTGCGCTGGTCAGCAGACGCGGCGGCCGGTCCAGCTCCGCTGCCCAGGCGCGCCATTGCGCCTCTTCGCGTTGCAGCCCCTCGTCGAATCCGAGTGCCCGCAGCAGGGCATCGATGCGCAGCAGCCAACGCGAGGGCACGGTCGGCGTACCCTCGACACGGGTCGCACGGGTCAGGAAGACCCGGGGTGCCGTGAAGGCCTGCACGAAGTCGTGCGCCGCCAGGCCGATGCGCCGCTCCGGCGCCGGCAGGCCGAAATCCGTGCGCATGGGTCGGCTGAGCCAAGGCCCGGGTTCGACCTCGACCGGCCAAGTGCCCTCGTTGAGCCCGGCGAGGATCATGACGTCGGCCTGCTGCAGGCGTGCTTCCAACGGACCGAGGATAGCGAGCCGGGGGTGGCTACCGTAGCGCGGCCGTACGGCGCGGCCCGACAGCAGGCTGGCGAGTAGCGCCGGATAGCGCTCGCCGTTGAGCGGCGGCCCGCTCGCCGCAGCGGCGGTCAGCTCGGCCATGAAGTCGGCCGCCTGCTCGCCCGCCTCCTGCGCCCAGAGCCGCGCCGCGCCGCTCTGCTCGGCGTTCGCCGCCAGCGCCTCGGCGAAGCCGATATGGGCGGCGACGATCTCGCCCAAGCCGCGGGCCGGATCGGCCAGGGCCTCGTCGAAGGGCGCGGCCATGCGCGCCAGACCGTCGAGCCAATCGGCCAGCTCGGCGTCGCCATCCGCTGCCGCCAGGGCCCGCCGTAGGCCCGCGAAACCGGGCGCGGGCCGCGAGCCGCACAGCACCGCGATCTCCAACGCACGCAGCTTCGTGCGAAAGGCGCCTTCGCTGAGCCCTCCCGCCGCCAGGGGATGCTTGAGGGCGGCGAGTAGCGGCAGGGGCGCAAGGTCGGCCGCCACCATATCGGCCAGCAGGCGCAGGAAGGTCCCGGCCGGCGTGTCGCCGAGAGGCAGGCCGGCCGAATCGTCGATCTCGATGCCCCAACGGCGCAGCTCGGCCGCCACGCGGCGCGCCAGGGCCCGGTCGGGGGTCACCAAGGCGGCGCTGCGCGCCGGCACGTCGAGCGCCTGGCGCATCAGGAGCGCGATCACCGCCGCCTCCTCGCCAGGGTTGCCGCAGTCGAGACGGCGCACACCCTCTAGAGCCGCGCTGAGCCCATCTGCAAAGGGTTCGAAGGCTTCCGCTCCAGCGACCTGCTGCCAGCGCGGTGTCGCACTCGCTGGACGCAGCGCCAGGTTCACGAAGTCCGCCCGCCGTTGCAGGGCGGGCAAGCAGTCCACATCCGGCCAGACCGGAACCGCTTCCGGATCGACGTCCAGGCGAGCAAGCAGCAAAGCCAGGCCATGCTGCGGATGGGTCGGATCGGCGCGGATCGCCTGCCAGACCTCCCTATCGGCACTGCCGTCCAGCCCCGGCAGTACCACCATGCCCTGGGGCAGGCCGGCGACCACCTCTATCAAGGTGGCGGTTGCCGGAATGCTGCCGGTCGAGCCGGCGACGATCACCGGGGTCGCCGGCGGCGCGCTGCGCCAGGCCTCGGCCTGCATCTCCAGGAGGCGGCGGCGGCGCTCGGCCGGTCCGATGCAGCCCTCTGTCGCCTGCAGGCCGGGCCACTGCTCGGTCACGATCTTGAGGAACTCAAGGGTGTGCTGCCAGTGATGGGCGTAGTCGGCCGGCACCAACTCGGCCAGGCGCTCGAAGCCGAGTCCCTCGGTCTCCACCTGGTCGAGCAGTCGGGCCAGCTCTTCGGCGAGACGCACCGCCTGATCCTCGCTGGCGGCGGCGGCCGCGGCGCAATCCTGCTCGGCCTGTGCCTTGCCCCAGGCGATGATCAACTGGCTCAGCAGCAGCTGCCGGCGTAAAGCGGGCATGGCCGGCGGCAGGGCCGCTTCGCCCGCCAGGCCAGGCAGTGCATCGCTGTCGCCAAACAGCAGCTCGTCGGCATCGAGATCGCCCAGCGGCAGCAGCCGCGGCAGCACCAGGGCACGCCCCTCGCTGGCGCGCAGGAAGGCCTCGCTCAAGGTGCGCCGGGCGCGCCGCGTCGGCAGCAGGACCAGGGCGTCGGCCAGGGCCAGCGGATCCTCGCCCCAGCGGGCCAGCAGGCCGCGCGCCAGGGCATCGGCGAAGGATACGCCGGACGGAATGCTGGTAACCACCGCCGGCCGCGCTGCGACGGAAGGTGTGACGCTCATGACGTCAGCGGTGGACTGAGAGCACGTTCATGTGGTGCAGCGCGCTCTCCACCATCCGTAGGGATTCGGGCGTGCCGACGTGAAACCACTCCCCGTCGTGGCGCAGGCCCCAAAGCCGCTCCCTCTCCAGCACCTTGTCGTACAGCAGGTTCAGCGAAAAGGGCCCGTCCGGCGTGTCGGTGAAGAGGCGCGGATGGAGGATCTGCAGACCGGCGAAGACGAAGGGTGCAACCTCGCGTTCGCGCCGACGGCGCAGCTGGCCTTCCGGCGTCATGATGAAGTCGCCGGCACCGCCGTAGCCGAGCGCGAAAGCAGTCGGGTGCACCAGCAGCAGGATGTCCATGCGCGACTCGTCCCAGGCATCGGCCAGGCGGCGCAGCGCGTGCGTCCGACCATCGAGCCAGACGATGTCGCCATTGACCACGTAAAAGGGCTCCTCCCCCAACATGGCAAGGGCCCGCTTCACGCCGCCGCCGGTCTCCAGCAACTCGTCCTCGGGCGAAAAGCGAATGCGCGGGCGAAGACGCCCTTTGAGGTGGGCTTCGATCATGGCGCCTAGGTGGTAATAATTGACCACCGCCTCCTCGACGCCGACCTCTTCGAGCCGGTCGAGGACATGGTCGAGCATGGGCCGGCCACGCACCTCGATCAGCGGCTTGGGGCGCGAGTCGGTGAGCGGTCGCATGCGCTTGCCGAGCCCGGCCGCCAGGACCATGGCACGCTTCGGAACAGGCTTCATGCCGTTGTTTCCCATCAGGTCTTCGCGCCGTCTTCTAGGGGGTCTTCAGCCGCACAGGGCGCCGGGACCAGGTGACGTTCCGCCGGCACTTCCCGGTCGAACCAAGCTTTTACCGGCGCCAGGGCGGGATGCGCCAAGTCGTGCTCCAGCAGCCGCCAGACCCGCGGGATGTGCGTGAGATACTGGGCCTTGCCGTCGCGCCGGCAGAGCCGCGTGAAGATACCGATGATCTTGGCGTTGCGCTGTGCGCCCATGACCGCGAAGGAGGCGCCGAAGGCCTCGGCATCGAGCTCCGGAAAGGCCGCCAGATAACGCCGCAGCATCTCGTCCGCGAGACCGGGCGAAAGATCGCGGCGCGCGTCTTCGAGCAGCGAAACCAGATCGTAGCTGCACGGCCCGATCACCGCGTCCTGGAAGTCCAGCAGGCCGCAGGACGCGATGCCGTCGCGCCCCGACACGACCATCAGGTTGTCGACGTGATAGTCGCGCAGGACGAGCGTGTCGGGCGCCTGTTGCGCCACCGGCAGCACCTCCCGCCAGGCCGCGACATAAGCCGCCTGCGCCGATTCGGCGAGCGGCGCACCGGCTACTGCCGGCAGGTACCAGTCGATGAAAAGCCGGGCCTCGGCCATCAGGCGAGCTTCGTCGTAGGGCGGCAGCGATGCCGCGTCGAGAGGCTGCGCCGCGAAACGGCGGTGCAAGGCGATCAGCAGATCGACCGCCAAGCGATAGAGGGCCGCCTCGTCGTTACCGTCCTGCAGCGCTCGCGTGAAGGTCACGTCGCCGAGATCCTCGAGCAGCATGAAACCCGCCTCTTCGTCGACGGCGAAGGGACGCGGCGCACTGAAACCTAGGTCCGTCAGCACGCGATCGACCCGGTGATAGGCGCGTACGTTTTCTTGCGGCGGCGGCGCGTCCATCAGGACCGCGGTCTCGCCCTTGCGTGTTAAGCGGTCGTAGCGCCGGAAGGAGGCATCGGCGGCCAACACCTCACGCTTGGCGTCGCCCCAGCCGGCCGCGGCTAGGAAAGCTTCGGCCAGGCGCTCGCGATCAGGCGCCGGAGCCGTCATGGCGTACCATCTGTTCGGTCCAGGCGGCCTCGAGCGCGGCCAGCCGCATCGGCCAGTCGCCGCCGCCAGAAAGCGTGGCCTGCCGGCCCGCCGGGTCCTGCACGAAGGCGAGCTGCAAGTCGAGACGGACGGACGGCAGCAAAGGCCCGAGACGCTCCGGCCATTCGATCAGGGTGATGGCTTCTGCCAAGGCTTCCTCCAGGCCGAGCTCATAGGCCTCCTCCGGCGCCATCAAACGGTAGAGGTCGAAGTGCCAAATCGGCGCCGGCCGGCGCTCGTAGATCTGCACCAGGGTGAAGGTCGGGCTCGGCACCTCTTCCTCGACGGACTCGCCGGCAGCGTCCGGCAGGGCGTTGATTACCGCCCTGGCCAAGGTCGTTTTGCCGCTGCCGAGATCGCCGTGCAACGCCACCAGATCGCCCGGGCGCAGCAGCCCGGCTAGCGCGCGACCCAGCGCCTTGGTGGCCGAGTCGTCCGCCAGAGGCAACACGAGGCTTTGCGACTCCGCTTGCTGCAGCGCCATCATCGCTTCTTATTAGCGGCCGCCCGGCGCCCCATCAACGCCCAAGGCCCCCGGCTGCGGGAGCCACTGGGGGGTCTTGCCAGTCGTGACCGCCGGTGATCATCTTGCGCCCACCGCGAAGCAACAGTCGCAGGAAACCACCATGCCGAGCCCACCCGAAACTACCGATGTCGTGATCGTCGGCGCCGGACCCGTGGGCCTCTTTGCGGTCTTCGAGCTCGGCATGCTGAAGATCCGTTGCCATGTGGTCGATTCGCTGGACGCCATCGGCGGCCAGTGCAGCGCGCTCTATCCGGAGAAGCCGATCTACGACATTCCGGGCTACCCCGAGATCATGGCCGGCGCGCTGATCGACCGCCTGAAGGAGCAGTCGGCGCCCTTCGAGCCGGTCTATCACCTGGGCCAGCGAGTCGAGCGCCTGCAGCCGCTTAAGGGCGCAGAGGGCAACCGCTGGGTGGTCGAGACCTCGAGCGGCGCGCGGATCGACTGCAGCGCCATCGTCATCGCCGCCGGTAGCGGCGCTTTCGGGCCGAACCGGCCGCCGTTGCCGGACATCGAGGCCTATGAGGGCCGCAGCGTCTTCTACATGGTTGCCCGCCGCCAGGACTTCAGCGGCAAGCGGATCGTGATCGCCGGCGGCGGAGATTCGGCGGTCGACTGGGCCTTGTCGCTGTCGGACCTGGCCGAGAAGATCTACGTGGTACACCGGCGGGCAAAGTTCCGTGCGGCCCCGGAAAGCGTTGCCCAGATGCAACGTCTGGCGGCCGAGAGCGAGCGGGTGGAGATCGTCGTGCCCTACCAGCTGCATGGCCTCGAAGGCAGCGACGGCCAGCTCGAGACCGTAGTGGTCCGCGACCTGGAGGGCGGCGAGCGCCGCCTAGAGGCCAACCGGCTGCTCGCCCTCTTCGGGCTTTCCATGAACCTAGGGCCGATCGCCGATTGGGGCCTGGCCTTGGATCACAATCATCTGGTGATCGACCCGGCGAGCTGCGAGACCAGTCAACCCGGGATCTTCGCCATCGGCGACATCACGCACTATCCCGGCAAGCTGAAGCTAATCCTCTCCGGCTTTTCCGAGGCGGCCATGGCGGCGCATGCGATCCATCCGCTGGTCTATCCGGATCAGGAGCTGCACTGGGAGTATTCCACAACCCGCGGCGTGCCGGTGGCCTCCTGAACGCTGCAGGCGGCAACGACGTCAGCGGTGCAGCCGGGCACTCATGCGATGGCGGCGCATGGCTTCGACCAAGCGCCCCAGCTCTTCGTCCTTGCGCGGCGACTGGGCGAGCATGCCGTCCAAGTGATAACCCTGATAGAGCGTGATGCCGAGCGCGCGTCCAAGCTCCAGCGCTTCCGGCGCATCGCAATGGCAGAGAATGACCCGCTCCGGCGAGAAGGCATCGACTGCGCCTTGCAGAGCGTCGCGCCGCGGCCCGGCGGCAGAATCGGCCAGATCGCGGCTCCAACAGAGTTTCATGAGATCAACGCCGAGCTTCGCCCGGTCGACGAACGGCAGGGAGAGGTGAGTCGTGCCGTCGATGCAGACACGGTAGCCGCGATCGTGCAGGAAGTCGCGCGCAAAAGCGAAGCCTGCCAGGTCTGCGAAGACGTCGACCAACTGCAGCTCGATCACAACGGTGCGGCTGCGTTCGGTCGCGATCGCGGCGTCGAGCTCCATGAACTCGGGCGACAGCAGAGTCGCGACGTTGAGGTTGAGGCTCATCGACTCGCGCGCAGCTCCCTCGTCGCGATGCCGCAGCATGGCAATCATGCGCCGATCGAGATGACGGGTTAGGTCGCGGAAAAGCCACTGATTGGCAACGAAGTCATGCGTCGGCAAAAGGGCGTGACGCAGACCATCAATCGAGATGGTGAGCTCGTGCAGCAAGGGCTTCGGCGCGCTGTCCTTGGCGACCGCACAGATCGCCTGACGGCGTAGCAACGACGAGAGATCAGCATGCGCGATCGCCTCCTCGATGGCACCCAGCTTGGGCGGATCGATCGGGTCTGCCGCGACACTGTCCGACGCCTCCTCGGCATCCGCCGCCGCCTCTACGGCCTCGGCCAGCTCGCGCGCTTCCAGGATCTCTTCCGCCACCGTGACGAAGGCGGGGTAGTCCGCCTCCACGTCGTACCAGCTGCAGAAGGGATCGGCGGCCTCTTCATCAGCGTCCGAAAGCAGCAAGGGATCGTCGCTGAATAGGAAGCGCAGGCGCAGCACGAAGTCGTCGATCTCCGCCACCGTGGCATCCTTGCAGATCACCACGAGATCGTCGTTGAAGAGGGAAAAGACGACACCTTCGTGACCGCTGATCAGGGGCTCGAAAGCGCTCGCCGCGATGCGCAGGTGGTGCCGCCGCCGGTTGTAAGGCCGCAGGCGCGAGAGGTGGAGGTGGATGGCCCGTCGTCCTTCGGTGAAGCGCTTCAGGCGCCGGACATGGTCGAGCAGCAGCGCCTCGGCGGCGACGGTAGCGCCGGCTTCGGGCTTGTAGATCGGCTGCTCGGGCTGCATGGGCGCGTCGGCTCCGGACCGGCCTTTGACACTCTATTGGAGCCTATGGCGGCCCGGTTGCCAGAGCGTTAACCCCAAGGCAACCGGGGGATTTAGCCCTTGGGCCGGTGCAGCCACCAATTGGTTTCGTTGATCGAGTAGATCGGCCGGTAGTGCCGGATGGTTTCCGCACGCACGACCTTGCTGATCTGATTGTCCAGCACGTAGGCCTTGTCGCCGAGATAGACCACCAGAACCGCGTGCGCGAGCTTGAGGTTCGTGTCCATCAAGACCACGACGCGCATGTCCTCGTTCGGCACGCCGAGCGCGCGCAGCGAAAGGAACTTGGCGATGGCGTAGTCTTCGCAATCCCCTTGTCGTTTGAAGAACTGCAGCGGCGTCGCCCAATAGTCCTTCAGGCCCCAATTCACCGGGTCGACAATGTAGGCCCGCCGGTTCATTTCGCGATGCACCGCGCGGATCTGGGTCATGCGGTCCTTGCCGCGTAGGCCCTTCACGAAGTCGTCCCAGGCGTCCAGATGGCAGATGTTGATCTTGCTGCCCTTGCGGCAGTTCTCCGGCTTCTGCCGATCAGCCACGCTGCGCTCCAGCGCGCCCAGCCACTTCGGGAAGGCATCGAGGCCGCCGCCCATCTGTTCGCCGGACTGGAAGAGCCGGGGATAGCTGCGCGCCTCGGCCGGCTCGACCGCTGCGGCAACCGTCAGCACGGCTAGGGCCCCGGCGACGACAAGGGATTTCCGGATGGAGGTCCGCACGCGGTGCGGCAGCTGCGGCGTGAGCATGATCGCGCCTCCTCATCTACCTGACGAAAGGTGCTGTCCGCCGAAAGGTTAGGAGCCTCCACTTAAGGGTTCCTTAAGCGCGGCGGCCGGAAAATTGGTTAACCCGGGCCCTGGTGGATCAGGGCCTGTCGGAAGCGGAGTGGAACGCGGTGCCGGACCGGAAGGATCAAGACGCGGCCAGCAACAGCCGAAAGAGCGCCGATCGGCGAATCGCGCTGACCGGCGGGCTTCTGCTGCTCGCGACCTTGGTCGGCGTCTTCCTGGTGTTCGACTTCGTCGACGACCAGCGCGAGCGGGAAATGCGGGCCTGGCAGGTGCGGCTCGGCATCGTTGCCGACAGCAGGGTCGCCGAGGTCGACAAGTGGGTCGCCCGCCAACAGGCCGAGATCGCGACGCTCGCGGCCAACGCCACGGTTCAACTGTTCGTGACGGAGTTCAGCCTCGCCAGCGGCCAGCTCGGCAACGTGACCGACGCGGAGGCGCAGATCGAGTATCTGGAAAACCTCCTGCTGGTGACGGCCGATCGTAGCGGCTTTACCGGCCCGCTCCTCGGGCCGGACGTGCCGGCCAACGTCGAGCGCCGCGCCCTGGGCGGCCTGGCCCTGGTCGACCGGCAAGGTCGCCTGCTGGCCGCAACCCCGGGCCTGCGCCTGCCGCAGCTTCCGCCCGACGCAGGGTTGCGACCGGAGGGCGGCATCTCCGGCCCGGCGCTGGACGAGACCGGCACGGCCTCGCTGCTGTTCCATGCCCCGGTCTATCCGCTGCAGGTCAATCCCCAAGCGGGTGCGGAGATCGGCTACATTCTCGGCATCAAGCAGGTTGCCGGGGAGCTTTTCGCCTTGCTGGAGCAGCCGGGCGCCATCGAAGAGACCCTGGAAACCACCTTGCTGCGGGCGACCGGCGACGGGATCGAGTATCTCTCTCCGCTGGCCGACGGCAGCGCCCCGCTGAGCCGCAGCTTCGCCCGCAACACGCCTTCGCTGGCCGCCGCCTTCGCGCTCGACGAGCCGGGTGGCTTCGCCTTGATGCGCGACTATCGCGACGAGGAGGTCCTGGTGACCGGGCGCCGCCTGGCCGTCCTGCCTTGGAGCCTGGCGGTCAAGATCGACCGCGCCGAGGCGCTGGCCGATAGCGAATCCCGACTCAACCGCCTGCTTGGCATCCTGCTGCTGACCGTCGGACTGGTCGCCGCCGCGATCCTTGCAGCCTGGCGTCACGGCGCCTCGCGGCGCTCGGCCGAGGCGGCGCGGCTCTACCGCGAAACGGCTGACGCACTGGAGCACCAGCGTAATCTGCTGCGCTTGGTCACCGACAGCCAGCCGACCAGCATCTTCATCGTCGACGAAGAAGGGCAGTATCGCTTCGCCAACAAGGTCGCCGCCGAGGCGGTGGGCATCGCGAGCGACGACCTGCTCGGCAAATCAATCCAGGCCGTTCTGGGCCCGGCCAGCGCCGAGCGCTATCTGGAGCTGAATGCCGGGGCACTCGAGGCTGGCGATACGACCTCGGGCGAGGTGCGGCTGAACGGCGGCGCACAAACGAAGGTCCTGGTATCGGACCATATACCGATGCTGCCGAGCAGCGAGCTGCCGAAATCGGTGCTGGTGGTCGAGCGCGATATCACGGCCGAAGTGACCGAACGGGAGCGTCGCGAGCGCGCCCTCGACCGGCTGGTTCAGACCCTGGTCGGGATCGTCGACCGGCGCGATCCCTATGCGGCCGAGCATTCGCAACGCGTGGGCCGCCTGTCCAGGCAGCTCGCCGAGGAAATGGCGTTGGATGCCGTGGACTGCGAGACCGCGCGCTTCGCCGGAACTTTGATGAACCTGGGCAAGATCCTGGTGCCGGAGTCGCTGCTGACCAGCAACGCGACGCTGACCGACGCGGAGCGCCGCCAGGTGCACGAGAGCCTGACCGCAACGGCGGACCTGCTGAGCGGCGTCGAATTCTCCGGACCGGTGGTCGAGAGCTTGCGTCAAGCGCAGGAACGGGTTGACGGCAGCGGCGGCCCGCGCGGCCTGCAGGCGGACGAGATCCTGGTGACCGCACGTATCATTGCCGTCGCCAATGCCTACGTCGGCATGGTGAGCCCGCGCGCACACCGCCCCAGCCTATCGATCGACCAGGCCACCGCCACGTTGATGGAGGCCGCCGGGACGACCTACGACCGGCGTGCCGTTGCGGCCCTGGTGAACTACCTTGACAACAAAGGCGGACGGAACGCCTGGAGCGTGGCGACCACGCCCACAGCCTGACCGATTCGGCTCGCCGCATGCGGTGCGATGCCCGTTTGAGACGTGCAGAATTGCACAGAGCTGCCTCAAAATTGTTCGTACTGTTTCGCTCGAGCGGTGCCTATGTATAATTGAGGACGTGCGCCTCTAGGTTGGCCGCGCTGGAGAATTCCGTACGTTGCTCGGTCTGTTTCAATCCTCACGCGATAATCAACACGTCGCGGCACGCGTTCCCATGGGTACTCGTGTCTATGCGATCGGCGACATCCATGGCCGGCGCGACATGCTGGAGGAGCTGCACGCGGTAATCATCGAAGACGCGCGGCGCAGTTCCACGCCCCACAAGGTTGCCGTCTACCTGGGTGACTATGTCGATCGCGGGCCCGAGTCGCGGGAGGTCGTGGATTACCTGATCGAGGAACCCCTGCCCGGCTTCACATCGGTCCATCTGATGGGCAATCACGAGGCTTTCCTGCTGCAGTTCCTCGACGATAGCACGACGCTTCGAAGCTGGATGATGAACGGCGGCGATGCGACCTTGGCAAGCTATGGTGTGGACCTGCTCGAGGTTCCCGACAACGCCGATCGCGGACAGTGGCTGCGCGAGGCGTTCCTGGCCAGCCTGTCCCAGGAACACCGCGAGTTCTACTGCGCCCTGCAGCTACACCACGTAGAAGGCGACTACTTCTTCGTCCATGCCGGGATCAGGCCCGGCGTTCCGATAGTCGACCAGGATCCCTTCGACCTGATCTGGATCCGCGAGCCTTTTCTCAGCTCGGCTGAGGACTTCGGCAAGATCGTCGTGCACGGCCACACGCCGGTCAGCCGCCCGGTCCGGCAGTTCAACAAGATCGGCATCGATACCGGCGCGGTCTACGGTGGGCCGCTGACAGCCTTGATCCTGGACGACCGCTCCCAATCCTTCCTGCAGGTTTAGCCACCCGTCACCGGGCTCAAGATTTGCTTGCGCCTACCCGGTGGCTAGAGCAGCATCCGATCATTTGGAATCGCGCAGCGATACCAAATGATCGGATAAAGCTGCTCTAACTCATAGGTTTAGAGCAAAGTCATCCCATCATATCGAACCAAGAGTGATTTGATATGATGGGATTTTGCTCTAGGCTAGGCGAAGACACCCGCCGACTACGCCGAGGCCTCCGTCTTGCAGGATTTCGACCACGACAGCTACGTCCGCGCCGAGTTCGCGGCCCACACCGCGATCGTCGAGGCCACGCGCGAGGCGGTCGCCGAGCCGCTGCGGCGCCTGGTGGAGCTCGCTGCGGAGACGATCGAGCAGGGCGGTAAGATCTTGTTCTTCGGCAACGGCGGCAGCGCCGGCGACGCGCAGCACCTGGCGACCGAGCTCAGCGTGCGCTACCTGCAGAACCGCCCGCCGATTGCGGGGCTGGCCTTGAGCACGGATAGCTCGGCCCTGACGGCGATCGGCAACGACCTCGGCTTCGAGCAGCTCTTCGCCCGACAGGTCCGGGCCCTGGGACGGCGCGGCGACCTGGCGATCGGCATCACTACCTCGGGTAAAAGCCCGAACGTTACCCTTGGCCTCGAGGCGGCGCGCAACATCGGGATCGTCCCCGCGGCCCTGACCGGCAAGGGGGGCGGCGATCTCGTGGGCATCGCCGACCCGATCCTGATCGTGCCCTCGGACGACACGCCGCGCATCCAGGAGATGCACATCACCATCGGGCAGATTTTCTGCGGCGCGCTCGAGCGGCGGCTGGGCCTCGTCTAGGCGCCCATGTCCATGCCTTCCGACAATCGCGATCTGGCGGCGCGGCTGCAGGGCCTGGCCGCGGCCCACGTTGTCGTGGTCGGCGATGCCATGCTGGACCGCTTCGTCTACGGCCAGGTCGAGCGAATCTCGCCGGAGGGCCCGATTCCCGTCCTGCGCATAGCCCGCGACGCGGCCATGCTGGGCGGCGCCGGCAACGTGGCGCGCAACCTGGCGGCCCTAGGCGTAGGCTCGAGCTTTCTGGCGGTGATCGGTGAGGATGCAGCCGGCCGTGAGCTGCAGGCGCTGACCGCCGCCGAAACAGGCGTGCAGAACGGCCTGCTGATCGAGTCGGGACGGCCCACAAGCATCAAGGAGCGCTATATCGCCGGCGGCCAGCAGCTGCTGCGCGCCGATCGGGAAAGTCTGGACGACCTGGCACCGGCCACCGCCGGGTCGCTGATCGAGGCGGCAAAGACTGCCTTACGGAAGGCCGGAGCCCTGGTGCTGTCCGACTACGGCAAGGGCGTGCTGCAGCCGGATCGGCTGCGCGCCCTGATCGACGCCGCCTACTCCGCCGGCAAGCCGGTGGTGGTCGACCCCAAGGGGCGCGACTACGACGTCTACCGCGGCGCCAGCCTGGTCACGCCGAATCGGCGTGAGCTGAGCGAGGCGAGCGGACGGGCCGTCGAGAGCGAAGCCGAGATCGAGGCGGCCTGCCGGGCGCTGATCGCCGATTACGGACTCGGCGCGGTGCTGGCCACACGCAGCCAGGAAGGCATGACCCTGGTCGTGGACGGGGCACCGGCCCAGCACTTCGCCGCCGAGGCGCGCGAGGTCTTCGACGTATCCGGTGCCGGCGACACGGTCGCCGCCGTGGTTGCGGCCGGCCTCGCGGCAGGGCTAAGCCTCACCGATGCGGCCCGCTTGGCTAACGTTGCCGCCGGCGTGGTGGTCGGCAAGGTCGGCACTGCGGTGGCTGCGCTTGACGAGCTGCGCCGCGCCTTGCACGCGGCCGAGTTCCTGGCCGCAGAGACCAAGGTGGTCGGGCGCGAGACCCTGCTTGCCGAGCTGGAGCGCTGGCGCGACAGCGGGCTCAAGATCGGCTTCACCAACGGCTGTTTCGACCTGCTGCACCCCGGCCACGTCCACCTGCTGCATCAGGCGCGGGCGGCCTGCGACCGGCTGGTTGTTGGGCTCAACAGCGATACATCCGTAACGCGCCTCAAGGGAGCAGGGCGTCCGGTGCAGAGCGAGGCGGCACGCGCAACGGTGCTGGCCTCGCTGGGTGACGTCGACCGGGTCGTGGTGTTCAACGAGGACACCCCGCTGGCCCTGATCGAAGCGATCAAGCCGGATGTGCTGGTCAAGGGCGCCGACTACACGGTGGAGCAGGTGGTCGGCGCCGACATCGTGCAGCGCCACGGCGGTCGCGTGCTGCTTGCGGAGCTGGCACCCGGCCACTCAACCAGCGCCACCCTGCGCAAGCTGGGCGAGTAAGCTGCGAAGGCCGAACGCTGGTTAGCGCGGGTCGATCACCTGCCCCAGGCGGTTCGCCGCGGCGAGGGCGAAGCGCAGGGTCTGGGCGCGTCGCCGGGCCGCGTTCAACGGCAAGTGCGGCGCATCCCGCAGGATTTCCGCACCGTAGGCATCGGCGACCAGCAGGCCGCAGTCCGGCGGCAGGATCTCGCGCGGGAACTCGGCCGCCACGGCAAAGTAGAAGAGGTCGCAAAAGTCCAGGTACTCCTGCCATTTGCCGTCTGTGCGATAGTCCTCAAGGCTGCTCTTGATCTCGACGATCGCGACCTGCCCGGAGGGATCGATCCCCATCACGTCGACACGCCGGCCCGAGCGCAGGATGAACTCGGTCAGGGTCGCATAGCCGAGCTCGCCCAGGCTGCGGCAGACGCCGCGCGCCAGCTGGCGGGCCAAGTCGGAGCGGCCGGCCTCGGCCGCTCCGTTCTGCAGGAACTGTTGATCGGTCTTCATCGCGGTCTTCGCCGCGATCATAGAAGACGGGTCGGCCCTCGTCGCGGGAATTTCGTTGGAGAAGAGGCCGCTCAGCCTTTGATCTGGTAGACCAGCATGGCCAGCACGGCCAGCAAGCCGCCGGTCAGGGCCAGGTAGCCGAGGATGCTGGAGACAGCGGCGAAGGCATCAGCCCGCTTCGACTGCGGCAGGAGGCGGCGCTCCCGCCCCGCCAGCATCACCAGATAGACGCGGTGCCGGCCGAAGCCGATGGAGCGCCGGATGTCGACGGGATGACGGCGCACCTTGCGACCGTCGAACATGGTCTTGATGGCTTGCCGTTGCTCCGCGGTAAAAGAGGCGGCCACGCGCGGATCGATGCGGCGGAAGTAGTAATCGAGGAAGCAATCGTCGGGCCGGCGCCTGACTGTAACAGCGTTATCGTCGACCGGTGAGAAGGGGTCCGCTGCGGTGCCGACCTCCTCCCGGGTACCTTGCATCTGCTCGCTCTGCAAATGTCATCTCCTTGTGCATCTCGCTTAGTCTCTTTTGCCAGCAGGCTGCTTTAGATTTCGTTAAGGCCTTGAACTAAACCTCCGAAAAGACAGGGCTTTGAGCAGGTAAGGGAAGGGCGTGCCGCGGAATCGCGGCACGCCCCAAAGGCTTGGGATCTACGTTTCTTAAGCGACGATGAAGTCGGTTGCGTCGAGCTGGCCCGCCGAGTTGTTGACCACCGCCAAGACCTCCGCGCCGGCGGCAATCACCGCATCGCCATTGCTGTTGCTGATCTCCAGATCCTCGAAGGTCAGGCCCCCGGCGAGGGAGATTTGGTCGATGCCGTCCTCCCAGTCGGTGATGACATCGGCCAGGGCGAGGTTCGGACCGCCATCGCCGAGCGCGAACAGGAAGGTATCGGCATCGCCGCCGCCGGTAAGGGTATCGGTGCCGATACTGCCGATGATCAGGTCTTCGCCGTTGCCGCCAATCAGGATATCGTCACCGGCCTTGCCGTTCAGGATTTCGTCGCCGTCGCCGCCTATGAAGATGTTGTTGTCGGCAAGGTTCGTGTCCTGAATGGCCGCCGGGTCGTTGGCGAAGGTCACGTCGAAGGTGCTGAAGTCCACATTGCCGGAGATGCCGTCGAAGTTCAGCGCCAGGTTGAAGCCCAGGCTGTCGGCCAGCACCTGCACGTTGGTCATGGAGAGACCGTCGACGTTGTCGTAGTTGAAGAAGGCGATAGGCTGCTTCTCGTAGATGCCGTCGATCGTGATGTTCTCGAACAGCACGGTACCGAGCGGACCTTCCGGCAGGTTGGGACCGTTGTCGCCGCGGAACTGGATGCCATTCTCGGCCGGCCCGGTACCACGGTCCGCGCCGGTGATCTGCAGGTCGCGCAGGATGGCGTCGCCCTCGTAGTTGAACAGCAGGACGTCGCCGTCGCCGCTCGAGCCGCTCGGCTGGCCGTTGGCGAGGAAGGTCGAGTTCTCCAGCACGAAGTTGCTCAGGTTCTCGCCGTTGAAGACCTCGATGCCGTTGCTGGCGTTGGCTGAGAAGTTGCTGTCCGTGACTGTGAGGGTGCCCAGAGTGACGTCGCCGCCGAGCTGGATGCCGCTGCGCGGCGCATCCTCGAAGTTGAGGTTGTGGAAACCGACCGTGTTGCCAGCCCCCAGATCCCCACTCAACACGAAGGCCGAGCCGGCCGGCGGCGTGATGGTCGGTAGGCCGGTACCGACGTCGACGCCGACGAAGGTCAGCGCCTTGTCGACCGTCACGCTCTCGTTGAAGGTGCCGGAGCCGATCACGACCTTGAAGCCATCCAGGGTCGTAGCGTCGTCCACCGCCGCTTGGATCGTGGTGTAAGAGTCGACGAAGTTGCCGGTCGCATCGAAGACCTGGACAACCTCCTCACTGAGGAAGAACAGGGTTTCGATGCTGTCCAGCGTGTCGGTTCCCTCGTCGCCGTCGGCGGCGTTGGTATCGGTTACGCTGCTCGGCAAACCGTCGAGACCGAAGGTGACGCTGTACTCCGAGCCGAGCCCTTCGAACAGGGCGGCATCGAGGCCGTCGCCGCCGTTGAGCTCGTCGTTGCCCAACCGGCCGATAAGGACATCGTTGCCGCTGAAGCCATTCAAGGTATCGGCCGCGCCGCCCGGCAGGAAGCCGGCCTCGCCCTCCAACAAGTCGCGGTCGCTGTTGCTGAAGAAATCGCCGTTGAAGGTATCGCTGCTTTCGTTGCCGCGCTGCTGGCTCTCGAAATCGGCGATGTTGGTCAGAATGATGTTGTTCTGGGTGAATTCGCCGGGTCCGGCGTTCGTCCGCACCACACGTTCGACGTTATCGACCGTGCCGTTCTGGATCGTGATGTCGGTCGGCGACGGCGAGTCGCCGAAGCCGGCCAAGGCGGCCTGGAAGCCCTCGAAGCGGAAGGCGGAGAACACCGTGTCATTCGTGGTGTTCTGCACCGTGAAGCCGTCGAAGGTGATGTCGCTGACCTCCGTCAGGTCGTAGAAGGCGACGAAGTCGAAGGCGATGTTGTTGGCCGGCCCAGTGCCGCTGTCGATCGCCGTGACGTTGGTGAAGTCGGCGCCCACCATGGTCTCGGCATAGATTGCCGCGTCGAAGTTGCGGTCAAAGGTGGTGTCGCTGACCGAGACGTTCTGCACCGAACTGGTGCTGCCGTCGTTGGCCACGTACCAGCCGTACTCGTTGTCGTCGAAGTGGCTGTTCGTGACCGTCACGCCGTCGAGCTGACCGGAGCTCGCGACCCGCAGGCCTTGCTGCGTGTTGTTGGAGAAACTCACCTCGGTCAGAGTCAGGTCGGTGATATCGCCGTTGGTCTGGACGTGGAAACCGCGACCGGCGTTCTCCGACGATTCGACGCCCAGCAAGGTCATGCTGGTCACCTGGGCATCGACCCGAATGCCGTCGAAGGCGTTGCCGGTCGTCCGGATGCCGTCGAGCACGAGGTTAGAGACTGCGGTGCCAACGAAAACACCGTTCAAACCGAAGTTGGTGATCGTCAATGGATCGATGGTCACGTTGTCGGCGGCGATGGTAATGCCGTTGCCGCCCAGGCCCTCGCCGTTCAGCAGCACGGTGCCGGCACCGGCGATGGTCAGCTCCTTGTTGACCGTGACGTTTTCGTTGAACTCGCCGGGGCCGATGACGATCTTGAAGCCGTCCAGGGTACCGGCGTCGTCGATAGCGCCCTGGATCGTTGTGAAGGCATTGACGAAGTTGCCGTCCGAGTCGAAGACCTGCACCGGATCCTCGCCGAAGAAGAAGAGGTTCTCGATATCGATCAGGGTATCGGTACCCTCGTTACCGTCACTCGCGTTGTCGTCGGTCACCGTCGTTTCAGAGGCGGAGGTCAGCTTGGTCACCACCACGTCGTCAAACACCACCTCGGTCTCCTCGTTGGCAAACGTCTTCTTGTTGTTGAACCCGCCCAGGGTCAGCGTGTGGGTGCCCGCGGAGAGCTCACCGAGGTTCACGGTCACCTGTTGGAAGCCGGTGGACTGCGCGCCGCCGCCGTTTCCGTTGCCGGTGATCTGGTCGATGAAGTCGTTGCCATTCGTGCCCTGCAGCACACCGTCGACAGCGAGCAGGACCTGGCTGAACTCATCGGCCTCGTAGTCGGCCGACTGGGTCAGGTTGTAACGGAAGGTGACGGTCACCTCGGCCGGCTCGTCGAGCGTGAACTCCCGGTTGAAGCCGCCGGACATGCCGAGGATGTCGGCATTGTCGACATTGCCTAGGGTGACCTGCAGGCCGCCGTCGACGAAGCCGCCCGGATTGACCACTGTGCCGTCGGCGTAGACCGGCTGGTTGGTGCCGCGGAAGGTATCGTCCTGGAAGACGAAGCCGTCGGCGCCGGCATCGAAATCGGCCTCGAAGACCGTCTCCGCGATCGGCGGCGGCGTACTGGTCAAGAGCACGTCGTCGAAGAGGACCTCGGTCTCTTCATCTGCGAGCGTCTTCTTGTTGTTGAAACCGCCCAGGGTCAGCGTGTGGTTGCCGGCGGACAGCACGCCCAGGTCGATCTCGACCTGCTGGAAGCCGGTGCTGATCGGGCCACCGCCATTGCCGTTGCCGTTGATCTGCGCAATGAAGTCGGTAACGCCCAGGCCCTGCAGCACGCCGTCGAGGGCGACCAGCACCTGGCTGAATTCATCGGCCTCGTAGTTAGCCGCCTGGGTCAGATTGAAGCGGAAGCTGAGCGTGACCTGGGCCGCCTCTGGCAGGTTGAAGGTTTGCTCGAATCCGCCGGACATACCCAGGATATCGGCGTCGTCTACGTTACCGAGCAGCACCTGCAAAGCGCCGCCGTCGAAGCCGCCGACTGGGATCTGCTGGCCGGAGGCGTAGTCCGGCTGGGTGGTGCCGCGGAAGGTATCGTCCTGGAAGACGAAGCCGTCGGCACCGGCATCGAAGTTTGCGTCGATGATGGTCGTCGGCGAGCCGTCGGTGCCGAAGACCACCGTGTAGTCAGCGGCCGAGCCATTGAAGGCGGCGGTGTCGATATCGGCGCCACCGTTAATCGTGTCGTCGCCGAGCTGACCGATCAGGAAGTCCTTGCCGCCGTTGCCATTGATCTGATCGGGCCCGGCCGAACCGGAGAAGATGTCACTGCCTTCGCCGCCGACGAAGCTGTTGCCCGTGAAGTCGCCGTCGAAGGTCTGCTGGAACACGCCCCGACTGTCGCCGCCATCGGTGTTGTCGAAGCTGTTGTCCTCGATCTCGGTATTCGGACCGCGCACACGCAGGCCGCTGCCGAAGCGCCCCGAGGTGCCGGTGAAGTTGTTTCCGATGACATTGCCGCCAACCACGTCGATGGTCGCCAGGGTGTTGCCGAAGGGAATGTCGGTCGTGGCCACCGTCGGGCTGCCGGCGTCGTTGAAGGTTTCGCCGGCCTTGACCACACCGCCGGTCGTGCCGGTGACCTCGTTGTTGAGAAAGTCAATGTTCTGGGTGTTGGTCACGCCCGAGCCGCCGCCGATGACCACGAGCTGACGGGCCACGTTGTCGGTCGTGAACTGATTGGCGAAGGTGGTCGGATCGCCGATCGGGCTATCCGGATCGAAGGCAGTGCCTGAGAAAATGTTGTTTTCGATGGTTACGCCATCGAAGTGATCGTTGAACTCGAAGGTCAGCGCCGAGTCACCCTTGGCGACGAACTCGTTGCCTTCGATCGTAAGGTTGGTATGGCCCGGAGCCGCGTTGGCGCGGGCATAGAAGGCAGCCTTCTCGATTCCAGGAGGGCCGTCGAAGCCAATCACGGTGAAGCCCTGCCCAACGTCGCCGATCTGCGTGCCGTCGGTGATGCCGTCGAGGAAAATCGTGCCGAGATCACCGTTCTCGATGCCTTCGATCGTGGTCACGTCGCGGCCGCCGGACGACAGCAGCGTGATGGACTTGTTCACGATGGAGACGTTCTCGTTGAAGGTGCCGGGTGCCACCAGGACGGTGAAGCCGTCGAGCGCCGCGTCGACACCGGCCTGGATGGTGTCGAAGCCGCCCTGGAAAACGCCGCTGCCATCGAACACAAGCACCGGGCCGACCGGCAGCGGACCACTCGAGAACGAGAGGACTTCGACGTTCTTGACGGTATCTGTGCCGTCGCGATTGGGTATGTTGTCGGCAACTTGAAGCGAGCCGTCGGGCAACAGGGTGATGGTGTAGTCGGCCACACTGCCGCTGAACGTGGCTCTATCGTTGTCACCCTCGCCGCCGTCGATCGCATCGTCGCCGCCTCCACCCGCCAAGAGGTCGAACTCGCCGACGCCGCCGTCGAGGGTGTCATTTCCCGCCCCCCCAATCATCGTGTCGTTTTGGTCGCCGCCGAAGGCCACGATGTTATGCGCCGAGGTCAGGTCGCTGGCGTCCAAGCCGTCGCCGCCGTTGCCGCCATTGAGAGTGATCGTACCGGGGGCCAGGTCTGTGCCGGAGAAATCGCCCGTGATATTGACAACCCAGCTGTTCGTGCCGTCGCCAATGACGATATCTTCGATGTTGTCCACGTCCAGGGTGGAGTCGGGACCAAGGCCGTCGACTGTGATGGCGATGTGGTCGTCAGCGAAGCCGCCGATACCGTCGAAGGTTTCACCATCCTGGATGTTGACGAAAATCTGATTATTGAGCCCCTCGATGACGAGGGTATCGCGATCGCTGTCGACCGGACCGACGCCGGTGGTGCCGCCGTCGATCGTGTCGTCGCCGTCGCTCCCAACCGCACTGTTGTCGCCTGTGAAATAGACGAAGGTGTCACCGCCCTCGCGACCGAACAGGGTGTCGTTGTCTCCGCCGCCATCGAAGACATCGTCTTGGGCCGCACCACCGAAATTGTTGGCCGCGCTGGCGCCGTCATAATTGAAACTGGCGCTGTCGCCGGTCACGTTCTCTGGCGTGTTGATGACGGGATTGCCGTTCACCACAACGCCGTTCTCGCTGTTGGTGATGGTGTTGCCCGCGTTGAAGGTGACGGTGCTGCTGTCCTCCGCCGGAGACGGCGGGCTGTCCAGACCGACGACGACACCGGACGTGTTGTTGTCTAGCGTGTTGCCTTCGAACGTCGCGTTCGTACCGGGCCCGAAGAAGGTGGTGACTAGGAAGGCGGCCGAGGCCGAATTGTCGGTCGAGGCCACGCCGCGGTTGTTGCTGACTTCGTTGTCGAGCACCTGAACGACGGCGCCGTTGCTGATGTCGAGTGCGTAGTCGAGGTGATCGCCGGCACCCTTGCCGATGTAGGTGTTGTTCTGGAAGGTGCCCGTCGTGCCGGGGCCGAAGTAGAGCACGCCGATTCGGCCGATGCCTTGGAAGGTCGAGTTGAAGACATCGACGGCGCCGACTTCACCGAAGGCCGCGACGCCTGTCCCCGCGAAGGGGCTGCCGCCGCCGACTTCCTGGAAGGCGATATCGAGGAACTGCACGTCGTCGATGGTGCCTGTGCCCTTGTGGCGGATGCCCTGGAAAATCTTGAAGCCGTTGCCGTCCAGGGTAACGCCGCTGAGGTCGAGATTGACGCCGGAGTCGACCAGGAACCAGCCGCGCGCATCGCCGGCCGAGCCGGTATCGGCGGAGGCCTGCAGGATGGTCTGGCCCTGGCCGGCGCCCTCGATCGTCAGGTTGTGCGGGATGACGATCTGCGCCGGGCCGGTGGCCAGCGTGGTCTCGACAATCTCGATACGGAAGTCGGCGCTGGAGGCGGCGATAGCGTCTTCCAGGGTACTGAAGCCGGCGACGAAGTCGCCGTTGTCGTCGAACAGCTTGACCGGATCGGCGTTGCTCTGGACCAGGATTACGTCGTCGAACAAGATCTCGGTCGATTCGTCGACCAGCGTCTTCTTGTTGTTGAAGCCGCCGAGCGCCAGGGTGTGGATGCCCGGACCGAGGATGCCGAGGTCGAGCTCGACCTCCTGCCAGCCGGTGGTCTGTGCCGGGCCGCCGTTGCCGTTACCGAAGATCTGCGCGATGAAGTCGTTGCCGTCGAGGCCCTGCAGCACGCCGTCGAGCGAAACCAAGACCTCGCTGAACTCGTCGGCTTCGTAGTTCGCCGCGTGGGTCATGTTGAAGCGGAAGCAGAGCTTCACCGAGGAAGCCTCAGTCAGTTCGAACTGCTGCACCCAGCCGCCGGACATGCCGGTGATGTCGTCGTTGTCGACGTTGCCGAGCGCGACCTGCAGCACGCCGCCGTTTTCACCGCCCGTCTCGACGCGCTGGCCGTCGGCGTAGTCCGGCTCGTTGGTGCCGCGGAAGGTATCGTCCTGGAAAACGAAACCGCCGGTGTCCGTATCGAAGTTCTCGTTGAGCAGGACCGTGCTGTCCGCCGGCAAGGTCGAGCCCTCGAGCGCGACGTCGTCGAACAGGATCTCGGTCTCTTCGTTGTTGAAGGTCTTCTTATTGTTGAAGCCGCCGAGGGTGATGGTGTGCGTACCGGCATCGAGCAGGCCGAGATCGAGCTCGACCTGGACAAAGCCGGTAGTGATCTCTGAGCCGCCGTCGCCGTCACCGGTGATGCGGTCGATAAAGTCGTTGCCACCCAGTCCCTGCAACACGCCGTCGAGGGCGACCAGCACCTCGCTGAACTCGTCGGGCTCGTAGTCGGACGCCTGGGTCAGCTTGTATTGGAACGTGAGCTTGACGAAGGTCGGCTCGGTCAGCGTGAACTCGCGCTCCCAGCCGCCTGACATGCCGATTATGTCGTCGTTGTCGACATTGCCCAGCAGAATCTGCAGAGCACCGCCGGTGACGCCGCCGGCCGGGACTCGGACACCGTCGGCGTAGTCCGGCTGGCCGGTGGCGCGGAAGGTGTCGTCCAGAAAGACGAAGCCGTTCTCGTCGCTGTTGAAGTCAGCCGTGAAGATCGGTGCGAAGGGATTCCCGGAACTAAACGCCATAAAAAGATCCTCTCTAGACTCTGGGTGTCAGCAGACTCTGGGTATCAGCGATGCGGCCAGGCGCTGTGCTCGGCGCCGGCCCGGTGATGTCGCGCAATCTCGGCGGGACGTGTCGACGGCACGCCCACTGGGACGATGGCGGTAGTAAGTGGCTAGGCGGGGAGTTGGTGGGGCGACGGGAACCGTGTCGACAGATCACAGGAATCCGCGAGGGCGGATCCGACCGTGCGACTGAACATCATGGCGAACGCGAAGAGCGGGCCCACACCGTCGTGGCGCGGCACTCCTCGCCACATCCCCCGATGTGACCATTATTCCCCCAACTACGGGGCTCGCTGGCCCTTTCTGCCGCGGCACCCCGGACCGAGACAGACACCAGGTTGCGGCGCTGTCCCTGTAACCACGCAACCCTTGGAATAGCCAAAGGCTGCGCAGTACATCTCCCGGCGCTGACACTAGCGGTTGTAGACTCGTTTGAACAGATGCAAAAAAGTGATAGTTGGGCGAAGCCCCTAGGCAATCAGAGCTAGAGCATCAATGTAGATTGACATGACTCGCTCATTCGAGACGGTCGAGTAACTATCTGAAAAACAATACGTATTTAAAGGGTAGGATGTGACGCTATAAAAGCGGGGCGTGTCGTAGTGCTACGACACGCCCCAGTGCGAAAGTCCAAGCCGTTTAGGCGCCGACGAAGTCGCTGGCTTCGATCTGGCCCGCCGCGTTGTCCACCACAGCGAGAATTTCGGCGCCGAGCGCGATGGTGGCATCGCCACCGCTCGACCCGATCGTGAGGTCGCCGAAGGTCAGGCCGCCGGCCAGGCCGATCCGATCCACCCCGTCTTCCCAATCGGTGATCAGGTCGGCCAGAGCCAGACTGGCCCCGCCGTCTCCAGCGGCAAGAACGAAGGTATCCGCATCGTCGCCACCAGTCAGCGTGTCGGCGCCCAAGCGGCCGATCAGCAGATCCTCGCCGCTGCCGCCGATTAGGACATCGTTGCCGGCCGAGCCGGTGAAGATGTCATCCACGTCGTCGCCGATGAACTCGTTGCCGGTGTATGTCCCGTCAAAGGTCTGCTGGAACACGCCACGGCTGTCGCCGCCATCCGTATTGTCGAAGCTGTTGTCGGTGATGTCGGTGCCCGGTCCGCGCACACGCAAGCCGGCCCCGAAGCGTCCGGTGGTGCCGGTGAAGCTGTTGCCGCTGACGCTACCGCCGACAACGTCGATCGTCACCATGGTGTTGCCGAAGGGTAAATCGGTGGCCGCCACCGTCGGCGTGCCCGCATCATTGAAGGTCTCCCCGGCCTCGACAACGCCGCCGGAGGTCCCAGTGATCTCGTTGTCGACGAAGTCGACGTTCTTCGTATTGGTCACGCCCGCGCCACCGCCGATCACGACCAGCTGTCGCGCCACGTTCTCCGTCGTGAACTGATTGGCGAAGGTGCTCGGGTCGCCGATCGGCTGCGTCGGGTCGAAGGTGAAGCCGGAGAAGATGTTACCTTCGATGGTGACGCCGTCGAAGTTGTCGTTGAACTCGAAGGTTAGGGCCGAGTCGCCGTCGGCGACGAACTCGTTGCCTTCGATCGTCAGGTTAGTGTGACCCGGCGTGCCGCTACTGGCATAGAAGGCGCCCTTTTCGATCCCCGGAGGGCCATCGATGCCAATCACCGTGAAACCCTGATCCTCACCACCGAACCGCACCCCGTCGGTGTTGCCGCCGAGGAACACCGTGCCCAGCGCGCTGCCGGGAATGCCCTCGATGACCGTCGACTCACGGCCGGCTGCGGAGAGTACCGAGATGTTTTTGTCGACGATCTCGATGTTATCGAGGTAGGTGCCCGGCCCGACCAGGACCGTGTAGTCGTCGAGCGCCGCGTCGATGCCGGCCTGGATGGTGTCGAAGCCGCCGACCAAGACGCCGCTGTCGTCAAACACCAGGACCGCCCCCAACGATATGACGTTGCCGTTGAAGTCGAGCTGTTCGACGTTTTCGAGCACGTCCGTGCCGTCGCGGTTGGCGACGTCATCGCTGACCTCCAGCTTGCCGTCCGGCCGCAGGGTGATGTCGTAGTCGTCCACATCACCCGAGAAGACCGCCGTGTCGGTGCCGCCGCCGCCATCCAGCTCGTCGTCGTCCTGGCCACCGATCAGACGATCGTCGCCGCCATTGCCGAGGATCACGTCTTCGCCGGACAGGCCCGAAAGGATGTTGTCGCCCTCATTGCCGGTCAAAACGTTATCGAGCGCGTTGCCGGTACCGTTGAGGTTCTCCGCCGCCGCGCCGACCTCGTAGGAGAGGTTGTCGATGAAGAGGCCATCGTCATCCACCGATGGCTCGGCATCACCAGAGATACGGAAGATCAAGCTCTGCACCGGCACGCCGAAGGGATGCTGCGCGGCCTGAAAGTTCGTATAGAACTGCTCCCAGCTTGGACCGGTGTGGATCAACTCGCCGTCGAGGAAGTAGTTGACGATGTCGTTGTCGGGACCGTCCTTGAAGATGATCTCGATACCGACCTTGTGGAAATCCGTGTAGGACAGGCCGGAGGCAATGGTGATCGGGCCGATGAAGTTGCCGCCGCTGTCGAGATCGAAGGTCACGATCTCCAGGCCACTCCCATTGTCTTCGATGTCGAAGAAGCCGTGCCGCCCGCCCGAGCCGTTGTCCGGACTGACCGTGATGCTGAGCCCGTCCTGCGCAGCGCCGGTCGCCGAGGCAAAATCGAACTGCGCGAAGAAGCGGTTCGAGCTGGCGCCGGTCGCGTTTTCGCCGGCGAAGGCGTCGGGATTGCCGTTGACCGGATCGGTCGTGCTGTCGGCGACGATGCCGCCGGGCCGCGGCGCGAAGGGCTGGTTGCCGAAGGCGCCGCTGGTCACCGCGTTCGACACGCGCCATACGGTGTTGCCACCGCCATCGGTCTCGACCGACTCGTCGAAGGCCGGCGGGCCGGCAACCGACCAGCCGTCCTGACCGTCGATGCTGACGCCGGTCGTGAAGCCCTCGAAGTCGGTCTCGTAGCTCGACAAGGCCGCACCAGGAACGTTCAGCAGGGTCAGGTTCTCGACGTTGTCGGCGAGCGTGTGGTCGACGCTGCTGAAGACCTCGTCGGTGCCCCGGCCCGACTTCTCGATCACGCTGTCGCCCGCATTGTCGACGAAGTAAGTGTCGTCACCCCTGCCGCCGAACATGCTGTCGGCGCCCTCGCCGCCGTCCAAAGTGTCGTCGCCCTTACCGCCGAACAGCTTGTCGTCGTCCGCACCGCCGTCCAGGAAGTCGTCGAAGCCCCGGCCCCAGAAGAACGAGAAGATGTCGTCGCCGTAGAGCGTATCCTTGCCCTCGCCGCCAAACAGGCTGTCGTGGCCAGACCCGCCGACCATGTAGTCGCGGTCGGCACCGCCGAACATGTCGTCGTTGCCGCTGCCACCAAACATGCGGTCGCGGCCGTCGCCACCGCGAATCAGGTCGTCGTTGCTGCCGCCGAACAGCCAGTCGTTGCCGCTTTCGCCGTCCAGCGTATCTCTGCCGCGCCCGCCAAAGATCAGGTCGTCCCCGCCGCCGCCGAGAATCTCGTCGTCGCCGGAACGCCCGTAGATCAGGTCGCGGCTGGATGTACCGGGAAGAAAATCGTCGCTACGTGTGCCCCTGATGAACGCCATCTCCGTCTCCTCCAAAAGAGCAGGTTCGGCAGGCGAACCGGGGCCCCCGCCCCGATAGGCCGGCCCTCGATGATGCTATGGGAAGTGTCCCCCGTCGGATGCCGGTAGAAGACCGGTCACAGTTCCCCCTACACTGCCGTGCTATCCCCAGGTCGACTCTATAGCACGGAACACTAAGTTCGGTAGCTAATATTATGTTGCTATCTCAGGACTAGCGGTTGCTCAGTACTGTTTCAGGACCTTCGACTAGAGAAAAACGGCCACCCTTCCTCTTGCCGAACAACCCCTTAGAATCGGGAAAGCCGCCGTACGACAAGCGTTACGGCGGCTTCCACGAGGGTACTGGTTGCGCGAGAGGCGGCTTTTTGCTCGCGCTCTGACTAGATCTTTAGGTCTAGGACGCGTGCGCCGGCACCCCTTCGGTCGCTTTCGATCCTCCCCGTGTCCTCCCGCACTGGGACATCGGAGAGAGCGGCGAACCGCACGCTGGCGTCGAGCCGCAGCCGCGTGATCGCCTGACCGAGGTCGTTTTCGAAGCGTTCCACCGCCTGGATCGTGAAACGGGTCCGCGAGTCGACTCGAGCCGTCTGCCCATCCGCCGCGGCTTCTGCCTCGGGCGCCGACGAGACCTCGTCTTCGTCATCAAGATTATCACCGACCAAGTCGGCCGGCTCCAAGGCCTCGATCAGGTCGCCATCGTCGAGCTGGGGCTCTGCTTCTTCGTCACCTGCCTCTGGCGCCCCGACCCGGTCCAGCAGGTCTCCGATGAAGTCGGCCAAGTCCTCGCCGAACAGGTCCTCACCGAAGAGGTCGCCACCACCGAAGTCCCCGCCAATCGGCAGCGCAGGCGCGGCGCCCCCGGCGAAGCCCAGGCCCGGCCCGCCGAAGCGGCCGGAAACGCTTTGCTCGATCGACAGGCTGGTGAGGCCGATCGAGATCTCGCCCGTACTATGATTGACGTCGATCTCCAGCGACTTGGCAACGAGCTGAAGGTCCTGGGAAAAGCTGTTGCCGGCAACGACGGTCTGCTGCTGCACCGCCAAGAGGCTGACCTGCGCGGTGAAGTCAGCCCCGCTCTCCAGCACCTGCCGCAGCGGCTGCAGCAGGGACGACAGCAGCGCCTGCGCCGTGTCGCCGTCAAAGCCCAGGTCTTCGAGCAGGGCGCCGAAGTCGTCCTGCAGGACATCGACTGCCTTGCCGACGATCTGCTTGGCGGCCTGGTCGAATCTTTCCAGGGAAGACCCGAGGCGCTGAACGATGCTGCGCTCATCGCCGCTCGAGGTCGTTTCGGTTGCTAGCGCATGGCGCGCAGCCTGTTTGCTCAGGGCATGGTCGCGCCCATTGGTGCCAACCTCGGGCGAAGCGCCGCCCGCAAGGCCGAGTCGTTCGGCCAGGCCGCTATGGAGCTGTGCAATCGGTGTCAGCACGCCATCCTCCTCCTGAGGACATCCACTCGGTCAGAGGCCAAACGGCCCGCCCTGGGGGCCGTATCGGGAGCCATCGGGAGGCCCCTCACTGGGAGACCGAGGGGGCTACTTGCCCCGTGGGATCTTGCTGTGGCGGGCTCGCCCCGCCGGATTCAGACAATAAGGATCAAATGTGAACGAACTGTTGTCCGCTGCCGGAGGCAAAGGGGCGCGCAGAGCCGTCCGCAGCGGCCGAACGTGCTGGAAAGCCGTTATTCGATCCCCTCTCCGACCCTTGCCCACACGGCGGCGTTGCTGAGGCGACGCCGTGTGTCAAATTTGGGGGAGCCATTGTGCCCCTAAGTCTACAAGTGTTAACAAAGATTTGGCACATATCGCGAGGTGGTTGCTAAATAGGTCGCTTGTCAATTGCGGCCGGGATAAAGAGGGCTTCATGGGACCATTCGGCAAGACCGAGACGGGGCCGGAGCGGCGCATTACGCGCTCTGCCGTGTGGCGGATGCGCAAGGGTGAGACCATCTGGGACACCGACCTGAACGGCTTTGGCGTCGAGGCCGCCGAAGGGGGCAAGGTCTACTTTCTGGCCAGTGGCATCGGCGGCGAGCGCAAGCATTACGTGATCGGCCGCCACGGCGAGCCCTGGACACCGGAGACGGCCCGCGCGGAAGCCTGGCGCATGAAGTCGGAGCTGATGCGCACGGCCGATACCGGCAGCGGCAGCGGTCGCCGCACCCGGCGACTGACCGGCGCGATTGTTGAGGCGATGCGGCCGCGGGATATCGCCTGGGATAGCGAGGTCAAAGGCTTCGGCGTACGCTGCCAAAGGGTCTCGAAGGTCTATTTCCTCAAGACCAGGGTCGGCGGACGGCAACGCTGGATCACGATCGGCAAACACGGCCCCGAGTTGTCGCCCGAAAAGGCGCGGCAGGAAGCCCTTCGCCTGCGCACCCAGATCGCCACCGGAACCGGCCCTGCCGCCCAGGACGTGTCGCGGCGCAATCTGACCGTGCGCGAGCTCTGCGACCTCTATCTCAAGGAAGGCTGCAAGGCCAAACAGCCGAGCACCGTGGCGACCGACCGCGGCCGTATCGAACGGCACATCAAACCGCTTCTCGGCGATCTGCGGGCCGCGGCGGTGACCGCCGTGGACGTCAGCCGCTTCGCCGCCGAAGTCTCCGCCGGCAAGACGGCCGTCGACGTGCGGACCGGCCCGCGCGGCCGCGCGATCGTAACCGGCGGCGCCGGCACGGCGGCCCGTACGCTTGGACTTCTGGGCGGCATCTTCAGCTTCGCGGTCGCCGAAGGCATTTGCCGGGCGAACCCGGTGCGCGGCGCGAAACGCACGGCGACCCGTCCCGCAACGCGGACGCTCACGGCCGGCGAGCTGGCACGCCTGGGCGTGGCCCTGGCAACGGCGGAGCGCGATGGTCTGGACAGCAACGCTATGTCGGCGCTGCGGCTCATCATAGCGACGGGCTGCCGCAGCGCCGAGGTTCTGCAGCTGACCTGGGATGCCGTCGACTTCGAGCACGCTAGCCTCGAGTTGGCGGACGACCAATCGGAGCGGCGCTTCGTCGCGCTTTCCACGCCTGCGCTTCGGCTGCTGCGGTCGCTGCCGCAACAGCCGGACCAGCCGCCGGGCCGGCGGTTGGTGCTGAGCGCGGACGGCGAGCGGCCGATCCGCGGCTTGCCGAGACTTTGGCGCACACTGCGCGAGCAGGCCGGTCTCGGCGACGTGCGCCTGCAAGACCTGACCCATTGTTTCGCCGCGCATGGTCCAGCCGCCATCGAACGCTTTCTTGCGGCCGCGCCGCCGGTCCCGCAGGCCGAGGCGCCCGCACCAAGTACGGAGACGCCGAGCACCGAGCCACCGGCCAGCCTGCCCCGGCCCTATGTCGCGACCGCGCCGAGCGCCACGCCGACCGCCGAGCTGCTGGCTTGGCATGCGGCGGCACAAGGCCTCGGCGAGGGCATCGCGATCGGACGCAGCCTGCCCGCCGCCCTCTAGGGGCGGGAACTGCCGGTGCGCCGCATCCTCGGCCTGGCATTGCTCCTGGGCCTCCTGGGCGGGGCCGCGACTGCAGCCGAGCGGGTCGATCTCGAGCTGGTCCTGCTGGCCGATGCCTCGCGCTCGATCGACGATGCGGAGATCAGGTTCCAGCGCCAAGGCTACGCCGCCGCCATCACCCATCCCGACGTTTTGGCGGCCATCGCCAGTGGCTACGAGCGGCGCATCGCGGTCACCTATGTCGAGTGGGGCGAGGAGAGCTCGCAGGAGATCGTGGTCCCCTGGACGGTCGTCGAGGGAAAGGAGAGCGCTGCCGCCTTCGCCACCGCTTTGATGCAAGCGCCACGTCTCGCCTTCGGCCCCAACGCCATCGGCAGCGCGCTCGCCGCTGCGCACGCCCTGATCGTCGGCAACGCGATCGAGGGCACCCGCAGTGTGATCGATTTCTCGGCCGACAGCGCCTACAGCTTCGGCGGCGTCTCGATCATAGAGGCGCGCACCGCGGCCCTGGCCGCGGGCATCGTGATCAATGGTCTGGCGATTCTCTGCCGCGACAGCGATTGCAGCGGACGGCCCGTCGACTACGACCTAGAGGCGGCCTTCGACACGCTGATCACCGGCGGGCCGGGCAGTTTCGTGATTACGGCCGACGGACCGACCAGCTTCGCCGAGGCAGTGCGCCGCAAGATGCTGCTCGAGATCGCGGGCCTGACGCCCGAGCTGGCACCCACACCGATCGACAAGCCAATGGCATCTGCAGCGATCGACTGATAGCAGGGCGCAACGAGCACCTCGGTATTATACGATGCGCGTTGACACCTGGCTGCCGTCCGGCTCGCGCGATTCCTCGAGCCGGCCGCGCGCGTCCCGCACGTGCTTGCGTCGCTCCTGCACGATTTCGGCCGTAATGGAGAGCGCGATCTCCTCGGGTGTGATGGCGCCGATATCCAGGCCGGCGGGGGAGCGCAGGCGCGCCGCCGCCTCGGCGTCCAGACCGTCTTCGATCAACGCGGTCTTCAGCGTCTCCGCCTTGCGCCGGCTTCCCACGAAGGCGACGAATGGTGCCGGCGAAAGGAGTGCGGCACGCAACGCCTCGCGGTCGCGCTTGCCTTGGGTGGCGATCACCAGATAGCTCTTTTCCAAGCGCGGCTCGCCGGAGAGATCGAAGCCCGCAACCCGACGGTCGGCGGCGGGCAGGCTTTCCAAATCGTCGGGCAGCGCCGCCGTGGTGACCGCAAAGCCCATATGCCGGCCCAGGTCGCAGAGCGCGCGGGCCACGGGCGAGGCGCCGCAGATCACCAGTAGCGGGCGCGGCAGCATCGGCTCGACGAAGACCTCGACCGTGCCGCCGCTGGGGCAGATGCTGCGGTGGTATTCGACGCCGGCTTCGCTGCTGCCCGGCGTGATGCCTTCGGCCTCCAACGCTTCCTTCGGCCGCACGCTGACCAGACGGGCGCGGCCGTCCTCCAGCGCCTGCTGCGCGGCCCGGCGTACCGCCCCCTGGGTGCAGCCACCGCCGATCCAGCCAACCATCGTGCCGTCGGCGGTCACCACGGCCTTGGCGCCGGCTTTGGCCGAGGTCGCATCCTGGGTGCGCACGACGGTAGCCACGGCGAAAGACTGCTGCTTGCCCTTCAACTCGGCCATCACGTCGATCAGGTCGTCGCTCGTCACCAAGCTCTCCCGTCACAGGCTCGCCAGATAGGGCTCTAGCGCGGCCAGGCTCTCCAGGTTATGCGCCGGCGCGAAGAGATCGACGTAGGGCAGGGCCGCCTTCATGCCACCGGCCTCCGGCGCATAGTCGCGCCAGCCAATCATGGGGTTGAGCCAGACGATCCGTCGGGCCCGCCGCTTGAGCTGCGCCATCTCGCGACCCAGCCGCTCCGGCGATCCGGTGTCGTAGCCGTCGCTGACAACCATCACCACGCTGCGGCTGTTGAGCACACTCTTGGCGTGATGCCGGTTAAAGGCTGCCAGGCTGTCGCCGATCCGCGTGCCGCCGCCCCAACCGGTCGCCATCAACGCCGTGCGCTCCAGCGCCTTTTCGACGTCCTTCTCGCGCAAGGCCGTACTGATGTGGACGAGACGGGTGTGGAACACGAAGGCCTCGGCCTCGCGGAAATGATCCAGCACGCCGCGCAGAAAGCGCATGAAGAAGGCGCTATAGAGACTCATGGATCCGCTGGCGTCGAGCAGCACGACCAGGCGCAGCGGCTTGTCGCGCCGGGCGCGGAAGGCGAGCTTCATCGGCGTGCCGCCGTAGGGCACCGAGCGATGGATCACCTTGCGCAGGTCGAGGCGGCGGCCGCGCCGGCGCTGGCGTTCGCGACGACTCAGGCGGTACCGCATCTGCCGCGCCAGGCGTTCGCTCAGGACGTAGACGCGGTCCAGCTCATCCGGATCGTTGATGTGACGCAGGTCGGTTCGCGCCAAGGTCTCGGCCTGAGACGCGCCGCCGCGCCGCCCCTCGCTGGACTCGGTCTCTAGACCGTCTCCGCGTTCGCTGCCGAGGATGGCGTTGCTGGCAATTCGCGGCCCCCGGGCTTCTGCCCCATCCCTGGAGGCCGCGCGACCGCCGCCTTGTGCGATGCGCGTTTCCACCTTGGTGCCGTGGCCGCGCCAATAGAGATCGAAGAGCTGATCGAAGCGCTTCCAGTCGGCTTGCGAGGTGCAGAGCAGGGCGCGAAAGGCCAGCCGCAGGGACTGCATGTCGTCCAGCCCGACCTGCCGGGCGGCACGCAGGCAGTCGGCCGACTCGCGCAGACCGAGGGGGAGATCATTGTCGCGCAATAGACGCACGAAGCCGATGAGCTGACGGGCGACGCGGTCGCCACCCGCCGACGCGTTGTCGGTCTCCGTGGTCGCGCTCATACCGCCTTGCCGGCCAGGCGCTCGACCACCTCGATCGTCACCACGGCCCGATCCTCCTGCGTCTTCAGCAGGCACATCAGGCTCTCGTGCAGTGCTTCCATGTCGGTCAGCAGGTCACTCATGCCGAGTCCGAGCAGTGCATCGGCCCAGTCGAGAGATTCGGCAACACCGGGCTTCTTCTGCAGGTCCTCCTTGCGCAGGCCCTGGACGAAGCGGACGATCTGCTGCGCCAGGTCGCGCTCGATGCCCGGCACACGGGCCAGCAAGATGCGCAGCTCCTTATCCGGACTGGGGAAGTCGACATAGTGATAGAGGCAACGCCGACGCAGCGCGTCGCTCAGCTCGCGCGTGCCGTTGGAGGTCAGCACCACATAGGGAATCGCCTGCGCCGTAACGGTACCCAGTTCCGGGATCGAGACCTGGAAATCGGACAGCACCTCCAGAAGGTAGGCCTCGAACTCCTCGTCGGCCCGGTCGATCTCGTCGATCAGCAGCACCGGCGGCTGCTCCATGGAGATCGCCTGTAAGAGCGGTCGTTTCAGCAGGAAGGCCTCGTCGAAGATGTGCCGTTCCTTCTCCGCGGCGGAGAGGGATTCGCTTTCCCAGATCTTGATGGCGAGGAGCTGGCGCTGATAGTCCCACTCGTAGACCGCCGCGTTGGCGTCGAGCCCCTCGTAGCACTGCAGTCGGATCAGGCGCGCGTCCAGGACGGCGGCCAGGGCCTTGGCGACCTCGGTCTTACCGACTCCGGCCTCGCCCTCGAGCAGCAGCGGACGGCGCAACTCCTGCATCAGGGCGAGTGCCATGGCGAGCTGCGGCTCGGCGACGTAGCCGACCTCCGTCAGCCGCTCCAGGATCTGCGTTCGATCCGGAATCACGGTAGCTGCTCCCTAAGGAGCCGTCTCACTTGCCGATGCCGAGCGCCTCGCACTGCTTCCAGACCCGCCAGGCCGTATGCGGCATGGGCATGTGAGTCACATCCAGATGCGCGAAGGCGTCGATCACCGCATTGGAGAAGGCCGGCACACCGCCCACGTTGGGGCTTTCGCCGACGCCCTTGGCGCCGATCGGATGGTGCGGCGACGGGGTCACCGTGTGGTCGGTCTCCCAGATCGGCGTCTCCACCGCGGTCGGCAGGAAGTAGTCCATGAAGCTCGCGCCCTGGATGTTGCCCATTTCATCGAAGGCAAGCTCCTGGCCCATGGCGATGCCGAAGGCCTCGGCGAGGCCGCCGTGCACCTGGCCCTCGATCACCATCGGATTGATCCGCGTGCCGCAGTCGTCGAGCGCGTAGAAGCGCCTGACGGTGACCTCGCCGGTCAAGCGGTCGATGTCGACGACGCAGACGTAAGTGCCAAAGGGATAGGTGAAGTTCGGCGGGTCGTAGTAGTTGACCGCCTCCAAACCCGGTTCGAGTCCTTCCGGCAGGCTCTGGTAGGCGGCGAAGGCGATCTCCTTCATGCTCGCCATCTTCTCCGGCAGGCCCTTGACTTTGAAGCCGTCGACCTCCCACTCCAGGTCGTCCTCGGCGACCTCCAGCATGTGGGCGGCGATCTTCTTGGCCTTGGCCTTGATCTTGCGCGCGGCGAAGGCGGCCGCCGCCGCGGCCACAGGCGTCGAGCGCGAGCCGTAGGTGCCAAGCCCGTAGGGCGCCGTGTCGGTATCACCCTCCTCGACGGTGATGTCCTCCGAAGGAATACCAAGCTCCGTGGCGATGACCTGGGCGTAGGTGGTCTCGTGGCCCTGGCCTTGCGACTTGGTGCCGAGCCGGGCGATGGCGCTGCCGGTTGGATGCACACGGATCTCGCAGGAATCGAACATGCCGATGCCGAGGATGTCGCAGTTGCGCGTCGGCCCAGCGCCGACGATCTCGGTGAAGGTGCAGATGCCGATGCCCATCAGCTCGCCGCGTGCACGCTTTTCCTCCTGCTCGCGGCGCAGGCCCTGGTAGTCGACCGCGGCCAGTACCTTGTCGAGCGCCGTATGGTAGTCGCCGCTGTCGTACTCCCAGCCGAGACAGGAGGTGTAGGGGAACTGTTCCGCCTTGATGAGGTTGCGGCGGCGGATCTCCGCCTTGTCGACACCAGCCTTCTGGGCCAGCACGTCGATCAGGCGCTCGATTAGGTAGGCCGCCTCGGTAACCCGGAAGGAGCAGCGATAGGCCACGCCGCCCGGCGCCTTGTTGGTGAAGACCCCGTCCACCGAGACATGGGCCGCCGGAATGTCGTAGCTGCCGGTCACGATGTTGAAGAAGCCGGCCGGCCACTTGGTCGGCTGCGCGTGAGCATTGAAGGCGCCATGGTCTGCCAAGACGTAGCAGCGCAAACCCTGAATGCGGCCGTCGGCGTCGGCGGCCAGCTCTCCGGTCATGTGGTAGTCGCGCGCAAAGGCCGTGGTCGAGAGGTTGTCGATGCGGCTTTCGACCCACTTCACCGGCCGTCCTAACACGATCGAGCCGACCGTGGCGCAGATGTAACCGGGATAGGCACCCACCTTGCCGCCGAAGCCACCGCCGACATCCGGCGCGATCACGCGGATCTTGTGTTCCGGCAAACCGGAGATCAGCGAGACCACGGTGCGGATCACGTGCGGTGCCTGGAAGGTGCCGTAGAGCGTCAGCTCGCCCTTGATCTTATCCATCGAGGCGACACAGCCGGAAGGTTCGAGCGGGCAGGGGTGAACGCGCTGATAGGTGACGTCCTCTTTCACCGTAATCGCCGCGTTGGCGAAGGCACTGTCGGTGGCGTCCTTGTCGCCGGTCTCCCAGGTAAAGATGTGGTTCGGGTGCCGGCGTTCGCCCTGGCCGACGTTATCCTTATCCTGCGCATCCTCGCGCAGCACCGGGGCGTCATCCTCCAGCGCCTTCCGGGGATCGACCAGAACCGGCAGATCCTCGTAGTCGACCTCGACGGCCTGGATGCCGTCGGAAACGGCGTAGCGGCTTTCGCCGATGACGAAGACCACTTCCTGGTTCTGCAAGTGCACCTTCTCCTCGGCGAGCACGGCCTGGCTGTCGCCGGCCAAGGTCGGCATCCAGTGCAGCCCCAGCGGCTTCAGGTCGGCCGCCGTCAGCACCGCGATCACGCCGGGCACCGCCTTGGCCGCCTCGGTGTCGATCGACTTGATCCGCGCATGCGCATGCGGGCTGCGCACGAAGTCGCCGTAGACCATGCCGGGCAGCATGACGTCGTCGACGTAGTTGCCCTTGCCCTGGATGAAGCGGATGTCTTCCTTGCGCTTGCGCGCCGAGCCGATGCCGCCGAGGGTGGCTTCGCGCTCTTCCAGAGTCATCTCTTTCGCGTCGGCCATTATTCCGCAGCCTCCTTCGGGGCGTTCAGCTTGTCGGCGGCATAGCGCACCGCCTTGACGATGTTCTGATAGCCGGTGCAGCGGCAGAGGTTGCCGGAGAGGCCCCAGCGGATCTCTTCGTCGTTCGGGTTCGGGTTTTCCTGCAGCAGCCGGTGCGCTCGCATGATCATGCCCGGCGTGCAATAGCCGCACTGCAGGCCGTGCTCCTGCATGAAGCCCTCTTGAACGGCCGAGAGCGTGCCGTCGGCCTCGGCCATGCCTTCGACCGTTGTGATGTTGGCGCCTTCGGCCTGCACCGCGAACAGGGTGCAGCTCTTCACCGAACGGCCGTTGATGTCGACGGTGCAGGCGCCGCAATGAGAGGTCTCGCAGCCCACATGCGGGCCGGTCAGGCCAAGCGTCTCGCGCAGGAAGTGGATCAGCAGCAGGCGCGGCTCGACCGACTCTTCGACCGGCTGGCCGTTGACGGTCATCGTGACGGTGGTCTTGCTCATGGTCCTGTTCTCCGGTTCAGCGGTCGGCACGATCGCGCGCCCGCTCGATGGCGCGGCGCACCATGACCCCGCCGGCATGGCTGCGGTAGTCGGTCGGCCCGCGCATGTCGCCGACCGGCTCGGTCACGCCTTCGGCCAGTTCCACGGCCTTGGCGATCGCCGCCTCGTCAAGCGTCGTGCCGACCAGGGCTTGGCTGGCGGCTTCGGCATAGAGCGGCGTCTGGCCCAGGTTGGTGAGCGCGATGGCCGCACTGCTGCAGCTTCCAACCTCCATGGTCAGGATCACCGCGGCTGCGGCGGTCGCGTAGTCGCCGACCTTGCGCTTCAGCTTCTCGTAGGCGTAGCCATGGCCGGCCGCCGGCATCGGGATGGTCACGGCGGTCACCAGCTCGCCCTCACCCAAAGCGGTGAAGTAGGCGGCTTCGTAGAAGTCGCGCGCCGCGACGCTGCGCGTGCTGTTCGGGCCGCTGAGCGCGTAAATGGCGCCGAGTGACTGCATAACGGCGGGCATGTCGTTGCCCGGATCGCCGTTGGCCACGTTGCCGCCGAGCGTGCCGCAGTAGCGCACCTGGGGATCGGCGATCAGCAGGGCGGCCTCGCGCAGAATGGGACAGCTGCGGGCCAGCAGGTCCGATTCGATCAGTTCGTGCTGGGTCACCATGGCGCCGATCTCCACAGCGCCCTCGATCTCGCGGATGCCCCGCAGCGCCTGGATGTCCTGTAGGTCGATCAGGTGGGCCGGCTCGGCGAGCCGCAGTTTCATCATGGGGATCAGGCTGTGGCCGCCGGCCAGAACCCGCCCCTCGTCGCCGTGCTGGGCGAGCAGGGCCACCGCCTCCTCGATCGAGGCCGGCCGATGGTATTCGAAGGTTCCTGGAATCACTTTTTGTTCCTCTCCTGATCGGCGCGCCTCGATGGCGCGCCTGTTTTCGCCGATCGGCCCCTCGAGGCGCTGCGGCCCTTTCTTGCTTGAGTCCAGTCTGTGCCCTGTGTGCCGACAGCCCTAGCGTGACTGCCCGAAAAGCAGGGACTTTTGCACGAACGGTAGCTCAGACTGCACGAACGGCGACCAACCCCCATCGCGCCCAGTGCGAGAGCCCGGGCGCAGAAATGCGCTCAAATACCGAGTGCGGCCCGCAGTTTGGGCAGGTTCTTCCGGCTGACCGGCACGCTGTGGTCCGACTCACAATCCAGATGGATCAGACCTTGCGCCCGCTCCTTCTCGAAGGCGCGTGCGCGCTGGATGTTCACGATGTGGCTGCGGTGGACCCGGACGAAGACCTGGGGATCGAGCTGGCTCTGCAGCGCGGAGAGCGACTGGGAGCAGAAGTAGTCGTCCCTGCCGTCGAAGACGCGGCTGTAGTGCGCCTCCGCCTTGATCGCGAAAATCTGCTGCGGCTGCAGAAAGATTGTCCGGCCGTTCTTCTCGACCGCCAGGCGCTCCAGCGCCGGTGGCATTGCCGCCGTACCGTCCTTCGTCGCGCGCTCGTCCGCTCCCGCCAACGCCGGCCCGGCCACGGCCGGTGTCGTCGGCTGTCCTGCCTGCGGCCGCTCCGGCAACAAGACCAGGAGGAAGAAGCCGGAGATCAGGAAGGTCACGACGGCGACGACGATGGCCAGCAGCGGCTGGCTCAGCGCCGGCGCCGACAAGGCGATCAGCACCTCGACCGGCAGGAAGGTCGCGGCCGCCATGGCCGTATAGTGCATGCCGGAAATCGCCAAACCCATGATCACGGCACCCGCCATGGTGCGCCAGCCGATGCGCGGCGTGAAGGCGAGCCACAGGGCCAGGGTCGCCGCGGCGACACCGACGGCGACGCTGAGCGCCACTAAGGGCGGCGAATAGTCGATGACGCAATTGGCCCGAACCGCCGCCATGCCGACGTAATGCATGGTCGAGATGCCCAGGCCCATGAACAGCCCGGCACTGAAAAGCCTTACCCGAGTGAGGCGCCCGTAGCTGGCGATGTAGAGCCCGACCCCGGTCACCAGGATCGAAACCAGGAAGGAAACCAGCGTCAGCAGCACGTCGTAGTTGACGGCCACGGGCAGCTCCAGAGCCAGCATGCCGATGAAGTGCATGGCCCAGATGCCGCCGCCCAAGGCAATGGCGGCCGTCGCCAGGATGCCCTTGCGGCGGACACCCTGGAGATGCGGCAAGCGACAGGCTAGCTGCAGGCTGACGTAGCCCCCCTGGATCGCAACCAGGATGGAGAGAGCAATCAGTGCCGGATCGTAGGTGATCAGCATTGCGCGCCGCTTCCGATCCCGGTGGCGTCCCGTTCGAAGCGCCCCGCAGCGCCCCGTGCCAGCCGGCCGTCGAAGTGCCACTTCGGCATGCCACAAGCCTAAACGAATGCCGTCGGCTGGCAAAGGTAGGATGCGCCGCGAAGGGGTCGAGGCCCGGCACGGCCCTGCCGGGCGAGCCTCTCCCCGCAGGGCTAGGACGGTAGCCTCAATCACCGTTTCGAGCCGTTCGCCGCCGAAAGGTTGGCGCCAACGCCTCGCGCCCGCCGACGCCTAGTCCGAAGGGGGCCATAAAGCTCACTAGCTCGCAAGCTTTACTACGAATACGAATCATTCGTGAAAAGCGCGTTCTGGACTACAAAATCACGGAGAGCTCCGGTCACGATCTTCTGGATCGCGATGTCGAGGCGATGATCCGTGGGCGCAGCCTTTTCCTGCGATGCCGGAAGACCTACATCAAGCTAAGCTGGATCCCATCGTGCCGATTCAGTTCTTTCTGCGTTAGGACGGTCCACCATGCGAACAGCGCGATGGACGAGGAAACCAGGATCGACCCTGGCAGCTCTCATAGCGGTCATGGCTCTCTCGGCCTGCTCGACACCGACACCGAAGCCGACGCCCTATGCTCCAGCACTCGGCGGTGCGGGTTACTCCCAGCAGCAGTTGGAGGAAAAGCGGTACCGAGTGTCTTTCTCCGGCAATTCGCTGACGCCGCGCGAGACCGTGGAAAACTATCTGCTCTACCGGGCAGCCGAGATCACCATCGAGTCCGGGAACAACTATTTCCGGGTTGTCGAGCAGGATCTCGACGCGAAGACGCGCTACCGCAGCACCGTCAACAGTTTCGGTAGCGACAGCGCTTTCGGTCCATTCCGGTACGGCTATAAAACGATTGTCGGCAGCGGCTTTACCACCACGACACGCGCGATCACAAGCTATCAGGCCTTCGCCCATATCGTCCTGCTGGCCGACGAAAACCAGTACGACGATGACAGGACCTACAACGCGCGCGACGTCATCGACAAGTTGGGCCCCACGATCGTTCGACCGGAAGCGATCCGCGGCTGACGCCGGGCGCTCAATAACCGGGACATCCGAGTGACGGCGGCAGCGCTGATGCCTTTGGCCGATACGCCAAGATAAAGTGCTACATATTGAGATTATGGCGGACCCGACAGGATTCGAACCTGTGACCTCTGCCTTCGGAGGGCAGCGCTCTATCCAGCTGAGCTACGGGTCCTTTTGGGCACCGGCGTGACAATGCGGAGTCTGCGCGGCGACGCTAGGGCGCAGGAGACTACTGCAAGCCGCGGGCCGGGTAAATGGGTTTGCCCGTGCGGCGCGACGCTCGGTCTCTAGCCCTGGGCCGCGCGCAGCACCGCGCGTTCTATGTGCCCGGTGGCGGCACAGCCCGGCAAGCCATCGGCCGGCGCGGCCGGGCTGTCGCTTCGGAAGCTGATCGTCTGGCTTTCGCTCGAAGCGGTCCCCACGGGCCGACCATCGCGCGCCAGCGGCTGGCTCACCTCGGTGATGGTCATGTCGTAGCGCACCGCAACGCTCACCTCAGTTCCACCCTCGCGCACCGCTAGCGAAATCGACGCGTTGGCCTCCAGGAAGGCGCGGTGGGTAACCGCGATCGGACGGGACTCCGCATCGGCCGCCTTGAAACTCGAGCGCTGGCCGACGCGATGGCGGTAGCTTTCCTCCTCACCACGTGGCCCGCGGTAGCGTCGTTCGACGCTGCCGCAGTCGGCATGCGGGTCCGGTCGATCGGTCATCAGAGAAAAGCGCAAAAAAGTCGCGCCCTCGGCATCGCCGCTGATCGCAAAGCGGTCCCGGGTCAGCCCTTGAACCAGCCGGGCACGGGTTTCCTCCAGACCGTCGGGCACCAGCACGGAGCTGCGGGGCGGGAAGGCCTCGGGCGGACTGTAACTGAAATCGCTCTCAGCCGTGGCCGCGCAGCCCGCCGTCGCCAACACGAAAAGCGCGCCGCTCCACCTACGAAGATCCATAGCTGCTTTCCTTCCGTTGCATCCATCTATCCCCCGCCGGCGTGCAGTCTAAAGCAAATCCGCCAGGCAACAGCAAGGGCGCGCGCCTGTCGGGATTTACCTCGCATTTTGCGCGTAACCCCTGGTTTTTCCACGGTTTCTTAAGAGACTTTTGGCAAGAAGTCAGTGCGCAGTCGCACAGATGGCTATGCGCCCCGGCGACGCCCTTTACGTCCCACCTGCCGATTGCGCCTCGTCTCGCGGCCCGACGTCCCGGAGTGACCTACGATGGTTAGAGTTCTGTCTCTTGTCAGCCTTTGCCTCGGCCTGCTTCTTCATCCGGGATCGAGCGGCGATGCCGCGGCGCATAGCATCGACGCCAAGGAACAGCGCTGCCTCGCCATGACGCTCTATTGGGAAGCCAAGGGCGAGGGCGAAGACGGCATGATCGCGGTCGCGGCCGTCGTGCTCAACCGGGTCAAGCATCCGGCCTTCCCCAACTCGGTCTGCGGTGTGGTGCATCACGGCCGCGAGGAAGGTCCCTGCCAATTTTCCTGGTGGTGCGACGGTAAGAGCGATTGGCCACAGAACAGCAAGATCTGGCGACGCGCCGAAGGCATCGCCAACAAGGCGCTGCACAAGAAGCTGTCCGACCCCACCGGCGGCAGCCTCTACTATCATCACACGGCGATCCTGCCGAGCTGGCGCACCGCCTTTACCCGCACCGCCGTGATCGGCCGCCACGCGTTCTATCGCTGAGCACTCACGTCTGAGCGCCTGAACGCCCGGAGAGGCCAGCGCAGCTCTTAGGAGCCGGCTTCGCTCTCCGCCGGCTCGCTGCCTTCCTTGGCGACGGCCCGCTCGACTTCCTCGTCGCGCAGCGCGGTGTCGGCATGCCGGTCGGCGCCAGAGGGTAGCGGCGCGGCATTCGAGCCGATCCAGTCCGCGATGTCGGCCATCACCACCTCGGCCTGCAGGTCGCGCAGCAGCATGTGCCAACCTTCGGCATAGAGCGCCCGGCGCTGCCGTGCATCGGGCGGCAGGCCGCGCCAGAAGCGGAAGGTCGGTGCCTTCGGCACCACCTGATCCTTCTCGCCGTAAAGTACGAGCGCCGGCGCATCGAAGCGCGGCGCCGCCTCCAGAGCCTCGCTCATCAGGTCGGTAAGGCCGTCCATGGCGTCGACCCGGGTCTCCTTGATGAAGACCGGATCGCGCCCCAGGGCGCGCAGCATCTCGATGTTGTCGGAGGCCTGGATGCCCAGGCCACGGCCGGAAAAGCGCGCCCAGGGGATGGTCCGCGCGGCGAGCCAGAGGGCGGCGCGCTGGTAGAAGGGCATGGTCTCCCGTGCCCAGACCGCGGGGGCCGAGAGAATTGTGCCCCGAACCCGCGGAGGATTCGGCTGGGTCAGGGCGGCGATTGCCACCGCGCCGCCCATCGATTCGCCGAGAAGATAGAGCGGCACGCCGGGATGCTCCTCGGTGAGCAGCCGGCTCGCGGTGGTCACGTCCGCGGCTAGGATTTCGGTACCGGCCCAGAGGCCGCGGTGCGGCGAGCCCCCAAAACCCCGCTGGTCGTAGGCATAGGTCGCGATACCACGCGCCGCCCACCACTGGCCGGCGCTCTCGAAGGCGTTGGAGTAGTCGTTGAAGCCGTGTAGCGCCAGAATCACCGCTTCGGGCTCCGGCCACTTGGCCGAGTCCGGCAGCCAGACGCGCAGGGGCAAGGTCATGCCGTCGTCGGTAACGAAACGCTCCTCGTCGAGCGACGCCGTGGCCGCTCCCGGCCCCAGGGGCATGCGGGTCGGCGCGCAGGCGGCAACCACGGCAATCAACAAGCAGGCGAAGAAACCGGCGAGGCGGAAAGGTCGGGTGCGACGGCCGCGCGGCGAATCAGCGGGCATGAGCCCGATGACCTTGAGCAGAAGCGTGAGCCGCTTGGTCGTCGCTGGAACCGTCGGAATGGGCGCCCCGTGTGAGCTGTAGGAAGATGTCCTCGAGGTCAGCTTCCTCGGTCGTCATATCGACGACCGTAAGACCCGATTGGTTAACGATTCCTAAAATTTCGGAGACCGGGCTCTCGCTGGCGCGGTAGTGGAACAGAAGGCGGCGCGGCCCGACCAGTTCGGCGCAGAAGGGCTGCAGGGCTTCCGGGACCTCGGCGATGTTCTGGCCGAGCTCCAGGCTGAGCGTCTTGTTGTCGATCTGCTTCAGCAAAGCTTCGGTGGTGTCGTAGGCGATCACTTGGCCGTGGTTGATGATGGCGATGCGGTCGCAGAGCTCCTCCGCCTCCTCCAGGTAGTGGGTGGTGAGCAGGATGGTAGTGCCGGCCTTGTTCAGATCGCGCACATGTGACCAGAGCTGCTGGCGCAGCTCGATATCGACGCCGGCGGTCGGCTCGTCGAGCACCAGCACCGGCGGGCTGTGCACCATGGCCTTGGCCACCATGAGGCGCCGGCGCATGCCACCGGAGAGCGTACGGGCATAGGCGTTCGCCTTGTTGGCCAGGCCGAGGGCAGCCAGGATCTCGTCGCTCTTGCGCTCGGCCGGCGGCACGCCATAGAGCCCGGCCTGCAGCTCGAGCAGCTGACGCGGCGTGAAGAAGGGGTCGATGTTGAGCTCCTGCGGCACCACGCCGATCGCCGCGCGCGATTGGCGCGGCTGAGCATCGACGTCGAAGCCCCAGATCGAGGCCTGCCCCGACGACTTGTTGACAAGGCCCGCCAGGATATTGATCAGAGTCGATTTTCCCGCCCCGTTCGGCCCGAGCAACCCGAATAGCGAGCCGCGTGGAATGGCCAGATCAACGTTCTTCAGGGCATGCATCGGCTTGGCGCGGCCGCTCGCCCAGTAGGTCTTGTCGAGGCCCCGCACCTCCACCGCGAACTCGGGGAGCGCGCCGCTGGCGCCCCGGGAGGAGCCCGGGGCGGAGGATGCGGTCGTGGGCCGGACTTCACCGTCGGGCATGAAGTTTGCCTTCAGCTGTTCAGAGCGTCGCCGTCAGGCCGTTGATCGGCCGGCGGCAATGGGTATCATCCGCCGGTTGGAGCGGTCAACAAAGCCCGCATCCCGTGCAGCAACCGAGGCTAGGAGCCGAGCGCCGTGACCGACCATTTGGAGCCGCCGGAGACCGAAGAGGTCGAGACTGAAATCGTTCCCTGCGACGGTGGCGGCGGCGCGCTCGGCCATCCCCGTGTCTTCCTCAACATGGAAGGCAAGGGCGCGATCGACTGTCCCTACTGCGACAAGCGCTTCGTGCTGAAAAAGGGCGCGTCAGCCGGCGGTCACTAGGACCACGATCCCGGAAAGCAGAAAGGTCCGTTCATGAGCGACGTGGACGTTCGGGTCGAGGCCCACTACGGCCGTGGCGACATGGCGGCGAAGATCTTCGCGGTTCTGGAGGAGGACGGGCACGATCTGAACACGCTCACAGTCGAGGACCTGACGCCCTTCGACGAGATGCACGTGCGCGGCCGGCAGGCCACGGTGGAGCTGGCCAAGCTGGCCAGCTTCACAGAGGGGATGCACATTCTCGATGTCGGCTGCGGCCTCGGCGGGCCGACCCGCTTCGTCGCCGCGACCCACGGCTGCCGCGTCACCGGCATCGACCTGACGGCCGACTTCGTAGAGAGCGCCGAGAGCCTGGCGGAGAAAGTCGGGCTGTCCGGGCAGGTCAGCTACCGGCAGGCCAGCGCGCTGGAGCTGCCCTTCGAGGACGCCAGCTTCGACGGCGCCTGGAGCCAGCACGTGCAGATGAACATCGAAGACAAGCCCGGCCTCTACCGCGAGGTTGCCCGCGTGCTTAAGCCGGACGCCCGTTTCGCCATCTACGACATCCTGGCTGGGCCGGCCGGCCCGCCGCACTATCCCTGTCCCTGGGCGCCGGAGCCGGAGATCTCCTTCCTGATCGAGCCCGAGCCCTGGCGGACCCTGCTGGAAGAGAGCGGCTTCGAAATCGAAAGCTGGCGCGACACCTCGTCCGAGGGCCTTGCCTGGTTCGCCGAGATGTCCGCCAAGGCCAAGGAAGACCCGCACGCCGCCACGCAGCGCGAGCGCGTCGTCGGCCCCGAGCTGCGCGAGCGCATCGGCAACCTGCGCCGCAGCCTGGAGGAGAATCGGGTCGTGCTGATCGAGGCTGTCAGTAGACGTCGCTGAGCACGCTCGACCCGCTCGACTCCCTCGCCGGGCTTGGGCATTCTGCCGGCCATGAACAAGAAAGCGCCCCTCAAGCACCTCTATCTGGTCGACGGCTCCGGTTACATCTTCCGCGCCTATTTCGCGATCCCGCCGCGCAACACCTCGGACGGGACGCCGACCAACGCGACCTTCGGCTTCACCAACATGCTGATCAAGCTGCTGCGCGAGAGCGACGCCGACGGTGTGGCAGTGATCTTCGATGCCGGCTCGCGCAGCTTCCGCAACGAGATCTACGGCGAATACAAATCGCACCGCCCCGACCCGCCAGAGGACCTGATCCCGCAGTTCGCGATGATCCGCGAGGCGACGCGGGCCTTCAACCTGCCCTGCATCGAGCTGGAGAACTACGAGGCCGACGACATCATCGCGACCTACGCCAGGCAGGCGCGCGAGGCCGGCGTCGAGGTCACCATCGTCTCCTCCGACAAGGACCTGATGCAGCTGGTCGGCGAAGGCGTCACCATGCTCGATCCCATGAAGGACCGCAGCATCGGGCCCGACGAGGTGGTCGAGAAGTTCGGCGTGCCGCCGGAGAAGGTGGTCGAGGTGCAGGCCTTGGCCGGCGATTCGGTCGACAACGTGCCCGGCGTGCCCGGCATCGGCATCAAGACCGCGGCGCAACTGATCACCGAATACGGGGACTTGGATTCGCTTCTGGAACGCGCCGAGGAGATCAAGCAGCCGAAGCGGCGTCAGAACCTGATCGAGAACGCCGAGATGGCCCGCATCAGCCGTCGGCTCGTGAGCCTCAAGGACGACGTGCCGCTGGACGACGGCAAGCTGGAGGACTTCGTCCTGCGCGAGCCGGAGCCGGAGGCACTGCGCGCCTTCCTGCTGCGCTACGAGTTCAAGTCGGTGCTGCGCCGCCTGTCAGACCAGCTCGGCGATGGCGGGGATACGACCGCAGAAGCCGCCCCTTCGCCGGAGAGTGCGGAGGCTGCCTACGAGCTGGTCACGGACCAGGTGGCGCTGGAAGGCTGGATTGCCGCGGCCAGCGAACAGGGCCTCGTCGCGGTCGACACCGAGACCACCTCGCTGGATGCCATGCGCGCCGAGCTGGTCGGCATCTCGCTGGCGCTGACGCCGGGCAAGGCCTGCTACATCCCGTTGGCGCATCGCGCACAAGGGGCCGACGGCGAGTTGGCGCTGGAGGGTGGTAACGGCCTGCTGCCCGATCAGATCCCCCGCGACAAAGCGCTGAAGCTGCTGAAGCCGCTGCTGGAAGACCCGGGCGTCCTCAAGGTCGGGCAGAACATCAAGTACGACTGGCTGATCTTCGCCAATCAGGGCATCGACGTTGCGCCGGTCGACGACACCATGCTGCTCTCGTACGTGCTGGAGGGCGGCCTGCACGGCCATGGCATGGACGAGCTGGCGCAGCTTCACCTGGGCCACGACACCATCAAGTTCAAGGAGGTCGCAGGCAGTGGCAAGTCGCAGGTGACCTTCGACAAGGTGCCGCTGGAAAAGGCACTCGACTACGCGGCCGAGGATGCCGACATCACCTACCGGCTGCATGCGCTCTTGAAACCACAGCTGGTCGAGGCGCACATGGCCACGGTCTATGAGACCATCGAGCGCCCCCTGGTGCCGGTGCTGGCCGCCATGGAGCGCGCCGGCATCAAGGCCGACCGGGCGGCGCTGCGCCGCCTTTCCAACGACTTCGCCACGCGCATCGACGAGCTGGCGCAAGAGATCCACAAGCTGGCCGGCCGCGAGTTCACCATCGGCTCGCCCAAGCAGCTGGGTGAGATCCTGTTCGACGAGATGGGTCTGGAAGGCGGCGGCAGGAAGGGCAAGAGTGGCGCCTACAGCACCGGCGCCGATGTGCTGGAGGGCCTGGCCAACCAGGGCCACGACCTGCCTGCCCGGGTGCTCGACTGGCGCCAGCTGACGAAACTCAAGAGCACCTACACCGACGCGCTGCAGGACGCGATCAACCCGGGGACCGGGCGCATCCACACCTCCTACAGCCAGGCCATGGCCTCGACCGGGCGGCTCAGCTCGAACGATCCCAACCTCCAGAACATCCCGGTCAGGACCGAGGAGGGCCGCAAGATCCGCCACGCCTTCGTGGCCGAGGAAGGCTGCAAGCTGCTATCGGTCGACTACAGTCAGATCGAGCTACGCCTAGCCGCCCACATCGCCGAGGTCGAACCCCTGAAGGAGGCCTTCCGCGACGGCCAGGACATCCACGCCATGACCGCCTCGCAGGTCTTCGACGTGCCGGTCGAAGGCATGGACCCGATGGTCCGGCGCCGCGCCAAGGCGATCAACTTCGGCATCATCTACGGCATGTCGGCCTTTGGCCTGGCGCAGAACCTGGGCATTCCGCAGGGCGAGGCCAAGGCCTACATCGAGGCCTATTTCGAGCGCTATCCCGGCATCAAAGACTACATGGCCAAGACCAAAGCGGCCTGCCGCGAGAGCGGCTTCGTCACCACCCTCTTCGGCCGCAAGATCCATATGCCGGGGATCAAGGACAAGAACCCGGCCAAGCGTGCCTTCTCGGAACGCGCAGCGATCAACGCGCCGATCCAGGGCTCCGCCGCCGACATCATCAAGCGCGCCATGATCCGCGTGCCGCGCGCCCTGGAGAAGAACGAGCTGGCCGCCAAGATGCTGCTACAGGTGCACGACGAGCTGCTGTTCGAGGTGCCCGAGGGTGAGGTGGAAAAGACGTCTGCCGTGGTGCGCGAGGTGATGGAGCAGGCCTGCCAACCGGTGCTCGATCTCTCGGTGCCGCTGGTCGCAGATGCCGGCGTCGCCGACAACTGGGCCGAGGCGCACTAGGTAGCCGCACAGTCCTCTCGGCGCATACGCCAGCGCGCTTACGCCGTCCGCCATCTGCTGCTCAGGAAACCGCGCGCGTGGTGTCGCCTTCGCCGATGACTTCGATGCTCATCCCGAAGTTTTCCACCATGTGCGAAATCAGATCGCGGACCATCGGCGCGGCCGCCTCCGCCCCCTGGCGGCTGGTGTAGTTGGAAATCAGCAGCCATTGGGTCGGGCCAGCCGAAACCACCTGGTGGCCGATGTGGTGCTTGCTGCCGCGGATCGCATCGGCGATCACGGAGTCATAATGTGCGAGCAAAGCCTCCGTGTGCTCGGCCGGCCAGCTAATCGAATAGACTCTGCTGTACATGAAAACGTCCTCCCTGTGTTGTTTTGAAACGTCTTTTGATTGGCTGCCTCGAGAGGCAGCGGAGCAGCGCAACGATCGGCTCGCTGTCGGTCCGCGCAGACGCTGCGCCCTAATGGTCGCTGATCCCGCATAGTGTCTGCTGCGGTTCGCCCGGCCGAGTTTGATCGAGCCATTCCGCCGATTTGGCGATGCTGATTCCGTAGCTCCAGAAGGCGGCTCCGATCACGATGGCCGCAGCGACGACACGCATGGTCCTCCGTCTCATTACGGATCTCCTAACTCCAGTCCCCTCTCCTAACTCCAGTCCCCTCTCCTAACTCCAGTCCCCGGCCCAATTGGCGCAACCACCCCAGTCATGGCACCCCAGTCATGGCGCAACCAGCAGAAGAGCCGGCCTGCGGAGCTTGACCGAGGTCTATGGGAACGCACTGTGAGCTTTCTCACAGTAAGGCCGCGGGCCTGGCCGACGGCGGAGCGCTTGGCTCGCCCTGCCGGGCGAACTATGGCAATCTCATGTGAACACAAACGACCAAGAGGCTCACCGGATGGGGAAACTGCGCCCGTGAGCGGCCGCCTCGGCCTCTACTTGGCACTTGCCCTGCTCCTGGTGCTTTGCGGCACGCCGGTGACCGCCTTGGCACAGAGCCATCCAGCGCTCATCGGCCAAAGCGGCGCGGCCGAGGGGCCGACATCCGCCATCGTTCTGCCCGACCGCTTGACCGCGGAACAGGTGGACGGCCTCCTGGCCGGCCTCACCGACGCGCAGGTGCGGCAGTTGCTGTCCGCCGAGCTGCATCGCGAGGCCGAGGCGAAGGCCGCAGCACAGCGCGGCGGTGATGGCGGCCTCGGCGTCTGGCTGGTGCAGGTGCGTCTCAGCTTCGAGCACAGTGCCGACATGCTGCGCATGCGGGCTGGCCAGCTCGCTCTCGGCCTCGATCAACTGCCGGGCGCACTTGCCGAAAGCATCAACAAGGTCGCGGGCGGCCGGGGGTTCCGCGGCTTTCTGGGGCAGTTGGCGAGCCTAGCCGTCTTGCTGGCCGTCGGCATGGCTGGCTACTGGCTGGTCCGACGTCTGCTTGCGGCGCGGCGCGAGCGCGTGGAGGCCCTGAGCGCAGCCGGCTTCGGTGCCAGGCTGACCGGCGGCGCCTTGCGGTCGGTCTATAACCTCCTTGCCATCGGGGCCTTCGCCCTGGTCGCCATGGGCCTTTCCGCTGTCTTTTTCGCCGCCGGCGGCGCGGACCGCACCTTTGTCGTCACCTACATCACCGGTGTACTGATCATCCTTGGCGCCGAATTGCTGTCGCGTTTCCTGCTTGCCCCCGAGGCGACTTCCCTGCGTCTGGTTCCGCTCGGCGATGCGACAGCACGCTTCCTGCACCGCTGGTTCGTGCGCCTGGCCGCGGTCGCCACCATTGCCTGGCTGACCGCCGGCCTCCTGATCCTGACCGGCATGCCGCTCGATGCCCATTTGATCGTCGTGCTGCTGACCGGTGCCATCGTGGCAGCCATGCTGATCGTCATGATCCTACAGGCACGCGCCAGCGTGGCGGAGACGATCCGTGGCAAGGCACCGGCCCCCGCGAACGCGCGACCTGCCGAAATGGCGGAGGAGACGGCAGAGGAAACGATCAAGGAAACGGCTTACGACCTGGAGCAAAGCCACGCGCCGAGCCGCTCGCCGCCGGCATCTTCAGATGCGGCACCACTGGTCGTCAGCCCCGCCGAGGTGCCGGAAACAGCGGTCCCGCCGCCTGGGCTCGGCCAGGTCGAGCAGCCATCGTCCGCAACAACCCACGGCACGACGGCCCCGGCCTTCGACGAGGAAGAGGATCGCAGCCTGCGCGAACAGTTCGCCGAGACCTGGCACATCTTCGCCATCCTCTACGTGATCGTGGCCTGGGTGCTCTGGGGCCTCTCCATGCTGGCGCGCGGGCCCTCGATGATCTGGGCGGCGACCCTGTCGGTCGGCGTGCTGTTGCTGCTGCCTCTGTTCGATCGCATGAGCCACCGCGCGCTCTGCGCGATGCTGCGGTCCGATAAGCCGGAGGCGGCGCCGCAGCGGGAGCGCTACATCGCGATCGTCCAGCGCGGCGTACGCGTCGTGATGGCCATCGCGGCGGGCGCGGTCCTGCTGCAGCTTTGGGGCGTCAATATCCTGGGCGGGACCGGCCCGATGGCACAGGCGGCCTTGCTGGAGGCCAGCTTCGATATCGCCGTGGCGGGACTGCTCGCCTACCTCGGCTACCAGTTCGTCAAGGTAGCGATCGACCGGCGCCTCGTGCCACGGGTGGTGAACGGCGAAACCGTCGCCCCGAGCGCGCGGGTCATGACCCTACTGCCGCTATTCCGCAAATTCTTCATCGCCGTCCTGATCATCATGACGGTGATGCTGGTGTTGAGTGCGCTGGGCGTGAACATCGGTCCCTTGCTGGCCGGCGCCGGTGTCGTCGGAATCGCCATCGGTTTCGGCGCACAGGCCCTGGTGCGCGACATCATGTCCGGCATCTTCTTCCTTATCGAAGATGCCTTTCGGGTCGGCGAATACATCGAAATGGGCGAGCTGCGCGGCGAAGTCGAGACCATATCGCTGCGCTCTCTGCGGCTGCGCCACCATCGCGGCCCCTTGCACACCGTCCCCTATGGCGAACTGCGATCGATCACCAACCACAATCGCGATTGGACGATCTACAAAATGAACTTCCGGGTTCCCTTCGACACCGACATCGACACGGTGAAGAAGCTGATGAAGGAGATCGGCCGGGAGATGATGGCGGACCCGGACCTCGGCCCACGCATGCTGGAACCATTAAAGTCGCAGGGCGTGCTGGAGATCGACGATTCCGGCATGGTGATTCGCGTCAAGTTCACCTGTAAGCCCCGCGAGCAGTTCATCCTGCGCCGCGAAGCCTATAAGCGGATCAAGGCCAAGTTCGAAGCCAACGGAATCGAGTTCGCGCGCCGCAAGGTGGAGGTCCATACCGCCTCCGGCGCCTTGCGGGCAGAAGACATCAGTGGCGCCGCCGCCGCTGCAGTGGGCGATCCCGGGCAATCGGGCCAATCGGGGCAGTCCGCAGCGCAGTAAGCGGCCTGGCGTCACTCGCGGTTTTGATCACGGGATTGCCACGGCCGGGCCGACGCAGCTTCCGAAATGTCAATCCTGCTAAAGCCTTAGCATGATTGCGTTGGCACCGACAGCCGCAACTTTGACATGTCGATGACTGCGGTTTGTCCTCCTTTTTGCCTGCTCTTTGACTCTCCAAACCACCGGTCCTTCCGGCCATTTTCCGGGCGTGCGCACATGTCATCAAAACCAAACTAGTGAACCGCACAGCTAAGGAGACAAAGATGAAAGGCGTTACTGCAGCACTTGCTGGAATTGCCATGCTCGGCCTCGCCGGGGTGGCCAATGCCGAGGAAGCCAGCGGCAAGGTCGTTTCCATGGAGGGTGGCGTTCTCATCCTCGAAGACGGCACTTCCTTCACGATCAGCGAAGGCGTGTCGACCGAGGGCCTTCACCCGGCATGGACGTCACGGTCTCTTATGAGGACCAGGGCGGCGAGCGGGTTGCCACTGGCGTCGCACCCGCCCAGTAAATCTCAGGCGGGTTAGCCAATAGAGGGCGGGCGCCTCAAGACGAGGCGTCCGCCCTTTCGCCTTCGCTCTCGATGCAGCGCGCGGTGGCCGGATCCCATCCGCTGAGATCGTCCAGCAGATGATCCAGCTTGGCCTGGGCGAAGAGACAGAGGATCGTCGAGGTCGCGACCACCGTGGTCTCGCCGGCGATCGGGAATTCCAGGGACGCCGACTGGGCCCCCGGGATCGAGAGGCGGGCCGTGCGATAGCCGCGGACGATGCCGACCAGGGTCCCGCTGTGTCCGTCGAACACTCCGCCGCCGCTGGTGCCGTAGCTGACCGCCGCGTCGATCAGGCTGACCGGTCCCTCGATCGGGATGCTGGCCGGCGTGCCGTCGGGCGCGACCTGGCTGACGATGCCGTTGACCAGGGTGCCGCGCCGACCCCAAGGGAAGGACACCACCCAAACCTCGTCGCCGAGACGCGCGCTGGTCGTCAACTCGGCCGGCGCACCATTCAGTCCCGGCACCCGCAGGATTGCGACATCCGTGGTGCTGTTGATCGCCAAGATCTCGGCCGTCTTCGGCTCCGAGGTCGCCGGATCGATGGCATAGACCTTTTCCTGCGAGTCCGGTCGCAGGACGTGGCCAGCCGTGGCGATTAGGGCATGCCCGTCATCGTCCATGGCCAGGACAACGCCCGAGCCGAAGCGGCGCTGACCGCCGTCGCGCTCCGAGAAAAGCTGAACCGAGGCCGCCAGCCAATCGGCGATGGCGGGCGATTGCATCCGCGGCTCATCGAGACTGCCGCATGCCCCCACAAGCGGCAGCAGTAGCATAAGAAAAAGGCGTTTCATCTCCGCTCACCCCAAAAAAGGTACCCAAAGTGCTCTGGCACACGACCCGACCGACTCGACTCCCAGCAGTGTCAACGTTGTGGCAGGACGACCTTAACGAATGGTTAACCATAAATCCATAATTGGTATACCTATCACCCTGGTACCACGACATATGGCATATAGGGCCACAACTGGTGCGATTTGACCGCGAAACAGCCAAATCTCATCGGACGCTGCGTTGAATCTATGGAGGACCCGGCGACCATCCCAGTGTCGTTTCGTCACACTTCGGCGAGTTTCCGGACAGAGGTCGCACACGATCGCGCGATCAGGCGCGGAGCTTGTCTGATCCACTAACAACAGAAAGCAAAACGCCGGGTCGCTAGACCCGGCGCCTGCGATGGGCCTGTCTGGCGTTGCGATTCTACGCGGCGGCGCGGATGCCGGCGGCCTTCACGTCGTCGCCGACGTAGGGTTCGAACTTCTGGAAGTTGGTCTCGAAGCGCTTGGTCAGCTCGCGGGCGATCTGGTCGTAGGCGCTCTTATCGCTCCAGGTGTTCTTGGGATCGAGCACGTCGGCCGGCACGTCGGGGCAAGCCTCGGGGATCAGCAGGCCGAAGTCCGGATGGGCGCTGGTCGCCACCTCGGCCAAGCGGCCGTCCAGCGCGGCGCGCACCATGGCGCGGGTATGGGCGATCTTCATGCGCTCGCCGACACCGTAGCCGCCGCCGGTCCAGCCCGTGTTGACCAGCCAGCAGTTGGCACCTGTCACCTCGATCTTGCGACCGAGCATCTCGGCGTAGACCGAGGGATGACGCGGCATGAAGGGCGCGCCAAAGCAGGTCGAGAAGGTCGCCTTGGGCTCGGAGAGGCCCTTCTCCGTGCCGGCCACGCGCGCCGTGTAGCCGGACAGGAAGTGATACATTGCTTGCTCGGAGGTCAGCCGCGAAATCGGCGGCAGCACGCCGAAGGCGTCGGCGGTCAGCATGACGACCTTCTTGGGCAAGCCGCCACAACCGCTCTCGCTGGCGTTGGGAATGAAATCGAGCGGATAGCTGGCGCGGGTGTTCTCGGTGTAGCGGTCGTCGTCGAGGTCAAGCCGCCCGCTCGCCTCGTCGAACACTACGTTCTCCAGAATAGTGCCGAAGCGGCTCGTGGTGGCATAGATCTCAGGCTCGGCCGCCTGCGACAGGCGGATCACCTTGGCATAGCAACCGCCTTCGAAGTTGAAGACGCTATTGTCGGACCAACCGTGCTCGTCGTCGCCAACCAGGGTGCGCGAGGCATCGGCCGAGAGCGTCGTCTTGCCGGTGCCGGAGAGCCCGAAGAAGATCGAGGTATCGCCGTCCGGCCCGATGTTGGCCGAGCAGTGCATCGGCAGCACGCCGCGTTCCGGCAGCATGTAGTTCAGCACCGAGAAGATCGATTTCTTGATCTCGCCGGCATACTCGGTACCGCCGATCAGGATCAGGCGGCGGCCGAAGTGCACCAGGATGAAGGAGCCGGAGTTGGTGCCGTCGCGCTCCGGATCAGCCTGCAGATAGGGTGCGTGCAGAACCGTGAACTCAGGCTCGAAGCCGGTCAGGGCATCGTGCCGCGGCTGAATAAACATGTTGCGCGCAAAAAGGCTGTGCCATGGGCTTTCGCTGACCACGCGCACATTCAGGCGGTACTCGGGATCGGAGCCGGCATAGACGTCCTGGACGTAGAGTGGGCGCCGCTGGAGATAGGCGAGCACCTTGCGCTCGAGCCCTTCGAAGTTGGCCTCGGAGATCGCCACGTTGACGTCGCCCCAGGCGATCGCCTCGCGGCTGGAGGGCTCGTCGACGATGAACTTGTCGTTCGGCGAACGGCCGGTGTGCTGGCCGGTCATGACCACCAGGGCGCCGCCGTTGGCGAGCCGACCGGCGCCGGCCCTCAGGGTGTGCTCGTAGAGGGCGGCCGGGCCGAGATTCCAGTAGGCAGTCTGATAGTTCTTGATACCATGATGGCCGAGGCCATGCCGGCTGATAGCCGATCCAGTGTCGGTCACGTCTGGTTCTCCATTTGCGCCAGGCGCCGGGATGGGCTCCCCTGCGGCACCGGCCGATCCTTGCTTTCCGAAAGAGTTAGCGCATCTGGCCGGGGGATGCCACTAAGGACTATGGTTAAATGTCAAAATGGCACTATATCGCTGATTTTAAATGAAGAATCGCAAACAATCCAAGCTTGTCGAGCACCCTCAAGTCGAACCCTCTTGAGCCATTCCACGGGCCTCTTTTGTCAGGCGGACCAGCTCCTTACGGCAGGCCTCGGGGCCGTCCACCCAAGTCTCGAAGGGCAGCCTGGCAGTCGCCGCCTCCCGCTGCAGGTCGGCGCCCTCGGGATCGACGCCGCTGATGGCCCAGTCATCCGCTGGCAAACCTAAAAGATGTTGCGCCATCAAGGCGATAGCATCGGCGTGATCGGTGTTCATGTGGGCCAGGATGTCGGCCTCCGCCTCGGCCAGAAGCGCCGCGCCGCTGGTGTCGAGCCGGATATCCTCGGCCGGCAGCCAGAAGATCTCGCCGAAGCCGGCCACCAAATGCGCCCGTTCGATCACCACCCGATAGAGGTGGAAGTCGGCAAAGCCGGCATAGAGCTCGGCGCCGGGGTGGCGCGCCAGAAAGCGGGCCAGAAGGCGCGCATCGCCGTCGCGACGCTCAGCGCAGCCGAGGACTGCCGCACGCGCGCCCGCCAAGGGATCGCGGTAGCCGGCGGTGCCGTCGTAAAGCAGGGAGAGACGCGGATCCTCGGCCAGGTTGCGGCTGTGATCGGCCAGATCGGAGATCAGTAACAACGGGCTTGCGTCGTGGTCGTGCGCCACCAGCACCAGCGAGGCATAGGGCCAGTCAGCCGCCTGCAGCTCCTGCTCCGCGCGCGCCGCCGCCAGTCTGGTCGCCAGTACCGCCTGCCCGCTGCGGCGCATCAGGCCGCGGACCTTGACGCCGGGCGGTGGCGTGCTTTCCTCACTATGCTTTTTCGCTTCCGCCATCGGCCTAGCTGTGCCTTCGCCGACCCCCGGGGTCAAGCCAAGCGGCGCAAGCAAAGGGAGGCAAAAATGGGACGCGACGAGGCCTTCCGAAAGTGCCAATCGCCCGGCAAGCGCCGCAAAAGCGCCATAGTCCCGCCCCAAGTTGACGTACCCCAGGGACGTTCGGGCACACGCGTTGCTGGAATTACACCCCGAGACTGCTTAAATGTGCCTTGAGGAGGGCAAAACGTGCAGGAAACCATCGCACTCGTCGATGACGACCGCAATATCCTGACTTCCGTGTCGATTGCCCTCGAGGCGGAAGGCTTCAAGGTGCGCACCTATACCGACGGCTCTGAGGCCTTGCGCGGCCTGACAAGCAGTCCAGTCGACCTGGCGATCCTCGACATCAAGATGCCGCGCATGGACGGCATGGAGCTGCTCGGCCGGCTGCGGCAGATGTCCAACCTGCCGGTCATCTTCCTGACCTCCAAGGACGACGAGGTGGACGAGGTGCTGGGCCTGCGCATGGGCGCCGACGACTACATCACCAAACCCTTCTCGCAGCGCCTACTGGTCGAACGCATCCGGGCACTGCTGCGCCGCGAGCGCTCGGCCAAGGAAGAAAGCGACACGGTCACGACGGAACAGCCGCTGGTACGCGGCGAGATGATGCTCGACCCGGCGCGCCACCTCTGCACCTGGAAGAGCGAGCCGGTTAATCTGACGGTGACCGAGTTCCTGATTCTAAAGGCGCTGGCCCAACGGCCCGGGCACGTGAAGAACCGCGATCAGCTGATGGACGCCGCCTACGGCGAGCACATCTATGTCGACGACCGCACGATCGACAGCCACATCAAGCGGCTGCGCAAGAAATTCAAGGAGGTGGACGACGCCTTCAGCCATATCGAAACCCTGTACAGTGTCGGCTATCGTTACCGCGACGCCTAGACTTCGCGGACCACGCGGCTCCACTTGCAAGGAGGGGGCCGCGCCCACCGGCTAGGGGAGGCCGGAGCGATCGACATGAGCGCCGACACGGAGATCGATCGCGGCCTGGCGGCTGACGGGCAGACGCCGGCGCGGCCGTCCTCGCGCGCCGAGGAACACTCCGACTGGCGCGGCGACAACGACGCGGAAAGACGCAGAGCGGTCGGGGCGAAGGAGCAACGCGCCGCGTCGAGGCGCCCCATGCGGCGTCGCTGGCGCTCACCGCTGACCCGTCGGATCCTGGCGCTCAACGTGCTGACCCTGGTGATTCCCATCATCGGGCTGTTGCATCTGGACCAATACCGTCAGAGCCTGATCCACGCCGCGCACGACGCACTGCGCACTCAGGGCCGTGCCTTCTCCACCTCGCTCGGCAGCACCGCCGCGATTACCAGCCAGGAGGGCGAGGAGCGGCTGCTGCCGGACATCACGCGCTCGCTGATGCGCGTGCTCTTCTCCGGCACCGGGATCCGTGCGCGCATCTTCGCGCCGAGCGGCGAGCTGATCGCCGACAGCTTCCTGCTCGGCGGTCCTAGCGGACAGGTGCAGGTGGTCGAGCTGCCGCCGCCGGACGACGGCTCGCCGCTCGGCGTCCTTGGACAGTTCTACGATTCGGTGATCAACTGGCTGCCAGGCATGGGCGATCTGCCGCGCTACCGCGAAGCGGCCGTGCAGCAAGCCACCGACTATGAAGAGGTCCAGCAGGCCCTGTTGGGCGACAGTCCGGGGCTGGTGCGGGTGGCCGAGGACGGTCGCCTGGTAATCTCGGTCGCCGTGCCGGTACAGCGCTACCGGCAGGTGTTGGGCGCCTTGCTGCTGACCCGTGACGGCGCCGAAGTCGCCGCCGAGGTCCGCGACAGGCGACGCGACATTCTGCTGATCTTCGGGGTCGCCCTCGCCGTGACCGTGCTGCTGTCGCTCTACCTGGCGAGCACGATCGGACGGCCGATCCGGCGCCTCGCCCACGCCGCCGACCTAGTGCGCTATGGCAAGGGGCGCAAGTTCGAGATCCCGGACTTCTCGCGCCGCAACGACGAGATCGGCGACCTCTCCGGTGCCCTGCGGGAGATGACCGAAGCGCTCTGGGCCCGGCTCGATGCGATCGAAGGCTTCGCCGCCGACGTGGCGCACGAGATCAAGAACCCACTGACCTCGCTGCGCAGTGCGGTGGAGACGGTCGCCCGGGTCGAGGACCCCGAGCAGCAACGCAAGCTGATGTCGATCATCCTCGACGACGTGCAGCGCATGGACCGCCTGATCAGCGACATCTCGGACGCCTCGCGCCTCGATGCCGAGCTGTCCCGCGCGGAGGGCGAAACCGTCCATGTCGGGCGCCTGCTGGAGGCTCTGGTCGAGGTGCACAAGGCGACCGTCGGCGAAGACGGCCCGCGCTTCGAGCTCGCCATCGGCGACCGCCGGCCGCTGGTGGTGACCGGCCTGGAGAACCGTCTGGGCCAGGTCTTTCGCAACCTGATTGGTAACGCGATCTCCTTCAGTCCCGCCAACGGCGTCATCCGGCTCGAAGCGCAACGCGAACCAGGCGGCATCCTGATAACGGTCTCGGACGACGGCCCGGGCATGCCGCCGGACAAGCTGGAGAACATCTTCGACCGCTTCTACAGCGAGCGGCCGAGCGGCGAAAAGTTCGGCACCCATTCCGGTCTTGGGCTGCCGATCTCGCGTCAGATCATCGAAGCTCACGGCGGCACCATCAAGGCGGAGAACCGCTACGATAGCCAGGGCCGGGTCGTCGGCGCCCGCTTCCTGGTGCGCCTGCCGGTTAACGGCTGACCGGCAACGGCCGACCGCAGCTCGCTCGCCGGGATAAGCCGACCAGGCAGCGTCTTGCAGTGCAGCATAGGACTGGGCCTATAATGCGGCCACCGAGCGCGAGGCATCCGGTCCGGCCGGCGAGCCAGTAAACCAGCCGCGCGACTTACAGGACTGTCGGGGAAACAGGGGATGTGAGGCGGCCAGTGGCCGAGGAAACCGAGTCTGTGAACGCGCTGCCTCAGGACGTCCAGAAGGATGCCCGGGGGGACGCCGGAGTGCGTGCCGAATCGGCGAGCGCCGTTGGGGCGGCCCGGCGCGTGGTCATGGTCACCGGCATGTCGGGCGCCGGCCGCTCGACCGCCCTCGACATGTTGGAGGACCTTGGCTACGAGACCATCGACAACCTGCCACTGGAGCTGCTGGAGGCCAGCCTGGCCGGCGAGGCAGCGCGGCCCATCGCGCTCGGCATCGACATCCGGACCCGGAACTTCGCCGTCGAGCCCCTTCTGGCGCGGCTCGACAAGCTTGAGGCCGATCCCGCCTACCGGATCACCTTGCTCTACCTCGACTGCGACGAAGAGGTGCTGCGCCGGCGCTACAGCGCGACGCGGCGGCGCCACCCCCTGGCTCAAGATCGCCCGCTGGCCGACGGGATTATCGCCGAGCGGCGCCTGATCGCCCCCTTGCGCGAGCGCGCCGACCTGGTGGTCGATACCTCCGGCCTGACACCCGGCGACTTCCGGCAGATCCTGATTGGTCAGCTCGGACCCGACAATGCGCCCGGCATGACGGTCTTCGTGATGTCGTTCTCCTATCGCCGCGGCCTGCCGCGCGCGGCCGACATGGTCTTCGACGTTCGCTTCCTGAGCAATCCGCACTACCAGGAAGACCTGCGAACCATGACCGGCCGGGACCGGCAAGTCGCCGACTTCATCCGCGCCGACCCCGACTTCACCCCCTTCTACGGCCGGGTCAGGGACGTGCTGCTGCCGCTGCTGCCGCGCTACGAGGGGGAGGGCAAGAGCTATCTGACCATAGCCTTTGGCTGCACCGGCGGACGGCACCGTTCGGTCATGCTCGCCGAGACGCTGGCCGCCGACCTGCGGACGGCGGACAGGCAGGTGACGTTGGTACACCGCGATATCGACCGTGGGCAGAACGCGCGTGCGCCGGACCTGGATTTGGCGTAAAAGGTTCGGCTCCCGAAAAGAGGAAGCTTCATGATCGGACTGGTTCTCGTCACCCACGGCAGGCTCGCCAAGGAATTCATCGAAGCGATGGAGCACGTTGTGGGACCGCAGCGCAACGTGGCCGATGTTTGCATCGGGCCCGAGGACGACATGGAGCTGCGCCGCCAGCAGATCATCGACAGCGTGGCCAAGGTAGAAGAGGGCGACGGCGTGGTTCTGCTGACCGACATGTTCGGCGGCACGCCCTCCAACCTGGCGATTTCCGTGCTGGATCACGGCAAAGTCGAGGTGATCGCCGGTATCAATCTGCCGATGCTGATCAAGCTGGCGAGCGTGCGGGCGAGCGAGCCTCTGAAGAAAGCCGTCGCCGAGGCCCAAGAAGCGGGGCGCAAGTACATCAACGTCGCCTCGCAGCTGCTGGCCGAAGAAAAGAACTAGGGATCCCGGATGGGAACGAAGGCTGCGGCCTTCGCGGCGGAGAAGCTATGAAGCAACCGTCAGAACCGATCACGCGCCAGGTCACGATTATCAACCGGCTTGGGTTGCATGCTCGCGCCGCGGCGAAGTTCGTGCGCTTGGCCAATCAGTTCGACGCGGACATCACGGTCCTGAAAAACGGCATGGAGGCAGCCGGCGACTCGATCCTGGATCTGATGATGTTGCATGCACCGCCCGGAACCGAGTTGGAGCTGCAGGCATCGGGGCCGGCTGCGTCGGAAGCGATCACCGCCTTGGCGCAGCTCATTGCCGACAGGTTCGACGAAGAGGCTTAGGCGCGTGGTAAAGCGGCGCATAACCCGACAAACCGAGTCGACGGCAGCCAAGAAGAGCAAGCCGAGCGGCAAGTCACGCAAGAGTTTGCGCGAGCAGATCTTCGAAGGGCTCGGCGTTTCGCCGGGCGTCGCGATCGGCCCGGCGCACGTGCGCGAAAGCGGCCATGTGCATGTCCCCGAGTATCAGGTTCCGGCCGGCAAGGTGCAGGCGGAGATCGAGCGCTTCGAGACGGCGGTGGCCAAGGCCCAAAAACAGCTCGCGAAGCTGCAGAACAAGGCTAAGTCGCTGCACGGCGCAGCGGCCGAGGAACTCGGCTATCTGCTCGACGCTCACACCCTGATGCTGGCCTCCGAGCGCCTTCTGAAGGGCGTTGAGAACCGTATCGCCGACGGGCGGCTCAATGCCGAGGCCGCCGTGGTGGCGGAGATCGCCGACATCGCGGCGAGCTTCGAGGCCATGGACGACGCCTACCTGCGTGCGCGCGCCGAGGAGGTGCGCGAGGTCGGCATGCGCGTCGTGCGCAATCTGACTGATCGGGCATTCCACGGCTTCGGGGATCTACCGGCGGACAGCATCATCATCGCCGAGGAAATCTCGCCGGCCGACACGGCGCTGATGGATCCGCAGAAGATCGGCGGCTTCGCCACCGTACTGGGCGGCGCCGAAGGCCATACCGCGATCATGGCACGCTCGCTCGGTCTACCGGCGGTGCTCGGCGTCGCCGACCTGCTGGGCACCGTGAAATCCGGCGAAACGGTGATCATCGACGGCATCAACGGCATCATCATCGTGTCGCCGAGCGAAGAGCGTCTGCTGGAGTATCAGAGCCGGCGCCAGGCGCTAGCTCGCGAATTGCGTGCCCTGGCACGCCTGCGCAACGTTCCGGCCGAGACCCGCGACGGCGAGCGCATCAGCTTGCAGGCGAACTTGGAGTTACCGCGCGAGGTGGGCCAGGCCGCCGCCGTCGGGGCCGAAGGTGTCGGCCTGCTGCGCACTGAGTTCCTCTTCATGAACCGGGAAGACCTTCCCGACGAGGAGGAGCAGTATCGGGCGCTGCGCGAGGTGATCGAGGGCATGGGCGGTCTGCCGGTCACGGCGCGCACTCTCGACATCGGTGGCGAGAAGCTGACCATGTCGTTGGACAATGCCTTGGGTGAGGCGGTCAATCCGGCGCTCGGCCTGCGCGCCATCCGGCTGTCTCTAAAGGAACGCAAGCTGCTGGAGACGCAGCTCGCGGCCATGCTGCGCGCCGCGGCGCACGGCCCCTTGCGCATCCTACTGCCGATGATCTCCTCCGTCGGCGAGGTGCAGGAGGTGCGCAAGGCCATGGAGAAGGTGGCCCGCCGCCTGAAGCGGCGTAGCGTCAGGATCGCCGATCCCCTGCCGCCGCTGGGCGTCATGATCGAGGTGCCGGGCGCGGCGCTGGCGGCCGATGCCCTCGCCAAGGCGGCCGACTTCTTCGCCATCGGCACCAACGATCTCACCATGTACACCCTGGCGATCGACCGCGCCGAGGAGGGCGTCGCGCACCTCTACAATCCGCTGCATCCGGCGATCCTGCGCTTGATCCAGTTCTCGGTCGAGGCAGCGCTGCGCGCGCGCATTCCGATCTCGGTCTGCGGTGAGATGGCCGGCGATCCACGCTTTACCGCCCTTTTCCTGGGCCTCGGCGTGCGCGACCTCTCGATGACCAGCAACGCCCTGCCGCGGGTCAAGAGCCAGATCCTCAGCACCGACCTGCAGGCCGCAACCCGGCGCGCGGCGGTCATCATGGACCAGGTGGATAGCGGCCGGATCGCTGTCCTGCTCGACGACTTCAACACCCTGGTGTGAAGCGGCGGCCTAAGCTGATGCCGCGCTCGGAGAGCAGATTTCACGGCATCTACCCCATGGCCTACGCCTTTTTCGACAGCCAGGGCCGGCTCGACCGTGAGGCGATGCGTCTTCAGGTCGAGGCCTGCATCGCGGCCGGCGCCAATGGCATGGCGGCACTCGGCCTGGCCACCGAGGTCGACAAGCTCTCGCTGGAGGAGCGGCATCAAGTCTTGGAGTGGGTCGCCGCCGACGTCGCGGGCCGCGTTCCCCTGGCGATCACCGTCTTCGGCAACACGGCGGCGGAACAGGTCAACTTCGTCCAGGCCGCCGCGGCGGCGGGTGCGGACTGGGTGATCCTGCAGCCGCCGCGAACCAGCGGCCTTTCCGAGCAGGACTGCGCGGCCTTCTTCGGTGCGGTCATGGAGGCCTCGCCCCTGCCGGTGGCCATCCAGAACGCACCGGAGTTCCTGGGCTTCGGTCTCTCGGCCGACTCTATCGAGACGCTACGGCGCGCCCACGACAGCTTCGTCGTCTTGAAGGGCGAAGGCCCGGTCGTGCAGATCAAGGAGGTCATAGACAGGACCGGCGGCCGCTTGGCGGTGTTCAACGGCCGCAACGGCCTGGAGCTTCCCGATGACCTGCGCGCCGGCTGCGCCGGGATAATCCCCACGCCGGAAAGCTGCCAGGCGCAGGCGCGCATCTACGAGCTGATGCAGTCGGGCAGCGCCGAAGACGAAGTCGCAGCGGAACGGCTATACCAGGAGATCCTGCCCGCGCTGGTCTTCGTCATGCAGTCGCTGGAAAGCCTGCACTGCTACGGCAAGCGGATCCACGCCTGGAGCCTCGGCCTCGAGGCGGTCCATGATCGTTCCCCCTGCCTGCAACCGACAGACTTCGGGCTTGCCTGCGCCAGGCGGCACGCCGCCAAGCTTGGACTCAGCCGAACTCAGTGAACCAGGGACCCGCCGGGGTCGACGCAAGCCGGGCGCGCGGGGCCAGAGAGCATGGGGCCGGTAAGCGCGGGCGTGGCCTCCCGCCGCTCGCCGGTCCCCCGATCGCGCCGGGGCAGGCGGTGTTCGGGCGTCGTCATCTGGGCCGCCAGGGTGGCCAGTACCGCATGCACCCAATTCACGGTGGAGTCCTCGATGACGTCTCGCAACAGCGCTTGGACCACCGCCAGTTCGCCGCGCTGGGCCGCCGCCAAGGCGGTCAGGACTCGACGCTCATCCGGACTCACTTGCGGGCAGCCGATGCAACGGATGTTGATCCCGCGCCGCGCATTTGCCGCAATGAGCTGCATGAAGCGGTGCAGCAGCAGGGGGGCATCGGGCAGCCCGACCCTGACAAAGGCGTAGGAGTAACCGCGGCAGGGCACCGCGCCGGCGCGGTGGTGCGCTACCCAGACCCGGATCGCCCAGACTAAAAGCCGCTCGGTGGCGGTGAGATCCTCTTTCAGGAGAACAGACGCACCGCCTCGCTCGGTACAGCTATCGTCCATGATCTGCCCTTGTCCTCTCTCCCTACCGGCCCCGGGTCCCCATGGAGCCTTGATCGAAGTCCCGTCCACTGTCCGGGCGTGACATCAGGACCCCTCGACCGCCTCAGACCTACGAACCACATCCTTTGAGTAAGTGATATTGAGAATCAGTATCATTCGCAAGACATAATATGGCACTGTGCCACGAACTTGACGTCCATATCTGAGAACAGCCGCGCTTAGCGCTTGAACTGCTTTGCGAGCGCCAGGCCCTGGCGCTGGTAGGAGGAGCCGATATCGCGGCCGTAGAGCTTGTCCGGCTTGGCGGTCAGCCGCTCGTACAGCAGGCGGCCGACCACCTGGCCGTCGTCCAGGATGAAGGGCACGTCGTGCGAACGGATCTCCAACACGGCGCGCGAGCCTTCGCCGTTCGCCGGCGCGTAGCCGAAGCCGGGATCGAAGAAGCCGGCGTAATGAACCCGGAACTCGCCCACCAGGGTGTCGTAGGCGATCATCTCGGCGGCGTGGTCGTCCGGCACAGTGACGGCCTCTTTCGAGGCCAGGATGTAGAAGTCGTTGGGATCGAGCACGATGCCCTGACCGCTCCGGGCGTAGATCGGCTCCCAGAAATCGAGCGGATCGTAGTAGTCGACTTTCTCCAGGTCGATCAGATCGGTGTTCTTCTTGGCCCGGTAACCCACCAGGTCGGACGAGCCGCGGCCGTGCGTATCGACGGAAACGGCCAACAGCCCGCGCTTTATGTTGGCCTCGACGGTCTCGCCGTCGACCAGGCCGACCTGATCGTGCAGCCGGCGCAGGGCGACATCGCTGGAGGGCGGCGAGCCGCGCTTGACGCGCAGCTGCAGCAGGCGCGAGCCGGGCCGCACCAGCACGCTGAAGGAACGCGGCGAGATCTCCGCCCAGAGCGGCCCGCGGTAGCCGGCGCGCACGTGGTCGAACTCGGTGCCCCGGTCGGTGATGACCCGGGCGAAGATGTCGAGCCGGCCGGTCGAGGATTTCGGATTGGCGACCGCCGAGGTGCGGTGGCGCAGCTTCAGCGACTCCATAAGCGGCACGATGTAGACACAATCCTTCTCCAGCACCGCGCCGCCGCTCAGGTCGATCTTGTGCATGGAGACGTCTTCCAGCTTCTGCCCGACCGTGGCACCCGGCCCCGGCAGGAAGCTGGCCCGTACCCGGTAGGCCGAGGTGCCGAGGCGCAGATCGAGACTGGCCGGCTGGATCTGCGCCTCGCCGATGTCTTCCATGGCCTGGATCTCGCCGCGCGCGATCGCCTCCCGAATGCCCTGGGAGGGCAGCAGCCCGGTCGAGAACTCCGGCTCGGTGGCCGGATCCTCAGCCAACTCTGGAAACAGCGCGCGCGCTGTACCCTCGGTCATTCCCGTCGCCTTTCCGCTTCCGAAATCGGCCCTTCAGCCGCTCCTCACACTAGCAGTTCAGCCTGCTTTTACAATATCTTAGCATTCAACAGCGGGGGCCGTTACAGACCACTCGATCCACCGCGCCATCCGCGGCATCGCCCTGAGGCGGCTGATCTTTTCGCCTTGTCCCCGCGATTCACAGCCCGAGCGAAAGAATTCATCCACACACCTGCGTCAGTATGCCGCCCGGCCGCCTGACGAGTTGGGCGGACCAGGTGCGTGCATTCCGCGCATTCGTGCTCTGCGGCGGGCAGGCTTGCCCGCCCGAGACCGGATTGATAAACAGCCTGGTTCCACGGGCGGCCAAGGCGCCGCAGCCCCGCCATTGGCGGCTGCGCCCCTGGCGGACCCCCTGGCGGACAAGGTCTCCAGCGGCACTTCATAAGGACTCACGATATGTCAGACTTCAGCGATTACAAGGTAGCCGACATTTCCCTCGCCGACTGGGGCCGCAAGGAGATCGCCCTGGCCGAAGTCGAGATGCCCGGCCTGATGGCCCTGCGCGAAGAGTTCGGCGCCAGCAAGCCGCTCAAGGGCGCGCGGATCGCCGGTTGCCTGCACATGACCATTCAGACCGCAGTACTGATCGAGACCTTGATCGCGCTCGGCGCCGAGGTGCGCTGGTCCTCCTGCAACATCTTCTCGACCCAAGACCAAGCCGCCGCGGCGATCGCCGCCGCAGGCATCCCGGTCTTCGCCTGGAAGGGCGAGACGGAGGAAGAGTACTGGTGGTGCGTCGACCAGACCATTGAGGGCCCGGACGGCTGGCGACCCAACATGCTGCTCGACGACGGCGGCGACCTGACCGCCGTAATGCACGACAAGCACGCCGACCTGATGGCCGAGGTGCGCGGCCTCTCGGAAGAGACCACCACCGGCGTGCTGCGGCTCTATCAAATGGCCAAGGAAGGCACGCTCGCGGTTCCCGCCATCAACGTGAACGACTCGGTGACGAAATCGAAGTTCGACAACATCTACGGCTGCCGCGAGAGCCTGGTCGACGGCATCCGCCGGGCGACCGACGTGATGATGGCCGGCAAGGTCGCCGTGGTCGCCGGCTACGGCGACGTCGGCAAGGGGTCGGCCGACAGCCTGCGTAACGCGGGCGCCCGTGTCGTAGTGACCGAGATCGACCCGATCTGCGCGCTGCAGGCGGCCATGCAGGGCTACGAGGTGGTCACCATGGAGGACGCGGCACCGACCGGCGACATCTTCGTCAGCGCGACCGGCAACACTGACGTCATCACCATCGAGCACATGCGCGCCATGAAGGACCGCGCCATCGTCTGCAACATCGGTCACTTCGACAACGAGATTCAGGTCGATGCCCTACGCAATCTCAAATGGCACAACGTGAAGCCACAGGTCGACGAAATCGAGTTCCCGGACGGCAAGCGGATCATCCTGCTGGCCGAGGGGCGCCTGGTGAACCTGGGCTGCGGCACCGGCCACCCAAGCTTCGTGATGAGCGCCTCCTTCACCAACCAAGTGCTGGCGCAGATCGAGCTCTGGAACAACTCGGGCAAATACGACAAGCAGGTCTACGTGCTGCCCAAGCACCTCGACGAGAAGGTCGCCTCCCTCCACCTGGAGAAGATCGGCGCGAGACTGAGCAAGCTGTCGCAGAAGCAGGCCGACTATATCGGCGTGCCGCTCGATGGGCCGTTCAAGGCCGAAGAGTACCGCTACTGACCACAGGGCTTCGGCCACGCGGCTGCGACCGCCGTGCGGCCAGCTTGTGCAGGCCGCAGCATCTGGCCTAGACTCGCGCGCGTTAACACCCTTTTAAGCTTAATGGGGGAACCGTTGCGCCCGTGAGACGATCGGCTCCCATGCATGGTCCAGCCTCCGGCGGCAGGACCGACCATCCCCGCGGCCGGCGATCCGCGGCCGGCTGCCTGCGGCCGATTCTATGCCGATGACCGGACCCGAGCTGACGGCCACGCTGATCGCCGCCCTGACCAAACCGATCGTGGTCGCCGCCGCCTTCGTGGCCATCCTTGTCCTGCTGATTGCGCTGTTCTGGATGCAGGGTCGCCTGCGGCGCGCGCGCCAGGCCGAGGCACGCGCCCTGGAACGGGCGGGTGCCGCCGAGGCCACCCTGATCGCCGCCCCAATCGGGCATTTCGCCTTTTCCCACCTGGACGGCGGCGCCCGCTGCTCGAGCTCTCTTGTGAAGGCACTCGAGCTGCAGGACAGCACGGCGACCGATTTCACGGCCCTCTTGCACGCCTTGTTGCCGGAAGACGCCACCCAACTGGCGATCGACGTCGAACGGCTGCGCAGCGAGGGGCTCGCCTTCACCATGACAGCGCAGCGCGCCGACCAGTCACGGCATTTCCGGATCGAGGGCAACCGGGCGTTCGCCGCACGAAGCGGCCAGCCGGTCGAGGTGCTGTGGTTCACCGACATCAGCGAGCAGACCGAAGCCTTGCGCCAGGCCGAAGCGGTGCGCGACGACTTTGCCCGCCTGGTGGACGCCTTACCGGTGCCGATCTGGGTGCGCGGCGGCGAGCTGGAGCTGGTCTACTGCAACAACGCCTATGCCCGCGCGGTCGGCACCGACCGCGAGACTGTCATCGCCGAGGGCATCGAGCTCGCCGGCGCGGCGCTTGCCAGCGCGGCCCGAGATCTGGCGCGTCGGGCACGCTCCAGTGCCGAGACGGCCTCCGAAAGCCATCACGTGGTGGTTGCCGGCGAGCGGCGCCTGCTGGAGCTGAGCGAGCGGCCGCTGGGCGAGGGCCTGTCGCTCGGCATGGCGCGCGATCAGACCGGCGAAGGCGAGATCCGCGCCGAGCTGGCGCGCCACATCGCCGCCCATGCCGAAGTGCTGGAGTCGCTCAACAGCGGCATTGCCATCTTCGGCCCCGACATGCGCCTCAAGTTCTACAACAACGGCTATGCGCGGCTCTGGGGCCTGGATGAATCCTTCCTCGCCGGTGAGCCGCACATCGGCGACGTGATGGAGACCCAGCGCGAGCGCCGCCGCCTGCCCGAGCAACAGGATTTCCCGGCCTACAAGCAGGAACGAATCCGCCATTTCAGCACGCTGATCGAGCCCTTCGAGGAGCTGGTGCATATTCCCGACGGCTCGACCCTGCGCATGACGGTGACGCCGCACCCCTTTGGCGGCGTGCTCTTCTCCTTCGAGGACGTGACCGACCGCCTGGCACTGGAGCGCTCCTACAACACCCTCATAGCGGTGCAGCGCGAGACGCTCGACAACCTCTACGAAGGCGTCGCGGTGTACGGCGCGGACGGGCGGCTCAAGCTGTTCAACCCAGCCTTCGCGCGGATCTGGAACATGGATCCCGAATTCCTGGCGAGCGACCCCCATGTGCGCGATGTGGCGCCGCGAGGCCGCGACTTTTTCGACGTGTCAGACGAGGACTGGCCGACGCTGCTCGAAGAGATGTGCATCTCCGCCACGGAGCCGCAGGCCAACAGCGGCCGGCGCGAGCGCGCCGACGGTTCGGTGCTGGATATCGCCCAGGTGCCGCTGCCCGATGGCGCCTCGCTCTTCACCTACCTGGACGTAACCGATTCGATCCGTGTCGAGCGCGCGCTGCGCGAACGCAACGAGGCGCTGGAGACGACCGACCGCCTGAAGTCCGAGTTCATCGCCAACGTCTCCTATGAGCTGCGCACGCCGTTGAACGCCATCGTCGGTTTCGCCGAGATTCTGGAGAACCAGTTCTTCGGCGCACTCAATGATCGCCAGCTCGAATACAGCCGCGCCATCGTCGAGTCCTCGCAGCGCCTGCTGACCCTAATCAACGACATCCTCGACCTTGCGACGATCGAGGCCGGCTACCTGCGGCTCGACCTCGGCCGGGTCGACGTCGCCGGCATGCTGGACAGCCTACGCACCCTGGGGCACGAGCGGGCACGCAACCGCGGTATCGAGTTCACCTTGGAAAGCGCGCCCGATGTCGGCAGCGTGACGGCCGACGAGCGGCGCGTGAAGCAGGCGCTGTTCAACCTCGTCTCCAACGCCTTCAAGTTCACGCCGGAAGGCGGCCGGGTCAATGTCAGCGCACGGCGCGCCGACGGCGAGATCCGGCTGACCGTGGCGGACACCGGGATCGGCATCCCGCGCGAGGACCACGCCCGCGTGTTCGGCAAGTTCGAGCGGGTCAGCACCCAGGGGCGCCAGTCCGGCGCCGGGCTCGGACTGTCGCTGGTCAAGAGCCTGATCGAACTGCATGGTGGCTGGGTCGAGCTCGATTCCCTGCCGGATCAAGGCACCCGGGTCACCTGCCACCTGCCGGTCGAGCCGAAGGTCGTTGCCGGCGAGGATGGCGACGAGGCCGACATTCCGGGAGCGATGCCTGGTGCCCTGCCGGCTGCCCAGCCGAAAACCCAGCCCTCCGAACTGCCGGCCGACGACGCAGCCGCGCAGGACGGCCGAGTAAGCTCCGGCTAGAGAACAAGGGGCGCCTCCGAGAGCACCCCGCACGCCCCTCCACCGTCCGAACCCTGGCCAGAGCCGCTTCGGGGTGCCATATGAGGGCCATGGACAGCGCCGTCATCGAGGTCTCGGGGCTCAGCAAATCCTATAACGGCAATCCGGCCGTAGCGGAGGTCAACTTCCGCGTGAACGCCGGCGAGACCGTGGCCCTGTTGGGTGCCAACGGCGCCGGCAAGACCACGACGATCTCCATGCTGCTCGGGCTGCTGCTGCCCTCGACCGGCAGCGTGCGGATTCTTGGCGAGGACATGGTGCGTCACCGCCACCGGGTGCTGGGCCGCATCAACTTCTCGTCGCCCTATGTCGATCTGCCGCGGCGCCTGACCGTGCGCCAGAACCTGACCTTCTTCGCCATGCTCTACGGCGTGCCAGCGCCGCGCCGTCGGGTCGCGCAGCTGGCCGAGGAGCTCGAGCTGCTGCCCTTCCTAAAACAACGCAGCGGCAGCCTCTCGGCCGGACAGAAGACCCGCGTATCGCTCGCCAAGGCGCTGATCAACCAGCCAGATGTGCTGCTGCTCGACGAACCCACGGCCTCGCTCGATCCAGACAGCGGCGACTGGGTGCGCGGTTATCTGGAGGACTATCAGCGCCGCAGCGGCGCGGCGATCCTGCTCGCCTCGCACAACATGGCCGAAGTCGAGCGCCTCTGCGACCGGGTGCTGATGATGCGCGCCGGGCGCATCGTCGACCGCGGATCGCCCTCGGCTCTGCTGCAGCGCTACGGCCGCGCCACCCTGGAGGACGTCTTCCTCGACGTGGCACGCGAGCGGTTACCGGACGACACCGATCGACCGGGGGCGGCCGCGGAATGACGGCGATGCACGATAACCGTCCAACGTCGACCTCCGGCTTCGGCATCGGCGCCAGCACGCGGCGAATCGCCGCCATGGTCCTGCGCCACCTCTATTTGCTGCGCAGCTCCTGGCCGCGCATCTTCGAGCTGATGTACTGGCCGACCATCCAAATAATCCTCTGGGGATTCATCACCCTGTTCCTGGCCACCAACAGCTCCTACATCGCCGAGGCGGCCGGTGTGCTGATCTCCGCCGTGCTGCTGTGGGACGTGCTGTTCCGCGGCCAACTGGGCTTTAGCCTCTCCTTCCTGGAAGAGATATGGTCGCGCAACCTGGGCAACCTCTGCGTCAGCCCGCTCCGAACCGGCGAGTTCCTGACCGCCCTCATGGTCATGAGCCTGTTTCGCACCCTGCTGGGGCTGCTGCCGGCGGCCGGCCTCGCCATCGTATTCTACGAGGTCTCGATCTTCGAGATGGGCCTGGCACTGGTCGCCTTTTTCGCCAACCTATTGGTCATGGGCTGGGCCATCGGCATGTTCGTAACGGCCCTCATCCTGCGCGTCGGGCAGGGTGCCGAGAACGTTGCCTGGCTGGCGATCTTCCTGATCGCGCCGGTCAGCGCCATCTATTATCCGGTGGCCGTGTTGCCGGACTGGCTGCAGCTGATCGCCTGGGGGCTGCCGACCGCCGTGGTCTTCGAGGGCATGCGGGCGATACTGATCGAGGGGGTGTTCAGCCTGCCGCTGTTGCTGCGGGCAATCTTCCTCAATCTGCTCTATCTTAGCCTCGGCGCGGCCGTGTTCTTTTATTCGTTCCAGGTCGCCCGCCGCCGCGGCTTGCTGCTGCAAATTGGGGAGTGAGGGGATGACGGCAAAGTCGAGGACGACGCACGTGGCCGCCGTAAGGAGGCGTCCGTGAGGATTCTGTTTTTTGCCGCTCTGCTGCTGGTCGCGGCCGGGGCGGCGACCTTCTTCAAGTATGGCAGCCTGCATCCCTGCGACTGGATGGAACGCGATCTGGCCGAGGAGTCGGGCCTGCCGCTACTCGCCGTGCAGGCCAGGATAGCCGCCGAGTTCCTGATCGACGGCATTACCGAGCCGAGCCCGAGCGACTGCCTCTTCCGCTGGTGGGACCTCCGCCAGGAGGGTTTGCCCGAGGGCTGAACGCCACTCTCAAGGAGCGTCGATCTTCGCCACCGGGCCGCTGACGCCGGCTTCGGCGAAGGTCGCCATACCCTCGTGGCAGGCGCAGGCGGCCTTCAGAAGCAGCACGGCGAGGCAGGCGCCCGAGCCTTCGCCGAGACGCATGCCGAGGTCGACCAACGCTTGCTTGCCGATCCGCTCGAGCAGCAGCCGGTGGCCCGGTTCGGCCGAGACGTGTCCGACCAGGCAATGATCGATGGCGTTCGGATCGGCGGCGTGCAGAACTGCCGCCGCCGCGGTGCAGGTATAGCCGTCGAGCACCACCGGCGTGCGCGCCAGGCGGGCCGCCAGGATGGCCCCGGCGATCGCCGCGATCTCCATGCCGCCGACGCAGCGCAGCACCTCGAAGGGATCGCTCATTGCATCGCCATGCCGCGCGACCGCATGACCCACCACCTCGGCCTTGCGCGCCAGGGTGGCGTCGTCGACGCCGCTGCCGCGTCCGGTCCAATCGAGCGGGTTGCCGCCGTAGAGGGCGTGACAGATGGCCGCCGCACTAGTCGTGTTGGCAATGCCCATTTCGCCCAGGGCGTAGACGTCGAAGCCCTCTTCCACCGCCATCATGCCGTAGGCCATGGCGCGGGCGCAGTCGTCCTCGCTCATGGCCGGCACCTCGGTGAAGTCCGCCGTCGGCTGATCGAGTGCCAGTTCGTAGACCCTGAGTTCCGCCTCCATCAGGGCGCAGAGCTGGTTCACCGCGGCCCCGCCGTCGATGAAGTTCTGCACCATCTGCTGCGTGACGGCTGGCGGGTAGGCGGAGACGCCCCGGGCGGCGACCCCGTGATTGCCGGCGAAGACGGCGGTGTGCGGGCGATCCAAGCGTGGCGGATGGCGCCCCTGCCAGGCCGCCAGCCAGGCCGCCAACTCCTCCAAGCGGCCGAGCGATCCGGCCGGCTTGGTCAGCACCGCCTGGCGCGCGGCCGCCGCCTCAGCCGCCTCCCTGTCCGGCCCGGGCAGCTGCGGCAAGAGCGCGCGCACCTCGTCGAGCGTGGCAACGGCATCTGGTTTGGCCACCCGATTTTCTCCTTGCCCCAACCCCTGATAGGAAGGGGCGCACTATGCCGAGCCCCCTTGGTCAGGTCCAGGCTCACAGCAGATGCTACTAGGGCCGGTGAGGTCCTGAGAGAACGTTGCAGGAGCGGGGAGACGACTTGGCTGACACGGATGAACACAGATGAACAGGGATAACGATCATGGTTCATGCGATATTCGTTCGTGTCCATCTGTGTTCATCCGTGTCCACGATCGATTTGTTTCCGTCGGTAAGACAAGTAGCCCGCCTCGGCCGTCTGAATGCGTAGTGCCGTTGTCCTGGCCGCACCTTTCGATCTCCCCTATAACCGCCGGGTTTAGCCCAACCTCGAGATCCACTGACCTAATAACGTTATGTCTTCCGATCTGAACCCACGGACCTGGCTCAGCGACCTCTCCACGGCCAATGGGCTGCTCACGCGGCTGCCGCTGGGCGGCGCGCAGGACGAGTGGGATTCCGCCCGGGCGACACGGGTCTACCCGCTGATCGGCGCACTGGTGGGACTGATCGGAGGTGGCGCCTATTGGCTCTGCCAACTTCTCTCTCTGCCGACCTTGCTATCAGCATTGATCGCCGTCGCGGCGACCATCCTGGTCACCGGCGCTTTCCACGAAGACGGTTTGGCCGATGTCGCTGATGGCCTGGGCGGCGGCGGAGACAAGGCGCGGAAGCTGGCGATCATGCGCGATTCCCGCATTGGCAGCTTTGGTGTTATCGCACTGGTCCTATCCATCGCCCTGCGCGCCGCGGCGCTCGCCGCCTTGGTCGCTGCTGGCAGCGTGATCGTGAGCTTGATCGTCGCCCATGCGGTGGCGCGCGGCCTGCTGCCGGCGATCATGGCGTTCCTGCCGCTCGCCCGCGGCGACGGACTGGCTAGCGGTACCGGCCGGCCGGAGGCCCGCCATGCACTGAGCGCGCTTGGCTTCGCCGCGATCATCGCCTTTGCCGCACTGGGCCTTGGCGGCGGTCTGCTCGCGCTGCTGGCCGCCGCGCTCGGCGCCGGATCGGTCGCGCTGCTTGCCCGCGCGCAGATCGGCGGCTATACGGGCGACGTTCTTGGCGCGGCTGAACAGGGTGCAGAAATCGTGGTTCTTCTTGCTGTTGTGGCGTCCCTATGAACGAACCGGGCGAGACGACGCGCTGGTGGTGGATTCGCCATGCGCCGGTCGAGTCCGGCGGTCGGGTCTACGGGCGTGACGACCTGCCGGCCAACTGCTCGGACGAGGCGGTCTTCAGTGGCTTGGCCCGCATGATGCCGGAGCAGGCAGTCTGGGTCACCAGCCAGCTGCAACGCACCAGCCAGACCGCAGAGGCAATCCACGCACAGAGCACCAACGGCGCGCGCAACTCGGCGGAGATGCTGGTCGAGCCGCGCTTCGCCGAGCAGCACTTCGGCGAGTGGCAAGGCCTGACCCACGCCGAGATTGCCGAGCTGCGCGGCGAGGAATGGCATCGCTTCTGGCTGAGCCCCGCGCGGCAGGTGCCGCCGGGCGGCGAAAGCTTCGTCCAACTGATCGAGCGCGTAGGCGAAGCGATCGATGAGTTGTCGAAGGTCTTTGCCGGACGGGACATCGTGGCCGTAACCCACGGCGGCACGATCCGTGCGGCCCTCGCGCTGGCTTTGACGCTCGAGCCCGATAGAGCGCTGAGTTTTTCGGTCGATAACTGCTCCCTGACCCGCATCGACCGCATCGCCGGCGCCCCGGGCAGCCACGCCCCGGATCATGCCGAGGCCTGGCGAGTCGCGGCCGTGAACTTGCTGCCACCCACAGCCAAGTAACCCCTCAAGCGCCTTGCAGGACGCCCATTTCGACCCGTCGAAGTCACAATTCCGCCTTCGTTGCGGGCTATCAAAAGCGCCGCGCGATGCTAGACTCAGCGACAGGGATGGAGTCGCGGGTAGGTCCGTAGGAAAGATCAAGAGAGACACGCACAAAGGGAGTGCTGTGCCATGACTCCTATCGCAGGTTTCGCGGTGATCGGGCGTCGGCTTGCCCGGGCCGCTTTGTTCCCGCTTCTCGCATTGACGGTAATGACGGCGGCCATCCAACCGGCGCGGGCACTGTCCGACGCCGAGGATCTGGTCGAACGTTCACGCCTGTCGCTGCTCCGGCTGATCGACCATCCCGACATTCCGGAGTTGAAGGCCTACCTCGAAAAGGCCCATGGCGTCCTGATCGTCCCGTCGCTCGTGAAGGGAGGCTTCATCATCGGCGGCGAGGGTGGCTCCGGCGTGCTGCTGGCCAAGGGCGCCGACGGTTCCTGGAGCTCGCCGGCCTTCTTCACGATCGCGGCCGGCAGCATCGGCCTGCAGATTGGCGGCCAGGTGTCCGAAGTCGTTTTCACCTTGATGAACGATGGCGCCATCGACGCGATTCTCGCCAACAATGCCAAGCTGGGCGGTGACCTGAGCGTCGCCTTCGGCCCGGTCGGCAAGGGCGTGGAGGCTTCGACCACGACCAACCTGAGCGCCGACGTCTATGCTTTCTCGACCGCGGTCGGCGCCTTCGCCGGCGGCGCGTTGGAAGGCGCGGCGATCATTGACCGTCAGGCCTACAACGACCAGTACTACGACGCCTACGCACCGGCCCGCGCCATTGTCGTCGAGCGCAAGTTCTACAACGGCCAGGCCGATCCGCTGCGCAGCGCCCTGCCCTAGGGCCTGTTGAGATTCATCTTGAATTGATGATGGCGGCGGCGAGATGGATGCAGGCGGCGAAGCTCTGGTCGGTTTTGTCGGCGCGCAGGGCGATGCGTTTGAATTCTTTGAGTTTGCAGAAGA